>OLLT01000223.1_pt1 | contig 22408 bp, 20 predicted proteins | sample 1604621 | NCBI WGS metagenome assembly OLLT01 (sample SAMEA104055725, study PRJEB20765) | soil metagenome | biome: Arctic tundra; feature: Polygonal ground; material: soil | place: USA | collected 2011-09 | depth 0-0.5 m | reverse complement strand
GCAGCGGCTCGGCGCCGGCCTCGAGCATCTCCACCACCCGTTCGGGCTCGACCTCGCCGGCGAGACGGCTCATCACCATGTCGACCTCCTGGCGGACCAGCTCTTCGAGCGCGGTCTTGTAGCGCAGGGTGTCGTAGACGGTGAAGCCGATCTGCTCGTCGTAGCCGCCGGCGCGAAAGCGGCTGATCGCCTCGATGATCGTCACGTCCGAGGGCGAGTAGCCGCGGCTGTTGGGGGTCAGCACCTCCAGCGCCGCAAGGCGATCGAGCACCTCCTTGGGGACCCCGTAGCGCTCGCGAACTTCTGCGGCGCCGGTCCGCGCCCGCTCGCCGACCAGGGCGCGGTCGAGGATCCGGTCCTCCAGCTCGAGCAGGGCGCTGGCCCGCTCCGGTCCCTCGTCGAGCACGTCTTTGATCGCCTTCAGCGGCATGAAGCGCTCCTCCTGCAGACGCTTGATTAGGCGGATCCGGTCGACGAACTCGGGTGGGTAGTAGGCCATGTTGCGGCTGGTCTTGACCGGCTCCGGCAGCAGCCCCTCGCGCAGGTAGTGCTTGATCGTCGGCACCGGGACCCCGGAGGCCTCGGCCAGCTCACCGATCCTCAGCAGCTCGACGCCGCTGCTCTTCACGCCCGGAACTCCGCGCCCCGCGCCGCCGCGTCGGAGCCGGCGGCGGCGCCGGACTCCAGCATCGCCGCGACCTCCCGATCGGAGTAGCCGGCCTCGCCGAGGATCTCGGCGGTGTGCTCGCCGAAGGCGGGCGCCGGGCGGGTCGGGTCGCCCGGGGTGCGACTCAGCTTCACCGGCACGCCGAGCAGGCGCACCGGGCCGATCTCCGGCTGCTCCATCTCCACCACCATCTCGCGGGCGCGGACCAGCTCGGAGTCGAGCGCTTCGTCGAGGTCGAGGATCGGCTCGATGCAGCAGTCGTTCTCGTCGTTGAAGCGGCGCCATTCCTCGCGACCGCGGGAGCGGAAGACCTCGGCCACCCGCCGCCAGGCGTCGCTGCCGGGCGCCTCGAACTGGACCTCGAGCAGGTCGGGGCGGCCGACGCCGTCGCAGAAGGCGGCCCAGAACTTCGGCTCCAGCGCGCCGCAGCTGATCCAGCCGTCGGCGGCCTCGTAGGGCAGGTAACAGAGCAGGCCGCCGGAGAGCTGGCCCTCCCCGCGGACCGGCACCTCGCCGTCGCAGAAGTAGCGGCCGGCGACCAGCGCCAGCCAGGAGAGGGCGCCGTCGGCCATCGAGACGTCGACGAGCTGGCCCTCGCCGGAAGCGCGGCGCTCGTGCAGCGCCGCCATCACCCCGAAGGCCGCCATCAGGCCGCCGTTGAGGTCAGCGATCTGTCCCGCCGCCTGCACCGGCGGGCCGCCCTTCTGCCCAGAGAGGCCGAGCATCCCGACCAGGCCGAGGTAGTTCATGTCGTGGCCGGCGCGCTGGGCGTTGGGCCCGTCCTGGCCGTAGCCGGTGATCGCGCAGACGACTATCGCCGGGTTGACCTCGCGCAGCCGCTCGTAGCCGGCCCCCAGCCGGTCGAGGACGCCGGGGCGGAAGCCGTCGAGGACGACGTCGTAGGACTCGACCAGACGCAGGAACGCCTCGCGGCCGGCGTCGCTCTTGAGGTCGAGCCGGACCGAGCGCTTGCCGCGGTTGAGCGAGAGATAGAGCGAGGAGCGGGTGCCGAGCCCCTGCTGCTCGTCGCCGCCGTAGTAGGGGGGCGCCCAGCGGATGTAGTCGCCCATGCCCGTGTCCTCGACCTTCAGCACCTCGGCGCCGAGGTCGGCCAGCAGCAGCGAGCAGAAGCCACCCGGCAGCAGCCGGGTCAGGTCGAGGACCTTGACGTCGCTAAGCGGCAGACCGCTCACGCCTGGGCACCCCCAGCAGCTCGCGGGCCTCGGCGACGCTGGCCGGTCGCCGGCCGACGTCCTCGGCCATCTGGCGCGCTTTGGCGACCAGCTCGCCGTTGGACTTGGCCATCTCGCCGTCCGGCAGGTAGAGGTTGTCCTCGACCCCGGCGCGGACGTTGCCGCCGAGCACGAGCGCCGAGCCGAGCAGCTTCCACTGGTCGCGGGAGATGCCGATCGCCTGCCACTGGTTGACGCCCTCGGGGCCGCCGGGGATCTGGTCCGACATCAGGGTGACGTTGCGGGGGGTCGGCCGGATGCCGCCGGTGACGCCCATCACCAGCGAGATCTGCAGCGGCTCCTCGAGCAGCCCCATGTCGATCAGCGGGTCGAGGTTGGCGACGTGGCCGGCGTCGAAGCACTCGTGCTCGGGCTTGATCCCGAGCACGCGCATCTCGGTGAGGAACTCGACGATCGTGTCGAAGCTGTTCTCGAAGACGGTCTTGAAGACGAAGTCCTTGCGCCGTCTGGAGTACTTGGCGTAGTTCATCGAGCTCATGTTCAGCGCCGCGACGTCGGGCTTCAGCGCCCGCAGGTACTCGAGCCGCTTCTCGATCGAGATCCCGATCGCGCCGGTCGAGTAGTTGACGATCACGTCGCCGACCTCGGCCAGGATCGCATCGGTGATCGCCCTGAAGTCCTCGATCTCATACGAGGGCGTGCCGTCCGGTTTGCGGGCGTGGATGTGGATCTGCGAGGCGCCCTCGTCGATCGCCCGCCGCGCCTCCGCCGCGTACTCCTCGGGCGTGTAGGGGATCGCCGGGCACTGGTCGCGGTTGGCGAGCACGCCGCTGATCGAGCAGGTGATCACCACCGGGTCCTCGAAACGGCTCATCGCTTGCCTCCCATTGGCGGGTTTGTCACCCATAGGGGTACAAAAGCGCCAGTTCCCTTCATACCGGCATCACCCCGTGGCGTTTCCTCGGCTTCTGGACGTTCTTGTTCCGCGCCATCCTCAGTGCCCCGATGATCGTCGGGCGGGTCTCGCGGGGGTCGATGACGTCGTCGATCACGGCGTTGCCGGCGGCGATATAGGGGTCGATCTGCTGACGCACCGCGTTAAGCATCGCCTCCCGGGTCGCCTCCGGATCGTCGGCCGCCTCGATCGCCGAGCGGCCGATGATTTCAACCGCGCCCTCGGCGCCCATGACCGAGATCTCGGCGTCGGGCCAGGCGACGATCAGGTCCGGCTCGTAGGCCTTGCCGCACATCACGTAGTAGCCGGCGCCGTAGGCCTTGCGGATCACCACGGTCACCTTCGGCACCGTGGCGCGGCTGACCGCGTAGAGCATCTTCGCCCCGTGGCGAATGATCCCGGCGTGCTCGACCTTGGCACCGACCATGAAGCCAGGCACGTCCTGGAGGAAGACGAGCGGAATGTTGAAGGCGTCGCAGAGGTTGATGAAGCGTGCCGCCTTGTCGGCCGAGTCGTTGTCGAGGATCCCGGCCAGGTGCTTGGGCTGGTTGGCGACGATCCCGACCGGCTGGCCGCCGAAGCGGGCGAAGCAGGTGATCAGCGTCCGCGCGAAGCGCGGCTTGATGTCGAACCACTCACCGTCGTCGACGATCTCACGGATCACGTCGTACATGTCGTAGGGCTTGCGCGAGGACTCGGGGACGATCTCCATCAGCTTCTCCGACATCCGCTCGTCGAGGTCGCTGGGCTCGAGCACCGGCGGCTTCTCGTCGCAGTTGGCTGGGAAGTAGGAGAGGTAGGCCTTGATCTTGGCGATGCACTCCTCGTCGTCGGCGACCTCGAGGTCTCCCACTCCCGATTTGCGGCAGTGGACCTTGGCGCCGCCGAGCTCCTCCATCGAGATGTCCTCGCCGGTCACGGCTTTGGTCAGGTGCGGGCCGGCGAGCGCCATCGCTCCCTGGCCGGAGACCATCGGCACGAAGTCCGAGAGCGCCGGGATGTAGGCGGTGCCGGCGGCGCAGGGTCCCATCATCGCCGCGACCATCGGGATCACCCCCGACATTTCGACCTCCTCGCGGAAGAGCTGGCCGGAGCCGGCGAAGAGCGAGCCGGTCGCCTCCTGGATCCGGGCGCCGGCGGAGTCGAGCAGCCAGATGAACGGCATCCGCTTGCTCAGCGCCATCTCGCGCAGGCGACCGACCTTGAGCTCGCCGGTCATCCCCATCGAGCCGGCCATCACCGTGAAGTCATAGGCAGCGACGCAGCAGGCGCGGCCGTCGATGTCGCCCCAGCCGGTGACGACGCCGTCGGCGGGCGCGTCGACGCCGTCCATCGCCCGCTGGGCGAAGTGCGGCCGGCCGTGGATCCCCAGCTCGACGAAGGTCCCCCCGTCGACCAGGAGGTCGAGCCGCTCGCGGGCGGTCAGCTTGCCGCGCTCGTGTTGCTTGGCGATCTTCTCCTCGCCACCGCCCAGCTTCGCCTTCTCGCGGCGCCGGTGCAGCTGCTCGGTCAGGCCGCTCAGCGGGGCGGTGCCCGGAAGCAAGTTCTCCTCGTCGGTCTGCTCTGCCACCTATCTGCCTTTCCACTGCGGATCGCGCTTCTCGAAGAATGCGGTTACGCCCTCGACGATGTCCTCGGTGGTGAAGGTGAGGGAGAGCTGGGAGCGCAGGAACTCGAGCGCGTCGTCGACCGCCATGTCCTGCTGGCGGTACATCGCATCGTGGCCGATGCGCATCAGCAGCGGGCTCTTGGAGGCCAGCTTGCCGGCCCAGTCGGCGACGGCGTCGTCGAACTCGCCGGCCGGAACCACCTTGTTGGCGAGCCCGAACTCGACCGCCTGCTCGGCGCTCAGGCGCTCGCCCAGCAGCATCATCTCGTTGACCTTCTTGCGCGGGACGTTGCGGTAGATGATCGCCATGATCATGTAGGGGAAGGCGCCGACGTTGATCTCCGGAGTGCCGAAGGTGGCTCCCTCTTTGGCGATCAAGAGGTCGCAGGAGAGCGCCAGCCCCATGCCTCCGGCCAGCACGTGGCCGTTGGCCGCGCAGAGCGAGGGCTTGCCGAGGCGAGGCATCAGGCGGAAGAAGTCAAGGAAGAGGTCGGAGGCGTAGTGCTTTTCGACCAGCGAGGCGTCGGCGGCGAAACCGCCGAGGTCCGCCCCGGCGCAGAAGGCCCTGTCGCCGGCACCTGTCAAGACGACGGCGCGGACCGCCTCGGAGTCGCGCGCCTCTTCCATCGCCGCGACCAGCTCGGTCAGCATCTGGCCGCTCAGCATGTTGCGCTTCTCGGGGTTGTTCAGCGTCACCGTGGCGACGCCGCCGGCGACCTCATAGGCGACCAGCTCGTGGCTTCCCTGGCTCATCGACCGGCAACAATATCCGAACCTGCCGTAAGTAGTAAGTGCTACTGTCCACTCGCTTTCGGGGGCTCGAACAAGTCGCCCCGACTCAGACCACGAAACGAGGAGAGACCAGTGGCGACCGCGACCGACGGCTCCAGCGTCATCAAGCCCGATCACGCAGCAGGGCGCAAGCACTTCATCTTCAGCCAGGAGCACGAAGACCTGCGCGAGTCGATGCAGTCGTGGGTGAAGAAGGAGCTGTGGCCGCACCGCAACGAGTGGGAGGACACCTACTGGCCGACCTCGGCGATGCAGCGCGCCGGCGAGCTCGGCTTCCTCGGCCTCTGCTTCCCGGAGGAGTTCGGCGGCCAGGGCGGCGACTACTTCTACTCGCTGGTGCGGGCGGAGTGCATGAGCTACTCCGGCTCCGGCGGCACCAACATGGGCTTCGCGGTCCAGACCGACATGGTCCTGCCCCCGATCCACCTGCTGGGGACCGAGGCGCAGAAGAAGAAGTACCTCGAACCGGGCCTCAAGGGCGAGAAGATCGGCAGCCTCGGGATCACCGAGCCCGGCGCCGGCTCCGACGTCGCCGGCATCCGCACCACCGCGATCCGCGATGGCGACGAATACGTCATCAACGGCTCCAAGACCTTCATCACCAACGGCCCCCGCGCCGACTTCATCGTCCTCGTCTGCAAGACCGACCCGAACGAGCGCCACGCGGGGATCACCCTCTTCGTCGTCGACCTGCGAGACGAGAACGGCGACCACGTCCCCGGCTTCACCGTCTCCGCCGAGCTGGAGAAGATGGGAATGCACGCCTCCGACACCGGCGAGCTCGCCTTCGAAGACGTCCGCGTCCCGGCCGACGCCGTCCTCGGCGAGGTCGGCAAGGGCTTCTACCACATCGCCTGGGAGCTTCAGGGCGAGCGCCTGGTCGCCGCCGCCGGCTGCCACGCCGGCGCCGAACGGATGATGGAGAAGACCCTCGAGTACGCCAAGGAGCGCGAAGCCTTCGGCCGCCCGATCGGCAAGTTCCAGGCGATCCGCCACAAGTTCGCCGAGATGGCGACCAAGACCGAGGCGGCGAAGCAGTTCACCTACTCGACCGCCTGGCGCTTCGCCAACGGCGAGTACCCGGTGCGCGAGATCACGATGGCGAAGCTCTACGCCTCCCGAATCTGCTGCGAGGTCGCCGACGACTGCGTCCAGATCCTCGGTGGCTACGGCTACATGAAGGAGTACGAGATCGAGCGCGCCTACCGCGACGTTCGGCTCAACCGGATCGGCGCCGGCACCGACGAGGTGATGCTCGACGTGATCGGGCGCAGCTACGGGCTCTAGGAGGAAGGGTGGCCCTGCTGCCAGCCGCCGTGCCTACCCGGGCCGCCCTCGAGGGGGCCGATCACCTCGTCAGCCACGGGTGATCAGCACGCTGGCGATGACGCCGACGCAGCCGACGATCGTCGATCCCCAGAGCTGGACCAACAGCGTGCGGAGGTCCCCCAGGCCACTTCGCAGCTCGCGTAGGTCATTGTCAATTCGATCGAGGCGTTTGTCCAGCCCATCGAACCGGTCGTCGAGCCGCTCGTCCGTCCACATCGTCCGCTCCATTCCGGCCGCCGTAGCCGTCAAGGACGCAGACAATACACCTCGTTCCTGACAATTGACGGTCATCAAGGACACAGGTAAGCGAAGCGCCCTGCCCCCCTTCAACGAGGAGCACGAGGAGCTGCGCCAAACGGTGCAGCGCTTCGTCACCAGGGAGATCGCGCCCAACGTCGACGAGTGGGAGGCGGCGCGCGAATTTCCCCGCGAGCTCTACGGCCGTTGCGCCGAGCTCGGCTTCCTCGGGCTGAAGTTCCCGGAGGGGTACGGGGGTCAGGGCGGCGACCACCTGCACGACGCGATCTGGGTCGAGGAGCTGGCTCGCTCCGGCGGCTCCGGCGGCGTCGCCGCCGGGCTCAACGCCCACGCCTCGATCGCGATGCCGCCGATCTTCAACTTCGGCACCGAGCGGCAGAAGCAGCGCTGGCTGGTGCCGGGGATCGCCGGGGAGAAGATCGGCGCCCTGGGGATCACCGAGCCCGGCGCCGGCTCCGACGTGGCCGGGATCTCGACCAAGGCCGAGCGGGTCGACGGCGGCTACCTCGTCAACGGCGCCAAGACCTTCATCACCAACGGCGTCCGCGCCGACTTCCTCGTCTGCGCCTGCAAGACGACCCAGGAGGGCGGGCACGGCGGCATCTCCTTCCTCGTCCTCGAGCGCGAGATGCCCGGCTACGAGGTGACCCGCAAGCTGGAGAAGATGGGCTGGCACTCCTCCGACACCGGCGAGCTCGCCTTCACCGACGTCGAGGTGCCGGCGGAGAACCTGCTCGGCGAGGAGAACGGCGGCTTCAAGCTGATCATGGCCAACTTCGCCTGGGAGCGGCTGCTGATGGCGATCGGCGCGGTCGGCGCGATGCAGCGCCTGATCGAGATCACCGTCGCCTATGCCCTCGAGCGCGAAGCCTTCGGCCGCCCGATCGGCAAGTTCCAGGCGATCCGCCACCACGTCGCCGAGATGGCGACCAAGGCCGAAGCCGCCCGCGCCCTCACCTACAACGCCCTGCGCCTCTTCCACGACGGCCACGACTGCATCCGCGACGTCAGCATGGCCAAGCTCGTCACCCAGCGTGCCGTCCTCGAGATCGCCGATCAGTCACTCCAGGTCCACGGCGGCTACGGCTACATGCGCGAGTACGGAATCGAGCGCGCCGTCCGCGACGCCCGCCTCGGCCCGATCGGCGGCGGCACCGACGAGGTGATGAAGGAGATCCTCGGCAAGCAGATGGGGCTGTAGGGAATAGCAGGGATTTCCTGCCCCTCCACCCCATCTTCCGCGTCAGGCGGACACGATTCGGACACATCGCGCCGCGCCCGCTCGATCTGATCCTCGGCAGACACCCGCTCGGCGATGTCGAACTCATCGAAGACATGGGCGTAAACGTCGAGCGTCATCGTCGGTGAGTGCCCAGCCTGGCGGGCCACATCGACCACGCTGCGGCCTTCGCTGATCAGCAACGAGACGAAGCTGTGGCGCAAGTCGTAGGGACGAGCGCCCTCCAAGCCAACAGCCAGACGCGCCGGGACCCATGCGTCCCGGTGCCACGTCTGCCACGCGCCGTCGTTCCAGATTCGGCCTGAGCCGTTTGGGAATAGCAGCGCGTCGTCTGAGCCCCCACACAAGTCTCGCCACGCGGCCAGGTCGGCTGCCAGCGAGGCGAGCAGACGCACGGTGCGCGCCTGTCCGGTCTTGGTCGTCTTGACGCCACCTTGGCCGTCGGCAGCCTTCTCGACCAAGAGAGTCCGCTCCCGTATGTCGGACCACAGCAGCGCCTGGGCCTCCTGGGGTCGCAGACCGGCGTAAGCCAGCAGCCCGATCAGGGTCGCGTCCCGAGCACCATGTTTCCGGCGGGTCGCGGCGGCGACACGTAGGCGCTCGATGACGAGAGGCGACAATGGCCGAACCTCCCGATGTCGGCGGACTCTCGGCTTCTGCACCGCCTTGACCGGGTTGTGGGCGATCCGCCGCCACTCGACGGCTCGCCGCAGCACGCTCTGGAGGATCACAAGCGCTCTGTGGACCGTCGGCTTTCCAACGCCGTCGGCTTCCAGTTCAGTCCTGTAGCGCCCGACGACCTCGGGAGTGATCGCCTTGAGACTCATTGCGCCGAGTCGCGGCAGGACATGTCGGTCCCAGACGCCCGCGTAGTTTCGGAGCGTCCGCGATGCGAGATTGGGAACCGCGTAGAGCTTCCACCACTCCTCTGCGAAGTCGGCGAGGGTTTCGTTGCCTCCGGTCAGTAGGTCCAGGTCGCCGGTGCGCTTCCGCCGCACAACCTCGGCCTCGAAGGCTTCGGCGTCCCGCTTGCGACCAAGGACCTTCGAGCGCGCCCGGCCCTGCTCGTCTCGCCAGCGCACCCGCCAAACCGCACCACCCTTCCGCTCGACCCGCTCGACGCTCACCCGTCGTCCTCGGTCAACTCATCGAGCTTGGCACGCAGACTTCCCCTCCGCTCCGACAGGGAGAGGCGACGGACCCGGTGCGAGCGGGGCACCGCTGCCGTGCCGATGGCGCTCTCACCGATCCAGCGCTCCAACTCGGCAGGCTGAATGCGCAGGCGGTTACACAACCGAGCCGCGTCCAGTTCTCCCCGCGTGATCGCCCGATAGACAGCACGGCGGGAGAGGCCGCAGACTCCCGCTACCTCCTCTGGAGAAAGCAAGCGCTCCCAGCTGTCATTTCGCTTCCGATCCATTGCGTCTCCAGAACGTCCGATTCCGACCCCCAAACGCCCCCGGCAATGCGCCCGACAGAGGGCGGCGATACCAGACGAACGCACGGCGAAGCCGTGCCAAAATCGGTCAGCAGCCGCCGCCTTGAAGCTCGCAAACAACCCTTGCTGAGCTTGTATATCGACAACGTCTCTCGCAGGCGCAAAAAGCGAACACCCGTTCGGGTTCATAATGTGTCGGGGGTCGGGGTTGTGTCTTGCCACCGATCCGGTGATAGGGCGTGAGGGGACATTGCGGGGCAGCTTCGAGGGGTCTGGCTCGACTTTGCGCTTCGCTCTTCAAGCGGAGCGAGACAGGCTCTCGGCATCCTCGGGGGGAAGCTTTGGAAGCTCGAACGCCCCGACGTTGTACTCGGGCGATCTCCAGAGGACTCCGTCGAGCAACTCGTCCACCCCAAGTTCCAGAACCGCCGCCAGCTTGACCGCCGTGTCGAGCCCCGGAACCAGCAGCCCCCGCTCGATCTGGCTGACCGCCGTCCGGTGCATCGAGGCCCGGAAGCTCAACTCGTCCTGGCTCACGTCAGCTGCCTTGCGAGCCTTGGCGAGGTTGAGGCCGAAGCAACGGGCGAAGTGCTCGCGATGGGATGCGCGCCGGACCCCCATCAGACGCCCTCCTCAAGGATCTCGTTGAAGCGCAGCGCCGCCCGCGTCGGCAGCACCAACCCCTCGCAGCGGAACAGCAGGCCGACGCCCATCAATTCGCGCACGGCTCTTTCGATCCGATCTCCCTCCGAGAAGTCGGTCGCCCCTGCGGTGATCTCCCGGATCAACTCCAAGAGCCGCAGGTGTGTCGGGTCAATCGTCAGGACGTGGATCAAGACGACGCCCTGGTCGTGGATGTCCCGGGTGTGGTTGGACTGGGAGCTACCGGTATCCCGGTGGCCCCGAATAGGCTGGTCGTGCATGGGAGCTAACCCCTCCTGTGCCAGCCCGGGGGCGTTCCACCGTCGCCCGGGGCATTTCATCTGGTCAATGTCTCGAAGGCTCTGCGAATCAGCCACGCTCAAGCAACTCGGCCCGAGCAACAAGCTCTGACAGCGGCACGTCCAGCGCCGCCGCGAGCTTGACGAGGTTCCGATAGCTCGGGTTTCGCAACCCGCGCTCGATCTCGCTGACGTAGGTCCGGTGCATCCCGGCAAGGTCGGCCAATCCCTCCTGAGAGAGATCGTCAATTTCGCCGCGCCGCGCCCGAATTGCATCACCAAGATTCTGTAGAGCCTTCTCCGGCACACATCGAGCGTGCCAGCTAGACACTTATCAGTCTACAGGAAATAAGTGTCTCCCGCTTGTGGGAGCTGGGGCTTCTTTCGCTGACAGGTGATCGCGCTTTGCCGGAGGCGATAGCGCAACCTGTCCGAGCGATAAAGCTTTGGAATATTTCTATTCAGGTATTACTAGGTATCTATGGGCCAGGAATTGGCTTGAAAGAGGCAATATCTCTGAGATTAGAAATCTCTCTGGGCTGATTGCATTCTCATGACGAACTAGCTCCTATGGCACGCGATCCAAAGTTGATCATCGAAATTTTCAAATTTTCCCTGCATTTTGCACATTTTTATAGCAGGCTGGCAAGCTTTAATCGTGATACTTTGGCTGGAGATAGTTAGGTAAATAAATTGATAGACGGCAATCCGCCACGAGCTTCGCTATTCTAGAGCGAAGTTGAAACCGAACCTCGCCAGGAAGAAAACCTGATTGCGAATTGAGGATGAGCATGGACGATGCTGAGCTAGTGGCAATGAGGGTTGTTTATGAGGCACTTGAGCCTCTCGACGAGGCGGCTCGACAGCGCACCCTGACCTGGGCTGCGGGACGCTTAGAGATCAATGCGGGACAAGCGCCAGCGGGCAGCGGCCCGCCGAGGGAGGCGACCGACAGCGAAACCCCATTCTCAGACCTCGCGGACCTGGTCGATGCAGCGCAGCCCTCGACGGGAACCGACTACGCACTAGTCGTCGCGTACTGGCTTCAGGTGGTCGAAGGACGAGAGGGATGGGGCGGCAACGACGTCAATTCCCTTCTCAAACATTTGGGACACGGCCTCGCAAACGTGACGGTCACCCTCAACCGGCTGATGAAACGAAAGCCAAGTTTGGCGATGCAAACCGCGAAGTCCGGCCGTAGCGCGCAATCGAGAAAGACCTACAAGCTCACTGCCGCGGGCACCCGGAAAGTCAAAGGGATGATTTCCGGAACCGCGTCCGAGGAGGACTGATGACCGAGCAGAAAAGGATTGTGCGACTCCTCAAGGCCGGCTTAGAGGCCGTTGAGGAAGCTGAGGTGCCTTCGGAGCTGAAACCAATCGCATATCGCCACGCGCTGGAGGTGCTTGGCGGGACGGCTTCCATGCCGACTCCCGAGGCCCCTCGGCCTAGCGAAGATGCAGGAGGCGAGACCGCGCTTCTGACTGCGATTGCCAAGCGGCTGAAGCTCGACCTCGACGTTGTCACGCACGTCTTTGAGGAAGAAGGTGATCAGGTTCATCTGATCGTCACGAGGGCCAAACTCCCGAACGGAAACAGCAAGGCGGCATCCATGCGGGATGTAGCGCTGCTGGTAACGGCGGGCAGGCAAGCCGCCGCAATTGAGGACTACACCGCGGCGGCGTTGGTTCGGCAGGAATGCGAGGAGTTAGGCGTCCTGGATGGTCCCAACTTTTCCACTGAGCTAGGACGTCTCGGAATGCGCGCCCGAGGCGGACCGAAGTCCAAAGAGGTTCACGCGAGCCGCCATCAACTCGAGCAGGCAGCGGAGCTCGTATCGCAGATTGCTAGGGGGGATGAAAAATAGCTCGCTCGGTCGCACACCGAGTGCACGGGCTTTCATCGGGCCTCGATCGATCCCTCACGGTCTCCGACCTGGCCGGAGGCCGCTCGGGGGATGGCTGGTTCGCCCCCGTAGACGTCCGAGAAATGTTCGAGCTACTACGGATTGACCCACCGAAAAACGTCAACGACGCACTCGGACGCCTCCGTGCAGCCGAACTGATCTCGAAGCGAGACCGCTCCCCGGCGTGGTCGCTGTCACCTAAGGGCCGCGACAAGTCGGCCCAGCTGATTGGGTCCGTCGATTTAGGACAGTTCTCAGCAGAGCTGACCGAAATGCCACGCGCAGAACTTGGTCATGTCGAGCAGGTTCTCCTCCCGCCCGCGCTTGCACCCTCGAAGTGGTCGGCTCCGATTAAGCGGATGCTTGACGATTTTGATTTCGAGACGAACGTCTTCTGCATGACTCGGTTTCCGGTTGACGAAGAGGACACGGAATACCTAGATCCGGTGCGGAAAATAATCAAGGGGGCGAGGATCGCGCTGAAAAGCCACGGCCTCACGCTCCATCTAGCCTCAGACCGGCAGCTCGACCAAGACCTATTCGCCAATATTGCCGCCCATATGTGGGCGTGCCGCTTTGGGATCGCCCTGTTTGAGGACCGCCTCAAGCGAGGTTTGAATTACAACTTGACCATCGAGGTCGGCTCGATGCTGATGACCGGTCGCGCCTGCGCGCTGCTGAAAGACACCACGGTTGAGGCCATGCCAACCGACTTTGTAGGCCAGATATACAAGCCGGTTGACTTCGCGCAGACGAATGACGTCGTCACGGAAGTGCATCGCTGGGCAGTCAACGATCTTGGACTCCCTAAGTGCCCAGATTGCCCCTCCACGGAGTAGATGGAACCCAAATGCGCGACACCATCCGGACACATCGCCCGCGCAACCGCGATCATGGCTGGTCGTCGCTCTCCTCCTCGAACAGGCTCGTTTGCAGCGAGTCCTTGTCTCCGGGTGACCCCACGTGTCCTCCCGTTCCCTCCTCGGAAGTGATGAAGGAGATCCTGGGGAAACAGCTGGGGTTGTAGGGGCAGTCGTTTGCCGGGCTTGAGTCGTCAGCCCCAGTGGTCACGGACGTACTGGGCAACTTGGCTTTCGGGAAGGCTGCGGGTGCTGTTGTTCATCCGCACCCAGAAGACCTCGGCGTCATCGCTCATCCTGGCAGTGATCGGGGTCGAAGAGCGGGCCACGTCGACCCTGCAGACTTCGGCGCCGCCCAGCTGATCGACCCGAGCGCGGGTGCGCATCACCGCCGCGTGGGTGAGGGCGTTGATCAGATGGGTGGTCAGCCAGTTGAGGAGTCCGTCGGGGCTCTGCGGCTTCACGAGGGGCAGGTCGCTCTCCAGCCCGATCACCCGACCGTCGTCGCCGACGCCGATCAGCAAGGTCCCCCCGTCGGTGTTGAGGAACCCGGCGATCGTCTTGACCACGGCATCCTCCATCCGCGTGTCCTTGCAGCGGTCGCGCAGGTTCCAGCGCGCCGTCGACTTGAACTCGACGTCGAAGCTCTCGTCTCGGGCGATCAGCTCCTCGCTCGGCACGGCGAAGTACGCCTTCTCGCCGCGGAGCTGCTCCGCTACCATCTCGGCGAACGCCGGATTGCCCTTGATCCTCGCCAGCACCTCCTCCGTGACATCGTCCACGTCGATCGACGAGGGCAACGCGCTCGGCTCCGGAGGTGGTGGGGCAACCACGTCGACGACCGGCCCGGAAGGCTCGTAGACGCTGCCCCCGTCGTCGTAGTAGCTGGCGAAGATGTGGTCGAACACGATGCCCGCCTTGCGCTCCCAGACCTCTGGCCCGTATGCGTCTTCGGGAAGCTCCTCGAGGATGTCCTTGACCAGGCTGCGGGCCGCCTCGCGCGTCTGCGCCTTGCGCCGCCAGTCCAGGACGAGCCGGTCCTGGATGTGCTCCATCAGCTTGCGCGCGACCCGCTTCACCTCCTGGCGCTCCTCATCGGTCAGCACCGGGTCCGGCCTTGTCAACAGGTCGAACACGGCCAGCTCGGGCTCTGACAGGCCCTCGCGAGCGGTTCGCTGCTCCTCCTCGGAGAGCTGGCGCGACAGCGCCTGGAGGCGGCGCAGCATCTCGTCGACGTTGAAGCTGCCGGCGTTGTAGTCGTCGATCAGCCGCCGTAGCTGCTCGACCAGATCCCTCCGGCTGGGGTTCCTCTGCGCCGCTGCCTCGGCCCTCATCTCGAGCTGGCCGATGATGCGCCGCGCGGAGGAGCGCTTCCTGCCCGCGAGCCGCGCGGCCAGAGCATCGAAGTCGATCGCGTTGAGGTCGATCAGCGGGGCGGCGTCCCCCGCATCCGCCGCGGCGCGGATCACGTACTCCTCCGCCCCGACCGAGCGGTCGAGCAGGTCCTGAACCGCTCCGGAAACATGGGAGAGATCGGGAACCGGGTCCAGCGAGCGAATCGTCTCGGCGAGATTGCGGGCCACCCCGACAACCCGAATGTGGGCGGTGGCGGCCGGGTCGGGGAGGATCGCGGCGAAGAGCCGCCGGACCGCATCGGATCGTTCGAGGTAGGCCCGCCTGGTGACGTCGTCGACGAGAAGGCTCTCAACCGAGGCGTCGCGCAGCGCGATGAACTCGAAGCCCTCGGCCCGGGCGAGGGCGTCGAGGTCGACGTCCCAGCGTTCGCAGAAGGTCACCAGCTCGCCGATCTCATCCTCGAGCTCGGCGACCAGCGCCGACTTGTCGCGGATGATCTCCGCCCCCTGCTCACCGTCCCTCGCCGCGGCATAGACCGCGAGCGCCGCCTCGAGGTGGCGGAAGACGCCGACGTAGTCGACGATCAGGCCGTTCTCCTTTTCGGGGAAGACGCGGTTCGCGCGGGCGATCGTCTGCATCAGCGTGTGGTTGCGCATCGGCCGATCGAGGTAGATCGTCGAGCAGGAGGGAACGTCGAACCCGGTCATCCACATCGCGCAGACGAAGACCAGCCGGAATGAGTCATCGGGGTCCTTGAAGCGCTCGCCCAGGTCTTCCTTCAACATCCGCTCGCGGTGCCGCGCGATGTCGAGCCCGGCCTCCCGCATCTCGGCGATCTCGTTCTGGGACTGGGAGACGACGACGGCCATGTCGGTCCCCTCCATGAAGGCGATCTGCTCGTCGACCCCGATCCGCTCCAGCGCCGGCAGCCGCTCGGCGCGCTCGCGCAGCTCCGCCAGGTGGAGCTCCCACTCCTCGGCGACCAGATCGTACATGCGGACAGCGGTCGCCTTGTCGATCGCGACGAACATCGCCTTGCCGAGGAAGCCGCGGCCGGCGAAGTGGCAGACGAGGTCGGCGGCGATCCGCCGCAGGCGCTCGGGCCGGGTGATCAGCTGGTACTCGGTCGCGAAGCGGCGTGAGAGCGCCCGCTCCTGGGACTCGTCCAGCTCCGCCGCTTCGAGGATCCCGGTCATCTCCTGGTCGAAGCTCTCGTTGACGATCTGCAGCTCGGGGATCCGGTTCTCGTAGAAGAGCGGCACCGTCGCGCCGTCCTCGACCGAGTCGCGGAAGTTGTAGGTCGAGACGTAGTCGCCGAAGACCTCGCGGGTGCGCTCCTCCTCGCCCTTGATCAGCGGAGTGCCGGTGAAGCCGAGGAAGCCGGCGTTCGGCAGCGCCCGGCGCATGTTCAATGCGAGCGCCGAGTACTGGCTGCGATGCGCCTCGTCGGTGATCACGACCACGTCGCTGCGATCCGAGCAGACCGGCATCTGCTCCCCCTCCGGGGGGCGGAATTTGTGGATCAGCGTGAAGACGTAGCGGTGGTCCTCGCCGAGCAGCCGCCGCAGGTGCGCCGAGGAGTCGGCCTGGAGGTGCCCCTCGACCGCGCCGGCGTCCTTGAACTCCTCGTGGAGCTGGTCGTCGAGCTCGGCGCGGTCGGTGACCATCACGAAGGTCCAGTTGCCGGGCTGGCGTCGCAGCACCTTCTGGGTGAACATCAGCATCGAGAGGCTCTTCCCCGAGCCCTGCGTGTGCCAGAAGACGCCAAGCCGCCCGTCGCGCGTGGCCGGGTCGGCGAGCGCCCGCATCGCGGCATTGACCCCCAGCACCTGGTGGTTCTGGGCAAGGACCTTGAGCAGGCCGCCGGGCCGCTCCAGATAGGCGACAAAGTTCTCGACCATGTCGAGCAGGCGCGCCGGCTCGCAGAGGCCGTGGATCGCGGTGTCGAGGGAGACGATCCCGGGCTCGGACTCGTCGTCGATCCGCTTCCACTCGCCGAAGCGCTCCCACTCGGCGAACGTCGCGCCCACCTTCGTCTCCGAGCCGTTCGAGAGGACGACGAACGCGTTCGGGGTGAAGAGCTGCGGGATCGTGTCGCGGTAGTCGCGAAGGTTCTTGCGGTAGGCCTGTTCGACCGTCTTGTGGGAGGCCTTCAGCTCCAAGAGCACCAGCGGGATCCCGTTGACGAAGCAGACGATGTCGCAGCGCCTGGTGTGGAGGGGGCCGACCACCCAGAACTGGCGGACCGCGAGGAACTCGTTGTCGGCGGGCGAGATCCAGTCGAGGACCCGCACCGTCTCCGTCGAGCGTCCACCCTCCTCGTCGGCGAAGGTGACGGTGACGCCGTCGCGCAGCAGCCGATGGACCTCCCGGTTGGCACGGGTGCGCTCCAGCGCGGAGCGATCGCGCGCCAGCTCCTCGACCGCCGCCTCGATCGCCGCGGCCGGCAGCTCCGGGTTCAGCTCGACGAGCTTCGGCTCCAGCCGGTGTCGCAGCACCACCTGCGACTGGTCGTCGCGGCCAAGCCCCTCCGGCCCCAGCGTCTCGGCGTACCCGTCAACGATCTCGTAGCCAAGCGACTCGAGCAGATCGAGAGTCGGTCGCTCGACCAGCTCGTCCTCAGAGTAGTCCCGCGGACTCACTCTGTCTCCACGGGGGTAAGGACGCCAAAGTCGATGTCGGAGATGTCGAGCTGACCAGTGACGAGGCGTGGAAGGAGGAGGTCACGCGTGGCGGCGAGCTGATCGCTCCTGGCGCGACATCCACTGATGTCTCTAAACATGGCTGCATTCACCTCGTCGAACCGCTGGACAATGTCAACGGGGGGAATTACCACGCGCACGTTCATTGCTTGTTCGCGGCTCAAGCCAGGCACAGCGGCGTGCGAATCAATGAAGTCCGCACCGCTGAGCAGCCAGTACAGGAAACCGAGAGGAAGGTCCGACTCAACATAGTAGGTGGTGTCGATCGGAAAGAACGGCCCCTCCACCCACCATACTGAACCGACATTGCCCTTTCGACCTATCACAACACCGGGGCCCTCGACGAGTACCTCATCGTGTTCATCAATAATCCCAGCAGAACTCACAACCGCGATGTCGCCGGGTCGACGAGCCCTAGCGGGGAGCGACTTTCCGTAGCGGAGCTTCGCCACCTCTCCAATCGCATACACATTCCAACCTTCCGGAATCGGTCCAAGCTCCGAGTCGACGAACTCGACGTCCTCGTGCCACGGAAAGCGGAAATGCACGAACCACTCCCGGTAGAGCGATCGAGCGAGATCCTCCAGCAGCTCGATCCGCCGCTCGTTGATCTCGATCAGTTCGTCGAAAGCCGAAAGGACCGCCGCGATCCTCTTCTGCATAGCAACACCTGGCACGTGCACCAAGACCTTGTGCAGGTGGTTCCGGTTGACACCGGGCACCGCTGATGCGGCCGAGCCATCGACAGCCACAGTTCGCAGGAGGTAGGACAAAAACCGTGCGTCATTGCCCTTGAAGTCCCTGACCCACAGGGCCGTGTTCAACGGCCAGAATGGCTCGTCAATCCAATGCACAGAGCCGAGTGATCCGTATCTCCCGATGACAACACCGGGCGGATCGACTTTTGGCTCGCTGTGAAATCCGGTCACACCCGCAGACGACACGACCGGATAGGACCCGGGCTTTCTCAGTCGCTTGGGCAGATCGAATCCGCGCTGCAATGTCAGCACATCGCCCAGCGCGCAGTCCGTCCAGTCACTCGCCTCCAACTACAGCCTCCATCATCGCCCGCGCAACGTACCGCCTCTGACCTCGTGTGCCTGAGTCGGTCTCGGTCAAGACTCCCTGCTCCTCCATCCGCCTCAGTAGGCGCAGTGCTGTGGGGCGGCTCACGCTCAGGTGGTCCTCGATCGCCCTGGTCGTGACCACCGGGTTCTCGCAGATCAGGTCGACCAGGGCGAGGGCGTTGGGGGTTCCCATCGTCGCCGCCCTCTGGAGGTAGCTCTCGCGGAGGGCGATGATTCGTTGGGCTCGCTGGACCGCATCGTCAGCTTGGGTCTCGACGGCGGTCAGGAACAGGTCGACCCAGGGGATCGGATCGCCCGTCTCGCGGATCGACTGGAGAGCGTCGTAGTAGTCCTGGCGCTGGTGCTCGAGGTACGCGCTCAGGTAGAGCAGCGGCACGGTGAGCCTGTTGCGGGCGATGAGGAAGAAGACGAGCAGCAGCCGACCGAGGCGCCCGTTGCCGTCGAGGAAGGGGTGGATCGTCTCGAACTGGGAGTGGAGGAGCGCGTTTTGCACCAGCAGCGGCAACTCGGGGTCCTCATGCGCGAACCGCTCCCAATCGGCGAGGAGGGCCGGCAGCTCCTCGGGTGGCGGGGGCACGAACTGGGCGGTCTCGATCGTCGAGCCCGGCGCCCCGATCCAGTTCTGGCTCGTGCGCAGCTCACCGGGGGCGAGCTCGCGGCCCCGGACGCCAGCCATCAGGCGGCCGTGCATCTCGCACAGCAGGCGGGTGCTGAGCGGCAGCTCGTCGAGGCGCTCGAGCCCCCACCGCATCGCGGCGACGTAGTTGACGACCTCCTCGACGTCTGCATTGGGAGCCTCGCCGGCGGCGTCGGCCTCGAAGACCTCGACCATGCTCGCCCGGGTCCCCTCGATCCGCGTCGAGGAGAGCGCCTCGCGCAGCAGGTAGGGGCGGATGAGGAGATCGGGGTTGGACAGGAGGCGACCGACGCCGGCGAGCCGGCCCAGCGCCCCCTCGGCCTCGCCGAGCAGGCGCACGGTCGAAGCGGGCAGGACCAGGGTCCGCGGTATCGTCGCCGGGAAGTAGGCCACGTAGCTGTGGCGACCCGGGGTGCGGCGCGCCTCGCCGAACGGGGTCTGTGCGTGCGTGTCGAGCTCCACGGGGCTCACCATACCCGACTCTAACGTCTAACGTGGTAAACGTTAGAGATAAGGGATGACCCTAACGCGGTCTTCAGGGTCAGCTGGAGAGCAGGTTTCCGAGCACCGTGTCCACGCCCTCTTCCAGCTCCCTGGCCCTGGCGCCCAGGCTGCGCAGCTCGGCGTGGGCAGCGGCGAGCTTCTCCTCGAAGACCTCCTCGTCGAGTTCCTCGACCTCGGTTCCCACGTAGCGGCCCGGGTTGAGGCTCCACCCCTGTGCCTCGATCTCCTCGATCGTGGCGACCTTGCAGAGACCCTTGACGTCGGCGTAGGCACCGTCGGGGAACCGCTCCGCGAAGAGGGAGTTCTCACCGCGCGCGAGCTCCGGCTCCTCGCCGCGGTACAGACGCACGATGTTCGCCAGGAACTCGAGCTGCTCCTTGGTGAACTCGCGATGGGCGCGGTCGACCTGGCGAAAGACCTCGCGAGCGTCGATGAACAGGACCTGGTCGGCGCGCGGCGTCTCGCGCTTGCCGTGATCGAGGAACCAGAGCGTGACGGGGAGGGTCACCGAGTAGAAGAAGTTCGGTCCCACCGCGACCATCACGTCGACCAGTCGCTCTTCGATCAGCCGGCGCCGGATCTCCCCCTCGCTGTGGCGGGCGTCGGAGGCCGAGTTGGCCATCACGAACCCGGCCCGCCCGCTCTCGTCGAGGGAGCCGGCGAAGAGCTGTATCCAGACGTAGTTGCCGTTGTCGGCTTTCGGCAGTTCCGGGAGGCGGGGGTCGTCGGCGAGCTTCGCCTTGTCGATCCGGTCGACGTTGAAGGGCGGATTGGCCATCACGAAGTCGAAACGGCCGAGGCTCTCGAAGGGGTCCTCGTAGTAGCTGTTGCCCTCGCGGATCTCGCCGTTCAGCCCGTGCACGGCCAGGTTCATCTTCGCCAGCTTCACCGTGTCGCCGGTCTTCTCTTGACCGTAGATCGAGAGCTCCTCGCCCGGCGACCTGCGATGGCGCTCGACGAACTGAGCGGAGTGCACGAACATGCCTCCCGAGCCGCAAGCCGGGTCGAAGATCCGCCCGTGGAAGGGCTCGATGATCTCGACGATCAGCCGCACGATCGACATCGGCGTGAAGAACTCGCCCGCTCCCTGGCCCTCGGCAAGCGCAAACTTGGCCAGGAAGTACTCGTAGATCAGCCCGAAGGCGTCTCCTTCGAGGTCCTTTGTGTAGCCGCTGATGTGGCGGAGCAGCGAGGCGATGGTTGCGTCGGGGATCGCCGCATAGCTGCGCGGCAGGATGCCCTTCAGCTCCGAGTTGTGCTTCTCGACCAGGCGCATCGCCTCGTTCACGGCCTTGCCCAGGTCGGCCCCCTCCGGAAGCTCCAGCAGGGCGCCATAGCGCGCCTGCGGAGGCAGGTAGATCAGGCCCTCGGACTGGTAGTCGGAGGGGCCGACCTTGCGCCGGGCGGAGCCTTTCGCCTCGATCCGCTCGCGCGCCGCCTCGAAGCGGGCGTCGGCGAAGCGCAGGAAGATCAGCCCGAGGACCGGCGAGGCGTACTCCGACGCCTTCAGCCCGCTGTTCGCGCGCAGCTCGTCGGCGGCGTCCCAGAGCCGACCCTCGAGCTCGGCAAGATCAGCTTGCATGCGGCGGCGCGAATCGAATCACGGGCGTGAGTCTAGGCGGCGCAACCGAGGCGAAGCTGGCGGACACAATCCGGACACATCAGTCAAGCCACTGGCGATCACTCGCGGTCATTGCTTCCGTCCTCGAACAGACTCATTTGCGGGGAATCCTTGCCCTCCGATGATCGCGCGTGTCCTCCCGTGCCATGCTCGGGACTCATGAAGGAGATCCTGGGGAAGACGATGGGGCTGTAGGCCCCAAAGCCGTCGGTGGCGGGACTGGATACCCCTCTCCCGGAGGCCGTCGCGCAGCTGGGTCGCTTGTCGGAGTTTCAGGCGTCTGAACTTGAGCCTCCGGGAGAGGGGTATCCAGTCCCCCTCGCGGAAGCTTCCACTGCTCGAAAGCTTCTCTGCTTCGGAAGCTTCGGTCCCTTGCAAGCTTTAGTGACCTGGGCCGGCGTCGCATTCGTGCGATTGGCCGGGGCCGGGGCCGCCGTCGCAATAGTCGAAGCCGGTGCCGCCGTAGAGCTGGTCGGCGTTGGCGCCGCCGTAGAGGCGGTCGTTGCCGCCTTCGCCGTGGCAGCCGTCTTCTCCCGGCCCCATCTTGCAGACGTCGTTGCCTTCACCGCCCCAGCAGCCGTCGCTGCCGTCGCTGGTTTCGCAATAGTCGTTGCCGGCGCCGCCGACGCAGTCGCTGTTCTTCTCACCGGTGATGCAGACGTCGTTGCCGGCGCCGCCGACGCAGCGGTTGCGCCGCGAGCCCTGCGAGTAGCAGGTGTCGGCCTCGGCGTTGCCGATCATCTTGTCCGAGCCGGGGCCGAGATAGGCGGTGACCGGAACCGGCGTCGGGTCGGCGACTTCGACGAAGTCTGCCGAGGGACCCATGGTCAGTTCGATCGCATCCGCCTCGGCGAGCTTGCAGACGGCGACCATGTGGTCCCGGGAGAGGTGGCAACCCTTCGGGTGGATGGCCGCCATCTTGCCCTCCACGACGAGGTTGCCTCCCCTCGTGGTCAGGGTCAGGTGGCTGCCCGAGGCCGCTCCGTAGAGGGAGATCCGGCCGGCGGTGACCGCGACGCTCGGGGCCGCCAGGAGGACCAGGAGAGCGAGGGAGGAAACGAGGAACCGGCGGCCAAGGCGAATTGGCATGTGAGGGGATGCTAATGATCTGAAAGTCGGGTGACGTACCCCCACCCGACAGATGACGGGTGGGGCGCAAAATTGGAAGGGAAAGTTGATCTATCTACTGCGACATGGAGACGCCGAGGATCTCGAAGGTGACGACGCGGCGCGGCGGCTGACCGCCAAGGGCGAGCGTCAGGCGCGGGCGGCGGGACGGGCGCTGGCGGCCCTCGGCGCCGGCATCGACGCC
>OLLT01000340.1_pt1 | contig 24344 bp, 25 predicted proteins | sample 1604621 | NCBI WGS metagenome assembly OLLT01 (sample SAMEA104055725, study PRJEB20765) | soil metagenome | biome: Arctic tundra; feature: Polygonal ground; material: soil | place: USA | collected 2011-09 | depth 0-0.5 m | reverse complement strand
CCGCTCGATCGGCACCTCGACCCGCTGACTGCGCTCGAGGACGTGTACGGACACAGCCCCAGTCTTGCAGTTCAGTTTAATCGGGCTACCTTTAGGATATCGCGGCAAACACCCTCATCGCCGGCGCCACGGGTTTCATCGGCGCTCGGCTGGCCAACTCCCTGGGCTCGGAGTCATCCATCCGCTGCCTGGTTCGCGACCGCTCGAAGGCTCGGCCACTCGAGGCGGCCGGCCTGGACCTTCACGTCGGAGACGTCACCGACGCGGCGAGTCTGGAGGGCGCGGGCCGGGACGTCGAGGTCGCCTATTACCTCGTCCACGCGATGGCCGGCGGCGGCGGATTCGCCGAGCGAGAGCAGGTCGGGGCACGGAACTTCGCCCAGATGGCTAAACGCGAAGGCATCGAGCGAGTCGTCTACCTCGGCGGGCTCGGCGACGAGAGCAAATCGAAGCACCTCAGCAGCCGCCACCAGACGGCGCGAGTCCTCACCGCCGAGGGGCCTCCACTCACCTATTTCCGCGCGGCGATGGTCGTCGGCGCCGACAGCGAGTCCTACCGGACCCTGCGCTACCTGGTGGGGCGACTGCCGGTGATGATCGCCCCCAGCTGGCTGCGGATCGCGACGCAGCCGATCGGGATCGACGCCACGATCGAGTACCTGCGGCGCGCTCCCGAGGTGCCCGAGTCGAAGGGCCGGGAAGTCCAGATCGGCGGCCCCGACGTCCTCTCCTACTCGGAGATGCTGGATCGGATGGCGATCGCGATGGGAGTCGGGCCACGGCGCAAGCTGCCGGTGCCCTTCATCACCCCGTGGCTGTCGGCGCTCTGGCTCGGCCTGGTCACGCCGGTCGACACCAAGGTGGCGCGCCCGCTCGTCGAGGGCCTGACCACCGCCACTGTCGTCACCGACCCCTCCGCGGCCGAGCTGTTCGGCGTCTCGCCGGAGTCCTTCGATGAGGCGCTGCGGCGCGCGCTCGCGGAGGAAGAGGGTTGACGGCTCAGGCTCACTCCGAGGCGACGAGTAAGGATGTCGCGAGTCCCCTTCGCCCCCGAGTCCAGCCATCTGCACCGATAGGCGCCCATTACGTGTAGGCAGTCTGCGACACCTGGAGGGCCCAGAGCAGCCAAGCTGAGGATCGTTTCGTTCAGGCGGAGAGATCGCGCCGGTTGACCAGCCACGCGCCCGTCGCCGCCAACAGAACCGCGAACAGCGTGATGCCGGCGAAGGCAAGCGGGTCGAGTCCGTCCTCGATCGCGTTGCCGTAGTACCTGAAGACCGACGCGTAGCGGATACCGGAGAGGCCGGGATCGAGGCGGCCGACCAGGTCGATCACATACATCCCCACCAGCACGCCCGCGACCGAGCCGGTGACGACCGTGGTCCGCAGCGAGAAGCCGGTGACCACGATCCCGAGCCCGGCGAATAGGAGCGCCAGCGGCCAGACGCTCGCGAAGCCGGCGGCGGCCGGCCCCGCCCGCAGGCCGGCGCCGGAGAGAACGCTGCCGAGCGCACACAGCAGCCCGCTGACGAGGATCACCGCCGCCAGCCGTGGTCGAGGCCCGGGAGGACATCGAAATCGCTCGCCAGGCGCGAGCCACCCTCAGCTCCAACCCGAGCTAGTCCAGCCAACCGGTCTGGCGCCGACGGGATCATGCGGCCGATGCGGTTTGCGCCCAAGCCCCTCGCCAGGCACACGCCCGGCCGCCACCTGCACGGTCACCTGTTGCGGCGACGCCACCGGCTGCTCAAGGCGGGCGGCGTCGCGGCGCTGCTCGCCGTCGTCGGCCCCGGCCTGCTGGCCGGGCTCTCAGACGACGACCCGGCCGGGATCACCACCTACTCGATCCTCGGCGCCAAGTACGGCTACGAGCTGCTCTGGGTCCTCGCCCTCTCGACCGCGGCGCTGATCGTCTTCCACGAGCTCGGGGTGCGGCTCGGGATCGTCACGGGCAACGGGTTGATGACCCTGGTCCGCGAGCGCTACGGGGGCCGAGCGGCGGCGCTGGCGCTATCGGCGCTGCTGATCGCCAACACCGGGACCCTCTGCGCTGAGTTCGCCGGGGTCGCCGCCGGAGCCGAGCTGCTCGGCGGCGTCAGCCGCTATGTCAGCGTGCCGCTGGCCGCCGCTGGCGTCTCGTTGCTCGTCCTGCGCGGCACTTTCCGCTACGTCGAGCACGTGCTGCTGGCGCTGAGCGCGGTGTTCGTCGCCTACGTCGTCTCCGGCTTCCTCGCCCACCCCGACTGGAGAGCGACCGCGAAGGGCCTGGTCGTGCCGAACCTGCCGCTCAACCGCGAGGCGGTCCTGGTCGCGGTCGCGACGGTCGGCACCACCCTCGCGCCCTGGGGGCTGGCCTTCATCCAGTCCTACGCGGTCGACAAGAAGTTGAAGGTCAAAGACCTGCGCTACGAGCGGGTCGACGTGATCACCGGCGCCGTGCTGACCGGCGTCATCGGCCTCTTCGTGGTGATCGCCTGCGCGGCCACCTTGCATGTCAAAGGAATCGAGATCAACGACGCCCGCGACGCCGCCCGTGCCCTCGAACCCCTCGCCGGAGCGACCGCCGCCACCCTGTTCGGCCTCGGCTTCCTCGGTGCCGCGCTGCTGGCGGCGGCGATCGTCCCCCTCTCCACCGCCTACTCGGTCTCGGAGACCTTCGGCCGCAAAGCCGACATCGACGACAGCTTCGAGGAGGCGCGGGTCTTCTATCTCAGCTACGGCGCCATCGTCGCCCTGGCGGCGGTCCTGGTGCTGATCCCGGGGGCGCCGCTGATCCCGATCCTCTTCCTCTCCCAGGCGCTGAACGCGGTGCTGCTGCTCCCCCTCCTCCCCTTCATGCGCTCGCTTGGCCAGGATCGGCAGCTGATGGGCGCGAACGCGCTCGGCCGTGGCGACCGGATCGCCACCGGCCTCGCCCTGGCGGTGATCGCGATCTCGGTCCTCGCCCTGGGCGTGCTCAGCGTCTTCTAGATGATGCGGCGCTCAGACACCGAGCGCCGCCGTCAGTGCCAGCATCAGCGCGGCACCGCCGGCGAGGCCCAGGCTCGGGCCCACCCATTCGGGCCGGGAGTAGGCCTGAGGCAGCATCTCGACGACGATCAGCGCCAGCATCGCCCCGGCGGCGAAGGCGAAGGAGAGCGCGAGCAGCCCGCTGACCGCTTCGACCGCGGCGTAGGCGATCAGGGCGCCGACCGGCTGCGGGGCGCTGGTCCCCACCGCCGCCCAGAACTGGCGGCCGCGGCTGAACCCGGCCGCGGCCATCGGGATCGCGACGCTGGTTCCCTCGGGGATGTTCTGGATCGCGATCGCCAGGATCACAAACAGGCTGAGCCCGGCGCGGCTGGAGGCGAAGGCGGTGCCGACAGCGAAGCCCTCGGGCAGGCTGTGGACGAAGAGGACCAGGAAGACCAGGGCCGAGCTGCGCGCCCCCGGGCCGGTGCGGCCCATGAAGCCGGCCTCCGGGTCGAGGTGACGGCGGGCCAGGAGGACGAATCCGGGGCCGGCCGCCAGCCCCGCCGCCACCTCCAGCGCCGAGCCTTCCTGCAACGCCGGGATCAGCAGCCCGGCGACCGCGGCCACGCCCATCACCCCGGCCGCAAAGCCGAGTAGCGGCGGCGTCACCTGCGCGGCGCGGCGGCCGAGAAAGAAGACCGGGATCGCACCGAGGCCGGTGGCGAGTGCGGTCCCGCAGGCGGCTAGGAACAGAACGACCACCTGGGGCATCGAATGAAATTAGCGGTCTGGGGGCACTGACAGGCACCGCCACGCCAAAAGACCGGTCGAGGAAGATAGGAGACCTCTCATGCTTTATTGACAAGGGGAGTTCCGGGTGTACCGTCCTCTCAACCAGTCGAAGGGGTTAGAGGAACGCGATGGCACCCGCAGCACACGTGGTCTTTGCCGCGTTGTTCGACCTGAGTCACCCGGCGCACTACCTGCACTGGCATGTCTTTCAGATGTCGGTGGCGAACGTCGTCGTCATCCTGCTGATGATCGTGGCCTTCGTCGCCGCGATCCTGATCCCCTTCCCGAAGCGGCGGCGCGAGTCGTGAGCGAGACCGAGCGGGACCCCGTCTCCCCCGAGGAGCGGAAGATGTGGACGACCTGGGTGCGGGAGCGCGCGGTCGGCGCGCTGCCGCCGGAGAAGCTGCTCCCCGACCGCCAGCCCGCCTACGTGTCCTCGTGGATCTACGTCTTCGGCGTCGCCACGATCGCGGCGTTGGTCGTGGTCGTCGCCTCCGGCATGATCCTCGGCCTGAAGGGGCCGGAATGGTGGCACGTCACCAGCATCGGGCGATTCTTCAACGGCATCCACCTCTGGGCGGTCGAGCTGTTCTTCTTCGCGATGGTCGTCCACCTCTGGGGGAAGTTCTTCATGGGCGCCTGGCGCGGCGGTCGCGGTCGCACCTGGGCGACCGGCGCGGTCACCTTCCTGGTCGCGATCGGCGCCGCCTTCACCGGCTACCTCTCCCAGCAAAACTTCGACTCCCAATGGATCGCCAGCGAGGGCAAGGACGGGCTCAACTCGGTCGGTGTCGGCTCCTTCTTCAACGTCGCCGACTTCGGTCAGATGTACACCTTCCACGTGATCCTGCTGCCGCTCGCGGTGGTCGCGCTGGTCGCCTGGCACGTGCTGCTGGTGCGGCGCCACGGTGTGGTGCCGCCATATCCGGCGAAGGCGCCCAAACCTGCTGCGCCATCCCCGCCACAGGCGGCATCGAGCGAGAGCAGCGCGCCATGAGCAGCGCCAGCGGCCCGGCGCCGGCGATCTCCGACGACGCCGCTCCCTGGCCGGGGCCCTTCGTCCGCTACGACCTGATCAAAGAGCTCGTCGTCGCGCTTGTCGTGATGGCAGGGCTGGCGGTGATCCTCACCATCCTCTTCTCCTCCCCCGACGACTCGCCGACGACGATCCAGAGCTGGGCCAAGGCCGATCCCGGCGACTTCCTCACCACCGCGGTCACCGAGCTGAACCGAACCAGCGAGATCGCCACCTACGGCCCTCCCTACGACAGCGCCTCGGGCTCCGCCCAGAAGATCGGGCCGATCTCCCTCCAGGAAGCGGCCGGGGTGAAGATCCCGATCGAAACGGCGCAGAACTACGTGATCGAACCGTTGCAGGAGATCCCCGCCGACCCACGCCTCAAGACCGCGCTCGCCGCCTACCAGGCGGCGCCGTCCAAGCTCCAGGAAGCCTGGGCCGGCGCCTATGAAGAAGCTCTGCCCAAGGCCCGTTTCCTCCGCGGCGTCCCGATCCTGCCCGCCGGTCACTACGGGCCGGTCGCGCCGATGATGGCGGCGCTGCTCGCCCTCGCCCAGAGCGGCGGCCTCGACGGGGCGCTGGTCGCCGGCAACCACCGCTTCTATGAGACCAACTACACCAAGCCGCTGCTCTTCCTGTCAGGCGGCGAATACTTCCAGGAGCGCGCCGAAAGCCAGCACCTGCTCGGCACCCAGTGGGGAATGATGAACGAGACCGGCAGCTATCCGGGGCAGGTCTGGCTCTGGCTCTACACCTTCTGGTACCAAATCGAACCGTTCAAGGAATCGCCCAACGCCGACGCGCTGATCTTCGTCCTGATGGGCATCCTCAGCCTTGCCTTCGTCTGCATCCCGTTCATCCCGGGGGTGAGGACGTTGCCCCGCCATCTGCGCGTCTATCGCCGAATCTGGCGGGACCACTACCGCGAAATCGAATCCTGAGGCCGGTTCGCCAGGTTCGGCCTCAGCTTGGCACGGCGTAGATCTGCCCGCCGACTTCCAAAACCTTCTTCGGCGCCAGGCCTTCGGGAGGCGGCCCGGCTATGACGTCACCCGTTTCGGGGCTGTACTCGCCGCCGTGGCAGGGGCAGATGATGACTCCGCCTTCATAACCAACCGTGCAGCCGGCGTGAGTACAGACGGCGCTGAATGCCTTCAGGCTGCCTTCGGAGTCTCGGATCAGGATGTCCGGCGAGCCATCCGAGGGGTCGCTGTAGGTGGCAGCCTGGCCACTGGGAAGGCGGCTCCCGGGGCCTAGTTTGACGGCGCCGCTCGGGATCTTTGAGCTACCGGGCGCCGGGTGGGTCGTCCCGCTACCACCACCGCCCCCGGCGCTGCCGGCGGCCGCTCGCTTCGCCGCACCCTTGGAGGCAGCGCCACCACCCGCGGACAGGGCCCTGGGCGCGGAGAACCCACCCTTCACAAGCGCCGAGATACCAGCGATCGCGAGAGCGATGCCGCCGAACTCCACCAGCAACGTGCGGCGCGTCGACATCGGCGTGGCAGGGTCCGCCTCGGGGCTTTCGGGCCGCAGGCGAGTTCGTCTGACCATCGCCTCGGAGGGGTGCATCGTGGCGTTGTCGAGAGCCGGCTGCCCGGTCGCGCCGGCGAGGACGAAGGGTAGCCAGGCGAAGGTGAAGACCAGGTCGGGGCCGAGGAAGTATGGGGTCGTATTCCAGCTCGCGGTGAGGAAGAGGAAGAAGTTCAGGGCCATGCCGCCCGCCGCGGCGATCCGAGTGAAGAGCCCAGCGGTGACCAGCAGGCCGATCAGGATCTCGGTGATCGCGACGCCGACTCCCGCCACTCCGGGGTGGGGAATGGCGAAGGTCCGCAGGATGAAGCCGCCTGGCGTACCTTTGGCGAAGCCTTCGAGCTGGGTGCCGATATAGGTGGGGGCGCCGGGATGTAGAAAGCCCGGATCGCTGAGCTTCTGAACGCCGGCGTAGACGAAGGTGATCCCGAGGAAGAGGCGCAGCGGGAAGAGCGCCATGGCGGGCGAGAGCCGGGAGGTGGACATTAGCCGGAGCGTCGACCATCCGGCTAAAGGCGGGATCAGCCGATCATGAGAGTTGTCTCAGGCAGAACAAACTCGACGAAGGCGGTCAGCAGTCGGACCAGAGAAAGTTCGCCCAAAGATGAACCCCAGGTGAGAAGAGAATTAGCCAGAGTAAGAGCATTCTTCGCGAACTGTTACCACTGGTTTATCTTCCCTTCAGTGTTATCTCATCGGCTAGCTGAACCATGTCCCACCGATGGACAAACTGCCGTCACAGGCGAGGCTCTCCCCGGATATCAGCCGGGTGGTCGAGGACCAGAGGCCGCGCCACCGTTGGTGGCCACGGCCGGATCTGAGCAAGAACTGGGACCGCCACGTCGCCCACGCCGAAGAGCTGTCCCACACCCCCGGCTTCGAACAGCTGCGCGATGCGATCCTAGAGCGGGCAGAACCGCGCGGCGACGACCGTGCCCTCGACATCGGCGCCGGGACCGGGCTCCTGACCCTGCCGCTGGCCGAACGGGTCGATTGGGTCTGGGCAATCGACATCTCACCGGCGATGATCGACTGCCTGAGCAGCCGGGCGCTGGTGGCCGACCTCGACAACATCCAGACCGCGGTCGTCTCGGCGACCAGGCTTCCGCTGGCCAACGACTCGATCGACCTGGCCACGTCCAACTACTGCTTTCACCACCTCGGGCAGGCCGGGAAGCGGGCGGCGCTCGCCGAGCTCTACCGCGTGATGCAGCCCGGCGGGCGGCTGGTGTTCGCGGACATGATGTTCGCCCTGAGGGCCTCGAGCAAGCGCGACCGCACCGTCATCGCGAGCAAGGTCCGGTCGATCGGCCGGCGCGGGCCGGCCGGGTTCTGGCGCCTTGCCAAGGCGGGCTTCAGGATCCTGACCTTCACCGGCGAGCACCCCGCTCCGACCGAGTGGTGGAAGCAGGCCCTGGAGGAAACTGGCTTCGTTGATGTCACGGTCCAGCCACTGGCGCACGAGGGCGGCATCGCAGTTGCCCGCAAGCCGAAGTGAGAGCCGAGGCCCGGTCCGTGCCGATCGGCGCGGGTCGCCGCCTCGTCGCCCGACGGCGGAGATCGTCCGGCGACGCCGGGTAGCGCTGGCGGCGATCGTCCTCGCCTTGGCGGCGATCGCGGTGGTGGTCGTGGCGGGATCGTCCGGCGGCGGTGGGTCAGGGACGACCACCGGCCCCGCCGAAATGGCGCAAGCCTCCGGCCGGGTGCGGATCGAACTCGACGGTCGGACCCTCGTCGACCAGCCGACCAGCCGCCTGAGCGGGCAGCGATCCCAAGCGGTCGCGATCTCTCGGGTCCCGGCGGCGACGACGATCCGGGACGGCCTGGCGAGGATCCAAGCACGGACCGACCGCCAGGCGCTGGGCGGCGAAGTCAAGCATGCCGTTGCCGCGGGCGGAGGAGTCGTCGCCGTGCCCTGGGCGCCGATCGCCGCCAGCATCCGGATCCCGGTCGTCAAGCAGACCCTCCAGGACGATTGCGAGGCGACGGCCCTATCGATGCTGCTGCGCTTCGCCGGCAAGCGGGTGGACCAGCTGACCCTTCAGCGGCAGGTCGCCCGGAGCGGACCGCTCGACCCCGAACAGGGCCCGGAAGGCGAGGTCTGGGGCGATCCCCGTATGGGATTCGTCGGCCGCGCCGACGGCGGCGGGCCCGCCGGCGGATTCGGCGTCTACCAGGGCCCGATCGCCGCACTGGCGCGCAAGCACGGGCTCAATCCTCGCGATCTGAGCCGGAAGGGCCCGCAGGCGATCTACAAGACCCTGCTTTCAGGCAAACCAGTGATGGTGTGGGTCGGCCTCTCCGAAGGCCCTTACGCGAGCTGGCACTCCCCCTCTGGCGAAATCGTGCACGTTAACTATGGCGAGCACACCGTTCTCCTCACCGGCGTGACGAGCAACGACGTCACGGTCAATGACCCGCTCTCGGGATTGCGATTGACTTGGCCAAAGACTCAGTTCACAGCGATGTGGGATTTATTGGGACGGCGAGCTCTCGGCGCCTAGACCGGGCTGAGAATCGACATCCCTTCGATCGCCACCGCCCAGAGCGGCCTGCGGCCGTCCCCCGCCCACGAGGCTAACTCTGTAACCGCTGTTTCAGACTTGCTAGGTTGCCGCCATGTCAGCCGTGGTCGGCCGCTGGGTCTTCCTCTCCTACCGCCTGCCGCGGGAACCATCGGCACCGCGTCTTGCCATCTGGCGCAAGGTGAAACGCCTCGGCGCCGCCCAGCTGCTCGACGGTCTGATCGCGTTGCCCTTCGACAGCCGCAACCGCGAGCAGCTGGAGTGGCTTGCCGATGAAGTTGTCGAGGCCGACGGCGAGGCGGCGATCTGGATCGCCGAACCGGCGACCGCGGCGCAGGAGCGCGGGATCGCTAGTGGCCTCCAGGCCAGGATCGCTGAGGAGTACCGGGCGATCACCGCCGAGGCGCGCGAGGTGAGTGCCCAGCCCGCCGGGCGCCACCGCCGGACCCTTTCCCGTCTGCGCCGCGAGCTGCACCGGATCAGGCGCCGCGACTACTTCCCGCCCGCAGAGCGCGACGACGCCGAGCGCGCCGTTGCGGCGCTGGCCGAGCACCTGGAGGAGTTGGCGGCATGAGGTGGGCGACCCGCGCCGGCATCCACGTCGACCGCACCGCCTGCGCTTGGCTGATCCGGCGATTCGTCGACCCGGAGGCGGAGTTCATCTTCGTCGCCGACCCCGATCAGGTGCCCGACGACGCGACCCCCTTCGATATGCGCGGCGTCGATCTCGGCCACCAGGGAGGGGAGTGCAGCTTCGAGGCGATCCTGCGCCGCTACCAGCTGACCGAGCTGGCGCTGTGGAGGATCGCCGAGATCGTCCATGAGGCCGACCTGGAGGACGAGCGCTTCGATGCCCCCGAGGCTCGCGGTCTCGACATCCTGATCCGCGGGCTCTCGATGGTCCGCGGGGATGAGGAGATGCTGGAGCTGACGGCGCCGCTCTACGACGGCCTCCACGAGTACATCCGCCGTAGCTCGATGTTGGGCAGCGACTCGGCGCCGTGACCATGCCCCCGGCGCCATCTGCCGACGAGGTCGCCGTGCCCGCCTCGGGGCACGAAGAATCCCACGCGGCGATCTTCATCCGCTTCCTCAAGTTCGGCTGCCTCGCCTGGGGCGGCCCGGCGGCGCAGATCGCGATGATCAAGCGCGAGTGCGTCGATGAGGAGAAATGGATCTCCGAGTGGACCTTCAAGAAACTTCTCGCCGTCTACCAGATCCTCCCCGGCCCCGAGGCCCACGAGCTCTGTGTCTACTTTGGCCGGTTGCGCGGCGGCAAGCTCGGCGGCTTCCTCGCCGGGCTCGGCTTCATGCTGCCGGGCTTCATCCTCATGCTCGGCCTCTCGGTCCTCTACGTCGAGGCCAACCTGGCCGGTCACCTGCACGGCCTCTTCTACGGGCTGACGGCGGCGGTCGGCGCTCTGGTCGCCCGTGCCCTGGTCCGGCTCAGCAAATCCTTCATCAGCGACGTGCCCCTGGCGATCATCGCCGTCGTCGGCTTCGCCTCACCCTCTGGGCGGGGATCACCTTCGTCGCGGTCCTGCTCGGCGGCGGCATCGCCTACGAGCTCTGGCGCAACGGGCGCCGCTGGACCCACCGGGCAAACAGCTTCGCCATCGGTCCACTGGCGCTTCTCGCCGTCGCCTCCGGGGCGATCACAGTCTCGCTGACGGCGACGATCTTCTTCGAGGGCTTGAAGGCGGGCCTGCTCACCTTCGGCGGCGCCTACACCGTGATCCCCTTCCTGCGCGAGGCGGCGGTCGAAAACCACCACTGGCTGAGCAGCGCCCAGTTCAACGACGGCCTGGCGATGGGCGGCATCCTGCCGGCGCCGCTGATCATCTTCTCCACCTTCGTCGGCTACGTCGCCGGGGGCCTCGGCGGCGCCCTGGTGATGACGCTGGGCATCTTCCTGCCGGCCTTCGTCTTTCCGATCTTCCTCCACCGCCAGCTCGTCGCGGTCTCCGAGAACGAGCGGCTGCACCCCTTCCTGCTCGGAGTCGCGGCGGCGGTGATCGGGCTGATCGCGGCGGTCACGGTGACGATCCTCGAAACCAGTGTCACCGACGTCTACACGGCGCTGATCGCGGTCGGCGCTTTCGCCGCTCTGAACCGCTGGCACGGCAAACTGACCGTTGTCCATGTAATGGCCGTCGCCGGCATCATCGGCGTCGTTCTCCAGCACACGGTTGTTTGAGCCGAAGGCGCCCCCGCATTCTCTGGCACACAGGCCGGCATCGTCTACTACTCAGGCGCGAATCAGAAGTGCCTCGTTGATGTGCTCGAGGAGGATGTCGACGATTCGAGGATCGAAATGGGTTCCCTGGCCCTTCTTGATCACCGCCACCGCCTCATCGACGGACATCGCCGGCCTGTAGCTGCGATCGCTGAGCAGCGCGTCGAAGACGTCGGCAACGGCCGTGATCCGCCCCTCGAGTGGAATCTCCTCGGCGACCAGCCCGCGGGGGTAGCCGCTGCCGTCGTAGCGCTCATGATGGGTCAGGGCAATCGTCGCGGCGAGGCGCGACAGATCGCTTTCGAAATCGGCGAAGATCCCATGCCCGACCACCGTGTGGCGCTGCATCTCGGCGCGCTCGTCCTCGTTCAGAGGCCCGGGTTTGCGGAGCAGGGCCGACGGAGTGCCGATCTTGCCAACGTCGTGCATCGGGGCGGCGGCGCGCAATAGCTGAACGCGGTCGGGGTCAAAGCCCAGCTGAGCGCCCAAATAGGCGGCAATGGCGCCCATCCGGTTGACGTGATCCGCAGTGGGCGAGTCGTGCAGCTCGATCGCCTTGGCGAGCCCTTCGATCGTCTCAAGGCGAGAGAGCCGCAGCTCCTCGATCGCCTTCTGCTGAGTGGCCGCCAGCTCGTCTCGGAGGCGAATCGCCTCGCGCTCGTCGGTCAGATCGACAGAGATTCCGCCGACAGCGGTGATCTCGCCCTGCTCGTCGAGCAGCGGGAACCTGATCGTCTTGAAGGTTTTCAGCACACCCCTGAGAACGACGGAGTCCTCTCTTTCGTGAACGACTCCCTCGTCGACGACCCGGCGGTCGCTGTCGGGGCCGAGCTGCACCTGCTCGGGAGGCATGAACGCATCGTCGGACAGCCCCATCAGCTCGCCCGGCCTCAGTCCCGCGAGCTCGTCCGCTTTTTCATTCGCGACGACGTAGTGGCCAGAGATGTCTTTGGCATAGATGCCAATCGGCGCCATGTCGATGATCGTCTGCCGCCTGTCCTCGAGGTTTTGGCTGTGGGCCCTGGCGACGATCTCGAGGTGGCGACGTCGGAGGGCGTTGAGGACGGTGATCAGGAGCTGTCCGGGCCAAAACGGCTCGACCAAATAGCCGTAGACGCCAAGGTCAAATGCCCGCTTGGCGGCCTCTGGATCGTCTTCTCCGGTCATCAGGACAACGGTTGCCGTAGCCGGGTAGTCGCGGACGATCTCCGCGGCAAGCTCCAACCCTGGCCGCCCCGCGGCCTCGAGGTTGCAAATAGCCAGGTGAAAGGCGCCGGAAGCGAGCCTCGCGTGAGCTTGCTCGATGCTGCTCGCGAACTGGCACTCAAAAGTATCGCCGAGGGCGCGACCGATCAGGCGAAGCATCTCTGGGTGGTCATCGGTTACGAGAACGCGGATCCCGACCAGCCCTTCGATCGAAGTCGACTTGGCTGACGCCTGGGCCTGCGATCTCACCACCGCGGCTCGATCGTCGCTGAGCATCGACGCGGCGTCGGCTCGGTCGATCAGCTCGGTGGCGCTGTCGTCCGGGCCCAGCGCGGCAATCCCGACCTTGAGCTCGCAGCCCCCGGGGTCGCTCGCGAGAGCGACCCGAACCGAATCGAAACGTTGACGCGCGTTCTGCATCGCCGCGCCTGGCATCACGCACAGAAACTCATCGCCCCCTATCCGGATGATCGCATCGTAGGAACGCAGCTGTCCCCGTATCACCCGAACCGCGTTCTTCAGCAGGGCATCGCCGGCTGAATGGCCCTTGGCGTCATTCACGGCCTTCAGGCCGACGACGTCGACGTAGGCGACGGTGAGGCGGCCGGTCGTCCTCCGCGCCCGGTCGATCTCGAGGTCGAGGTCCGCCAAGCCCGGCACCCGGGAGCTGGTCCCGGTCAAGCCATCGATCTCGGAGATCGCCAGCTGGCGCAGCAACGCGTCGCGATCTTCCTGTGCCCGAAGGCGGTCCGCGGCGGCCTTGGCCCGATCGTCCGCGGCCTGCCTGCGGTCCGCCGCCCCCCGGGTTCGAGCTCGTGCCACAGCCGCCCGGGCGATCGCCGAGCGATCCCGAGCCGCCGTCTCGCGACTCTCCGCCTGGAGGCTCTCCGACGATTCAGCCGCTATCGACTCGGCGTCGCGCTCGTCCAGGTCACGATCGAGCAGAGCTGCCGCGCGATCGCGTGCTTCGGCAGCGAGATCGCGTGCGGTGGCCACGGAATCGCGTGCGGCCGCGGCTTCGCTTCGCTTCCGGTTGGCGTCACGGCGCTGATGGGCGCTGTGGTCGCGGATCTCACGGGAGGCGCCGTGGACAGCCGGGTCGCCGCCATCGGCGAGATCGCGGTCGCTGGCGGCCTGATCGCTGTCGGCCGCGGCCTGATCGCTGTCGGCCGCGTCCTGGTCAAGATCGGAAGCACTCTGGTCGCCGGCGGATTCCGCCTGATCGGCGTTGGCGAGAGTTTGATCAGCGACCGGCACCGATCGATCGTTGCCGGGACCCCTGGATGTCGGCGTCTCCGCGCGGGGGCGATCGTTGTCGCCCGGGTCGGGGTCGTCAAGGGGACTCCCTCCCGACCGCGGTTTATCCATCTTGCGAACTACGACTGGCCGACCAAGAAATTCCATGCGGCTATTTCCTTCTGGGATCTGCCCCTGCGCCTCCAGATCACTGATTCCAATTCGAATAGGAATCAGTGATCTAGACCGAGTAGAGCCTATTGTGCGACTCGACACAATATATACCAGAGTACTCGATTATCGTCACCCATCGATTTCGTCTGCCAACAAGGCCTTGACCACCGCACCGGTGCGGGTGTGCTGGTGCAACTTTTCCATTCCATTTCGGATGTGGGTCCGCACGGTGTCCGGAGAGAGCGTCAGGCGGACGGCGATCTCCTCACCGGTAAGGCCCTGGGCGAGGAGATCGAAGATCTCGCGCTCGCGCTTGGTCAGCAGCAACGGCCTGCCGTCGACCTCGGCGTCTAGCAGCTCTCTGATCCTCGGATCGACGTAACGTTCGCCGCGGGCGACCAGTCGGAGCCCCTGGATCAACTGGGCGATGCTCCCCAGCTTGAGGGCGAATCCTCGGGCACCGCACTCCAGAGCCTCGGCCAGGGTGACGACATTTTCGACGCCCGTGTAGATCATGACCGCCAGGTCGGGGTGGTCGAGCAACAGTCGCCGCGTCAGGCGCAAACCGCTCTCGTCGGGGAGCTTGACGCCGATCACCGCCACATCGGGCTGCACTTCGCTCAGTAGCTCAGCGGCGGCCGCGGCGGTCCCCGCGGTGCCAATCGTCCTGATACCGCGGCTCTCCAGTAGGTCCTTCAGTCCCTCACGAAGGGCCTCGTGTTCCTCGACGAGGACAACGTCCGTCATCGCCACGCCCAGACGGTCGCTCCTTGCTGCCAGATGTCGCACCACGGCCGGTCCCACATGGCCAAATCCTCCAGGGTCGGTTTAGCAGATGGGCGCGTACCAAGTTGGGTAGAGATCTCACCGATCGGTGGTATGCGCCTCCTCTCTACCCCGGTCGATGGCCTAGCAGCGGAGCAATCGCTCACGCTGCCGAGTGCCGCTCCAGCGAAGCGGTTGACCAAAGGAGCGGTACCGATGAAGAAACGTGCAGCCAGAAGCGCTGGAAAACGAGTGCGGCAACTTAGGTCGACCCCTTCGATCATCCTCGCCGGGGCGGCTCTGTTCATCGTGCTCGGCGGCTCCGCGGTAGCCGCAACTGGTCTGATCCAGGCGGGTGACATCGCCCCGGGCGCGGTCACCAGCAGGGCAATCAGGAACGGTGGAGTGGAACCCAGGGACCTGAGCACCGGCACGCGAGCGCTGCTTGAAGGCGGTCAGGGTGTCACCGGCCCAACCGGAACCGCCGGCACTCACGGTGTCGAAGGAGCCAGGGGAAGCAATGGTGCAAACGGTGCCGAAGGGGCCAAAGGGAGCAATGGCGCCAATGGTGCGAACGGGCCCAACGGTGCAAATGGCGCCAACGGAGTCGACGGGACCAATGGAACCAATGGGATCGACGGAGTCAAAGGGACCAACGGAACCAATGGCGCGAACGGCACGATCTCGCCGCTGTCGGCGACGAAAGGCCTAACCGCCCTCCCTACCGCCAGCCCGCCGACCACCGTGGTCGAACTGCCGGTTCCGGCCGGCAACTACGTCGTCTTGGCGAAGACGGAGCTGTCCCAAACGGGCGCAGGCGACAGCGTCGAATGCGCGTTGAAGGCCGGCGCCACCACCCTCGACCAGGTCGCGATGAAGACGTTGCCCGCACTTGCCGCAATACCGGCGTCGCTGCAAGCGGTGACGACGATCACCACGTCGCCGACCCAGCTGAGCGTCCAGTGCAGCGTGGCGGTGGCGAACGGGTCGGCCAACTTCAGCAGCCTGATCGCAATCCCGACCGCCTAGGGCTCTCACTCTGGTCTCCGGGTGCCGGTCAGCTGCAGGCGGGTCGCTCGGCAGCCGGCAGCCGGCGAAACTCGCCGCCCCCGTCGATCGAATAGCCGATCGGGTTGGGAGTTTGCGCGGTGTCGGCCGCCTGTCCGGCGATCATCATTTCCACTTCGCCGTTACCTAGCGAAACGGTGAAGCCGGCGGAGCGGAAGGGTCCCTCCTTGGTCCCGGCGCTGAGGATCTGGCCATCGATCAGTGCCCGACCGTTGGCGCCGAGCAGACAGACCCAGACTTCTGCGGTCGCCGTCAGGGTCAGGGTCGTGCCGGGCTTTGGGGCGGGCGGTTGCTTGGGGGAAACGCCGGCGCCGGGTTGCGTACTGTCGCCCTGGCGAACCGGCGCTGGCGAGCGAGTGGTGCCACCGCTGAGAGTGAGGAGGCCGATCGTGACCAGGACGGCGGCAAGGACGAGCAAAGCGACGCCGGCGAGCAGGCGTCGCGAAAGACGCCTGCGGTGCGGCGACCCGGTCCGTGGCGAGGGGAGGAACTCGATCGGAGACGGTTCGAGGGGGACAATCGGGCCGCGAGCTCGCTCGTATTCCTCGGCCAGGCGAGCGGCGTCGAGGCCCAGGTGGGCGGCGTAGGCGCGCAGGAAGCTGCGAGCGTAGAACGCACCGGGCAAGAGGTCCCACTCTTCGTCCTCGAGCGCCTGCAGAAACCGAGCCTGGATCTTGGTCGCGGCCTCGACCTCAGCGAGCTCGACCCCGCGCCGGTTGCGCGCCTCTCGCAGCTTTGCGCCTACCCCATCGGGCATCTGCCCATTGTGGCGCGCAGCAGCGGCATCGGTGCTCGATCTTTCGAGGTCGCGCCTGACAAATCCGCACCCGGTTTCGTTGAAGCGGGAAAGGGTAAAAAAGTCGAATCGGGTTGTGAGGAGTTGGAACCGCGTCGCACGGCTCTATGAGCTCTAGGGCTACGGGGAGCAGAGAAGCCGCGCCGATCAGCGCTGGCCGCCGAGTCAGTCACCGACCACATACCAACCGAAGGAGCCCCAGATGACCATCGTAGGAATCCTCGTCGTAATCGTCCTGATCCTGCTGGCGATCTATCTCTTCCGCCGGATCGTCTAGGGCGGGCGAGATGACCTTCGCAGGCAGCATCTTCCTGATCGTGGCGGGAGCGATCCTTCGCTTCGCGACCCACCTCCATGTCAAGGGGCTCGACCTACGGACGATCGGCCTGATCCTGATGATCGCCGGCGTCGTCGGCCTGATCGTCGCGATCTGGCAATGGGCCGTGTGGTCCCGTCGCTCTCGCCAGTCCGAAGTCGTGGTCGACGATCGGCGCGTCGCCGATCCCCGCTACCAACAGCCTCCGGGTGAGTATCGGGACCCACCGGGCCGCTGAGCCAAATCGAAGCCGAGACAGCCAACCGGCTGTTCGATGAGTAGCCCTCCGACCGAGGAGGCCCGAGCCTCGGATAGCACCGGGTACCGCTTCTCGGCCGCCGTCGCCCGCGCGGTCGTCTGGCTGCGCTTCCTGATCGTCCCGGCCTGGATCGCCGGCGTCGTCTTCGCCGGCCTGCACCTCCCCTCGGCCTTCGAATCCGAAACGGGAGGCTCCGGCAGCCTGCTGCCGACCTCGTCGCGCGCGATCGAAGTCGAAAAGAACGCGATCAAGACCTTCGGCACGCCGCTGCTCAGCCGCACGATCGTCGTCGCCAACCGGCCACAGGGCTTCGACGCACCGGCATTGGCGGCGACTGGCCGCTACATCGCCGCCACCGACCGGAGGGAAGGCAAGGCGGCGATCCGCGCCGTGCCGCTCCTCGACGCCCCTGGGCTGCTCGCGGCGCACAAATCGGCGACGACCCTCGTCGTCTACCTCTACGTCCGCCCCTCGCTGGGCGAATCCGAATCGCAGGAAATCGCCGAGGAATTCGCCAGCGGCCTGCAGGGCGCCAGCGGCGCCGGCGAGGTGAAGGTGACCGGCGCCCTGCCGGCGACGCGGGCCGAAACGAGCATCGCCAAGAGCCACCTCCTCTGGGTCGAGGTGGCGACGGTGCTGCTGGTGCTCGGCATTCTCGCCTTCTACTTCGGCTCGGTCGGGGTGCCCTTGCTGGCCCTGGCAACGGTCGGGATCGCCTACCTCGGCGTCGATCACGTCCTCGGTTGGGTCGCCCAGCATTACGGCCTCTCGATCTCCAGTGAGGTCGAGCCGGTGATCGTCGCCCTGCTCTTCGGGATCCTCACCGACTACCTGGTCTTCTTCGTCTCCGGCTATCGCCAGCGGCTGCGGGCGGGGACCGAGTCGCTGCCCGCGGTAACCGAGGTGACGGCCGAACTGCTGCCGGTTATCTCGACCGCGGCGCTGATGATCGCCGGGGCGACGCTGACGCTGCTGATCTCCGGCGTCCCCTTCCTCGAAGCCTTCGGCCCGGCGATGGCGATCGCGGTCCTCCTCGCCGCCGCGGCGGCGCTGACCCTGGTCCCGGCCGCGCTGGCGATCTTCGGCCGGGCGCTGCTCTGGCCGCGTCAGGCGGAGGAGGAGGAGGAGGAGGAGGAGCCTGCCGACCCCGCCGCGGAGGAGTCCGGCGCGCGCGGTCGGCTGATCGGCGCCGCCGTCCGCTTTCCGGTCCTGACCGCGATCGTCTCCCTGCTGATCCTCGTCGCCGCCGCCAGCGGCGTCAGCGAGCTCGCCCTCGGCAACCCGTTGATGCGCGGCCTGCCGCCGACGAGCTCGGTGCGCCAGGGCTACGAAATCGCCGCCACCGGCCTCGGGCCTGGGGTGCTGGGGCCGACGATGGTTGTGGTCGAAGGCGAAGGCGTGGGCGCCAAGGCCGGCCAGCTCTCCGCGCTCGAAACCGAGCTGACCGAACAGAATGGCGTCAACGGCGTGCTTGGCCCGGGGGCCGAACCGCTGCCCACCGGCTCCAGCCTGATGATCGCGCCCAACGGCAACGCCGCCCGCTACGTCCTCGTCCTCGACGGCGACCCCGACGGCGCCGCCGCCTCCGAAGCGCTCTCCGAGCTCGAAGAACACCTACCCAAACTGGCCGAACGAAGCGGGCTGGGCGAAGCCGGCGTCGGCGTCACCGGCGATACGACGATCGCCACCGAACTGACCGAAAACACCTGGAGCGCGCTGGAGCGGGTCGCCCCGGCGGCGATCGCAGTGCTGTTGGCGCTGCTCTGGGTCCTGCTGCGGAGCTGGAGCGCGCCTCTCTATCTGGTCGGCGTCAGCATCCTCGTGGTGATCGCCGCGCTCGGCCTTACGGTCTACGTCTTCCAGGACCTGCTCGGCTACGGCGAGCTCGCCTTCTTCGTGCCGGTCGCCAGCTCGATCCTGCTGCTGGCCCTGGGGGCCGACTACAACGTCTTCCTGATCAGCCGGATCTGGCGCGAGTCCGAGCACAGCGACCTCAAGCCCGCGATTCGCATCGCCGGCTCCAAGGCCGGGCGAGCGATCACCGTCGCCGGCTTCATCCTCGCCCTCTCCTTCCTCGCCGTGGCGCTGATCCCGATCCAGAGCTTTCGCGAGATCGCCTTCGCGCTCTGCGTCGGGCTGCTGCTGGACACGCTGATCGCCCGCACCCTGCTGATCCCCGCCCTGGTCAGCATCTTCGGCCGAAGGGTCGTGGAGACTCCGCAGTCGAGGTAGAGCCCGCTCCTCGGGGAATCGCACCAGGAGGTCGGCTAACCGTTCTCTTGAGCGTGGGGCTCTCTGCCATGAGGGCAATCGAGCGGATGACGATGTTTCTGGTCTGAGCCGCGAGACCAACCACCTCTCTCGGAACTAACCTGACCGGGTGTTGAAAAAGGGCTTGATCGTCGGGGCTGCCGCGGTCGTGGCGATCGTGCTGGCGATCGGCGGGGCCTCCGAACCAGTGGAAGTGACGGAAGCGAACGTGGCCGCCTGCATCCCGTCCGAGACGATGACCGAGGCCGGTCCCGCGGATTCCCGGCGAACCTCCCTGGTCGCGGGGCCGGTCGCCGTCACTCGCCGCCCGTTGGGGAAAATGATCGAAGCGAAGAGCGGTCAGCGGTATACCAGGATGGCCCTGCTGGTCACCGGTCACCGGTACGTCGTGCTCAGCGTTCCGGTCGCGCTCCGCGACCGCGTTTTCCTCTACTACGGCCGGGTCCTCGACAACGAAGGCCACCGCACCACGTCGCTTTTCGGTGCCCGCGGCTACGCGGAAACCGAGTTCCAGCCGTGCCGAGACCGGCCTCGCACTGTCTGGCCCGGCGGCATCAGGGTGGTGGGGCACTCCCCGGTGAACCTGCTCGTGACCATCGAGGGGCATTCGGCCTCCGTCCCTCTGCCCCTGGGCAAACCGGTGGTCTATCACCGCCGCTGACGCCGCCGCTTGCCAAGCTTGGGGTCGGGATTCCGAGCGGGAAACCCGATTACCATCTCCGGTGCGGGCTCGACACGCACGGTGGCTAAAGCCCGGCCAGCGTCCTCAGCAAGAGGAGCGCTTCCCTTGCAAAGTGCCGTCCGCCTGGTCTAGGGTGATTGAGAGAGCAGGATTTTGAGACACGCGCTGGGAATTGCGTGAAGGGGAAGATCTTGAGATCGATTGGAGCGAGGCTCGCGGCGGTTGTTGTCGGCGTCGTCATCGTTGCCGTTCTGATCGGGTTCTACGTAGCCAGCCTCCTCCGCTCACCCCCGACCGTCTCGGCAAGCCAGACCGCGCCCCACCAGGCGCAGCTGACGCTGAAGACCGAGGCGGCTGTCGGCCCGCAGGGAGACAATCCCCCCTGGGTCTCCTATCTGATCAAAGACCCGGAAGGCGAATGGATCCACAGCACCATCTTCAAGGTCCCGGCGCACGCACTGGTCCACGTCACGATCTACCAGTTCGATGGCGAAAGCGGGCTCCGCAACCCGTTCCTCTCTCAGGTGCAGGGTACCGTCGGCGACAGGATGACGATTGACGGCAAGTCGCTGCGGTCGATCCCCCCCGAAGAAGCCTCCCACACCTTCGCGGTGCCTCAGCTGAGCCTGATCGTGCCACTGCCCGGCGTGCATGAAGAAGCCGAAAACCAGTGCGAAGAAGGTCCCTGCAACTTGAGCCAGGCGCACAGGACCATCACCTTCACGATCCGCACCGGCGAACCCGGTCGCTACCGCTGGCAGTGCTTCGTGCCCTGCGCGGCGGGATTCCTCGCCGGCTTTGGCGGCCCGATGCAGACGATCGGCTACATGGACGGATTCCTCGAAGTGGCCTGAGGTGAACGAGCCGAACCACATGCGCAGGATCGCGATCGCCTGGTTCGTCTTGAGCGCGATCCTGACCCCGATCGTGGTCGCCGTCATCGCCCCGACCCTGCCGCCGGGCAATGCGAGCAATGCCTCCTCCGGGGTGGTCTTCGACGACACGGTCCTGTTCGGGATCGTCACCCCGATCGCAGTCGCGATCGCTGTCTACTTCTTCTACGCGATGTTCGTCTTCAGGCGCCGCGGGCCCGAGCCCCAGGAAGGCGTCGCGACCCGCGACAACCCGGGAGTTCACATCCCCTGGCTGCTCGGGACGACCGTGATCGTCCTCTTCCTGGCGACGTTCGGCACGGCCGAGCTTGCCGACGCCGGCGCGGGTGGCGGGCAGGGCCCGGACCCGGCCTTCAAGCCATCGGGCAAAGTGCTGCCGGTGCAGGTGATCGCCCAGCAGTGGGAGTTCACCTATCGCTACCCGACCTATGGCGGCGTCGAGACCGCCCACCTCGAGCTGCCCGTCGGGCAGCAGGTTGCCTTCCACGTCACTTCCCTCGACGTGATCCACTCCTTCTGGGCGCCCAAGCTCGGCGTCAAGGCCGACGCCAATCCCGGCGTCGACAACATCGCCTACGTCAAGCCCGAAGAAGAGCTCAGCTTCGAAATCCACTGCTCCGAGCTCTGCGGTCTCTGGCACGGCTACATGTTCGACACCGGCCAGGTCGTCAGCCCCAGTGCCTTCGGCGAATGGATCCATGAACAGCAGCGGGTCTTCGCGCCGGCGACCAAAGTCCTTCCGAAGTACGCGACTCACTACTTCCCCGAACCCGAGAGGAGGGCTGGATGAACAGCGAGACAGCTACCAGGCCGCTCTGGCGGCGGCTGATCGGCTTCAACCTGCTCGGCGGGATCGTGCTGGCGATAGTCGGCTTCTACTTCGGCTGGTGGCTGGGCCACCAGATCAAGGCCGACAGCCTCGACTACTTCGGCGATACCAATCAGAACGACGTCGCCCTGATGCTCGGCTACCTGTTCTCGGTGATCGGGTTCCTGGTCGGGCTCGGCTTCGCCAACTATCCGCTGGCGAGGATGCTCGGCCGCGACCGCTCCCATGTCGAAAACGAGGAGGGCGGCGTCGGTCGCTACTTCGGGCTCTGCACCGACCACAAGGTCGTCGGCATCCAATACCTCCTGGGAATCGGCCTCTTCTTCTTCATCGGCGGCGTCAACGCGATGCTGATCCGGGCCGAGCTGCTGCGACCCTCCCCGCAGCTGTTCGGAGCCGGCAACTACCTGACCCTGGTCGGCCTGCACGGCACGATGATGATGGGGATCATGACCTCGGGCGTCCTCGGCCCGTTCGCCAACTACTTCGTGCCGCTGATGATCGGCGCTCGGCGGATGGCCTTCCCCCGGATCGAGGCGATCACCTTCTGGCTGCTGATGGCGGCCGGCACGATCTTGATGACGACGATCTTCTTCGGCGGCTTCCCGACCGGCTGGACCGGCTACGCGCCGCTCAACATCCAGGCCAACTACGGCTTCGACTCCTACATCTTCTTCTTTGCCCTGGTCGGCCTCTCGATGATGCTGCTGGGGCTGAACATGATCGTCACGATCATCTCCATGCGGGCGCCGGGGCTGACCTGGAGCCGGCTGCCGATCTTCTGCTGGGGCGCGCTCAGCACCTCGGTCCTGATGGTGCTGGCGGCACCGGTCCTGATCGCCGCCCTGCTGATGGTGGCCTTCGACCGCAGCGTGCAGACCTCGTTCTTCCTCTCCAGCGCCGGCGGCAGCCCCTACCTGTTCCAGAACCTCTTCTGGTTCTTCGGCCATCCCGAGGTCTACGTCCTCGCCCTGCCCGGGTTCGGGATCATCCTCGAGCTCCTGCCGGTCTTCGCCCGCAAGCCGCTATGGGGCTACCGGACCGCGGTCGCCGGGATCCTCGGCGTCGCCCTGCTCAGCTTCTTCGTCTGGCAGCACCACCTCTTCGTCAGCGGCCTCAACTCCTCGCTGCGGCCCTTCTACATGTTCTCCACCGAGGCGATCTCGGTCCCCACCGGTCTCGTCTTCCTCGCCGGCATGGCGACGCTGTGGCGAGCGAAGATCCGCTACACCGTGCCGATGCTGTTCTGCCTCGCCTGGTTCTTCAACTTCTTCATCGGCGGCGCCTCCGGAGTCTTCCTGTCCGACGTGCCGAGCGACGTCTCCACCCACGGCACCTTCTTCGTCATGGCCCACTTCCACTACGCGATCATGGGTGGCCTGATCTTCGCCTTCTTCGCGGCGATCTACTACTGGGTGCCGAAGATGTTCGGGGTGGCCCTGAACGAACGGCTGGGGAAGATCCATTTCTGGGCGATGTTCATCGCCTTCAACTCGACCTTCGCGCCGCTCTTCGCCCTCGGCCTGATGGGGATGCCGCGGCGAGTCGTCACCTACCCCTCCCACCTGCAGCCGCTCAATGACTGGGTCTCTGTCTCCGCCTTCGTCTTGGGAGCGTCGATGCTGGTATTCCTCGGCAACGTCGTCTACTCGCTGGTGATAGTCCGCAAGCCGGCACCGGCCAATCCGTGGGAATCGCGCTCGCTCGAGTGGACGACGCCGACCCCCGTCCCGGTCGATAACTTCGATCGCCCGCCGGTGATCGATTCCGACCCTTACGACTACGGAGTGCCGCCTGTCGTGCTCCCGCCGCCGCCGGCGCAGGCGCCGGCCCCCGGATAGGAGCGAGATGACCGACACGATCACCCCAACCCAGCCCGACGCCTACGCTGAGACCCCCGAGCTGCACGAGCGGATCGACCGCATCGGGTTCGGGCTGATCGGCGGGGCGACGGTGATGTTCTTCTTCGGCTTCGTCTTCGCCTACTTCTACCTGCGCTCGCTCGACAACAATGGTCTCTGGCGCCCGGCGGGGGTCGAACCGCCCGCCGGCTACGGGATCGCGATCGCCGCCGCTCTGCTGCTCAGCGCCGCGGCATTCGGCTACGCTGCCCGCCTCGCCAAGCGGGAATCCGGCGGCTGGGTCGCCCTCTCCGGAATCGCCCTGGCGCTGGGCTTGTTCGCCTGTCTCGCCCAGGCGGTCGAGTACGCCCACATCCCCTTCGGTCCCGAAAGCGGCGGCTACGCGAGCGTCTTCTTCGGCTGGACCGTGTTCTACGTCCTCGTCAGCCTGATCGCCCTGTACCGGGTGGAGACCATCTTCGCCGCCGGGGTCCGCAACCGTGGCCGAGCGGAGGCCGCGGTGCCGGAGGGCTTCGTGCCGGGGGCGATGTACTGGGCTCTGCTGGCCGGGATCGGAGTCCTCACCTGGATCGTCCTCTACCTGGTCTGAGCGGTGTCGGCGCTGACCACGCCACTGGACTGGACCGGCGGTCCGGCATTGCTCTGGGTCCTCTGCGCGGCCCTGCTCTACTGGCTCGGCGGCCGGCGCAGGCTTCCACGGCCGGGTGAGGGCTGGCGCACCGCCTCCTTCGCCGCCGGCCTGCTGGCGATCGTGATCGCGCTGGACTCGCCCGTCGACAACCTCTCCGACGAACTCTTCTGGGTCCACATGATCCAGCACATCCTCTTGATCGGAGCGGCGGCGCCGCTGCTGGCACTGGCGCGACCCTGGGTGCGGATGTGGCGGGGGTTCCCGCTCTCCTCCCGGCGCGCGGTCGCCGGCGCGGTCGCCGGC
>OLLT01000336.1_pt1 | contig 26683 bp, 21 predicted proteins | sample 1604621 | NCBI WGS metagenome assembly OLLT01 (sample SAMEA104055725, study PRJEB20765) | soil metagenome | biome: Arctic tundra; feature: Polygonal ground; material: soil | place: USA | collected 2011-09 | depth 0-0.5 m | reverse complement strand
GAGCAGATCGCCCGGGCGCTGGGCCAGGTCTCGCCGCCCGAGCACCGCCTGGCCCCGATCGTCAACCGCGCCGCCGGCATCGTCGTCATCGACGACGCCTACAACGCCAACCCGGCGGGCGCCCAGTCCGCACTCGAGGTGCTCGCGACCCATCCCGGCAGTCGCCGGGTCCTGGTCACGCCGGGGATGGTCGAGCTCGGCGATCAGGAGGAGATCGAGAACGAACGCCTCGGCGCCGCCGCCGCGGCGGTCTGCGACGTCGTCGTCCTGGTCGGCGAGGAGCAGACCGTGCCGATCCGCCGCGGGCTCGAAGGCGCCGGGTTCCCAGCCGGCTCGCTTCGCATCGTCGCCAACTCCTCCGCTGCCCAGCAGTTCCTCGCCGAGAGCTCCCGCGCCGGCGACGTGATCCTCTTCGAGAACGATCTCCCCGACCTCTACCAGCGGCGGAGCAGAGACGCGGATGAGTCAACGGTCTCCGCGGCCTGACCCGGCGGCCCAGGCCGTGCGGTGGGGCCCCGGTGTCCGCGAGGGCTGTCTCTGGGTCGAGCCCGCCTACCACCGTCGCGGCTTCGAGCAGGGGCTGCCCGAGGTCTGGCTGCGTGCGGGGGTCGCCGAGCGCCTGCTCGAGGTGGCGGCGGCGCTTCGCGATGACGGCGCCGCCCTGGTCGTCTGGGATGGCTGGCGCCCGCTCGAGCTGCAGCGACGGCTCTGGTGTCAGTACCGGGCCGAGCTCGCCGCGACAACAGGACTCGCCGGAGCCGCATTGGACTCGAAAACGCGCGAATTCGTCGCTCCGGTTGGCGGGGACGAGGAGTCGGCCCACTCGACGGGCGCGGCCGTCGACCTCTCCCTCTGCGCGCCGGGGGGCAACCCCCTCGACATGGGGGGCGAGTTCGACGAGCTGACCGAGCGCTCCCACCCCGACTACTACGAGCGCGATGCCCTCTCCGCCGCCGAGACGATCTACCGTGACCGCCGCCGCTTGCTCGATCGGGCGATGCGGGAACGCGGCTTCTGCCGCCTGCCGTCGGAGTGGTGGCACTTCGAGTACGGCACCGCCGCCTGGGCGCGGCGCAACGGCAAGACCGTCATCTTCGGCCCGCTTCCCGCCGCCGCCTGAGGGCGCCCGCCGCAGGATTGGGTGGCGAGTGGCCGAACACTGGTTGCGGTACCGCCTATGCGTCGCAAGGGTTCCGAACAGACAGTGAGCAAGCGCTCGATCGCCGCGCGCGAGGCGGACGCCCACGCCCAGAGCCTCGACGCCTACGTGGCGCGGAGCGTCGCCAGCGAGCACTACGCGCGGTTGCAGATGATCTTCAGCGGTACCGTCGCCCTGGCTCTGCTCGCCGTCGCGATCGTCACCGACTCCCAGGGCGCCGGGCTGGCGTTGGCGCTCCCGATCGTCTTCTTCGCCTACGCCTTCGAGCAGTGGCAGGATGCGCGCGGCGGGCGCGAGAGCCTGCGCCACGACGTGATCGCCCTCAGCAACGTCCTCTACCAGGACGCGACGGTGATCAACCGGGTGCTCGAAGACGAGATGATCCATGAGTACCTGCAGAACCTGTTGCAGGCGGCGCTCAACGACGAGGAGTTCGGCCGCGCCTACTGGAAGCAGGCGGTCCGGCCCTTCGTCGAGCACGGCGAAAAAGGCTTCCGCGAGGACTGGCGCTATCGCATCGACCTCGCCTCGTTGCCGGCGTCCGTCGAGGTTCCGGTGCCACAGCCGAACGCCTTCGCGATCGAGCCCGGTGACTTCTGGAACCTGGGCAGCACGGCGACCTATCGACAGCACGTCAAGCAGCCGCGCGACGAGTACTACGTCGGCTGCACCTTCTCCCTGCGGGATCTGCCCGACTGGTTCCGCGACGAGGGCTTCCTGCTGCGCGAGCTGACCCACCTCTCGTCCCACCAGCGCGAGGCTCTCGCCGCGACCTTCACCGGCAGCTGGGTCGAGTCGGGCGAGAACGGCGCGGAGGCGGCCTGGGGGGTGGCCGCCACGTTGTTCCGGTGCGAGCTGAAGATCGCCGGGCGAGAGCTCGTGCCGGAGGCCGTCCAACTCGGTGAGCTCGGCGTCCGCTGGCGCTTCGCCGTCGACGATGAGCTGCGCGAGGCTCTCGCCGATCCGGTCGAAGTGAGGATCTCGGTCAGCACCTTCCAGCCCCGGGACCAGGCCTACTTCCCGGTCAACATCACGCTCCCGACCCGGCACCCGACCGTGCAGTTCTCCTACGGCCAGACCACGCTCAGCGCCGAGGACGTCGAGGCCAGCGTCTTCTTCTCGGCCGAGCAGCCCTACCGTCCGGAGTTGATCGACCACGACGAAGAGGCCAAGCGGATCGAGCTGCGGACGGCCGCCGACGACTGGGTGTTCGCCGGCAGCGGCTGCATGTTCCTCTGGACGGATCGGGCTCCGACGGGGGCTCCGGTGGGCGCCGAATCGTAGATCCGTCGTGCGCCGCGCCTGCGGGGAAGCCGCCAGGGGTTCCGGCTATCGTCCAGGCCCAATGGTTGCCGGAGGACAGCGGGTGGGCGTTTGCTTCGGCGGCCCGTCGGTCGAGCACGACGTCTCGATCATCAGCGCCGAGCAGCTGATGGCGGCGCTGGCCGAGCGCCACGAGCCGGTCCCGATCTACCTCGGCCGCGACGGGCGCTGGTGGACGGGTGAGGCGCTGCGATCGGTCGAGGCCTTCGCCGAGGACCCTCCGGCCGGCGCCGAGCCGGTCGAGCTGCGGCTGGGAAGGGCCGACGGATCCGGCTTCGTGCGGCCCTCGACCTCGCGCCTGCGCGGCGATCGGTACCTGCGCCTCGACGCGGTGATCTGCGCGATCCACGGCAGCGGCGGTGAGGACGGGGCGCTGCTCGGTGCGCTCGAGCACACCGACATCCCCTACGCCGGCGGCGGCGTCGGGCCGGCGGCGGCGGCGATGAACAAGGCGACCGCGAAGGCGGTCTTCGGCGCCGCGGGCATCGACGTCAACCCCGACCTCGCGTTCGGGCGCGCCGAGTACGCGCGGGAACCCGCCGTGGTGATCGAGGCGGCCGTCGAGAAGATCGGCATGCCGTGCTTCGTCAAGCCGATCTCGCTCGGTTCCTCGATCGGCGTCTCGCGCTGCGCCGGCGCCGAGGAGCTCGCCGACGCCTTCGAGCTCGGTTTCGAGGTCGACCGGACGGTGCTGGTCGAGCCGGCGCTCGACGACGCGGTCGAGATCAACTGCGCCGTGCTCGGCCGCGCCGAGGGCGAGCTGCGGGCGTCCGCCTGCGAGCAGCCGGTGAAGGCGAAGAACTCGCTGCTGGGCTTCGAGGAGAAGTACATGTCGGGCGGGGGAAAGGGCAAGGGCGCCGGCGCCGCCGGCTCCAAGGAGGCGGGAATGGCTTCGCAGGACCGGCTGATCCCGGCGCCGATCCCCGACGATCTGACCGCGGCGATTCAGGACACGGCCCGCCAAGCCCATCGCGCCCTCGGCTTCTCGGGGGTGGTCCGCTATGACTTCCTCGTCGTCGACCCGCAGGGCTCGCCCCGGGTCGTCCTCAACGAGGCGAACACCATCCCCGGCTCCTTCTCCTTCTACCTCTTCGAACCGGCTGGCCTCGGCTTCGCCGATCTCGCCGACGAGCTGATCGAGATCGCCCTGCTCGAGGGGGCGGAACGGCGGGCGACGACGAGGACCTTCGACTCGATCCTGCTCGAGACCTACGCGTCCGGGCGGGGAACGAGCAAGTGAGCGACCGGGTCCTGGTCGCCAACGGCGGTCGCTCGATGGAGCGGGAGATCAGCCTGCGCTCGGGGCGCCGCGCCGCGCAGGCGCTCGAGGAGCTCGGCTTCGCGGCCGAGACCGTCGACCCCGACCAGCGCTTCGTCAGCCTCGTCACCGAGCTGCGCCCGGCCTTCGTCCTGATCGCGATGCACGGTCGTGGCGGCGAGGACGGAACGCTCCAGGACCTGCTCGAGATCCTCGACGTCCCCTACACCGGCTCCGACGTCCACGCCAGCGCCCGCTGCCTCGACAAGCACGCCTTCAAGGAGATGCTGCGGGCGGAGAACCTGCTGACGCCGCCGTGGCACTCGTTCAACCGCGAGGCCTTCACCGAGTTCGGCGCCGGCGAGACGCTGGCGGCGCTGACCGGCCAGCTCGGCTTCCCGCTCGTCGTCAAGCCGGCGCGCGAGGGCTCCTCGCTGGGGATCAAGGTCGTGCACAGCTCCGGCGAGTTCGCGACCGCCGTGCTCGGCGCCTTCAACTACGACGACCGGGTGGTGATCGAGCGCTTCATCGCCGGCCGCGAGCTGGCGGTCACGGTGCTCGGCCCGGCCGCCGATCCGCGGGTCCTGCCGGTGGTCGAAATCCTCACTGACGAGCCCTATTACACCTTCACCGCGCACTACGAGACCGGCGCCGCGACGCTCAAGGTCGCCGACCTCGGCAGGGAGGAGCGCGAGCAGGTCCACGCCGCCGCCCGCGGCGCCTACAGCCTCGCCGGCTGCCGCGACCTGGCCCGCGTCGACATCATCCTCGACGCCTCCGGCCCGCAGATCCTCGAGGTCAACACGGTCCCCGGCCTGGTCGAGACCGGCCCGACCCCGTTCGCCGCCGACGCCGCCGGGCTGGAGTTCAACCAGCTGATCTCGGAGCTGGTCAAGCGGGTCAGAAGCGAACGCTGAGAGCCGCTTCCGAGTGGGCCGCGAAGGACTCGAACCTTCAACCTTGAGCTTAAGAGGCTCCTGCTCTAACCAGTTGAGCTAGCGGCCCGGGGCCGGGAAGTATAGGAACCGGAAGGGCTGGGTGGCTCGCCGGGGACCCTGGTGGTTATTTGGCTCTGCAGAACTTTTCGACGCTGCCTTCGATGATCGTGCCATCGGCGAAGGCGAAGCGGCCGTGGGTTTCGAGGATGCCGTCTGAGCAGCGGGCCGAGACGTAGCTGCGGCGCTGGCCGTCGACGCTGAAGCGGCGGCCGATCTTGGCGCTGACGTGGGTGATCGAGCCAAGGCCGCCGACGATCGGCGGCAGGTTGATGGTGGCGCGGTAGCGGAGCTGGCCGCCGCGGCGTTCGATCGGGACGACGATCGCGAAGGTCTGGGTGGCGGGGGTCGTGGTCTGGGCGTGAAGGACGACGCTGGGGCCGCCGGCGAGGGGCGGGCCGTTGAAGATCGTCAGCGGCGAGCTGGCGGGCAGGGTGGCGCCGCCGAGCGAGATCAGCGCTTCGATCTTGCCGGTGCCGACGATCGCGCCACTGCAGAGCCGCCGCGCTTCCGCCGGGCTGGCTTCGGCGATCCGTTGCGGCTGGCAGACCGGCAGGCCGCCGGCGCTGAGCCGCCCGTCGTGGTCGAATTCGATCGCCGCCTGTTCCAACACCACCGGCCGGCCGCCGTCTTTGGCGGCGATGTTGAAATGGCCCTTGAATTCGATCGGAGCGAACTTCGCCCGCGGCAGCGTCCGCGGTTGGAAGCCGCCGTCGGCGCGGAGGATCAGGTCGTTGACTTCGACCACCGCGGCGCCGGCGGCGGAGACAGAAAGCGCCACAAGGGCGCAGACGAGGATCGCCGCCAGCCTCAGCCTGGCGAGTGGCATGGGGAGGTCAAGGTCGCCGGGAAGAAGTCGCCATCGCTGAAGCTGATGGCCCCGTGGATCTGGAGCCGGCCGCCGTCACAGTGGGCGTTGAGGTAGCCGACCCGCTTGCCGCCGCGCTTGAAGGTCGCGCCGACCCTCGCCTTGGCGAGGGTCGGGGCACCGTAGCCGGCGGCGATTTCGGGCAGCTCGACATCGGCTCGGAAGCCGTAGCGGCCGTCCTTGACCCGTTCGATCACGATCGGGACCAACAGCGTCTTCGGCGCTGGCACGGTCTCGTAGGCGTGGGCGATCAGGCTGGGCTCGCCGCCCACCGGCGGTGCGTTGAAGAAGGAGAGGGGGGAGCTGATTTCGATCGGTGCGCGGCCGGGGAGGTTGACCTCGGCCCGCCCCGTGCCTTCGCCGACCAGGGCGCCGGCGCAGCGTTTCCGCGCCACCGCGGGAGTCGTTTCGGCGAGCTTCGCCATCGTGCAGACCGGCAGCCCCCTGGTGTCGACCGACCCGTTCTTGTCGAAGAGGAATTCGATCTGCTTCAGCGTCGGCGGCGACGAGCCGTCCTTGGTTCCGATCCGGGTGGTGCTGCTCAGGGTCACCGGTGCGTTTGCCTGCTTGGGCAGCGTCCGCGGCCCCAGCGTCGCCGTGGCGCTGACCACGGTGTTGCCGATTTCAGCCTGGATCGCGAAGGCGCTGGCGCAGGCGAGCAGGGCGAGCAGGGCGACCGCGAGGATCGCGCGGGGCAGGGAGATCTTCATCCCGTCCCCCTGAATTTGAACTGGCCTTTCGCCTGCGGGCGGTCGTCGAGGCAGCTGGCGTTGGCGTAGCTGAGCATCTTCTCGGGGATCGTAGCGACGGTCTCGAACCCGCGGACGCTCTTAACACAGTCTTCCGCATTCGACCCCTCCTCCCGCTGCCCCGATGGCCAAACTACCACGGGTGGGAAGAAGTACGAGGAGGGGAAGGTCGGGACCCGGGCGCTCGGGCCCTGGCCATCGCCAACCGTTTTTGCTGCGGCATCCGCGCGCCGTTCTCGCCGTGGCCGCGGTCATCCTGCTCGGGCTCGGGGTGATCGGAACCGGCGTCGAAGGGCGGCTGGACCCGACCACCCTCAACATTCCCGGGACCGCCTCCTCGCAGGCCAACGAACTGCTGCAGGAGCACTTCGGCGCCTCGGCGCCCTTCGCGATCCTGCTGCGCGGGCCGGCGGCGGCGATCGACCGGCAGGGGCCGGGACTGATTCGCGCCCTGCGCCGCGACCCGGCGGTGACCACCCTCTCTCCCTGGGACCGCGGCTCGGTCGGCCGCCTGCGGCCGAGTCCAAACCGGGCATTGATCCTCGCCGACTTCCACGTCGACACCAGGACCGCCGTCAACGACACGGTCCCGAGGCTGAACGAAATCCTCGCCCAGCGGATCCACGCTCCGGTCCGGGTAACGCAATCGGGCTACGCGAGCCTCTCGCGGGCGATCCAGGACGAATCGATCGCGGCGACCGAGCGCGGCGAGCTGATCGCGCTGCCGTTCCTGCTGATCATCCTGCTGCTCGTCTTCCGCTCGCCGATCGCCGCGGCGATCCCACTCGGCTTCGGCGCGATCACGGTGGTTGCCTCGCGCGGGATCCTCTACTTCTTCGCCGCCAAGTTCGACATCGATGCCTTCGCGCTGACGGTCTGCTCGATGATGGGGCTGGCCCTGGGAGTGGATTACTCGCTGTTGATGGTCTCGCGCTTCCGCGAAGAGCTGGCGAACGGGACCGAGCCGGCCGAGGCCGCCCGCCGCACCCGACACACGGCCGGGCGAACGGCGATGTTCGCCGGCAGCACCCTGCTGCTCTCGATGCTGGTGGCGCTGTTCATCCTGCCGGGATCGCTGCTCGCCTCGCTGGCGGGGACGGTGATGATGGTGGTGATCCTCAGCGTCACCGTAGCCACCGTGGTCGGTCCGGCGCTGCTGACGCTGATCGGCCCCAATGTCGATCGCTGGCGGATCGGCAAGCCGGCGAACGGAGGCTCGCGCCTGATGGTGATGGTCAACGGGGCCTTGAAGCGGCCGGCGGTGGCGGCGGTGCTGATCGGGGCGATTCTGCTGGCGCTGGCGGGGCCGGTGATCGGCTTGAAGACCGGGCCGCCCAGCGTCGAGGAACTTCCCAAGAGCGCTTCCGCGCGCCAGGACGCCGAACTGATCGACAAGTCGATCGGTCCCGGTTGGGATGCCCCCTTCCAGGTGGTCGCGGTGAGCCCCGAAGGGGCGATAACCGACGGCAAGAGCATCACCGCCCTCGAAGACTTCCAGAACGAAGTCGCGAAGCTGCCGGGCGTGCAGGCGGTGATCGGCCCCAGCCAGGCCGTCAAGCAGGTCAAGCCGCTGCAGAAGCTCGGCAACCAGGCGCTCTCCTCGGAAGGCAACGTCGGCCCGGTCAAACAGCTCGGCAAGCTCGGCCGCAACCTCGGCGTCGCCGCCGGCGGGGTCGCGCAGCTGCGCGAAGGGATCTCCGAAGCCGGCAACGGCGCCGGCCTGCTCGCCCTCGGCTCCGATCGCGCCGGCGAAGGGGCGCGGATGATCTCCACCGGCCTCGGCCGGGCGACGGCGGGAAGCCAGCGGGCGGTCAACGCGCTGGACCGGTTCGCGAAGGGCAGTAAACGCCTGGCCAAGGCCGACGAAAAGGCCGCGGTCGGGGCGCTGGAACTCAAGTTCGGCGTCCAGGATATCGGCGGCTCCAACCTGCGTGTCAACGGGCTGAACCGCTCGCTCAAGGTGGAAAAGGCGCTCAAAGAAGAAGCCGACGAGACGGTGCCGCGGCTGCTGGCCCCGGCCAAGGTGGCCGACGAACAGCTGAAAGCCGCGCTGGCCCAGCTGCAGGGGATGACCGTCGGCCAGACCGACCCGAACTACGCCGCCGCGGTGGAAGCGGTCAGGCACGCCGCTGCCGCGGTCAGCGGCACCGATCCGGTCAGCGGCGCCCCGTACGCCGCCGGATACACGGGCCTGGTCACCGAACTGGAAGCGATGCAGGCGCGACTGGCCAAAGACATCGAAGAATCCAAGCACGTCACCGACCAGTTGGAATCGACGATCTTCAACTTGAAGAAACTGTCGAAAAGCGCCGGGCGGCTGACCGAAGGGCTGAACGAAATCGCCGCCGGCGCCAACAAGCTCGCCACCGGGGCGGCCAAGCTCGCCCGCTCTGCCCACACGCTCGGCGACGGCCTGACCAAGCTCAGCGGCGGCGCGGCCGAACTGGTCGGCGGCATCGATCGTCTCAGCGGCGGCGCCGAAGCGCTGGAAGCGGGCCTGGCCGAAGGGTTCGAAGAAGCCGCGCCGCTGCAGAGCGGTCTGCGCGGGGCGAGCGTTCGGGTGATCGCCGGCAAGGCGCGGATCACGAGCAAAGCCCGCCAAGTTCGCGCCGGCTCGCCGGGGCTCTTCGACTCCGGCTACTTCGTCCTCTCGGCCCTCGACGGGGCACCGCCGAAGGCCCGCTCCGGGGCGGGCACCACGATCGACCTGCGTCACGGCGGCCAGGCGGCGTCGATCCTGGCGATCTCCAGGTTCCCGTTCAACTCGCCGGGCTCGATTGCCCTCAACAAGCGCCTCGACGAAGGCGCATCCCAGCTGGGCGAAAAAGCCGACCTCACGACCGGGGTCGCGGGGAGTGCCGCGCAGCTGAACGACTACAGCCGGGTCACCCGGGAACGAATTCCGTACGTGATCTTGGCGATCACGCTGGTCACCTTCCTGCTGTTGATCGTGATCCTGCGGGCGATTCCGCTGGCGGCGATCGCGGTCGTGCTCAACCTGCTCACGGTCGGAGTCGCCTTCGGGGTCCTGACCCTGCTCTTCAACCTGCCGGACAGCGTCCCGCTGGGAGGCCACACCTACGTCGACGCGGTTGGGGCGACGATGATCTTCGGCCTCGTCTTCGGCCTGTCGATCGACTACGCGGTCTTCCTGCTCAGCCGCATGCGCGAGCACTACGATCGCGAGGGCGACAACGCCGCCGCGGTCGAGTTCGGGCTGGCCAAAACCGCCGGGGTGATCACCGGCGCGGCGGCGATCATGATGGCGGTCTTCATCGCCTTCGCCGGGGCGCCGATCGCGACGGTCAGCCAGCTAGGGATCGGGCTGACGGTCGCGGTGCTCCTCGACGCCACCGTGGTCCGAATCGTCCTGCTGCCGGCGCTGATGCTGCTGATCGGCGACCGGGTCTGGTGGCTCCCGCGTCCCCTGGCCCGGGTGCTGCCGAAGCTCAGCCTCTGATTCGCGCCGCTACTTCTTCTTCGGTTCCGGCTTCTGGGTGCAGGGCTGGGTCGCGGTGGCGGTGATGTTTTCGCCATCGAGATAGGTGAACGCGGCGCGACTCTTCAGCTTCTTCGAGCTCGGGCATTTTGCCGAGATGAAGCTGGCCCGCCTGCCCTTGTACTTGTATTTCTTCGCGATCGTCACCTGGAAGTCGGTCAGCGCCCCGGTGCCGCCGGCGATCTTCGGGATTTCCAGTTCCAGGCGTGGGCCGTAGCCTTCCCTGTCGTAGTTGGTGACGGTGCCGACGAGGACGAGCGTCGTCTGGATCGGGCTGGTGCCGTAGGTGTGGAGGATGACCACCGGCCTGCCGCCGCTGGGAACGCCGTTGAAGGCGGTCACGGTCTGGGCGACGGGATAGACCTGGGCGCCGACCGGGAGCAGCGCGGAGGCGCTGCCGCTGCCGATTTTCGCTTTGCCGCATTTTTCTTCGGCGATCGCGGTCGAGGTGCTCTGCAGCAGCGCCGGATCGCAGGTCGGGATTCCCTTGGTGAAGATCCTGGTGTTCTTGTCGAAGTCGATGACGGCATGGATCGCCGGGCTGGGGACGCCGTTGGCCGCGGTCGTCGTCGTGGTTTTGGTCGTCACCTTCAGCGAACCGGGCGTGAACCGGGTCTTCGACAGCTTCCTCGGCGCGATCACCGCTTCGATCGACTGCGTGTTGCCGTCCTTGCCGGGCACGGTGGTGCCGGCGATCGCCGCCGAGGCCACGCTCGCGGCGGCCACGGCCACCGCCAAGCCCGCGGTCAGAGTTGAACGTTTGTGCATCGAGTCGCTCCTCCAGTTGATTTCGGCGAGGCGCCTCCCATCTCCCTAACCGCCGAGCGCGCCCAGAGTAGCGCGTTGATTTCCAGTTAAGTCCCCGCTGCGCGCGCTCTTGGCGGGGAGCGGCTCGGATACGATTCTGGCGCTCGTTCCATCGGGTCGGAGGGGCCGGGAAGGAGCAAGCGACGATCCGTGGCTGCCAAACCCTTAGGCGAGGAGAAAAGCTCGGCTCCTAGCCGGGGGGTCACCCCTGCCCGGATCGCCGTCCTCGGCGCCCTTGCGATCGCCGTCATCGCCCTCGCGATCGTCCTCTTCGGAGGCGGCGGCGGTCACAAGTACACGCTCGTCTTCCAGAACGCCGGCCAGCTCGTCCCCGACAACCAGGTGCTGATCGGCGGCTCGCCGGTCGGCACGGTCGAAAGCATCGAACTCAGCGACAACAACCTGGCCGAAGTAAACATCGAAGTCAGCCAGGAGCTGCACGAAGGGACGACGGCGACGATCCGCGCCACCTCGCTCTCCGGCGTCGCCAACCACTACGTCTCGATCAGCCCCGGCCCCAACAGCAGCCCGGCGCTTGCGGAAGGCGCCGAACTCGGCCTCTCCTCGACGACGACCCCGGTCGACATCGATCAGCTCTTCAACACCTTCCCGCCCTCGGTGCGCAAGGGCCTCAGCGACTTCATCCAGGGCAACGCGGAAATCTATTCCGGCCGCGGCGCCGCCGCGAATGAAAGCTACAAGTACTTCGGACCCGTCCTCAACCGCGCCGGCGCCTTCGCCGGCGAGCTCAATTCCGACCAGCGCCTGTTCGAAAAGTTCGTCGTCAGCTCCAGCAGGCTGACGACGGCGATCGCCGGCCGCGGCGAACAGCTCTCCAGCGCGATCTCCAACGCCAACACCGCCTTCAACTCGATCGCCGGCCAGAACGTCGCCCTCGACCAGACCCTGCAGCGGCTGCCGCCGGTGCTGCGCCAGTCGAACACGACCTTCGTCAACCTCCGCGCCGCCCTCGACGACCTCGATCCGCTGGTCGAAACGGCGAAGCCGGCAACCAAGAACCTGGCGCCGTTCCTGGCCGAACTGCGCCCGGTGGTCTCCAAGTTCATCCCAGTCGTCCGTAATCTCCGTCTCACCGTCTCCCGGCCGGGGAAGGCGAACGACGCCGGCGAACTGCTGGCGGCGCTGCCGGCGGTGCAGGAACTGGCCTCGACCGCGTTCCCGCATTCCGAAGCGGCGATCGCCGCCTTCCAGCCCAACCTCAACTTCATCCGCTCCTACACCCCGGACTTCTTCAACGCGATCGGCAAGGTCAGTCAGATCACCGGCTATTACGACGGAAATGGCCATTACGCCCGGGCCGCCACGGCGCTTCAGAATCTCTTCTCCGACCACGCCGGAACGCTGGAACCAATCACGAAGGGCCAACAGTACGAAGCCCTCGAATCGTCAGCCCGGGTCCCCCGGCGCTGCCCCGGCGGTGCCACTCAGAGCGCCGCCGATGGCTCCAACCCCTACGTCAACCCGCCGCACGGTGGCAGCAGCGTCAACCCGTCCGAATGCAACCCGGCCGACGCGCCCCCGGGACCATGAGAAGGCGACTGATACTCGTGGCGGGGCTGGTGGTGGCGGTGGTGCTGGTCGTGCTGCTCGTCTCCGGCGGCGGCTCCAGCGGCTACCGGGTCCGCGCGATCTTCGACAACGGCGCCTTCATGGTCACCGGCGAGCAGGTGCGGATCGCCGGCGCCAACGTCGGCACGATCGAATCGGTCTCGGTCTCCAAGCCCGGCGAAGCGGTCAAGTACCAGAACGGCAAGCCGGTCTCGGTCCCCGGCAAGGCGATCCTCGTGATGAACATCGCCGACCCCGGCTTCCAGGACTTCCGCAGCGACGCCAGCTGCCAGATCCGCCCGCAGTCGCTGATCGGGGAGAAGTACGTCGACTGCCGCCCGACCCTGCCGCGGGCCCCTGGCTCGCCGGAGGCGCCGCCGCTGAGGAAGATCGAATCCGGGCAGCCCGGCGCCGGCGAGTACCTGCTGCCGCTCGGCAACAACGGCACCAGCGTCGACCCCGACCTGATCAACAACATCCAGACGCTGCCCTACTCGCAGCGCTTCCGGCTGATCCTCAACGAACTCGGCGGCGGCCTCGCCGGCCGCGGCGAAGACCTCGAAGTGCTGGTCAAGCGCGCCAACCCGGTCCTGCGCGACGTAGACACCCTGTTCGGCATCCTCTCCGCCCAGCGCCACCAGCTGGCCGACCTCGCGAGCAACTCCGAGGCGATCCTGCGGCCGCTCTCGCGCGAACGCGCCCACGTCGCCGGCTTCCTCGCCAACTCGGGCGCGGCGGCGCAGGCCAGCTCCGAACACGGAGCCCAGCTCGAAGCCTCGCTGCGGAAGTTCCCCAAGTTCCTGACCGAATTCCGCTCGACGATGCGCAGCCTCGAGGGCTTCTCGAACGCCGCCACCCCGGTCTTCGAAGACCTCGGCGAAGCGGCGCCGTCGCTGACCGACGCGACCCGGACCCTTACCCCGTTCTCGGAAGCGACGACGGTGGCGCTGAAGAGCCTCGGCAATGTCGGCGAAGCCTCGGGGCCGATCTTCCGCGAAGCCGACCCGGTCGTGGTGAAGACCCGCGATCTGGCCACCTCAGGCGTTTCGCCGACGACCGAACTGGCGAAGCTCTTCACCAGCCTTAAGAAGACCAAGGGATGGGACGGCCTGGTCGAACTGATTTACAACACGACCGCATCTCTGAACGGCTTTGACCGCCACGGGCACTTCGGCCGGACCCTGATCACCCTCTCCAACTGTCTTGAATACCAGGCGAACAGGACGGGCCAGTCGGAATGCAACGCTGACTTCAACGGTCCTCATGCGGGTGCCAGCTCCAGCGCCAGCGCCGCGGGTCTCTTCCGGCTTCTGCAGCGTAAGTTGGCCGAACAATCCGGCGGCACCGCCCCGGGGACGAAGAGCGCTGCCGGCCCCACGACCGGCCTGGGCCAGGCCGGAGCGGTCGAATCGGAAGCCGGCATCGGCAAAGCCTCCAGGACCGGCGGCACCGCGCCGCTCCTCAACTACCTCCTGGGACCATGAGGAACCGCGGCGGACTACAGGGAATCGCCAGCAGCCCGGTCCTGGTCGGGGCGGTGACGGTGCTGGTGATCATCGTCGCCGTCTTCCTCGCCTACAACGCCAACAACGGCCTGCCCTTCGTCTCGACCTACGACCTCAAGGCGCGGGTGCCGAACGCCGACGCGCTGGTCAAAGGCAACGACATCAGGATCGGCGGGGTTCTGGTCGGAACCGTCAAGTCGGTCGTCCCGGTCCAGCTCGAAAACGGCGCGGTCGTCGCCGAACTCTCGCTCAGCCTCGACAAGAACGTCGAACCGCTGCCGGTCGACTCGACGATCGAGGTCCGTCCGAAGTCCGCCCTCGGCCTCAAGTTCCTGCAGATCACCGCCGGCAACTCCTCGAAGGGCTTCGAAGCCGGCGAAACGATCCCGGTCGCCGCCGCCACCCCGGAACCGGGGGACATCGACAAGTTCTTCGACATGTTCGACAAACCGACCCGCGACGCGATCCGCCAGAACCTCGCCGGCTTCGGCAACGCCCTCGCCGGTCGCGGCCCGCAACTGAACGAAGCGATCGGCGCCCTGCGGCGCCTGGTCGTCAACGGGCAGCCGGTACTGCAGACGATCGTCGCTCCCAGCACCAACTTCGCCGGCTTCTGGCGGGCGCTGGAGGACCTCTCCGCGACCGTCGCGCCGGTGGCGGAGACCCAGGCCAGCCTCTTCGCCGCCCTCGACCGGACCTTCGGCGCCTTCGCCCGTGTCTCCCGCCCCTACATCCAGGAAACGATCGAGAAGAGCCCCTCGACGCTGGATACGGCAAACGCCGATCTGCCGTTCCTGCGCCCGTTCCTGCACGACTCCCAGCGCTTCTTCGCCGCCCTGCAGCCGGGGGCCAGAGCCCTGGCCGAAACCTCCCCCGTGATCGCCGAATCCCTGCACGCCGGCGTGCCGGCTCAGAGCGCCTCCCCTGTGCTCTACAAGCAGCTGCAGCCGACCGCCGAAGCGCTGCTCGCCTTCCAGCGCGCCCCGGGCGTCTTCAACGGCCTCGACCTGTTGACCAACACCAACGAAGTGCTGAAGCCGTCGCTCAAGTTCATAACTCCTGCCCAGACCACCTGCAACTATCTGACGCTCACCTTCAGGCAGATATCGAACGCCGCCGGGGTCGGAAACAAGTACGGGAACTGGCTCAACTTCGTCTCCTTTGCGCCCCCGGAAGGTGCGAACAGCGAGAGCGGTCAGGCGTCCGCTCCGGCAAACGGGCCAGAGCGCGAAAACCACCTGCACTACAACCCGTTGCCGAACACTGGGGCTCCGGGTCAGCCGAACGGCTGCGAAGCCGGAAATGAGAAGTACATACCGGGCAAAACCGTGATCGGCAATGCCTCCGAAGTCTGGGGCACCAACACCGCCTCGGAAGGCGGCGGAGAATGACCCGCCTGCCGGAGCGCGATCAGCTGGGGAAGACCGACCGCCGCATCAAGTGGCGACCCAGCAACGCCCTGATCGCGATCGTCTTCATCCTCATCTTCACGATCGGCCCCTACCTGGCCTTCACCAAACACGTTCCCTTCACCAGCTACGGCTACGAAGTCAACGCGACCTTCACCAACTCCGCCAACATCGCCCTCAACTCCCCGGTCAGGATCGCCGGCGTCGAAGTCGGCAAAGTGATCTCGACCAGCCGCGATGGCGACGCGACCAAGGTCACGTTCACCGTCGACGGCGCCGGGCGCCCGATCCACGAAGACGCCTTCGCCTCGATCCGGCCGCGAATCTTCCTCGAGGGCAACTTCTTCGTCGAACTCGATCCGGGCAGCCCCAGCGCGCCGGAAATGGACAGCGGCGGCACGATCCCGGTCAGCCATACCTCCACCGCGGTCCAGCTCGACGAAGTCCTGACCGCGCTGCAGTCGCCGGTCCGCGCCGACCTCAGCCAGCTGCTCGAGAGCTACGGCAAGGCGCTGACGCACAGGCCGACCGCGGCCGAAGACCTGACCCAGTTGCCCGAGGTGAAGGGTGTGACCGGCGCCGGTGCCCTCAACAACTCCTTCAAGTACGGCGGCGAAGCAGGGCGCTACGGCGCCCAGGTGGCCAACGCCCTGCTCGGCACCGAACAGCGCGACCTCTCCCGCCTGGTCGCCGGCGCCGGCCGCAGCTTCGGAGCCTTTGCCGCCAGCCAGTCCGACCTGCAGGGCCTGATCGACAACTTCAACGTCTTCACCGGCGCCCTGGCGGACCAGTCGGCCAACCTCTCGACGACGATCCACCTGCTGGCGCCGACGCTGCAGGTCGCCCACACCTCGCTGGTCAGCCTCAACCGGGCGCTGCCGCCGTTGCGCGCCTACGCGATCGAGCTGACGCCGGCGGTCGCCGCGCTGCCGGGCCTGATCAGCGCCTCGAAACCGTGGCTGGCCCAGGTGCGTCCACTGCTCTCCGGCAAGGAGGGCGGCGGCGTCGCCAAGCTGCTGCAGGAAGCGACCCCGGGCCTCGCCGGCGCCGCCCAGGCCGGCAAGGAAACGGCGCTGCCGCAGCTCAACCAGCTCAGCCTCTGCACCACCAAGGTGCTGGTCCCGACCGGCAACGAGGTGATCAACGATCAGTTCAGCACCGGCGGCCCGAACTACCGCGAGTTCCTCTACAACCTCGTCAACTTCGCCGGAGCGGCACAGAACTTCGATGGCAACGGCCCGTATCTTCGGGCTCAGGGTGGCGGCGGACCGGTGCTGGTTGGAGAAGAAAATCCGGTCGGGAACGAAGCCACGCGCAGCGACCAGATCAACTACGCCCACACGATCGAAGAGCCGCTCGGTACCCAACCTCAGCTTGCCAAGCGACCGCCGTTCAATTCCGGTGTGCGCTGCTATACGAACCCCGTTCCCAACGTCAACGGGAAGCTGGGGCAGGTTGGTCCTCCCTCTCCCTCTACCGCAGGGGTTGGAAAATGAGCGATCAGACCCCACGGGCCGGCCGCTGGACCCATTTCCGCGCCTGGATCTCGCGCCAGGCCCGGGGACATCGAAAAGACACGATCGCGATCTTCGTCCTGGCGTTCGCTGGGCTGGTGATGATGCTCGGGATCTTCACCCAGCAGAAAGCGTCCCTGCCGTCCTGGCTTCCCTTCGTAGGCGAAGAATTCGAACAGATCTCGGCCGAGTTCTCGACCGCGCAGGCGGTGACCCCCGGTCAGGGTCAGGCGGTCGACATCGCCGGGATCCAGGTCGGCAAGGTCACCTCGGTCAACCTCGAAGACGGCCACGCGGACGTCGGAATGGCGATCGAGCCGCAGTACATGCCGCTGATCCACCCCAACGCGAGCTTCCTGCTGCGGCCGAAAACCGGCCTCAACGACATGATCGTCGAGGTCGAACCGGGCAGCGGCAAGAAGCACGTCGAAGACGGCGCCAAGTTCACCCTGGCCCAGACCGAACCGAACACCAACCTCGATGCCTTCCTCGGCAGCTTGGACAACGACACCCGCCAGTACATCCAGCTGCTGGTCGCCGGCGGCGCCCAGGGGATCGGCGGCCGCGGTGTCCAGCTCTCCAACGCCCTGCGCCGCTTTCAGCCCTTCGTCCACTACACGGCGAAGCTGAACAAGGTCGTCGCCCAGCGCCACGTCGCCCTCGCCCGGGTGATCCACGACTTCGGCCTGCTGACCACCGAACTCGGCCGCCACGACTCCGAGATCAAGCGCTTCGTCAGCTCCTCCGACGCCGCCCTCGGCAACTTCGCCAACCAGCAGCAATCGATCCAGAGCGCCCTGCAGGAGTTCCCGTCGACGCTGCGCGCGGCCAACGCCGGCCTGGCCAGCTCCAACCGCTTCTCGCAGGCCGCCGCCCCCGCCCTGACCAAGCTGATCCCGCAGGCGCAGGCACTGACCCCCGCCTTCAAGGCGACCGAGCACCTGTTCAGCCAGACCACGGTGCCGATCCGCGACCAGATCCGACCCTTCACCCTCCAGATCCGTCCGGTGCTCACCCACACCAATGAAGCTTCGGAGCCGCTGAACAAGACCGTGCGCGGCTTCGGCAACTCGCTCGGCGGGCTCAACAGCTTCTTCAACGAGCTCGCATACAAGCCAAAGGATTCACGACAGAGCTACCTCTTTTACCTGCCTTGGCTCAACCATGACTTCAATGCTGCTTTCAACCTCCAGGATGCCGGCGGCCCTGTGCTCCGCGGCCTCATCGAGATCTCCTGCACCGGGGCCGAACTCGGCTACGGAGTCGCCGGGAGCGAGTTCCTGGAAGGAAGGCCCTATCTGAAAACGCTCCTCGAGACCCTCAACGTCCCGCAGTACGAAGAAATCCCGGTCGCCGCAAATGCGAGCGGCCATTGCGAATACAAGCCAAAATGAGCAAGCGCGCGCCCAGCACCACGCAGCTCCTGGTCATCGCCGGCTTCGCGCTGGCGTGCTTCGGGATCCTGCTCTTCCTCTGGGTCACCTTCGGCGGCCCGACCCCGTTCAAGGCGAAGTCCTACGAAATCAAGGTTCCCTTCAACGAGGCGACCCAGCTCGCCGAACAGTCCGACGTCCGCATCTCCGGGGTCGACGTCGGCAAAGTCCAGAGCATCGCCCTGGCGCCGAACGGCAGGCAGTCGCTGGCGACGGTGGACATCGAAGACAAGTACGCGCCGCTGCCCGCGTCGACCCGGGCGATCCTCCGCACCAAGACGCTGCTCGGCGAGACCTACATCGAACTCACCCCCGGCCCTCGCCATGGTCCGAAGCTGGCCGACGGCGGCACCGTTCCCGAGGCGAACGTCGCCGAATCGGTCCAGCTCGACGAGATCTTCCGCACCTTCAACCCCAAGACCCGCGCCGCCTTCCAGGAATGGATGCAGGAAGCCGCGGTCGCGATCAACGGCCAGGGCCAGGGCCTGTCGTACGCGATCGGCCAGTTCGAACCGACCTTCACCGAATTCGAAAAGCTCTTCCGCGTCCTCGACACCCAGCGGGTTGCCGTCGGCCAGCTCCTGCGCAACGGCGCCACCACCTTCCAGGCGCTGCGGGGCAGCGAAGGCGAGCTGGCGAGCCTGATCCAGAGCTCCAACGCCGTCTTCCAGACGACCGCCAAGCGCGACCAGGACATCGAAGCGCTCTTCCGCGCCTTCCCGACCTTCCTCGACCAGTCGAAGCTGACCCTCAACCGGCTCAAGACCTTCGCGGTCAACACCGACCCGCTGATGCGCCAGCTCGTCCCCGCCGCCGAACAACTCTCGCCGACGCTGGTGGCCTTCGGCAAGCTGGCGCCGGAAGCGAAGGGCTTCTTCGAAGGCCTGATGCCGGTGATCGCCCGCTCCTCGACCGCTTTCCCCGCCCTGCGGAAGCTGCTGCGCGACGACTTCCCACCGTTCCTGCGGGCGCTGGATCCGTTTATCCGCAACCTCAACCCATTCCTCACCGGGCTCAGTCTCTACAAACACGAGTTCACTGCCTTCTTTGCCAATCTCGCGGCGACGTTCCACGCCAAGTTGACGGTTATCAACGAACGAGGCGAACAGCAGCACTACCTGCGAGTGATCGGCCCGATCAATGCCGAAACCCTGTCGACTTACGGCAGTCGTCTCAGTATCAACCGGAATAGCGCCTACAGCCCCCCCCAGTGGGCTTCCAATCTGATCTCCGGCCTACCAAGCTTCAGCACGGGTCAGTGCACCAGCGGCGTCACCGCGACGCCGAATCCCGCGACGCCGAAAAGCCCCGCCTTCCAAGAACACATCAGGAAGAGGAACGAAAAAGGACCTCTCACCGAAGCGGAACTGCTCAAAGAATCCGAAGTTTTCTTCAACAGCCTGAAGCAGTATGCCTTCGGGGGTCAGTCCGGCACGGCCACTGCCCCCACTCCGGCCTGCATCCCGCAGGCGCCGATCAAGTCGATCTACGGCAGCGGCGAAGCCACGACCTACCAGCACACCTTCGAACAGACCGGGGAATAGGGCACCGCGGGCCGCGGTGCCCTATTCGCGCTCAGGCGGGCTCGTAGGTCAGCAGCGCGATTCCGGCTCCGACGGTCTTCGAGCCGACCAGCTTCAGCGGCTTCTTGTCGGGGTGCTCGCCGAAGAGGCGCCGGCCGCTGCCGAGCAGGACCGGGAAGACCATCAGGCGGATCTCGTCGACCAGGTCGTGCTCGATCAGGCCCTGGGCGAGCTGGGCGCTGCCGGCGACGAGGATCACGCCGTCCATCTCTTGCTTGAGCTTCGCGATCTCCGTGGCGAAGTCGCCGGAGAGGACGGTGGAGTTGTCCCAGTCGGCCCGCTCGAGGGTCGAGGAGAAGACGTACTTCGGCATCGAGTTCATCTTCTCGGCGAAGCCGGCCTCGTCGGTCATCTTCGGCCAGGCGGCGGCGAAGCCCTCGTAGGTGACGCGGCCGAGCAGCTGGGCCTCGGCCTCGTCGAGCTCGTCGAGCTTGAACTTGTCGCCCTCCTCGCCGCGATCGATCGCGAAGGTCCAGCCGCCGTGCTTGAAGTCCTCGGCACCGCCGGGGTCCTCCATCACTCCGTCCAGCGAGACGAACTCGGTTACGACGATCCTGCCCATGACGTCCTCCTTGAAGTTGCCCTCGGCTCAGGTCGATTCTGAGCCCTTTTACCCCAGCGACGAACGAGCCGGCGTGGAATCGACACGCCTCAGGACCCGCTGGCGACCTGTTCGATCAGGTCGGCGGCGCGCTCGGTTCCGCGCGCCGCCTGCAGGGCCCGTGACATCTCCCGCAGGCGCTGGGCGAGCTCGGCGTTCCCCAGCAGGCGGTCGATCGCCGCGGTCAGCTCGGCGGTGGAGTGGCGGTAGGTGTCGAGGCGGGCTCCGAGCCCGGTTTCGTCCAGGCGCTGGGCGTTGTCGTACTGGTCCCAGAACAGCGGCAGGACGACCATCGGCTTGCCGAAGTAGAGCGACTCGGTGACGGTGTTGTTGCCGCCGTGGGTGATCACTAGGTCGACCTCGGGCAGGATCGAGGTCTGGGGCAGGAACTCCGCGCCGACCATGTTGTCGCCGAGCTCGAACTCCTCGGCCTGCGGGCCCTTGGAGACGACCACGCGGTAGGGCTGATCGCTGAGCGAGGCGACCAGGCTTCGCATCAGCTCGACGTCGGCCGAGCCGAGCGAGCCGAGGCTGAGATAGAGGAGCGGGTCCTCGCCGCCGGCGAGCGGCTCGGGCAGCTCCCAGGCGGCGTCGGTGTCGCGGACGCTGGCCTGCAGGTTGTGCCAGTGGGGGCCGAGGGGACGGGCGCGCGGGTAGTCGATCTGCCGCGGATAGAGATAGAGGTTGAGCCAGGGGCTCTCGTGGATGAAGTCGTCGCGGGGGAGTGGCGGGGCGCCGTGCTGCTGACAGAACTGATTGAAGTCGGCGTGGAGCTCGGAGTGCGCCTCGTGGTAGGCGCCCCAGTACTCGTCCCAGCCGCCGCGGTCGCCCAGCGGCAGCCCGGAGAACACCGGCGGCACCGCGTGGTCCTTGATCTCGGCCGGATTGCAGGAGGCGATCCGGACCCACGGCCGGCCCGAGGCGAAGAGGGCGGGAAAGCTGACCACGTTGTCCTCGACGATCGCATCCGGCCGCAGCTCCGCGAAGATCTCGAGCAGGCGCGCGTCGACGAACTCGGCGCCGTCGACCAGGGCCTGGAAGGTCGGCGCGATGAAGCCCGCCAGCTGCTCGATCGTCGCTTGGCGGAAGACCGGCGCGGTGTCGCGGATGAACTCCTTCCAGAACTGGCCGGGAACTTCCTCGGTCTCCGGCGGCGGCGTCAGGCGCATCGGCCGCTCCTCGAACCCCTGCGCCTCGAGCGTGCCCGCGAAGGACTCCTCGACGATGAAGACGACCCGGTGCCCGCGGCCGCGCAGCACGTTGCCGATCCCGACGCAGTTGTTGGTCGGCCCGAAGGCGCCCTCGGGGAAGAAGACGATCGTCGAGCTCACCGGTCGTGCTTCCTCAGCCGCCGAGCGGCGACGGCGGGATCCGGGTTTCGCCCCGTACCTCGGGGATCACCATCCCGATCTCGTCGAGGAAGCACCAGGACCAGTCTTCGCGCGGCTCGATCGAGCGGATCAGCGGGTGCCCGGACTCGGCGGCATGGGCGCTGGCGTGGCGGTTGGGGGAGTCATCGCAGCAGCCGACCTTGCCGCAGCTGAGGCAGATTCTCAGGTGCAACCAGGGGTCGCCGACGGCGAGGCAGTCCTCGCAGCCCGCGGTCGACTCCGGCAATTGAGTGACCCTTACCTGATCCAGATGCGTGCACTCGGCCATTGCTCCTCGCTTCCCTGGTCGTGGTCGGCCAACTGTAGTCCGCCGGGCGCCGCGGTCGGCGTCGTATCGTTACCCGGATGGACTTCGGGATCGCCTACTTCCCCACCGCCGACGCCGTCGGCCCCGGTGAGCTGGCGCGCCTGGTCGAGGAACGTGGCCACGAGTCGCTTTTCTTTGCCGAGCACACGCACATCCCGGCCAGTCGCGACTCGCCCTACCCCGTCGGCGGTGAGCTGCCGCGCAAATACAGCCACACCTACGACCTCTTCGTCGCCCTCACCGCCGCCGCCGCGGCGACCTCGAGGCTGCGGGTCGGCAGCGGCATCTGCCTCGTCGTCGAGCGCGACCCGATCACTACCGCGAAAGAGGTGGCCTCGGTCGACGATCTCTCCGGCGGCCGCCTCGAGTTCGGGGTCGGCGCCGGCTGGAACCGTGAGGAGATGGAAAACCACGGAACCGATCCGCGGACCAGGATGCGGCTGTTCCAGGAGCGGGTCGAGGCGATGAAGGCGATCTGGACGCAGGAGGAGGCCAGCTATCACGGCGACTTCGTTGACTTCGAGCGGATCTGGTGCTGGCCGAAGCCGGCCCAGCGCCCACACCCGCCGCTGCTGATCGGCGGCAACGGGCCGACCGTGATCGACCGCGTCCTCGCCTTCGGCGACGCCTGGTTCCCGAATTACATGCCCGAGGGCAGGGGGATCTTCGACCGGGCGGAGGAGCTGCGAGCCCGCGCCGAGCGCCCGATCGACTGGATGGCGATGAGCGTCCCCGCCGACGCCGCCGTGCTCGAGCGCCTGCGGGCGGCCGGCTGTCGCCGCGCCGTCCACTGGATCCCCTCGGCCGGCCCCGGCGCGATCGAGCACGAGCTGGAGCTCTGGGAGACTTCGATCGCCGAGTTGACCGGCGAGCGGTGACCGCGGCGCAGGCGCGCGAGCACTTCGCGACGGCCCGGGTCGCGCGGCTCGCCAGCGCCGATCGCTCCGGTCGCCCGCATCTGGTCCCGACCGCCTTCGTCCTCGACGGCGAGACCGTCTACAGCGTCGTCGACTCGAAACCGAAGCGGACGACGCGGCTGCGCCGCCTCGCCAACGTTCGCGAGAGCCCCGCCGTGGCGCTGCTGGTCGATCACTACGACGACGCCGACTGGGAGGCGCTGTGGTGGGCTCGCGCCGACGGCCGCGGCCGCGTCCTCGACCCGGCGGAGGCCGAGGCGCGCCACGCCGTCGAGCTGTTGCGGGGGCGCTATCCACGCCTGCGTGCGGCCGGCGAGGTCCTCGCCGTCGACGTCGATCGTTGGAGCGGCTGGGCCGCGTCGGCGTCCGGAGACGCCCGGCCCGAACGCTAGAAAGGCGGGATCGCGGAGGCCCGCCACTCATACGAGCGCTTCGAGCAGGGCCACCAGGTCGCCAGCGGGGGCGGGGGGCACGTCGACACCCACCACGGGCGCAACGCGGCGATGGTCGTCGCCGTGATGGCCGCCTTCCTGGCGATCGCGACGTTCCTCTCCAACGAGGCGGTGAAGGAGGTGATCACCGGCGAGACCCACCGCGCCGACGCCTCGGCACAGCTGGAGACCAACCGGCTGAAGATCGACGTCAACGAAGGCGACTCGACCTTGCTGCGGGTCCTCGGCGCCGGCGCGCCGGCGGAGACCCAGGCCGCCACCGCGGCCCGCGCGCACGAGGCGCGGATCGCCCACGAGCTGGAACCCGCCGACGCCGAGCTGAAGGCGGAGGTGGCCGACCACGAACACGAAGTCGGCCACGCCAACACCCAGCACATCGACTACGAGCTGGCCGAGGTCGGGCTGCAGGTCGGGATCGTCCTCGCCTCGGTCTCGATCATCGCCCGCCGCCGCTGGCTGCTCGGTGCGGCGGGGGCCGCGGCAAGCGCCGGTGTGTTGCTGCTCCTGGTCGGCCTCGTCATCTAGTCCCGCCGTGGCGGGCCGGTTGGACTCGGCGCCGGCGCCGGCCGTCTCTTCGGACGGGCTCCGTCCACCTGTACGGTTTGCGAATGGAACGCGACGCGGCGCTCGAGGCTGTGTTCATGCCGGTGCGGCCGCCGAGCACGTTCGAGGAGACGGTGGAGCGGCTTGGGACGGCGATCCGGCTCGGGCTGCTGGCGCCGGGCAGCCAGTTGCCGCCCGAGCGTGAGCTGGCGGGCGAGCTGCGGATCTCGCGCTCGACCCTACGCCAGGCGCTGACGACCCTGGTCCAGAGCGGCCACCTGGTCTCGCTGCGCGGTCGCAAGGGCGGGACCTTCGTCTCCGAGCAGCCGCCGCTGGCGGAGCGTGCGGGGGACGAGCCGCTGGACCAAGGCGTCTGGGCGGTACTCGACTACCGGGTCGCGATCGAGTGCGGCGCCGCCCTGCTCGCCGCCGAGCGCGGCGGCCCCGAGCAGCTCGACCGCCTCGACCTGCTGGTCGCGAAGATGGCGGCGGAGGTCGAGGACTTCGGGGAGTACCGCCGCACCGACATCCGCTTCCACATCGGCATCGCCGAAGCCGCCGGCTCGCCGCGGTTGCTCAGCGCGATGACCGACGTGCAGGGTCAGATGACCGATCTGATCGCGCTGATCGCCCATCCGCCAGAGGTTCTGATCCGCTCCAACGAGCAGCACGGGCGGCTGCTGAAGGCGCTGCGCAAGGGGGACGCGACGCGCGCGGTCCGCCTCCTGCGCGAGCACATCGAGGGCACCGAGCACATCCTCGCCGGCCTGCTCCCGGCCCGTCGACGGGACGATTTGTCGCGCTCAGCCCTACAAATCGGCCCGTCGGCCGCGGCAGTTCGCGTTTAGGCGCGGATTCGCTCGCCCTTGGGGTCGAGGAGGGGCTCGGCCGCGACCTCGCCGCCGACCCAGCGGCCGAAGACCTCGACCTCGACCGCGGTGCCCGCCGCCGAGGACTCCGGCGGCAGGTAGGCGTAGGCGATCGAGCGCTCGACGGTGTAGCCGTAGCCGCCGGTGGTCACCCGGCCGACGATCTCGCCGCCGATTCGCACCGGCTCGTTGCCGAGCGCGATCGAGCGCGGGTCCTCGAGCGTCAGGCAGCGCAGGCGGTTGCGCGGTCCCCGCCGCTCGGCCTCGACCAGCGCCCCGAGGCCGATGAATCCTCCCTCCTTCTCGAGCTTGACGCAGAAGCCGACGCCACCCTCGTAGGGGGTCTCGTCGGGGGTGATGTCGGCGCCCCAGACGCGGTAGCCCTTCTCCAGCCGCAGCGAGTCGATCGCGCGGTAGCCGCCGCCGAGCATGCCGTGAGGCTGCCCCGCCTCCCAGAGGGTTCGCCAGAGGCCGAGGCCGTACTCGGTCGGGCAGTAGATCTCCCAGCCGAGCTCGCCCACGTAGGTCACCCGCAGCGCCCGCACCGGGACGTTGCCGATCGTCGTCTCGCGCAGCGACATGTAGGGGAAGGCCTCGTTGCCGAGGTCGGCCGGGGTGAGGGGGGAGAGGACGTCGCGGGCGCGCGGGCCCCAGATCCCGAAGCAGGCCCACTGCGAGGTGACGTCGGCGATCCGCACGCTCCCGTCCGGCGGCAGGTGGCGGCGCATCCACTCGCGATCGTGGTTGCCGAAGGCGGTGCCGGTGACGATCGAGAAGCGCTCCTCGCCGAGCCGCGCGACGGTGAAGTCGCACTCGATGCCGCCGCGCCGGTTCAGCATCTGCGTGTAGGTGATCTGCCCGATCCCGCGGGCGACGCGGTTGTCGCAGAGCCCTTCGAGGAACCTGGCGGCGCCGGCCCCCTCGATCTCGAGCTTGGCGAAGGAGGTCTCGTCGAAGATCGCGACCGCCTCGCGGGTGGCACGGTGCTCGGCGCCGATCGCCGCCGACCAGTGCTGCCCGGCCCAGCCCCGCGGTCGCAGCGACTCCTCGCCGGCGGCGGCGTTGCGCTCGAACCAGTTGACCCGCTCCCAGCCGGACTTCTCGCCGAAGTCGGCGTCGTGCTCGCGGTGCCAGGCGTTGACCGGCGAGATTCGCAGCGGCCTCCCGGCGCCGCGCTCCTCGTTCGGATAGTGGATGTCGTAGTAGGTCTCGTAGGTCTCGCGAATCCGGGCGTGGGTGTAGGCGGGCGAGCGGTACTGGGCGCCGAAGCGGCGGATGTCCATCTGCCAGAGGTCGAGGCTGGGCTCGCCCTCGGCGATCCACTCCGCCATCACCTTGCCGATCCCGCCCGCGCCGGCGAGGCCGTGGGCGCAGAAGCCGGCGCAGACGAAGAAGCCGCCGACCTCGCTCTCGCCGAGGCAGAACTCGTTGTCCGGGGTGAAGGCCTCGGGGCCGTTGATCAGCTTGGTCACGGTGATCTCCTCCATCGCCGGCAGCCGCCGCTTCGAGTTCTCGACGATCTCCTCCATCCGCTCCCAGTCCTCTTCCAGCAGGCGGCCGTTGAAGTCAGAGGGGATCTGCTCGACCCGGCCGCTGCCGTCCGGCAGAAAGGCCGGTTCGCTGCGGCGCTCGTAGCCGCCCATCACCAGCCCGTCGCCGTCCTCGCGGTAGTAGACGAGGAGGTCGGGATCGCGCAGCGTCGGCAGGCTCCCGCGACGCTTGGTGTCGCTTTTCCTGCCGCTATCCGGCGACAAGTGCGACATCGCGGCGGCCTCGCGCGCCCGCGCGACCGCGTCGAGCGGTTGCGTGACCAGGTACTGATGGGACATCGGCAGCAGTGGCACCCGCACGCCGGCCATGCGGCCGATCTCGGCGGCGAACATGCCGCCGGCGTCGACGACGACCTCGGCCGCGATGCCGCCGCGGTCGCTG
>OLLT01000201.1_pt1 | contig 26984 bp, 24 predicted proteins | sample 1604621 | NCBI WGS metagenome assembly OLLT01 (sample SAMEA104055725, study PRJEB20765) | soil metagenome | biome: Arctic tundra; feature: Polygonal ground; material: soil | place: USA | collected 2011-09 | depth 0-0.5 m | reverse complement strand
GCAGCCGTGGCGGCGGCGGTCGCGATCGCGGGCCGCGCCGTGAGCGCTCGCCCCGCAGCTAGCAATTGAGCGCGCACCGACTAACCGAGCTGGGCTCCGGCGTCCGGGTCGTGACCGAGGAGGTTCCCTCGGTCCGATCCGTCGCCCTCGGGCTCTGGGTGCGGACCGGATCGCGCAACGAGACCCCGGCCCAGGCCGGGGTCTCGCATTTCCTCGAGCACCTGTTGTTCAAGGGAACCGCGCGCTACTCGGCGATCGAGATCTCTGAGCGCTTCGACGGGCTCGGCGCTTCGGTCAACGCGGCGACCGGCAAGGAGACGACCCACCTTCACGCCCGTTTCCTCGACGAGCACACCGAGGAGGTCTTCGACCTGCTCTCGGAGATGCTGCTGGCGCCGACCTACCCCGACATCGACTCCGAGCGCCAGGTGGTGCTGGAGGAGATCGCGATGTACGAGGACGAGCCGCAGGACCGCGTCCACGACGTCCTCGCCGAGGCGGTATTCGGCTCCCACCCGCTGGGCCGCCGCGTCCTCGGTGAGGCCGAGGTGATCGCCTCGATCCCGATTCCCGACATCGAGTCCTACCACCACGCCCGCTACGCCGGCTCGGAGATCGTCGTCGGCGCCGCCGGGCACCTCGACCACGACCGCATCGTCGAGCTGGCCGACCGCCTGGTCCGGCCGGCGGAAGGCGGGGGAGTGGCGCCGGAGACCGCGCTCCGCGGTCCCGCCCGGCTCTGCTTCCACCAGAAGGAGACCGAGCAGTACCACATCTGCTTCGGCGCGCCGGGGCTGCGCCGCGACGACGAGCGCCGTTACCCGCTCGCCGTCCTCGACTCGATCTTCGGCGGCTCGACCTCGTCTCGCCTCTTCCGCGAGGTGCGGGAGAAGCGCGGGCTGGCCTACTCGGTCGGCTCCTACAACGAGCAGTTCACCGACCAGGGCCTGGTCGCGACCTACGTCGGCACCCGCGAGGACAACGTCGAGGAGGCCTGCGCGATCATCGGCGCCGAGCTGGCGCGGTTGCGCTCCGAACCCGTCTCCGGCGAGGAGCTGGCGCGGGCGAAGGAGAGCGTCAAGGGGCGGCTGGTCCTCTCCTCGGAGTCGACCGCGGCGCGGATGACGCGGATTTCCCGCGCGACCCTGTTCGGCCTGCCGATCGAAAGCCTCGACGAAATGCTGGCCCGGGTCGACGCGATCGAGGTCGACGACCTGACCGAGCTCGCGACCGAGCTCTACGGCGCCGAGCGGCTCTCCGCCGCCTGCGTCGGCGCCGACGAGGATCGCTTCCGAGCGGCGCTGGCGCCAGTCAGTGAGAGCCTGGTAGCTGCGTGATTCGAGTCGTTGTCTCCGGCGCCGCCGGGCGCATGGGCGAGGCGGTCTGCGAGGCGGTCGAGGCGGCCGCGGGCATGGAGCTGGCCGGCAGGGCCGATCCGGCGCTCGGAGTCGAGCTGGCGGAGCTGCTGGGGGAGGCCGACGTCGTCGTCGATTTCACCGTCCCCGGCACCGCTCTCGAGAACGTTCGCGCCTGCCTGGCGGCGGGAGTCCACGTCGTCGTCGGCACCACCGGCTTCGACCTCGACGCCGCCGAGGTCGCCGCCGAGTCCTCGCAGGCCAACTGCTTCGTCGCCCCGAACTTCGCGATCGGCGCCGTGCTGCTGATGATGGTCGCGCAGACGATCGCGCCCCACATGCCGGAGTGCGAGGTGATCGAGCTGCACCACGACCGCAAGCTCGACGCCCCCTCGGGAACCGCGAAGCGGACCCAGGAGCTGATCGACGCCGCCGGCGGCCACGTCCACCAGCCGATCCACTCGGTGCGACTGCCGGGGCTCGTCGCCCACCAGGAAGTGATCTTCGGCGGCGAGGGCCAGACGCTCTCGCTGCGCCACGACTCGATCGACCGGCGCTCGTTCATGCCCGGGGTCCTGCTGGCCGTGCGCCGGGTCGGCGAGCTGCCGGACCGCTTCACGGTCGGCCTCGAGAAGCTCCTGTAGATGGGCTCTGGGCGGGCGGACGGGGTACCCTGGCAACGATGAAGGAGATTCGAGGAGTTCTGACGGCGATGGCGACTCCGTTCGCGGAGAGCGGCGGCGTCGACCTGGACGCGGGCCGGCGCCTCGCCGCCCACCTGCTCGAGCACGGCTCCCACGGCCTCGTCGTGGGGGGGACGACGGGGGAGTGCCCGACCCTGACCGACGAGGAGACGATCGAGCTGCTGGGCGCGGTTCGCGACGAGGTCGGCGACGACGCCCCGCTCGTCTGCGGCACCGGCACCAACGACACCCGCCACTCGCGCGAGTTGACCAAGAAGGCCGCGGCGGCCGGCGCCGACGCCTCTCTGGTCGTCGCCCCGTACTACAACAAGCCCAACCGGGCCGGCCTGCGAGCCCACTTCGAGGCGGTCGCCGAAGCGGTCCCGGAGCTGCCGATGGTGATGTACAACATCCCCTCGCGGGTGGTCGTCAACATGCCTCCGGATCTGCTCGCCGAGCTTGGCGCGGTCGACAACATCGTCGCCGTCAAGCAGGCCAACGACGAGGAGCTCGGCCCGATCGAGGGCCTGGCGATCCTCGCCGGCAACGACAACACCTTCCTGCGGGTCCTCGAATTCGGCGGTGCCGGCGGCATCACCGTCGCCTCCCACGTCGCCGGCGATCGGATGCGCGCGATGTGGGACGCCGCCCAGAGCGAGGACATCGCAAGGGCGCAGGAGATAGACGCCGAGCTGACCCCGCTGTACGAGGGCCTCGCGGTGACCACCAACCCGATTCCCGTCAAGGCCGCGCTGGAGTTGCTCGGCCTCGCCTCCGGACGCGTGCGGCTGCCGCTTGTCGCCGCGGACGCGGAGCAGCGAGCGGCGGTCAGGGCTGCCCTGCGGGGTCTCGGCCTTCCGGCGGCCCAGTAGCCAACTTAAAAAAGAGAGAGAGCGTTTAACGGTGCCAAGTAAGAAACTTCGAGTGCTGCCTTTGGGCGGGCTGGGCGAGATCGGCAAGAACATGACCGTGATCGAGTACGACGGCAGCATCGTCGTCGTCGACACCGGGCTGATGTTCCCGACCGCCGAGATGCACGGGATCGACCTGGTCCTTCCCGACTTCTCCTACCTGCGCGACCGCGCCGACGACATCGAGGCGATCATCCTCACCCACGGTCACGAGGACCACGTCGGCGCCCTGCCATATGTGCTGCGCGAGATCGGGACACCGCCGGTGATCTACGGCGGCCTGCTGACGATCGGGATGGTGCGATCGAAGCTCGACGAGCACAAGCTCGCCGACTCGGCGAACCTGCAGGAGCTGCCGGCGGGGGAGAAGGTGCGCAAAGGCCCGTTCGAGATCGAGCTTGTCCACCTCGCCCACTCGATCCCGGACATGCGTGGCGTCCTGCTGACCACCGAGCTGGGGTCGATGTTGATGACCGGCGACTACAAGTTCGATCAGACCCCGGTCGACGGCCGCCCGGCCGACATTCCGCGCCTGGCGGAGATCGGCAAAGAGGGCCTGCTGCTGCTCTGCGGCGATTCGACCAACGCCGACCGCCCCGGGGTGGCGCCGTCGGAGTCGAGCGTCGGCCCGGCGCTGCTGCGGACCTTCTCCCAGTGCGAGGGCCGGATCATCGTCACCTCCTTCGCCTCCAACATCCACCGCGTCCAGCAGGTGATCGATGCCGCCGCGGCACTCGATCGCAAAGTCGCCCTGGTCGGCCGTTCGATGCGCAAGAACTTCAATATCGCCTCCAATCTCGGCATGGCCAAAGCACCGCAGGGGATGTTCATCCAGCCGCGCGAGATCGAGGACTTCCCGGACGAGAAGGTCGTCGTCATCTCCACCGGCAGCCAGGGCGAGCCGCTCTCGGCGCTGCGGCGGATGGCCAACAACGACCACCGCGACGTCGAGCTGCACTCCGGCGACACCGTCGTCTTCTCGGCCAACCCGGTGCCCGGCAACGAGCGCGCCGTCAACGAGACGATCGACCGCATCTACGAGATCGGCGCCACCGTGATCACCGCCCAGGACGCCCCGATCCACGCCTCCGGCCACGGTCAGCAGGAGGAGCTGAAGCTGATGCTGAACCTGACCAAACCGCGCTACGTCCTGCCGGTCCATGGCGATCATCAGCGCCTGCGCAAGCACTCGGAACTGGCCGAAGCGGTCGGGGTCGACCCGAAGAACATCTTCCGTGGCCGCAACGGCCTGCCGCTCGAGATCGACGCTGACGGCGCCCGCTTCGGCGAGGACATCCACGCCGGCACGATGTACGTCGACGGCGTCAACATCGGCGACCCCGACGACGCCGCCCTGCGTGACCGCCGCGACATCGCCGCCGACGGGATCTTCATCGTCGTCGTGACGATCTCCGGCGACGATGGCAGCGTCGTCGCCGACCCCGAGGTGATCTTCCGCGGCGTCGCCTTCCTCGAGGAAGCGGACGCCCTGGTCGAGGACCTCAGCGACCTGGTCGAAGACCAGCTCGAGGAGGCGGCGAAGGCCGGCAGCCGCGAGTCGCACCTGATCGAGGAAGACCTGCACGCAGCGGTCGGCAAGTTCGTCTTCCAGCGTCTCAAGCGGCGGCCGATGATCCTGCCGGTGGTCATCGAGGTTTAGCTGGGCGGGTTCGGCCAGGGATTACGCCCCGCTTGAAGGTCACGCAGGGCAGAACGTCGCCCCGCGCTCCAAGGTGGGAAAGCTGAATGCCAAGGCGGCGCTTTGTCTCAGCTTCCGAGGGATGAGGGGCGTGGCGTGGGAGGGATGGCAATGCCCTCTCGCACCACCGTCCTCGTGCCCCGAAAAACGGCAGAAAAAAAGCCCGCCGGGATAGTGTCTGGGGAGAATCCCGGCGGGCCAGTGTCTCGTCCGCGGAGGAATCTACGTAGGCGTCCTAAAGCGCCTCTAAAGGTTTGCTCTCGACCGCTTCGGGCGCTGCCAGCGGGATCCGGGCGCGGAACAGAGCGCCCCCCAATTTCGATTCTGCGGCCTCGACGCTGCCGTCGTGGGATTCGGCCACGGCGCTGACGATCGCCAGGCCGAGGCCGGTTCCGGTGCCGCGGGCGGTGTCCGCCGGCCCTTCGCCGCGGACGAAGCGATCGAAGACCTGGGTCCGCATCGAGGCCGGGATTCCGGGGCCGTCGTCGGCGACTTCGATCACCGCCTCGGCACCTTGCCGGCCCAGGCTGAGTTCGATCCGCGTGTGCGGAGGGGTGTGCTGGGCGGCATTGTCGAGCAGGTTCAGCACCAACCGGTGGAGTTCGTCGGGGCTGCCGTCCACCCACAACGGTCGGTCGTTGTCGACCGTCAGGACGCGATCGCCGAGCAGCGGCGCGGCCTCGGCGGCGGCGTGGCCGGCGACCTCGGCAAGGTCGCAGCGGCGGTGCTTGTCCATTCTCCCCGCATCGGCCCGCGCCAGCAGCAGCAGATCGCCGACCAAGCGGCTCATCCGCCGCGACGAGCGCAGGGCGGAGTCGACGACTTCACCGTCCTCCGTCTGCTGCTGATCGCGCAGCGAGGCCTGCAGCAGCTCGAGGTTGGCGAGGACGCTGGTCAGCGGCGTCCGCAGCTCGTGCGAGGCATCGGCGACGAACTCTTTCTGGCGCTGCATCGCGGCCTCGCGCTCGCTGCGCGCGGCGTCGAGCGAGCGCAGCATCTGGTCCAGCGTCCGCGCCAGTTCGCCGACCTCGTCTTCGGCCGGGGGCTTCGGCATCCGCCGCGAGGGGTCTCGGGTGGTGGCGATTTCCCGTGCGGTCGAGGTCAGCGAGGCGATCGGGCGCATCGCGCGGCCGGCAATCGCCACGCCGGCGAGAATCGCGAGCAGGGTGCCGCCGAGAATCCCCGCCGCGATCAGCAGCCAGACGCGGTCGACGGTGGATTCGACATGCTCGATACTGCGGCCGTACTGGACATAGCCACTGAGTTCGTTGTTTTCGTTGAAGATCCGCTCGGCCGCGACCCGCATGTCGCCGAAGTCGGTGATTCCTTCCCTGGGCGTTCCCAGGGTTGCTGCGTCCGTGCTCTTCCTGATCAGCTTGCCACTGGCATCGAAGATCCGCGTCGAGGCATCGTCGGGTAGAGAGAAGGCGGTCAGATTGGGACCGCCGAGCGCTTGGGGTTCTCCAAGCGGCGGATAGACGATGCGCACTTCTCCCGCCAGGATCTGGACCGCGCTGCGCACCTCGCCGTTGAAGTCGTCGCGGATCCGCTGCGTCGCGATCTTGCCGATCAGGCCGCCGAAGAGCAGCAGGATGGCGAGGGTGAGACCCGAGGAGACAGCCGCCAATCGCCAGCGGACCGGCCAGGAGCGGGGATGCATGAGGCGGCGGAGCCAGGCCCCGAGGCGAATTCTCCTGGCCCTCACGGCTAATCCTTCAGAACGTAGCCGGCGCCCCGTTTGGTGTGGAGCAGCCGCGGCTCTTCGCCGGACTCGAGCTTGCGGCGGAGGTTGGAGATGAAGACGTCGATGGTGTTGGTCGCCGCCATCGGGTCGTAGCCCCAGACTTCGTCGAGCAGGCGCTCACGGGAGACGACGAGGCGCTCGTTGCGCATCAGGAACTCGAGCAGCTCGAACTCGCGGTTGGTCAGCTCGATCTCGCGATCGCCGCGGTGGACCTCGCGGGTGTCCGGGTTGAGCTGGAGGTCGCCGACCTCGAGCGAGGCGGCGCCCCGGGGGGGACGGCGCCGCAGCAGGGCCCGGATCCGGGCCAGCAGCTCTTTGCGCTCGAAGGGCTTGACCAGGTAGTCGTCGGCGCCGCTGTCGAGGCCGACCACGCGGTCCTCGGTCTCGGCCCGGGCGGTCAGCATCAGAATCGGCACGTCGCCGTCGGTGCGCAGCCGGCGGCAGACCTCGACGCCGTCGAGCCCGGGCAGGCCGAGGTCGAGCACGACGAGGTCGGGAATGAAGCCGGCGGCGACGTCGAGGGCGTCGATCCCGTCGGCGGATGTCCGGACCTCGTAGCCCTCGTTGCGCAGCGAGCGGCGGAGGACGTCGGCGATGTCGGCGTCGTCCTCGACGATCAGGACGCGGCCGCCGATCTGCTCGGATTCGCTCAGCATAAGGCGATGTTAGCCCGCTATTACGGTCGGTTCCTCGGGATTTAGCGCGAATTTATCCGCAGGGCTGGGGCCGTGCACGTCGAACCGGGACTCATGTTCGTGCGTAAGAGGCGAGCGCCCGCTCGCAGAGGGAAGGCCGGGGCCAAACGCGGCAAAGTCGCGAAGCCGAAGGCAGGGCTGCATCTGCCCGCCGGGCTCGAGCAGCGGCACCTCGACCTGATCGGCCTGTTTCTCGTCGCGACGGGGGTGTATCTCGTCTTCGTCCTCTTCGCCGGCTGGGAGGGCGGCAAGGTCGGCTACGGGATCGAAACCGGCCTCTACTATCTCTTCGGCAACGTCGGCGCCCGCATCTTCACGATCCTGATGCTGGTCGTCGGCGGGATGCTGCTGACCGGCACCTCGGTCTCGACCCTGGCCCGGGGCGTCGGGCGCGGGCTCCGGGCGATCTTCCGCGGCCTCTTCTTCGGTGGCGCCGAAACGGCGCGAACGGTCGCCAGGACCCACGCCGACTGGCGCGAGCAGCGCGAGAACCGCGCCGGCGAGACCGAGGCCGGCCCGACCGACGTGATGAGCTCCTATCCCGAGGACGACGAGGACTTCGAGCCGACCGTGCAGCTTGCCGAGGAGCCCGAGCACGAGCCCGATCTCCCCACCGCCGACGACTTCGACCGTGAAATCGAGGAAGTCGGCACCTCCGAGGAGGAGACCGTGGTGATCGGCGAGGACCACGCTCCCCCCGTGCAGCCGGAGCTGACCCCGATGGGCCAGGCGCGCGGCGTCACCACCTCGGACGAGATCGACTACCGCCCGCCGCCGGCGAAATCGCTGGAGCGCGGCAAAGGCGACAAGGGACCCGATCCTCGCGACCAGGAAATCGTCGGCCGCAAGCTGGTCGAGACGCTCGGTCACTTCGGCGTCGAGGCGAAGATCGTCGGCGTCATCAGCGGTCCCCACGTCTCCCGCTACGAGCTGCGGCTGGCGCCCGGGATCAAGGTAAAGAAAGTCACCGAGCTCGGCAACGACCTCGCCTACGCGCTGGCCTCGACCGACATCCGCATCCTGGCGCCGATCCCCGGCAAACAGGCGGTCGGAGTCGAGGTGCCGAACGCGCGTCGCCGCATCGTCCGCCTCGGCGACATCTACGCCGGCCGGCCGGAGAAGACCTCGCCGCTGGTCGCCTGGCTCGGCAAGGGCATCGACGGCAACGCCGTCTGGACCGACCTGGCGAAGATGCCGCACGTCCTCGTCGCCGGCACCACCGGCTCGGGCAAGTCCGCCTGCGTCAACGGGATCCTCTCCTCGATCCTGATGCACGCCTCGCCGAACGAGGTCCGCCTGGTCCTGGTCGACCCCAAGCAGGTCGAGCTCAACCACTACGAGAACGTCCCGCACCTGCTGACCCCCGTGGTCACCTCGCCGCGGCTGGCGGCCAACGTCCTCTCCAACCTGATCGGCGAGATGGAGACTCGCTACGGGATCATGAGCGAGGCCCGCTGCCGCAACCTGGTCGAGCTCAACCGCTACCGGGAAAAGAAAGGCGACGCGCCGCTGCCGCACATCCTCTGCGTGATCGACGAGCTCGCGGACCTGATGATGGTCGCCCCGGCCGAAGTCGAGGACTCGATCATCCGCCTGGCGCAGAAGTCGCGCGCCACCGGCATCCACCTGGTACTGGCCACGCAGCGTCCCTCGACCGACATCATCACCGGCACGATCAAGGTCAACATCCCGGCCCGGATCGCCTTCGCCGTCTCCTCCCAGACCGACTCCCGAGTGATCCTCGACCAGGGTGGCGCCGAGGCGCTGCTGGGCCAGGGCGACATGCTCTTCCGCGGCGCCGGCAGCTCGAAGCTGCAGCGCGTCCAGGGCGCCTTCATCACCGAGGAGGAGATCGCCCGCATCACCAAGCACTGGGCACGGCAGGGAGAACCGGAATTCGAGGCCGAGCTGCTGGAGACGCCGGAGGAGGTGGTCGAGGAGGGTCACGAGGGCGAGTTCGATCCCGACAGCGATGACCTGCTCGACGAGGCGATCCGGCTCGTGGTCCAGACCGAGACCGCTTCGGTCTCGATGATCCAGCGGCGGCTGCGGGTCGGCTACACCCGCGCCGGCCGCCTGATCGACATGCTCGAGCGGCGCGGCGTGATCTCCGGCTACGAGGGCTCCAAACCCCGTCAGGTCCTGATCACCCAGGCGGATCTGAACCGGGTCCTGGCCCCGGCGGGGCAGGCTCCCGCGCCCGACCCGATGACGATCGACGCCGACCCTGACGCCTGAGCGACTGCGGTAGCTTCCCGGCTGTGATTCGCGCCGGGATAGTCGTCACCGGGACCGAGGTCCTCACCGGCCGGATCTCCGACAAGAACGGTCCCTGGGTCTCCGAACAGCTGGCCGCCCACGGAGTCGAGGTCGCCCACATCCTGATCGTCGGCGATCGTCCCGAGGATCTGGAGGCGGCGCTGCGTTTCATGGCCGCCGAGGGCATGGACCTGATCGTCACCAGCGGCGGCCTCGGGCCGACCGCGGACGACCTCACCGCCGAGGTGGTCGCCCGCTTCTCCGGCCGCCGGCTCGTCCTCGACGAGGAGATGCTGGAGAAGATCGCCGAGATCCTGCGCGGCTTCGCCAAACGCTTCCGCCTCGACGAAGCGGCGGTGCTCGAGGCCAACCGCAAGCAGGCGATGGTGCCCGAAGGCTCGGTGGCGCTGGATCCGGAGGGGACCGCACCGGGCCTGGTGGTTCCGGCGCGGGACCAGGTCGTGATCGTGCTCCCCGGGCCGCCGCGGGAGCTGCGGCCGATGTGGGCCGCCGCGCTCGAGGCGGAGCCGGTGCGGGCGGTGCTGGCCCGCTCGACGCCGCTGCGCGCCTACACGCTGCGGATGTTCGGGGTGCCGGAGTCGGAAATCGCCAAGAGCCTGCGCGAGATCGAGGCTGACGGGGTCGACCTCGACGCGGTCGAGATCACCACCTGCCTGCGCAAGGGCGAGATCGAGATCGACGTCCGCTACCGCGACGAGGCGGCGGCAGTCGCCGACGCGGTTCGCGAGGGCCTGGTCGGGCGCCACCGGCGCGAGACCTTCAGCCTCGACGGCGAGACGATCGACGAGCAGGTCGCCGCTCTTCTGCGGGGGCACAGGCTGGGGCTGGCGGAGTCGTGCAGCGGCGGCCTGCTCGCGGCGCGGATCACCGACCTGCGGGGCGCCTCCGCCTACATGAACGGCAGCGTCGTTTCCTATTCGAACGAGGCCAAGACCGAGCTGCTGGGCGTCGACACGGGCCTGATCGAGGCCAAGGGGGCCGTTTCGCCCGAGGTGGCCGAGGCGATGGCGATCGGCGCCCTGGAGCGCTTCGATGCCGACGTCGCCGTCTCGATCACCGGCATCGCCGGCCCCGATGGGGGTAGCGAGGAGAAGCCGGTGGGCTACGTCTGCTTCAACGCCCGCCTCGGCGACGGCACCGCGATCGCCCGCGACCCGGTGATCCCCGGCAAACGCGCCGACGTCCGCGAACGCTCGGCGCTGATCGGGATGCACCTGTTGCGCAACCTGCTCGGCGGCGCCGAGCCGCCGTTGTAGGGCAATGTCTCGAAGTCGCGTGTAACTCTGCGCGAACTTCTTGCTAAGGCGCCGTAACGCGTGCGTCCCGACGCCTTAGCGTGGTCGGCGTGAGCAAGTCAGTCACCGAGAGCAAGCCGGTCCGCATGTTCGTGGCCCTCGACCTGCCGCGGATGGTCCGCGAGGGCGAGACGGAGCTGGCCGATCCAGCGTTGCGTCGGGTCGAGCCAGAGTCGCTCCACATAACCCTCGCCTTCCTCGGCGAGAGGCCGCTGGGCGACGTCGAGCCGATCACAGAGGTGATCGAATGGGCCGCGGATCGTCCCGTGTTGATGGAGCTGGGTGGCCCGGTGGGGCGCCCGGAGCGTGGCAGGCCGCGTCTGGTCGCGCTGCCGGTGCTGGGAGGACCGGTCGAGGGGCTGGAGGAAAGATTGGGCCGGATTCTCGCCTACGAGGGCCTCTACGAGCCGGAGAAGCGTCCTTATTGGCCCCATGTGACGGTTGCCAGGGTCCGTACCGAGGGAGGCGGATCGGGGCGGCCGATGCGGGCGGAGATCCCATCCGGCCCTTCGCCGACGGAGCGCATCGGCTGGTTCGATGGCGTCCGAATCTCCCTCTACCGTTCTGAACTCCAGTCGCGGGGTGCGCGATACGTCCCGTTGGCCCAAGTCGAGCTGCCCGGTGCGGGCGGCAGTGAGGTGATGATCTAGATGGCAGACAGAAGGATGGGCTTGAACGACGTCTCCGCCAAGGAGGCGAAGGCCAAGGACGCGGCGCTGGAGAGCGCGGTCAGCGGCATCCGCAAGGAGTTCGGCGAGGGATCGCTGATGCGGCTCGGCGACAAAGGCACGGTCAAGGTGGAGGCGATCCCCACCGGGGCGCTGGCGCTCGACCTGGCACTTGGCATCGGCGGCGTCCCGCGCGGCCGGATCGTCGAGATCTTCGGCCCGGAGTCCTCCGGTAAGACGACGCTGGTCAACCACATCATCGCCCAGGCCCAGGCCCTCGGGGGCGTCTGCGCCTTCATCGACACCGAGCACGCGATCGACCCCGTCTACTCGCGGGCGATCGGCGTCGACACCGACGAACTGCTGGTCTCCCAGCCCGACTACGGCGAGCAGGCCCTGCAGATCGCCGATCGGCTGATCGCCTCCGGCGCCGTCGACGTGGTCGCGATCGACTCGGTCGCGGCGCTGACGCCGAAAGCCGAGCTCGATGGTCAGATCGGCGACACCACGGTCGGCCTCCAGGCTCGCCTGATGTCGCAGGCGATGCGCAAACTGGCCGGCAACCTCAACCGGACCAAAACCGTCTGCCTCTTCACCAACCAGATCCGCGAAAAGATCGGCGTTCAGTTCGGCTCGCCGGAGACGCAGCCGGGCGGGCGGGCGCTGAAGTTCTACGCCTCGCAGCGGCTCGACATCCGCCGCATCGAGACCCTCAAGGAAGGGACCGAGGCGGTCGGCAACCGGGTCCGGGTCAAAGTCGTCAAGAACAAGGTCGCCTCACCGTTCCGCCAGGCCGAGTTCGACATCGAGTACGGGGTCGGGATCTCGCGCGAGGGTGGCCTGCTGGACTTCGGGATCGAGCAGGATCTGGTGCAGAAATCGGGTTCCTTCTTCTCCTATGGGGAGACCCGCCTCGGCCAGGGCCGCAACAACGCCAAACAGTTCCTGACCGACAATCCGGAGCTGGCCCTGGAGATCGAAGTCAAGGTTCGATCGGCGCTCGGGATCTACGGCGGGGGGCCCGCGGTAGCGGCTCCGATCGAGACCGCCGAGCCAGATGCGACCGCGCCGGTTCCCGAGGCGGAAGCCGCCTAGATGACGGCGTCGGGCGGTCCCGACGGATAGGATCCCCGCCGCCTGCATATGAGCAACGAAATTCTCTTTTACGTCTTCGGGATCGCGCTCGCGGTTTCGGCGGTGCTGGTCAGCATCGCCGGGCTGCGGATGAAAGATTTCCCCGGCAAAGCCTTCCCGGGGGTCGTCCTCTGGTTCGCGATCCTGGTCGGCGGCGCGACGACCTTCGCAGTGCTCCACTCCAAGGACGAGAAGGCGGCCCACGAAGTCGAATACGTGAAAGCCGGCAAGGAAATCGAAAAAGAGACCTCCAGCGGCCCCTTCGAAGCCGGAGCGACCGAAAGCGAAGGCGCGGGCTCCGGAGAAGCCGAAGGCGGCGAAGAAGAAGCAGCCGGCAAAGCTAAAGCCAGCGGCCCCGGCGGCACGGTCAAACTCGCCGCCAGCGAAAGCGAACTCAAATTCGACACGACCGAATTGACGAGCAAGCCCGGCAAGGTGACGATCGATTTCGACAACCCCTCCGCGATCCCGCACAACGTTCACATCGAAGACGAAAAAGGCGAAGTGCTCGGCGGCACCGAAACGATCGCCTCCGGCGAAGAATCGGCGACGGTCGAACTCGAACCCGGTACCTACACCTTCTTCTGCTCGATTCCCGGACATCGGGAAGCGGGGATGGAAGGGACGCTCGTCGTCAAGTAGGTCGGGATGAGGGGGCCGGGTGGGCCTCCTCACTCGCAACTCGTCGCTGGAGACATTGAAGCTGACGCCTCTAGCGTCGCTCTCCTCCCGCGCAAAACGTTCGGAGGCCCATCCGGCCCCTCGCCCTGCCTGGCTTGCCCCCCGACACCTGCACGCAACGTTTACCCTGCCCACCCATGGGGAAGAGCTTTCACGTCACCACGTTCGGCTGTCAGATGAACGTGCACGACTCCGAGCGGATGCGGGGAATGCTGGCATCGCTCGGCTACGAGGAGGCCGCCGATCGCGAAGCGGCCGATGTGATTCTCTTCAACACCTGCTCGATCCGCGAGTCGGCGGACAGCCGCTTCATCGCCCACCTCGGCGAGGCGAAGCGCCTCAAGGGCGAAGATCCGACCCGGATCGTTGGAGTCGGCGGCTGTTGGGCTCAGTCGGTCAAGGACGAGGTCTTCCAGCGCTTTCCCTTCGTCGACGTCGCCTTCGGGCCCGGCCAGATCCACAAGCTCGCCGAGTTCCTCAACTCCGACTCGCTGAGCGCCCAGGGCTACTTCGAGTTCGAGGACTTCTCCGGTCACCTGCCGACCCGCCGCGAGCGCGAGTTCCAGGGCTGGCTGCAGATCTCCCAGGGCTGCAACTGCGTCTGCTCCTACTGCATCGTTCCCTCGACCAGGGGCCGCGAGGTCAGCCGCGACCCGTACGAGCTGATCGCCGAGGCGCGGGGGCTCGCCGCCGACGGCGTCCGCGAGGTGACGCTGCTGGGCCAGAACGTCAACAGCTACGGCCGCGAGCTGCCGAGGGACCGCCGAATCGGCTTCGCGGAGCTGCTGACCAGGGTCGACGCGGTCGAGGGCATCGAGCGGATCCGCTACACCAGCCCCCATCCGAAGGACATGAAGGAGGACGTGATCCGTGCCCACGTCGAGCTGCCGGCGCTCTGCGAGCAGATTCATCTGCCGCTGCAGTCGGGCTCGAGCGCGATCCTGAAGCGGATGCGCCGCACCTACGATCGCCGGCGCTACATGGACCGGGTGGCGCTGATCCGCGAGCACGTCCCCGACTGCGCGATCACCACCGACATCATCGTCGGCTTCCCCGGCGAGACCGAGGCCGACTTCGCGCAGACGCTGGAGGTGGTCGAGGAGGTCGCCTACGACGGCGCCTTCACCTTCGTCTTCTCGCCCCGCCGCGAAACCGAGGCGGCGACGATGGACGACCAGGTGCCGCACCCGGTCAAGGTCGAGCGGATGGAGCGGCTGCTGGAGGCGGTTCAGAGGCGCGCCGCGGAGAGGGCACAGCGCTTCGTCGGGCGGACCCTCGACGTTCTGGTCGAAGGGACGAGCCGGACCGACGAGACGAAGCTCCGGGGCCGCACCCGACACAACAAGGCGGTCAACTTCGAAGGGGTCGCGGAGCCCGGCGAGTTCGTCGACGTCGAGATCGACCGCGCTACCTCGCAGACGCTGAGCGGCGTCTCGGCGCGCCCCCTGACTCGCCTTCTTTGAAGGTTCTCGCGATATTCGGGCCGACCGGGGTGGGGAAGACCGGGGTCGCGATCGAGTTGGCGGAGATGCTGCGGGAGCGGGGGGAGGACCCGGTGGCGATTTCCTGCGATGCGCTGCAGGTCTACGAGGGGCTGAGGGTGTTGACCGGCGCGGCCGGTGCCGAGGAGCAGACGAGGCTGGAGCACAAGCTGATCGGGTTCGTGCCGGTGACGCGGGACTTCTCGGTGGGGGATTACATGCCGCTGGCGCACCGTGAGGTTGACGAGGCACTGGGAGCAGGGCGACGGCCGATCGTGGTGGGGGGGACGGGCTTGTATCTGCGGGCGGCGCTGGCACAGCTTTCGTTGGTCAAGGCGCCGCCAGGAGCGGAGGGCTCGGAGCTCTGGTCGCCGCGGACGCGACACCCGACCCAGATATTCGGGCTCGACATGGACCGCGCCCAGCTCTACGAGCGGATCGACGCCCGGGTCGAGGCGATCGTCGCGGCCGGGGCCGAGGAGGAGGCTCGCCGGGCCGACACGCTCAGGCCCGGGCGCAGCGCCCGCAAGGCGCTCGGATTCGACGAGCTGCTCGCGGGCAACCTCGAGCAGATGAAGAAACGCTCCCGCAACTACGCCCGCCGCCAGCTCACCTGGATGCGCAAGATCCCCAATCTCCACCTAATCGACCGCACCGACCTGAGCGACCAGGACGCCGCCAAGCAGATGGTCGACGGGCCGATTTGTCGCTCCTGAGTCCACTTATCGGCCCGTCGGCGGAAGAAATAGGCTGCGGCGATGCGATTCGAGAAGTGGCAGGCGCTGGGGAACGACTACCTGATCCTCGAGCAGGCGAACCTTCCCTGGGGGCTGAACCCGAAGCGGGTCGAGTGGCTCTGCGATCCCCATTTCGGAGTCGGTGCCGATGGGGTGCTGCTGCTCTCGCGCAGCGAGGACCCGGAGTTCGTCGCCACCCTGCGGATCTTCAATCCGGATGGGTCGGAGGCGGAGCTCTCCGGCAACGGCGCCCGCGAGGCGATCCTCTACCTGCGCCGCCACGGCTGGACCGAGGAGGAGACCTTCGCGATCAGCACCGTCGCCGGGCCGATCGTGCCGACGATCACCGGTGAGCTGACCTGCGCGGTCGAGATGGGCAGGGCCTCGACGATGTCGAGGGACTTCCCTTCCGGCGGCGAGGACGGCAGGGGCAGGCTCCGCTCCGCCGGCCGCGAGTGGGAGTTCCAGCACGTCTCGATCGGCAACCCGCAGTGCTCGATCGTCGTCGGCGAGGAGCTCGACGATCTCGACCTGGGGGAGATCGGACCCGAGATCGAAGCCAACGAGCTGTTCCCGAACCGGACCAACGTCTCCTTCCTGGCGATCGACGGCGACCGGGTGCGAGCGCGGATCTTCGAGCGCGGGGTGGGGGAGACGCTCTCTTCCGGGACCGGCGCCTGCGGCGCCGCGGTGACCGCGTATCTGCTCGGCGCCCCCAGCCAGATCGTCGTCGAGCTCGAAGGCGGCGAGCTCGAGGTGGAGATCGGCGAGGACCTGGCGGTGCGACTGACCGGCTGGGCCGAGCCCGTCTACGCGGGTGAGCTCTCGCCCGAGCTGCTGCAGGCGCTGTCCGAGTTGGACCAATAGATTCCGCGCCCATGGGAATCGCCGACCCCTCAAAGCGCCTGGAGGCGATGCCTCCCTACAAGTTCCAGGAACTCGAGCGCCAGATCGCCGACAAGCGCGCCGCCGGCATCGACGTGATCAGCCTCGGGATCGGCGATCCCGACGAGCCGACCTACCCCTTCATCGTCAAGGCGATGCAGGCGGCGGTGGCCGATCCGGCCACCCACCGGTACCCGAGCAACCGCGGCCGCGAGGACTTCCGCCGGGCCTGCGCCGACTTCTACGACCGGCGCTTCGGGGTCGAGATCGACCCCGAGACCGAGGTGATCCCGGCGATCGGCGCCAAGGAGTGCATCTACAATCTCTGCTTCGCCTTTCTCGACCCGGGCGACCTCGCCCTCGCCTCCGATCCCGGCTACCCGGTGTACACCGGCGGCCCGATCCTCGCCAACGCGACGCCGGAGCTGCTGCCGCTGGTCCCCGAGCTGGGCTTCGCGCCCGATCTGAGCGCGATCCCGGCCCACCTCGCGGCCAAAGCGCGGTTGATGTTCATCAACTACCCGAACAACCCGACCGGCGCGATCGCGCCCGAGGGCTTCTTCGAGATGGTCGTCTCCTTCGCCCGCGAGCACGAGATCCTCGTCGTCCACGACAACGCCTACTCGGAGACGACCTACGACGGCTACGTCGCCCCCAGCTTTCTCGCCACCCCCGGCGCCAAGGAGGTCGGCGTCGAGGTCTTCTCGCTCTCCAAGGGCTTCAACATGACCGGTTGGCGCTGCGCGGCGATCCTCGGCAACGCCGAGGCGATCCAGACCTACTGGCGGCTGAAGACCAACGTCGACTCCGGCCTCTTCGAGGCCGTGCAGGTGGCGGGCGCGGCGGCGCTGCTGGGCCCGCGCGGGCCGCTGGAGCGAATGAACGAGACCTACACCCGCCGCCGCGACCTGGTCGTCGGTGCCCTGCGCGAGATCGGCGTCGAGGTCAGCGCCCCGAAGGGCACGATCTACGTCTGGGCGCCGGTCCCGAGCGATCACACCTCGACCTCCTTCTGCGAGACGGTGCTGGAGGAGGCGGCGGTCGTGATCTCGCCGGGCTCGATGTACGGGCCCAGCGGCGAGGGCTTCTTCCGAATCTCGCTGACGACGCCCGACGACCGCATCGAGGAGGCGGTCGAGCGGATGCGCGAGCACCTCTCCTAGGCCGTTATCCCGTGGTGGGGTTTGGGCGCAGTGGGTTTGGGGGTCTCTCCCCGGAGGCCGTCGCGCAGCTGAGTCGCGCTCCGGGGTTTCAAGCGTCTGTACATGAGCCTCCGGGGAGAGACCCCCAAACCCACCCCACGAAAGCTCTACCCCGGCTCCCAGGCTAGGAAAGCTGCCCATCGCGAAGCTTCCAAGGGACGGAAGCTTCCGTGAGAGGAGCGGTGCCCGGCTCCTTCTCGTCTAGGTCGTTTCGCGCTCTGCCTTCTTGCGCCAGTAACGGCCTAGGCCGCGCCACTGGTAGGCGGTGGGGACCGCCTGCAGCAACTCCTCCACGGTCTCTTCACCGTGTCCTTCGCTGCTGAGCTGCTCCCGGATCCGGCGCTGCAGGTCCGCCTCATACTCGTCCTCCGGCAGCTTCCGCGCCAGCTCGGCCTCCTCGCGCAGGCGGGCGCGGGCGATCGCGAGGTGCTCGGCGGGCTCGTCGATCGGGCCGAAGTGGGTCAGGGCCAGGCGCTCGGGGTTCCAGCCTTCGACGATCGCCAGCGATTCCTCCCAGAGCTCCACGTCGATGTCGGGTGGCGGCGTCGGAGGCATCACCAGCTTCGAGGGCGGGATCCGGCAGGCGGCGACGTCGCCGACGAAGGCGGTGCCGGTCTCCTCGTGCAGGTAACAGACATGGTGGGAGGCGTGGCCGGGCGTATAGGCGACGCGCATGCCGAGGACGCTCTCGCCGCCCTTCAGCACCGTCACGTTGGCCTCCGGGACCGGGAGGATCTTGCCCCACAGGTACCCCAGCATGTCGCCATAGAGGCGGCTGGCGCTGGCCAGCAGCTTCGAGGGGTCGATCAGGTGCGGGGCGCCGCGCTCGTGGACGTAGACCTCGAGGTCGGGCCAGCGCTCGACCATCGCCCCCGTCGCGGCGGCGTGGTCGAGGTGGATGTGGGTCAGCAGCAGCGCCCGCGGCTGCTCCTCGTCGATCGCCGCGAGCAGGGTCGGCAGCGAGGACTCGGGCCCGGGGTCGACCAGGACTCCGTCGACCTCCCAGCAGGCGATTACGTGAGGACGACCCAGGTGCTCGACGTCGATGGCGCGCATCGACGGCAGCTTAGGCGGCAGCGGCGGCGGGCACCTTGCCTTCGGCCTCGAGCGTTTGGCGAAGGCCCAGCTCGAGGCCACGCGGCTCGTAGCCCAGCTCCTCAGTCGCCTTCTCGTAGCTGGCCCAGAAGGTGACCCCGTCGGCGGAGGAGATCAGCTCGCGCAGGTTCGGCGGCTGGCCCATCAGCTTGCCGACCAGCGGCCCGATCGGGATCATCGCCTTCATCAAGCTGACCGGCAGCGCCCGCTTCGGTGCCCTCTTGCCGGTCGCCTCGGCGACGATGCCGATCGCCTCGCGGACGGTCGTCGCCGGGCCGCTGATCACGTAGGCCTCGCCGGGTTTCCCCTTGTCGAGGCCGAGCAGGATCCCGGCCGCGATGTCCTCCACGTGAGAGAGGCAGATTCCCAGCTCGGGGAATGGGATCAGCGGCATTTTCCCGGCGAGGAACTGGTTCAGGAGCTCGCCGATCGAAGAGGTGTCACCGGGGCCGTAGACGCCCCCGGGTTGCACGATCACGCAGGGCAGGCCTTCGCCGATCAGGCGCTTGGCGACCTGGTGGGCTTCCCACTTGGTCTGCTCGTAACAGGAGGTGAAGCCCTTGGCCGGGTGCTCGTAGGACTCGTCGACGACCTTGCCGCCGGTGTTGCCGAAGACGCCGACGGTGGAGACGTAGACGACCTTGGGGATCTTCTCCGTCAGAGCCGCGCCGAGCACCCTTTCGGTGCCGCCGACGTTGGCGTCGCGCATCGCCTCGCGCTCGGAGACCGGGATGCCGACCTCGTAGATCGCCGCGGCGTGGATCACCGCGTCGCAGCCGGCCATCCCCTCGCGGATCGCCCGCTCGTCGGCGAGATCGCCGGAAACGAGCTCGCAGCCCAACTCGGTGACCTTCCCGGCTTTGTCGGGGTTGCGAACCAGGCAGACGACGTCGTCGCCGCGCTCGCGCAGCAGGCGCACCACTTCACCGCCGATGAACCCCGTCCCTCCGGTTACGAAGACCCTCACAACGCCAACCCTATATTCAGCCCGGGGCGGGCACCTACTATTAACTGGAGTGCAACGTTCGAGAAATGGCCGCAGGACGGAGACGCGCCACAGCGCGGTGAGCGGCAACGGCGCCGGCGTCACCAACCCGCGGGCCCGTCAGCGGGCGATGGCGATCGGGGTCCTCGATGGTCGGGAGCACGGCGAGCCCCTGGCCGAGCTGAAGGAGCTGCTGCGCACCGCCGGGGTCGCCACCGCCGGCGAGGCGACCCAGCAGCGCCCGAAACCCGACCCCGACCGCTACTTCGGCCGCGGCCGGCTGGACGAGCTGAAAGCGGAGATCGTCGCCTGCGACGCCAACCTGGTCGCCTGCGACGACGAGCTGGCGCCGCGCCAGGAGCGCAACCTCGAGGCGGCCCTCGGGGTGCCGGTGATCGACCGTACCGCGGTGATTCTCGACATCTTCGCCGACCACGCCCACTCGGCCGAGGGCAAGCTGCAGGTCGAGCTCGCCCAGCTCGAATACAACATGGCGCGCATGCGCGGGCTCTGGACCCACCTCGAGCGCCTCGGCGCCGGCAGGATGGACGGCGGCATCGGCACCCGGGGGCCGGGGGAGACCCAGATCGAGACCGACCGCCGGCTCGCCCGCGACCGCATCTCCGCGCTGCGCCGGCGCCTGAAGAGGCTGGAGCGCAATCGCGGTGTGATGCGCGCCAGCCGCGACAGCTCCTCGCTGCCCCGCGTCGCCCTCGCCGGCTACACCAACGCCGGCAAGTCGACCCTGCTCAACGCCCTCACCGGCGCCGAGGTGGGGGTCGGCGACCAGCTCTTCCACACCCTCGACCCGACCACCCGCAGCCTCGAGCTGTCGGGACGGGACTATTTGCTGACCGACACCGTCGGCTTCATCGAGAAGCTGCCCCATCAGCTGGTCGAGGCGTTCAAGGCGACGCTCGAGGAGACGGTTCTGGCCGACCTGATCCTCCACGTCGTCGACGCCTCCGAGCCCGAGCGGCGCCGCCTGATCGACATGACCGCGGTCGACGAGGTGCTGGAGGAGATCGGCGCCGGCAAAAAGCCGCGGCTGCTGGTCCTCAACAAGACCGACCTGCTGAACGACGAGGAGCGGCGGGAAGTGGCCCTCAGCCATCCTGACGCCGTTCTCGTCTCCGCCCTCGGTGACGAAGGTCTCGATCAGCTTCGGGAGCGGGTCGAGGCGGCCTTCGAGGAGACCCTGACCGAGGTCGAGCTGCTGATCCCCTACTCGCAGGGCGGCCGCCTGCACGAGCTGCACGAGGTCGCCGGCGATCTGGAGCGGACCGACCGCGAGGATGGCGTCCTCGTCCACGCCCGCGTCCCGATGGCGGAGATGCACCGCTTCAACGATCTCGCGGTCGTCTAAACGTAGGCTGGCTATAGGCTGGCGCCGTGGAACTCGCGGTCGCGAAATTGAAAGCCGGCGCGCTGCTGCCGACCCGGGCGCACGAGGGCGATGCCGGGCTGGATCTCTATGCCTGCGAGGCGGCTCACATCGGGCCGGGGGAGCGCTGGGGCGTGGGAACCGGGATCGCGGTCGAGATCCCCGAGGGCCATGCCGGACTGGTGCTGCCGCGCTCGGGCATCGCTCGGGAGAACGGCATCGGCCTGGTCAACAGCCCCGGCCTGATCGACTCCGGCTACCGCGGCGAACTGCGGGTGCTGCTGCTCAACACCGATCCGGCGGAGACCTTCAGGGTCTCGCCCGGCGACCGCATCGCCCAACTGCTGCTGACGCCGATCGCGATCGCCGAGCCGGTCGAGGCGACGGCGCTGGCCGATTCGGCCCGCGGCGACGGCGGCTTCGGCTCCAGCGGCCGCTGAGAGAGGCGCTCAGACCTCGGCGTCGGCGAGGCGCCGGAGCACCACGATCGCCCGCTCGACCGTGACCTGATCCTCGGCCGGGAGCTCCTCGATCGCCCTGACCAGCCAGCCCTCGCGATGGCGGCGGTCGGCTTCCAGGGCGGAGCGGCCGGCGGCGGTGAGGCTGACCATCGCCCGGCGCCCGTCGGAGGGATCGGGGTTGCGTTCGACCAGACCGTCGGCCTCGAGGTCGGAGACCGTCTGGGCCATCGACTGAGGGCGCACCCGCTCGGCGGCTGATAGAGCGCTGACGCTCCGCGGGCCTTCGCGGTCGAGACGGCCGAGCACGGTCCCCTGGGTGATCGGGAAGCGGTGCTCGGCTCGAAGCCGGCGGATCAGCTGCCCGAGTACGACCCGCAGCTCGCTGGCGAGCGGGGCGGTATCGATCTCGGCCTCGGTAGCCACCGGCCGACTATAGCGCCTCATTACACAGGCTAACTGCACAGGTTGCCTGTGTAATATGGAGTGCGGTGGACAACGACCGCTACAAGTGGATCGCGCTCTCCAACACGACTCTGGCGATCCTACTGGCGACTCTGGACGCATCGATCACGCTGATCGCGATGCCGGACATCTTCCGCGGCATCCACCTCGACCCGCTGATCCCGTCCAACAGCTTCTACCTGCTCTGGATGATCCTCGGCTACCTGGTCGTCTCCAGCGTCCTCATCGTCAGCCTCGGCCGGCTGGGCGACATGTACGGCCGGGTCAAGATCTACAACCTCGGCTTCGTCATCTACACGGTCGCCTCGCTGCTGCTCGCGGTCGACTGGATGACCGGGCAGAACGGCGCCCTCTACCTGGTCATCTTCCGCATCGTCCAGGGCGTCGGCGGCGCCTGCCTGCTGGCCAACGCGGCGGCGATCATCACCGACGCCTTCCCGGCCAACCAGCGCGGGATGGCGCTGGGGATCAACAACATCGTCGGCGTCAGCGGCATGTTCGTCGGGCTTATCCTCGGCGGCCTGCTGGCGCCGATCGACTGGCGCCTGGTCTTCCTGATCTCGGTCCCGGTCGGTCTCTTCGGCACCGTCTGGGCCTATCTCAAACTGGAGGAGCGCAGCAAACCGCGGCCGGCGAAGATCGACTGGTGGGGGAACGTCACCTTCGCCGTCGGCCTGGTCCTGGCGATGGTCTCGGTCACCTACGGGATCCGGCCCTACGGCGGCTCGCCGACCGGCTGGGGCAGCCCGCGGGTGCTGGCCCTGCTCGCCGGCTCGATCGCCTCGCTGATCGCCTTCGCGGTGATCGAGCGGCGGGTCGAGGAGCCGATGTTCCGGCTGCCGCTGTTCCGCATCCGCGCCTTCACCTTCGGCACCCTCTCGACCTTCCTCGCCGCGGTCGCCCGCGGCGGACTGATGTTCATGCTGATCATCTGGCTGCAGGGGATCTGGCTGCCCCTCCATGGCTACGACTACACCGAAGCTCCGCTCTGGGCGGGCATCTACATGTTGCCGCTGACGGTGGGGATGCTCTTCGCCGGGCCGATTTCGGGCTACTTGTCCGACCGCTACGGGGCGCGGCCGTTCGCCACCGGAGGGATGCTCGCGGCCGCGGCCAGCTTCGTGATGCTGACCCTGCTCCCAATCGACTTCTCCTATCCCGTCTTCGCCGCGATCCTTCTCTTCAACGGGATCTCGATGGGCATGTTCGCCTCGCCGAACAGGGCCGCGGTGATGAACAGCCTGCCGGCCGAGGACCGTGGCGCCGGCGGCGGCATGAACCAGACCTTCCAGAACTCGGCTCAGGTGATCTCGATCGGGATCTTCTTCACGCTGCTGATCATCGGCCTCGCCTCGACCCTGCCCTCGACCCTCAGCAGCGGCCTGGAAGCGCACGGCATCGCCCCGGCCCTGGCGCACCGGGTCGGCAACACGCCGCCGGTCTCGGTCCTCTTCGCCGCCTTCCTCGGCTACAACCCGATCGAACACCTGGTCGGCACCGGTGCGCTCGACAACCTCCCGGCCCACGCCCACGCCGTGATCACCGGCCAGAGCTTCTTCCCCGATCTGATCGCCGAACCGTTCAGCCAGGGCCTCGACACCGCCTTTGGCTTCGCAATCGTCGCCTGTCTGATCGCCGCCGCCGCTTCAGCCCTGCGGGGAGGCCGGTACCGGCACGGCGAAGAGGTCATCCGGGAGCAGAGCCCCGGCGGCAGGATCCCCAAACTGGAGGAGCAACATGCGCGTTGAGTGGCACGGTCAGTCCGCGTTCACGCTGAGCGGTGAGGAGACGAGGGTCTTCATCGACCCGTTCGCCGACATGTCGATGCTGGAGGGTCGCGGGGTCCACTGGGACTATCCGCCGATCGAGGTGGAGGACGTCGACCTGGTCCTGGTCACCCACGAGCACCTCGACCACAATGGAGTCGAGGCGATCAAGGGGCAGCCGGAGATGCTGCGGGCGATCACCGGCACGCACGAGTCCCAGCTCGGCGAGGTCGTCGGCGTCGCCTCCGAGCATGACGAGGCCGCCGGCACCGAACGCGGCCCCAACACGATCTTCGTCTTCGAGCTCGACGGCCTGCGGATCGCCCATTTCGGCGACTTCGGCCAGGCGGCGCTGCGACCGGAGCAGGCAGCGGCGGTCGGCAAGGTCGACCTCGTCTTCCTGCCGATCGGCGCTGGCCCGACGATCGGCGGCGCGATGGCCGCGGAGATCGCACGCGAGCTCGATCCGGCCTGGGTGGTGCCGATGCACTACCGGACGCCGCGGATCGGCTTCCTCGAGGACGAGGCGGAGTTCGTCGCGGCGATGCCCGACGTCGAGAGGCTCGACTCGCCGGGCTTCGACACCGCCGAGCTGACGCGGGGAGACGGGCCGGTCGCGGTTATCCCGGCAGCTCCCTGACGCAGCCCTCAGGCACCAGCCGCGGTCCGCGCACTCTCGTGGGCGGCGTCCTCGAGGGCGTCGTCGAGCGGCTCCAGCTCGGGCGTGGCGCCGTAGCGGCGCCCCAGCGCCAGCGCGATCAGGTGGTCGGCGAGCCAGGCGTTCTTCGGCAGTAACGGGCCGTGCAGGTAGGTGCCGATCAGGTTGTCGCGGTGGACCCCCTCGTTGCCGTCGCGGTCGTTGTTGCCGTGGCCTTTGACGACGCGCCCGAGCGGCTGCGCGGCGGCGCCGAGATAGGTGTGCCCGCCGTGGTTCTCGAAGCCGGCCAGCAGCCGCGGCCCGGAGCCGAGGTCGGCCTCGATCGCGATATTGCCGATCAGCCGCGGCCCGGGCTCGCGGACGGTCTCGAGGTCGGCGAGTCCGAGGCCCGGCAGCTTCTCCTCGCCGAGCTGATAGCTGTGGCCGAGCAGCTGGTAGCCGCCACAGACGGCGAGCAGCGCGGCGCCGTCGCCGACCGCGGCCGCGAGCGCCTCGCGCTTGCTGGCGACCATGTCGGCGGCGACCATGCGCTGGTCGCGATCCTGGCCGCCGCCGACGTAGAAGAGGTCGTGGGCGGCGGGGTCGACCGGATCTCCCGGTCCGGCGCCGGCGTGGGAGAAGTCGATCCCACGCCACTCGCAGCGGCGTTGGAGGAAGACGATGTTGCCGCGGTCGGCGTAGATGTTCATCTGCTCGGGGTAGAGGCTGAGGACTCGCAGCTCCATGTCAGCCCGCCTTGCCGAGGACGACGACGGTGGAGCCGACGTGAATGTCGGTCGGTGGGATCTCGTGACGCGCCACGGCAGCCAACCCCGCTTCCGCCGCCTCGGCCTCCAGCCGCCGGGCCGGGAAGGTGGCGATGCGGACCGTGTTGTCTTCCTCGTTCAGCTCGCCGGCGGGGGAGACCGTCTGTCGCAGGCGGTGGATGATTATCTCCTCGTCGCCGACGGCGACCTCGACGGCGAGGCTCGAGTAGACCCAGCCGTCGACCTCGCGGACATCGGGGAGTGGTGGCGGCGAGCCGTCGGGCTCCGGCATCCGCTCGAGTATCGCCGCCGCGAAGCGGCCGCCAGGGCGAAGCTGGGAAGCGACTCGCCCCAGGCAGGCGACCCGAGCGGCGGAATCGGGCAGCAGCTGCAGTACCTGCATCGGCGCCAGCGCCAGCGGGAAGTCTTCCTCGAGCCGAAAGTCGCGCGCGTCGGCGACGACCCCCTCGAGCGGCAGACCCTGGCCACGGTTGAGCAGCGACGCGATCAGCTGCGGCTCGAGGTCGACGCCGACGACCTGATGACCGCGGCGGGCCAGGTGCAGGGCGACCCGTCCGGTCCCACAGCCGAGGTCGAGCACCGGCCCGGCCCCCGCGACCGCCATCCGCTCCCAGAGCGCCAGGTCGGCGGAGTAGGCGCCGCACTCGACGTCGTGCCAGATCGCGGCGGCGCTCATTGCCAAAACTCCTTCGCCAGGCCGCGGCCGGCGAGCAGCTTGCGCAGCTCCAGCAGCGCCGTGTAGGTGGGGAGGGCGAAGAGGCGTCCCTCGGCAGCGGCGACGGCGCCGTCGAGCGAGGCCTCGATCCCCGGCACGATCTCGATCCGGTCGGTCGGCCAGCCCGCGTACTTCAGTCGCAGTGCCATCTCCGGCGCCCGGGTGCCGGCGCAGACGACGCGGCGGACGGCGGCGCCCAGCAGCTCGAAGTCGGCGTCCCAGATCCAGGAGACGTCGCGGCCGTCGGCGATCCCGTCGTTTAGTGCGATCCAGAGATCGATCGGCTCCGCCTCGGCCTCCAGGCGCAGCGTCCGCAGCACCTCGTTGGCGCCGGCCGGGTTCTTGATCAGCAGGATCGAGACGCCGACGCCGCCGACCTCGATCGTCTCGACCCGGCCGAAGGCGGTGCGCATCCGGCTCAGGCCATTGGCGATCCGCTCCGGCGCGACGCCGAGCCGCAGGCCGGCGGTCACCGCGGCGAGCGCGTTGTAGACGTTGTAGAGGCCGGGCAGCGGCAGCTCCAACTCGATCTCGCCGGCGGGGGTGCGGATCGTCGAGAGCGAGCCATCCATGCCGCGCAGCTCGATCTTCGTCGCCGCCACGTCGGGCCTCGGCCGCTCGGCGCCGCAGTTGGGGCAGGAGTAATGGCCGAGGTGGCCGACGAAGGCGCGCTCGTAGGCGTAGGGGTGGCCGCAGCGGCGGCAATGCTTGGCGTCGAAGGCGTGCTGCAGCTCCGGCAGCGCCTGCGAGTCGTCGTCGATCCCGAAGTAGAGGACGCCCTCGCGGGGGCGCTCGTCGGCGTCGCGGCCGAGGTCGGCGATCAGCGGGTCGTCGGCGTTGAGCGCGAAGGCGGTGCGACCGGCGCGCGCCGCGACCGTCTTCGCCCACTCGTCGGCCAGCGCCTCCATCTCGCCATAGCGATCGAGCTGGTCGCGAAAGAGGTTGCCGAGCACGATCAGCGAGGGCTCGAGCTGCTCGGTGACCCGCGGCAGCCAGGCCTCGTCGACCTCGAACAGGCCCTCGCGGCCGCGCTGCTCGAGCAGCGCCGTCGCCACTCCCCAGGTCATGTTCGAGCCGGCGCGGTTGTGGACCGGCCGGCGGCCCTCGGCGGCAAGCACGGCGGCGATCATCCCGGCCGTCGTCGTCTTGCCGTTGGTGGCGCTGACGATCGTCGTGCCGCGGTCGAGACCACGCCCCAGGCGGGCGATCGCCTCCGGGTCGAGGCGCAGCAGGACGCGACC
>OLLT01000322.1_pt1 | contig 28410 bp, 23 predicted proteins | sample 1604621 | NCBI WGS metagenome assembly OLLT01 (sample SAMEA104055725, study PRJEB20765) | soil metagenome | biome: Arctic tundra; feature: Polygonal ground; material: soil | place: USA | collected 2011-09 | depth 0-0.5 m | reverse complement strand
GCAGGTCGCCGTCGGCCCCGACGACAGCGCTACGGTCGTCTGGGACCGCTTCGACGGCACCAGCTTCCTGGCTCAGACACGGCGCCTGGCCCCAGACGGAACCGCCGCCGCCGGCGCCGAAACCCTTTCCGCCGCCGGCCGGGGAACAAGCGGGCCCGAGGTAGCCTGGGGCCCCGGTGGCACTCTCACGACCAGCTGGAGCCGCTTCAACGGGGCCGGCGACGTCGTCGAGGCAAAGACGGTGCCGCCGCCCGAAATCCCCGCTCCGGGCGGTGCCCAGCGGGCCGCCGCCAAGAGCACTGCGCGCGGTGCCGTCGACAACTCGTTCGCGATCGGCCGGGCGTTGCTGGACCTCAAGGCCGGGACCGCCAGGCTTCCCGTAACGGTGCCGGGGCCGGGCCGTCTTGAGCTGGTGGGCGCCATCGCCCGCAGGCGCCAGGTTGACACTGCGGGCAAAGCGATGCTGCTGGTCGCACCCAGGCCGGGCAAGAAGCGGGTGCTAGATCGAACCGGATCGGTCAGACTGACGGCCACGGTCACCTTCGTGCCGGACGGGGGCCAGCCGAATAGTCACACCAAAGCGGTGAAGCTGCGAAGGCGAGCCGACCACGGCCATTGAAAGTCCGCCGCCGCGGAGCCAAATCAGTGCGGCGACGGATCTCGTATCGATGTAGACCGCACTCAGCTTAAGCAGGCGCCTGCGGCCATAATCCGCGTGTCGGGGTTCGAGTCTCCTCCGGCCTGGTTTGTGTGAGCCAGATACGTCCGGCCACAGGACTCAACGTGGCCCAGGATGTGGGCGAGTGGCGCTCCGCGCCGGCGATGCGGTGCCTCGGCAAAGCCCCACGGGACACATGCGGGCGTTACGACAGCTAACGCGATGTCGGCTTGCTGTCGATAGGTCGATAGCACGTAGACGACTCCACCATATCCAGAGCCTTTCGGCTTTGGATTCGACCCGGATTGCGAGGTAAGAGTTGGAACCATCGCGGCTCTTTGCGGAGCAAACCGAGAACGATGAGCGGACACGGCCATCGGACGATGGTCTCTTTCCGGGAGGCGGGCTGCCCGCCCCCGAGACGCCTGCCCGCCGTCGGTCGATTCAGCTGGTGGCGTTGGTGGCGCTGTTCGCGAGCGCCATCTACCTGACCTGGAGAGTGGGGTTCACACTTGGAGGAAATCTGTGGATCTCGATTCCGCTTTGGATCTTGGAGCTCCATGCAGCCTTGGGCCTGGGACTCTTTGCCTTCTCTCTCTGGGATCTGGACACACAGAGGACCCCGGAGCCAGTCGACCGAACCGACCTGCGCCTGGGGGTCCTCATTCCCACCTACAACGAGCCCGAAGAGGTCCTCTTCCCGACCGTTGCGGCGGCGGTCTCGCTGAAGCCCAACCACGAGACGTTCGTGCTCGACGACGGGCAACGCCCCTGGGTACGCGCGATGGCGGCCTCGCTGGGAGCCAAATACGTCAGTCGAGAGGATCGCACGCACGCCAAGGCCGGCAATCTGAACCATGCGCTCGCCGAGCTTGACCTTGACCTGGTGGCCGTCCTCGATGCCGATCATGTCGCCACCGCAGGGTTCCTGACCCATACCCTCGGCTACTTCAGTGACCCTCGAGTGGCGGTCGTCCAGACGCCTCAAGACTTCTACAACCTCGACTCGTTCGAGCACGACCGTAACCGATCGTGGTTCTGGCCTCAGCGGCGTTCTGTCTCATTCAACGAGCAGCGACTCTTCTATCGGGGGATTCAGCCCGGAAAGAACCGCTGGAAGGCGGCATTTTGGTGTGGCACGAACGCCGTGGTGCGAGTTAGCGCCCTTCGCGAGATAGGCGGGATCGCCTGCGAGACGGTAACCGAGGACATGCATACGACGATCCGACTACACCGGAAGAAGTGGCGAACGCTGTACCACAACGAGGTCCTGGCGCACGGCCTTGCGGCTCGCAATGCCACCGAGTACCAGACGCAACGCCTGCGTTGGGGCACGGGGGCCATGCAGATCCTCCATCTCGAGCACCCGCTGACCCGGAGGGGCCTGACCCTGGCCCAGCGCATCGCCTATGCGGCGACCATCCTCGGCTGGTTCGACGCGTGGCGAACCTTGGGCTACGTACTGCTTCCTCCGGCGGTCATCTTCAGCGGGGCGATCCCCATACAGGCTCCCCTGGGAACCTTTGCGATCGCCTTTGGGGTGACATTTGGGCTTCAACGCCTGGCGATGGCTCTGCTGTCGCGGGGCTACGCTCCTCAGGGTATCGCCGCATTGTTCGAATTCGTTCGCCTGCAGAGCAACATTCAGGCCACACTGACCTACTTTCGCCGACGTGAGCAGGCGTTCCGGGTAACCGCCAAGCACGGAAGCGACGAGCGGCGCAGGAGCCAGGCGCCCTGGTCGCTGTGGATCCTGCTCGGCCTCACCATCGTCGCCATGGCCTGGTTCGGCTGCACACTCGGCGGCCTAACTCCCACGAACTACGACGTTCCGTGGACGGCCTATGGCGCTGCCGCCTGGGGACTGCTCAACCTCGGCTTCCTGTCCAAGGCTCTGAGCCGGATTCGATCGGATCGATTCTCCTCGGAGAGGCGCGCGGCCGCGCGAATGCAGGCCGGCGGACCGGTGATCGTAGACGGCCACCCAGGACACCTCATGGACATCTCCATCGGCGGGGCGCTGGTACGTTGCGACGGGCTCCCAGAGACCCATCCGAAGCAGCTTGAACTCAAGGTCCGTCGCGCTGGGGACGAGATACTCCTCCTCGGCGAGGAGCGCGGCCGGGAGACCCTCGCTGACGGGAGCGCGATCCTCAGGCTGCAGTTCGCCGGACACCAGGCGCCAGAACTCGCCCGCCTGGCGAGGGCCCTTTTCGGAAGCGTCCACCCAACTCCGACGGACGAGGCAAGAGCCAAGCAGGCGGCGGCTTAGGAGTGGAGCTACCTCGAAGGCAGCGGATGCCAGCAGGATCTCCTTCCAAGAGACCGGCGAGCCGGGCTCTTTCAGGACCTCGCGAAGGATCTGGCGATGCTCCTCCTCTGCCGACCCCGGTCACGACTTCACGCCGTAGTGGAGGTGGATCGTGCCGTTGCCGAAACGCCGCTCGCCGAGCAGTTCGAGGTCAACGCGCACGCCATCTGAGAGCGACCGGTTGCCGCCTCCAACGAGGGCGGGAACCAGGAACAGGTGGTACTCGTCGACGAGCCCGGCCGCCATCACCTGGGCGGCGAGGTCGGGGCCGCCGACGGTGATGTCGCGCTCGCCCGACTCCTTCAGCACGCGAATCGCCTCGGGATCGAAGTCCCGCTCGATCCGCGTCCTCGCGCTCGATGCCGCCTCCAGCGTCCTCGAGTAGACGATCTTCTCGGCCGCCTGCCAGATCTCGGCGAAGTCGCGCGTCACCGGCGACTGGTCGGCGAAGGCGTCCGGGGTCTCCCAGAACACCATCGTCTCGTACATCCGCCGCCCGTAGAGGTAGGTGCCGATCGGCCGCTCGAGGTCGTTGACGAAGGCGTGCACCTCCGCGTCCGGCGCCGCCCAATCGAAGTTGCCGTCCGCGTCCGCCACGTAACCGTCGAGCGATGCGATCGTCGAGTAAATCAGCTTCGCCATCGTCAGCCCCCCTTGCGATCCCGATTTCGATTCGCGGCCAGGGAGAAGCATAGGAGAACGACCGGCACGGCCCGATTGCCGCAACTCTGGCTGGCCTCGCGGTTAACGGACCAAGAAAACGAACTGCCGACCCGTCCAGCGCGGGTGCAGCCAAGGAGGAGCAGGGATGAGCCGTCGAAGGCAAGTGGGGGACAGTGCGAGTGTCGGTGCCGGCAGCGGCAGGAGAAGGTCGAGTCGGCTCGGGATCGCGGCGATCGTCGTCGCGGCGACGTCGCTGCTGGCGGCCACCGCCGCGCAGGCGACCACGGTGACGGTGGGCAGCGTGCTGCCGACCGAATTCACCCCCAAACCCTTTGAACTGGTGGCGACGCGGTTCAACACCGCGCTGCCGGAGAAAGGCGCGAGCCTGGTCTCGCCGGTGGCCGGCGCGGTCGTGCGCTGGCGGGTGCAGGGCGCCAAAGGCGGCCCCTTCTTCCTGCGGGTGCTCCATCCCAACGGCAGCGGCGCCTACCAGGCGGTCGGCACCAGCGGGCCGGCGACCCCGACCGGGACCGGGATCCAGACCTTCCCGGCGAACCTGCCGATCAAAGCCGGTGACCTGATCGGCGTCGATCCGACCAACACCACCGATGAAATCGGGGTCGCCACCGCGGCCGGGGCGAGCTACGCCTTCGCCAACCCGTCGATCTTCGAAGGCGCGACGGTACCGCCGAGCGGCGGCGAATCCGGCAAAGAGATCGAGCTCAGCGCCGAAGTGCAGCCGCAGCCTGAAATCACCGCGGTCGCCCCGAGCACCGGCTCGGTCGGCGGCGGCACCGCGGTGACGATCACCGGCACCAACCTCAACGGTGCCAGCGCGGTCAAATTCGGCACCAAGCCGGCGGCGACCTTCACGGTCGTCTCCGAAACGCAGATCACGGCGACGGCTCCGGCCGCGACCGAGGTCGCCAAGGTCGACCTCAGCGTCACCACCCTGGCCGGGACCAGCCCGACCGTCAGGGCCGACGGCTTCACCTACAGGGGCTGCACCGTCCCGAAGCTGAAGGGCAAGACGCTGAGGGCCGCCAAAAGCATCCTCCGCGGCGCCGGTTGCAAGCCCGGCAAGGTGAAGAAGGTCCACGCGGCCGCCAAGAAGAAGGGCAAGGTCGTCGCGCAGAACCCCGCCCCCGACAAGGTGCTGGCGCCGGGCTCCAAGGTCACGATCAAGCTGGGCAGGTAAGCCGGCCCAAAACGGCGGAGGTCGTCACCGTGCGAACCTCCTGCCATCTCCGCGCCTGACGGGATCGAAGACTTTGCCAGCTACGCCGCCTCGCGCGGACTGACGCTCGACGCCGGCGCCCGCCTGCCGCGAACGACGCCGCTCCTCGCCGAGGGCGAGCTGCGCAGCGTCGACGCGGTGATGACGGGCTGGCTCTCGACCCATGTCGAAGCCCAGATGGCGCTCGTCACCCGCAACGAGGTGACCACCGACGCCCAGGGAGTCGAGACCAGCGGCGAGGCGCATTTCACCGTCGCCGTCACCCACGTGCCCAAGGCAAAGCGCTTCATCCCCTGGCTGCTCTGCCACCGGGTCGAGGACGCGCACCTGCTCGGGCGGGCAGCCGACGCGCTGATCCACGGCAACCAGCGGGTCCAGCTCGAGAGCGCCGAGCTCGACCAGCGCTACCGGATCTACGCCTCGCCCGACCACGACGACACCTGGCTGCACGAGCTCTTCTCGCCCAGCTTCATCGTATTCCTGCTCGAACAGGCGCCGACGGGCCTCGGCTTCGAGTACGTCGCTGGAACCCTTTGCGTCAGCCTGGTCGGCCGGCGCACCCTGAGCGAGGATCTCGATGGGCTGCGCGACGGAACGGTCTCGCTGGTGGCGAAGATGCGGGAGCAGATCAAGGAGAGCCTCGGGCCCGCCCAGGGACGCTCGGCGCCGGCGCCGGCGAAGTTCCCGCCTCGGGGCTGAGCGAGCCGGCTAACCGGCGTGGGCGTGGATCGCGGCAACCAGCGCACGGCGCCGTGATCCGCCCGCTCGAGCTGATCTCCACAGCGCCTGCATCAGGACTCGACCATCAGCGTCACCGGACCGTCGTTGATCAGCGCCACGCCCATGCAGGCGCCGAACACTCCCCTGGCGGCGCCGAGCCTCTCGCAGAAGCGGTCGTACAGCGGCTCCGCCAGCTCCGGGCGGGCGGCCTCCATGTAGCTGGGGCGGTTGCCCCTGCGGGCGTCGCCATAGAGGGTGAACTGGCTGACGCAGAGCACCTCGCGCTCGCCCAGCGGCTCGTTCATCCGGCCCTCGGCGTCGTCGAAGATCCGCAGCGCCCGGACCTTGTCGGCGAGGCGGTCGGCCTCCGCCTCGGTGTCCCCCACTCCGACCCCGAGCAGGACCAGCATCCCGGGCCCGATCTGGGCGACCCGATCGCCCTCGACGTCGACCGCGGCCTGACTGACGCGTTGGACCAGCGCCTTCATCGCTCAGCCCTTCAGCTCCTCCACCAGCGAGGCCGCGTCGTAGCGCCCGAAGTGGCGAGCGCCGTTGACGAAGAAGGTCGGGGTGCCGGTGGCGCCGCTGGCCGCCGCCGAGGCGACGTCGCGGCCGATCCGCTCGTCGTAGGCCTCGGCGTCGATCTCGGTCGCCATGCGCTCGACGTCGAGGCCGAGGTCACGGCCGACCGCGAGCATCGTCTCGCGCGAGAGTTTCGGCTGGGCCCGGAAGAGGGCGTCGTGGTACTCCCAGAACCGGCCCTGCGCCGCCGCCGCCTCGCTGGCCTGCGCGGCGAGGGGCGCCAGCGGGTGGCGCTCGACGATCGGCAGGTGGCGGAAAGCGAAGACGAGGCGGTCACCCAGGGACTCGCGGACTCGGCGCAGGACCGACTGGGCACCGAGGCAGAACGGGCACTGGAAGTCGCCGAACATGACCAGCTCCAGCGGCGCCGAGCGCTCGCCGCGGACGTGATCGACGTCCTCGAGCGGTGGTGATAGTCGATCTTCCACGGAGCCGATGTTATTTGGGCGCGAGGAACTCGCTCGCCCGCGCGGCGACCAGCTCCGGCTGCTCGTCGGCGATGAAGTGGCCGCAGCCCTCGACCAACTCGACCTCCATCTCCTCGGCGTGCGCCTCGTAGCCGTCGAGAAGCTCGAATCGCAGCGCCGGGTCGTCGGTTCCGAAGAGAAGGAGGGTCGGCACCGTCAGCTTCCGATGGGCGTAGCGGCCGCGCAGGATCGCCGGCGCCTCGCGCAGGTTGAAGGTCCGGTACATCTGCGCCGCCGCCCGCGCCCGGGCCGGCTCGGCGAGGTTGTCGCCGAAGGAGCTCAGCGCCCGCTCGTCCCAGGCCTCACGCCTGGTCGAGGCGGTGACCAGCACTTTCGGGACGAACTTGCCGCCGCGGTGAAGCCCGTAGCCGACCCCCGGGGTGAGGACCAGCCACTGGTACCAGAAGCGCCAGAGGTGCGGCAGCATCGCCCGGGCACTGACCCACGGGGGCAGGACGTTGAGGGCAAGAAAGCGCTCGAAGCGCTGCGGCGCCCGCAGGCTGAGCAGGAAGCCGATCCAGGCGCCCCAGTCATGGCCGACCAGCTTCACCCGCTCGAGGCCGAGCTGATCGAGTACGGCGAGGACGTCGGCCCCCATGTTCTCCTTCTCGTAGCCGTCGCGGGGGGCCCCCGACCAGCCGAAGCCACGCAGGTCGAGCGCCAGCACCCGGTGGCGATCGGCCAGCGCCGGCATCAGGTGGCGCCACTCGTACCAGTGCTGCGGCCAACCATGGAGGCAGAGCACGACATCGTCGCCGGCACCGGCTTCGGCGACGTGGAAGTCGATTCCTCGCGCCCGCACGGTGCGGTGGGTGACTCCCTCGACAAACGGCGGATCGCTCATAGGACCGGGCGCGGCGACCGGCAGCGCGCCGGGATCGCGCCGGTCGCCCGCCCCCTTCCGCTCAGTGCGGCGCGGCCGCGGCCGCCCGGCGGAAGTCGTCGAGCATCTCGCCCATGGTCTCGACGTCGCAGCTGACCATTTCCGGCCAGGGCTTGTCGGGATGCTCCTGAAGCGTCTTCAGGCCGTTGCCGCTGATCACCGCGACGACGGTGTCGTCGGGCCCGATCTTCCCCTGCGCGGCGAGCCGCGCGGTGGAGGCGATCGTGGTGCCGCCGGCCGGCTCGGTGAGGATGCCCTCGGTCTTGCCGAGCAGGTCGATCGCCTCGAAGATCTCCGGGTCCGAAGCGGTGGCCGCCGAGCCGCCGCGGCTGCGGACGGCGTCGACGACCAGGGCGCCGTCACCGGGAGCGCCGATCGCCAGCGAGTGCGCCGCCGTCTCCGGGGTCTGTGGATGAATCTCGCCACCGTCGAGGATGGCGCTTGCGATCGGCCCGCAGCCGCTCGCCTGGGCGATGTTGATCTTGGTCCCGGCGGTCTCCGCCAACCCCACCATCTCCAGCTCGTTGAGCCCCTTGTGGACGCGCGAGGAGAGCGTTCCCCCGGCGGCTGGGATGACGAAGTGATCGGGAGCGACCCAGTCGAGCTCCTCGACCACCTCGAAGGCCATCGTCTTCGCCCCCTCGGCGTAGAACGGGCGCAGGGTGATGTTGGCGAACTCGATGCCGCTGGCCAGAGAGAGCTCCCGGCAGGCGCGGTTGGCCTGGTCGTAGTTGCCGTCGAGCTGGCAGACCTGGGCACCCAGCGCCCGGCAGGCCTTCGCCTTGCCCTTCTCCATGTTGCCCGGATAGAAGATGTAGGCGCTGGCGCCGGCCTTGGCGGCGAGCGCCGCGACCGCGGTGCCGACGTTGCCGGTCGAGACGCAGCCGACCTCGTCCTTGCCGAGCTCGAGCAGCCGGGCGATCGCCATGCTGACGACCCGGTCCTTATAAGAGAGGGTCGGCCGGTTGGTCGAGTCGTCCTTCAGGTAGAGGTTCCGCAGGCCGAGCTCGGCGCCAAGTCGGTCGGCGCGGATCAGCGGCGTTTTGCCGGCGAACTGACCGACCCTGGCCTGGGCGCTGCGCGAGGTGATCGGCAACAGCTCCTCGAAGCGCCAGATGTTCCGCGGGCGCTGGTCGAGGTTGCGCTCGGCGATCAGCGACTTCGCGCGCTCGTAGTCGTAGTCGACGTCGAGGCCCTCGCCGCAGGCGGGGCACTTGAAGGCCGTGTCGAGCAACGGCGTCCGATAACCGCAATCGCGGCAGACGAGCTCGCTGGCGCAGGAGCTGGTTCGGGGTCCGGCGGGCCCTCCCAGATGCGGATCTACCGCGTCGCTCATAACTCCTCCTTTGCCACAGCCAACCCGGCCACCCGGGCCCAGGTCACTCTCGGCGCTGTTCCATTGTTCGCACGGGTATAACACATAGGCAATTGGCGCTCAGTGCTTTCTGCGTAAAAATCCGCAGGCCTGCGCTTAAACACAAACTGGAAGGTAGCGGACGTGGCGGCCCGCGCCACCACGGGGAAACCTACTGTCTGTAGAGTTTTTGTCGTCAGCCCCGAAGAATCCCCGCCGTGAGCCCCCAGGAGCGCTTCGCCGCCAATCTTCGCCAGGCCCGCGTCAAGATCGGGATCTCCCAGGAAGAGCTGGGCAACCGCTGCGATCTGCACCGAACCGAGATCTCGCTGCTGGAGCGATCCGGCCGCGAGCCGCGCCTGGCGACGATCGTCAAGCTCGCCGGCTCCCTGGAGACGACCCCGGCCGAGCTCTGCGCCGGCATCGCCTGGCTCCCCCAGCAGCGCCGCTTCGACGTCAAGCCGGCTCCCCGTCCCGGCTGAGAAGCCGGCGAAGTGAGGTGGGGCGGCGCCGACGTTGCCGGCGCGTCAAGACTGGTCCTCCTTCGCGCTCAGGGAGCGACGGGGGCACTGCCGGCTGAAACCGGAATCGCCGCCCCCTCGGGCCAGGAGCCGAGCAGGTCCGGCCCGTCACCCCGCCCGGAGGCGATCAGCAGCTCCTCGGCGGCATGGGGCGCGAACGGCGCCAGTACCCGCGCGAGCAGGATCAGCGCCGCTACCTGCGCCTCGGCGTCGGCCCGGTCGAGTTGACCGCGACGCTTGACGACCCTCTTCTCGAAGTCCTGGATCCGCTCGAAGAGCCGGGTGATGTTGCGGATCGCCTTGTGCATCTGCAGCTGCTCGACGTCGGCGGTGATCCGCTCGAGGCCGTTGTCGCACCATTTGCCGAGGCGGTCGCGCATGTGCTCCGTATCGGCCGCGGCGGCCTCGTCGTGGGCGGCATCCTCGAGCGCCGCGAAGCGGTCCTGGGAGTAGGTCCAGAGATTGCGCAGGAAGCGGTTGGCGAAGCGCAGGGCGCCGTCGCTCCAGTTGAGGGTCTTCGCCGGCCCGGCCGCGTAGAGGATCGCCAGCCGCACGGTGTCGGCCCCGTATTGCTCGACCAGCTCGTCGGGGTTGACGACGTTGCCGAGGTGCTTGCTCATCTTGCGCCCGTCGGCGATCACCATCTCGTGGAAGAGGCAGCCGGCGAAGGGCTCGCCGTTCTCGATGAAGTCGAAGCTGCCGCGGTCGCGCAGCGCCTTGGTGACGATCCGCTGGTCGAAGACGAAGCCGCCGCTGTCGCCGCCGGCGACGAGGCGCTCGGCGGGCAGCCAATCGCGCAGGTCGGGGTGGTCGAACATCTGGGCCTCACGCGCCTCGGGCGGCACCGCCGCCGGGACCCAGAGCCAGAGCGCGTCGAAGTGACAGTCAAGGGTGTCGGTCTCCCGCCTGGCGGCAGCGCCGCACCTGGGGCAGGCGACGTCGACGAAGTCCGGCCGCTCGGCCAGCGGGTTGCCCTCGCCGGTCGGTTTGATGTCGCGCGGAAGCACCACCGGCAGGTCGGCCTCGGGCACCGGCACCGGACCGCACCCCTGGCAGTGGACGATCGGAATCGGCGTCCCCCAGGAGCGCTGGCGCGAGATCGAGAAGTCGTTGGCACGGTAGCGCTTCGACGGCCGGGCGCCGTCCACCGGCGCGGCTGGGATCTCCCCCTCCTCGGGCCGCTGCCAGGAGGCGACGCGGTCGAAGCGGGCGGCGATGTCGCGATCGGCCTCGTCGACGGCGGGGATGCCGAAGGCCGCGGTCGCCCCGAAACGAGCGTCGACGATCGGTGAGACCAGAACCGGCAGGTCGGTCCCGTCGGCGGCGGTGAGGCTGCCCTCGGTGTCGAGCACGGGCACCGAGCGGGCGTCGCGGGCGCTGCGATCCCAGCCGCCCGAGCGCATCTGCTCCAGCTCCTCCCGCACACCGGCGTCGGCAACCCAGGCGTCGACGTCGGGGTGGCGCGGCGAGAGCAGCGCGAAGCTGGCGAGACCGGCCGCGTCACCGTGGGGGGTGAAGACGGTCAATCGGCCGCCGCTGCCCTCGAGCTCGATCTCGACCCCGTCGCTGCGACCGAGGATGTAGCGCTGGGTCGCGAGCGCGAGCTCGTCCCAGTTCTCGAGCTTGTCGGTATTGGCGTCGTTCTCCTCGAGATAGGGGGTGATGCGCAGGAACCAGGTCGGCCGGCGGATCAGGCGGACCTCGTTGTGGCAGCGCCAGCAGCGGCCGTCCTCGACCTGGATCGAGGCGAGGGTCGTGTTGCAGGTGTCGCACCAATCGACGGTGGCGTCGTCGAGGTAGATCATGCCGGCCTCGAGCAGGGCCAGGAACAGCCACTGGGACCAGCGGTACTGGCCCTCGTCGGAGCTGTAGAAGACCCGGTCGTAGTCGAAGGAGAACCCCAGCCGCCTCATCTGGTCGAGCATTCGCTCGCCGCACTCCGCGACCCAGTCGGCCGGCGGCTCCTGGCGCTCGATCGCCGCCAGCTCGGCCGGCAGGCCGAAGGCGTCGAAGCCGAAGCCGAAGAGAACGGCGTCGCCGCGAGCGCGGCGGAAGCGCGCGTAGGCGTCGCCGATCGAGTAATCGCGGACGTGCCCCATGTGCAGGTTGCCGGAGGTGAACGGGCTCGAGGGCTTGACGTAAACCCGCGCCTGCCCGGCTGCCGGTCGCGGCGCCTCGAAGTCGCCGCGCTCGACCCAGACGGCCTGCCTGGCCGGCTCGATCCTCGCCGCGTCGTAGCTGGGCTTCTGCTTGCTCATCTCACAGCCAAGGCTAACTCAGCCGTAAATGGGCGACTGGCCTCCCTGAGGGTCCGAAAACCAAGCAGGTCGGGGGACGCAGGGAAGCGAGGCGAGGGGAGCGCACTCTGGTGCGTGACCCGAGCCTCGCGACCGAGGACCCCGAGATGCGCCGGTTTGCAGGACCCTCAGGCGAAGGTCCAGAGCTTGTTGCCAAGAAAGTTGAACGGCATCGCGACGGCAACGGCGATCGCCTGCGCGGTCAGTTCCCCCACCGAGCCGGATGAGACCAGCAGCTCGAGCAGCGCGAGGTTGAGGCCGAGCGAGGCGAGGCTGACGACGAAGAAGCGGACCGCCTGGAACCTCGCCAGCCCCTCCCCCGGGCCGAAGGTCCAGTAGCGGTTCCAGAGGAAGTTGTTGGTCACCGCGACGCAGAAGGCGCCGACCGCGGCGATCAGATGATGGACGCCGAGGTTCTCGGCCAAGAGGGCGAAGACGCCGAGGTTGATCAGGTAGCCGGAGCCGCCGACGAGGCCGAACTTGAACAGCTGCACCCAGTTGGCGGGCTCCCGAGCCGCGCTCCCGAGCCGGTAGGCGAGCTCCGACGGGCTGCTCATCGGGCCACCATCGCCGGGCCGACCGCGGTCGCCCTGGGCCCGTCCAGAACAACGGCGTCCTCGCCGAAACCGGTCGGTAGGGAATGGAGGGTATGGAACCAGAGTGGCATCGGATATCTCGATCGGTAGCGGGTCAGGGTCAGCCGGTGGAGTGGCAGCCGCTGTACGACGTGGAAAGAGGCCGGCAGCTTAACGGGCGGCCCGAGCGCTCGGGCCTTGCTGACCACCGCCACTTCGCCGACGCGTTCGACTCCACTGAACATCAGGACCGCGCGGTCGCGCAGGTACCACCGCACCGGATAGGCGGCCAGCCTCCAGCTGACGATCGCCCGCCGCACGGTCGGCCGTCCCAATTTCCGGCTGAGAGCGCGGTAGTCGGGCCGCTGCAGGTTAGGGGTCTGGGTCACGTAGACGTCGAAGGCGAGCCAGTAGGCGCAGAGGGCGACCGCCAGGAGCAGCCCCAGCCAGCGGGCGCGACTGGCGCCGAAGCCGATCGCCGCGACGGCCGCGAGCGGGATCAGAGCCGGCAGGAGGTTGCGCTCGACCACGTAGTCCTTGCCGATCAGGGCGGCCGCCGCGGCCAGGCCGACCACTCCGAGCCCGAGGGCGGCGCCGAGCGCCGCACCACTCCGCTCCCGGTAGCTGCCCCGGGCCAACACCAGCAGCAACCCGGCCCCGAACAGGATCACCGGGATCAGCGCGTAGTGGTCCCTGGGCGGCTCGGCGATCACCCAGCCGGTTTCGCCGATCAGGAAGCTGACCCCGGTCTCGAGCAGGCGGGTCGAGAGCGGGCTGCCTTCGATCCAGCCGATGTGGGTCGGGTTGACCTGGGCGGCGATCAGCGGCAACAGCGCCACGCCGGTCGCCAGGACCGCTCCCACCGCGGGCAGGACCAGGTTCCGGCTGTAGCGCAGCGCCGCCAACAGCCAGACGGCCTCGATCGCAACGGCGAAGACGGCGAAATAGTGGCTGCAGAGAGCGAGCGCGGAGGTCAGCGCCCAGAGCGCGAGGTCACGGCCGCGACGGGTCTGCAACGAGCGGATGAAGAAGTACATCGAGAGAGCGCCGAAAAAGACCAGCAGCGCGTAGGAGCGGGCCTCCTGCGAGTACCAGATCAGCATCGGGTTGAAGGCCAGCAGCGCCGCCAGGATCAAGCCGGTGCGGCGGCTCACCAGTTGGCGCCCGATCAGGTAGCCGACCGGCACGGTGGCCGCCCCGAACAGCGCCGAGAGCGAGCGCAGGCCGAATTCGCCGGTCCCGAAGGCCTTCGCCCAACCCCAGGCGAGCACGTAGTAGAGGGGCGGGTTGGACTCGCTCGTCTTCACCGCGTGAAGCATTTCGGCGAAGCTGCCGGGGATCACCCGCATCGCGGTGATCACCTCGTCGTGGTGATAGCTCTGCAGGCCAAGGCTGGAAAAGCGGACGGCGATACCGGCGACGGTCAGGCCGGCGATTGCCCAGGCCACGGCCGCGCTGCGACGGGTCGAGCGCGGTGGAGCCGCCTCCCGCTCGGTACCGACCTGGGGGGCCGGCACCGGGGCAGCGGCATTGGTACTCACCGCCTAAAGATCGACCTGTAAGTTGAGCCGAAGATCAAGAACTCCTAAGGAGAGCATAAAGACGCAAATTCCGCTCGATCATCTCAGGGACCGCAGGCGCTCTTGGGCATGCCGCGATGGGGTCCATAGGACGGCGGTGAGGCGGCGGCGGCCGCCCCCCAGAGGCGGTTCGGACGCTTGCTCAACCGGTATTCGAGGTCAGCGCCGGAGGCGAGTTCGCAATAGCTGATCCAGGGGCGCCCGTAGGCGTGGCCTCCGAGGCTGAGGGAGCGGATGTACTCCCCCTGCCCGCTGGCCGATAACAGCGCCCGGTGGCGGCCGGGAAGGCGGATTTCGGCCCTGCCGAAAAGCGGGCTGGAGATCGCCAGCACGCCGACGCCGGGAACCTCCGGATAGAGGCCCAGAGCGCCGAACACGTACCAGGCCGAGAGCGTCCCCAGGTCGTCGTTGCCGGGGTAGCCCGCGGGAGTCGGGCTGTAGAGGGTCAGGGCGCGGCGCACCGCCTCCTGGGTGCGGTAGGGACGGCCCATCCAGTCGTACAGCCACGGCGTCTGCAGGGTCGGCTCGTTGCCGAGCAGCGCGTGGTCGGTGTGGGGCCCGCCCGGTCCGCCGTTGAGGTTGCGCAAGAAGTACGCGAGCCTGACGGCCGCCTTCGTTCGTCCACCCATGCGGCCGAAGAGCCCAGCGGGGTCCTGGGGCACCATCCAGGTGTACTGGGCGGAGTCGCCCTCGACGAATCCACCGCCGGTGAGGTTGTTGTACGGGTTCGGGAAGGCGCCGCCGGCGTAGCGCGGCTCGATCATCCCGCTGGCGGGTTCGTAGAGGCGACGCCAATCGCCCGATCGCTGCATGAACGCCGAGTAGGTGGAGCGGTCGTGGAGCGAGCGGGCGGCGAACTGGGCGATCGCGAAGTCGTCGACGTAGTACTCGAGCGAGGTCGCCGCCGAGCCCCAGACCGCTTCGGGGCTGCCGTAGATCGAGTCGGCGTTGTCGACGTTGGTGTCGAGTTCGAAAGGAATGTATCCGTGGGCGAGATAGGCGGCGAGTCCCTGGCGCTCGACGTATTCGCCGTTGGCGCTCTGGCACGGTTCGGTCGCCCCTTTGACCATCGCTTCCAGCGCCATCCGCTTGTCGAAGCCGCCGACGCCGAAGGCCGCGGCCGAGGCGATGATCGGATCGGCGGAGTCGCCGACCATCGTCATGCTCTGCCCGTTCGCGTAGGGCCAGCGCGGCAGGCAGCCGCTCTGGCGCGTGTCGGCAAGCAACGAGCGGATCAGGTCGGCGGCCCGATTCGGGGCGAGGATCGAGAGCAGCTGCACATCGGTCCGGTAGATGTCCCAACCGGAGATGTCGGCGTACTGGATGTGCTTGCCGGCATTGTGAATCTGCCCGTCCATGCCCGGGTAGGCCCCGTTGACGTCGCTGAAGGTCCGCGGCGCCATGAACACGTGGTAGAGCGCCGTGTAGAAACTGCTGAGATGCGAGGCCGAGCCGCCGCTGACGCGGATCCGCCCGAGCGAGGCGTTCCAGCTCCGCTGCGCCTTCGCCGCGACCGCTCCGAAGGAGTGCCCGGGGTTTTCCGCGGCGAGGTTCGCCCGGGCGTCTTCGACGCTGACGAAGGAGACGCCGACCCGGGCCACCACCACCCTGTTCTTGTCGGTGTCGAAGCTGGCATAGGCGCCCGCGGCGGCGGTATTCCGCGGGTTGGAAGCGGGCGTCTGGATGGCGCTGGCGGAGGTCGATTCGGGCTTGAGCCGGTTGCCTTCCCAACTGCCGTATTCGCTGAAGGGGCGGTTGAAGACGGCCGCGAAGTAGACCCGGTACCGCGGTCGCTGGCCGCAGAAGAGCCCACTCGAGGCGGTTCCGGAGATTTCCCGGGCGCCGGGATCGAGCTGGACTTCGGCGAAGTCGTCGGGCTGGGCGCTGCCGCCGGCGTCGATCAGGACGCTGGCGTGCGGGCTGGAGGGAAAAGTGAACCGGGCCATGCCGGTTCGCGTCGTTGCGGTCAGTTCGGTGTCGATGGCGCCGCCGTGGATCGGGTTGAGGCGAACCGAGTAGTAGCCGGGGCGGGCGGACTCGCCGGCGTGTGAGAAACCGGGCTGGAAGATCCCGTCCAGATCCTGGCCCGGCCCCTGCGGCGAGCTTTCGATCAGCTCGGTGGTGGGCAGGAAGGGAAAGTCGCCATAGAGCGAGCAGCCGGCGCCGCTGAGGTGGGTGAGGCTGAAGCCCTTGATGTGATCGTCGCGGTAGCTGTAGCCACCGAGGTGCGCGTCCGCCGGCGTCGTGTCGGGGCTCCACTGGACCATTCCGAACGGGACCGAAGCGCCGGGGAAGACGCTCCCGCGGCCAAAGGTTCCCGGGCCCGCGCGGGTGCCGGCAAAGGGGTCGACGCGGCTGGCGAAGCTCGCCGCCAGGGCGCCGGGAGCCGCGGTGGCGAGCCCGACGGCGACGACGAGGGCAGTGAGGACGACCTGTGGGATTGAGATCTGGAAGTTGCGCGTAATGTTCCCGCTCCGATGCCGCTACGGAAATCAACGATGGCAGCTCTCGCGGTCGCTGCGGTCGCGGTCGCCATCGCCCTGCTGTTTGGGGGTACCGAGGAATCACAACCCGCCGCGGCGGCCGAAGCTGCGACCCCGGGCGAACCGACCGTCTCGATCATCTCCCCTCGCAACGGCGCCCGGCAGACCGCTCGCGCGGTCGTCGTCAAGGTCGCGATCGAAAACTTCCGCCTCGCCCCGCGCCAGTTCGGCACCGAGCCGGAGCTCGGCGAGGGCCACCTCCGCTTCAGCCTCAACCGGGTCCCCGACTGCGTCGACCCGGTCAAGCTGCTGCACGCGATCAACAGCCCGATCGGCAAAGAACGCCTGATCGGGAGGTCGTTCGACTACGCCAGGTACGCCGGCCCCAACGGCCTCCTCGCCGAAGAGATCGGCACCGCCGGCAGCTACTCCCCGGCGACCCGGCCGGAGATCTACTACCACAACCTCGACCCGGGCTTCTACCGCCTGATCGTCACCCTCGCCCAGAACAACGGCGCGACGTTGACCTACCCGTACCACGATGTCACCACCTTCCAGATCCTCCCCCACCCCGGCCACGGCCCCAAACCGTGCGCCAAGGGGAAGGTGTCGAGCGTCAGGGCGGCGGCGAGTACGCGCTGATCCTCAAAGCCGGCAGGAGGGCCCCCCGATCCCTGCCAACCTTCGCGAAGGTCATTACTTCACTTTGTATAGTGAGGGGTAATGCACACGTACCGTCGCTTGCTCGGTTATCTCCGTCCCTACAGGGCCTCCCTCTGGGGTTCGCTGGCCTTCGCCTGGGCGGCGATGGGGATGACGGTGCTGATCCCGTGGCTGGTCGGCCGTGCCGTCAACGCGATCCGCGACGGCAACCAGCCCGATCTGCTGCCGCTCGCCCTGGCGATCGTCGGCGCCAGCATTCTGCGGCTCGGGTTGACCGTGGTCAGGCGCCTGGTCGCCGGCAAAGTCTCGCTGGCGGTGGAATTCGACCTGCGCCAGGTCTTCTACGCCCACCTGCAGAAGCTCGACCTCGGCTTCTTCGACGGCCAGCAGACGGGCCAGCTGATGTCGCGGGCGACGGTTGACCTCTCGGCGATCCGCTTCTTCCTCGGCTACGGCCTGATCTTCATCACCCAGAACCTGCTGACGATCGTGCTGGCGAGCGCGGTGATGATCGCGATCAACCCGCCGCTGGCGCTGATCGCGCTGATCCCGGCGCCGTTCGTGATCTACACCGCCTCGCGCTACAACCGGATCTCCCGTCCGGCGCTGCAGGAGGTGCAGCAGCGGATCGCCGAGCTGACCGCGGAGGCCGAGGAGAACGTCTCCGGGATCCGCATCGTCAAGGCCTTCGCCCGCGAGGAACACCAGCTGCACCGCTTCCAGCGCTCCGTCGCCCGCGTCTTCGACCAGAGCATCTACTCGACCAGGCTGCAGGCCTTCTTCTCGCCGCTGATCGGGCTGCTGCCACAGCTCGGCATCGCCCTGGTGCTGCTGGTCGGCGGCCGCCAGGTGATCGACAACACCCTCAGCCTCGGCGACTTCACCGCCTTCTACACCTACATGGTGATGCTCGCCGGGCCGATGCGGATGCTCGGGGTGACGATGGGGATGGCCCAGCGCGCGGTCGCCTCCGGCAACCGGATGTTCGAGATCATCGATCGCGAACCGGCGATCCAGAGCCCACCCGGCGCTCCGGCGCTGCCGGCCGGCGGCGGCGAGGTCGAGCTGCGCGGGGTGACGCTGCGCTACGACGGCACGGCGCCCGCGATCCGGAGTGAGCACGGATCCATATCCGATTCTTCTCCCGCGCACGCAGGCGAGGCCCATGATGCCCTGAGCGACGTCGACCTCCACGTCGAGGCCGGCAGGACGGTGGCGCTGGTCGGCCCCTCGGGCGCCGGCAAGACCAGCATGGTCGGCCTGATCGCGCGCCTCTACGACCCCAGTGAGGGGACGGTCCTGGTGGACGGCGCCGACGTCCGCGAGATCGACGTCGGCTCGCTGCGGGCGGAGGTCGCCTTCGTCGCCGATGATAGCTTCCTCTTCACCGCCAGCGTCGCCGAGAACATCGCCTACGCCCGCTCCGAGGCGACGATGGAGGAGGTCGAAGCAGCCGCGCGCCGGGCCCAGGCCGACGGCTTCATCCAGGAGCTGCCCGACGGCTATGAGACCCGGGTCGGCGAGCGCGGCCTGACCCTCTCCGGCGGCCAGCGCCAGCGCGTCGCGATCGCCCGCGCCCTGCTCGCCGATCCCCGCATCCTGATCCTCGACGACGCCACCTCCTCGGTCGACGCGACCACCGAGGGAGCGATCAAGTCCGGCCTGCAGGAGGTGATGGAGGGACGGACGACGTTCATCATCGCCCACCGGCTCTCGACCGTCTCCCTGGCGGACGAGGTGGTGGTCCTCGACGGCGGCCGGATCGTCGACCGGGGCACCCACGGGGAGCTGCTCGCCGGCTGCGGCTTCTACCGCGAGATCGCCGAGCACGGCCTCGCCGACTCGGTCTTCCTCCAGCGCGACCTCGAGAGCCGCGAGGAGATGGCGCGGCTGTGAAGGACCGCGAGCCCGGGACCAACAAGCTGCGCGACGTCTTCCTGCTGTTCCGCGCGCTCTGGCGCCTGGTCCGCGGCGAGGACCAGCGCGGGCGCAAGGTGCGCTGGATGATCGGCCTGCTGCGCCCCTACCGCGGCCGCATGGCGCTGATGTTCGTGGCGCTGCTGATCGAGACCGGCGCCGGTCTGGCGCCCCCCTTCCTGGCCGGGAAGGCGATCGACGCCGGGATCGAAACCGGCGACGTCTCGGCGCTGGACCTGACCGTCGTCGCCTTCGTCGTCGCGGCGCTGCTCTACGCCGTCGGCACCTACGCCGAGACCTACCTGGTCGGCTGGGTCGGCACCCGGGCGCTGCAGGACCTGCGCGAGCGGCTCTTCGCCCACATCCAGTCGATGTCGATCGGCTTCTTCACCCGCCGCAGCCCGGGGGTGTTGATCTCGCGGATGACCAACGACGTCGAGGCGCTCAACCAGCTCGTCACCTCGGGCGTGGTGACGATGTTCTCGGCCACCCTGACCCTGGTCGGGGTGGTGATCATCCTGCTCTTCCTCGACGTCCAGCTGGCCCTGGTCACCTTCGTCACCCTGCCGCTCCTGGCGGTCGCCAGCGTCGTCTTCAGGATTGTCTCCGCCGGCACCTACCGGGCGACCAGGGAGCGGATCGCCGCCGTCACCTCCTACCTGCAGGAGACGCTGAGCGGCGTCCGCGTCGTCCGCAGCTTCGGCCAGGAGCCCCGGCACAAGGCGGTGATGACCGACCTCAACGAGCAGAACCGCGACGTCAACATGAAGACGGTCTACCTCAACGCCTCCTACTTCCCCGCGGTCGAACTCCTGGCCGCGATCGGCACCGCCACGATCCTGCTCTACGGCGGCGGCCAGGCGATCGAACACACGATCCAGATCGGCGTCATCGTCGCCTTCATCGGTTACCTGGCGACCTTCTTCGAACCGATCCAGGAACTCTCACAGCTCTACACGACCTACCAGCAGGGAATGGCCGCGCTCGACAAGATCTTCGACCTGCTCGACACCGAAGCCGACATGGTCGACTCCCCCGGCGCGATCGACCCGGGCACGCTGAGGGGCGAGATCGAGCTCGACGGCGTCTGGTTCTCCTATGACCCGGCGGCGCGGACGCGGGAGCGAGCGAGCGAGATCGCCGGTGACGATGAGGGAGCTGGAGCAGAGCAGCCGCCGGACGACATTTGGGCGCTGCGCGACGTCGACCTCCACGTGCCGCCCGGTCAGACGCTGGCGCTGGTCGGCGCCACCGGCGCCGGCAAGTCGACCTTCGCCAAGCTCGTCGCCCGCTTCTACGACCCCCAGCAGGGCAGGGTCCTGGTCGACGGCCACGATCTGCGCGGAGTCCAGCAGCAGGCGCTGCGCCGCCAGCTCGGCATCGTCCCCCAGGAGGGCTTCCTGTTCTCCGGCAGCATCCGCGAGAACGTCGCCTTCGGCCGGCCCGAGGCGAGCCTGGAGGAGATCGAATCCGCCGTGGCCACCGTCGGCGCCACCGAGTTCGTCGCCGCGCTGCCGAACGGGATCGAGACCGAGGTCGGCGAGCGCGGCGTCCAGCTCTCCGCCGGCCAGCGCCAGCTCGTCGCCTTCGCCCGCGCCCTGCTGGCCGAGCCGCGGATCCTGATCCTCGACGAGGCGACGTCGAACGTCGACGTGCGGACCGAGAAAACGATCGAGAAAGGCCTCGAGCGCCTGCTTCAGGGCCGCACCGCGATCGTCATCGCCCACCGCCTCTCGACGATCCGCCGCGCCAGCAAGATCGTCGTCCTCGAAGGCGGACAGATCGCCGAGCAGGGCACCCACGACGAGCTGATCGCCGCCCGCGGCGTCTACGCCAGCCTCTACGGGGCTTGGTCCGAGTCTTCCGCCGCTTAGGCGTTAACCGGGACCGACGCCGCCGGAACTACCGCCGGATTCGCCGTGGGATTCCGGCGCGGCTTCTTCGATTGCGCCGGCGCCGCCGGATTCCGGCGCCGGTTCTTCGGGCGCCGGTTCTTCGGGCGCGGCTTCTTCGATTTCGCCTTCGGGCGCGGCTTCGCCGCTGCCTTCTTCCGCTTCTTCGCCGCTACCGGCGCCCGACGGAGCGGCGGTCGGAGCGTGTGGGCCTTCGCTGCAATCTTCGAAGCCGAACACGGCGGCGGTCGACTCGAAGTTTTCCAGCGCCGGCGTGGCCTTGGTCGCGGCTTCGCCGAGGGCGGCGGTGTCTTCGCGTTCCGACGCCAGCTTGACTTCTCCCTCCACTTTCGAGAGCTCTTCGGCGGCGGCCATGAATTCGGAGTAGCCGGCGGAGTCTTCCGTCGGGGTACCGAGACCCTTCAGGCTCGTGACCATCCCGGTGTAGAGGCTGGACACCTGCCCGATCTGGCTCTGCGTGTCAGCGGCGGAGGAGCCGACCGAGCCGACCGCCGCGTTGACCTCGGCGCAGATCGCGTCGCCCTGGGTGATCAGCGCGCCCTTGCTCAACGACGGCGTCGTTTCCGCCTTCTTTTCGGTCGTGGCCGTGGTTTCGCCACCACCACCGCCACCGCAGCCGGCCCCGACCAGCGCCAGCAGCGCGGCAAGCGAGAGGGCCAGGATCAGGTGCTTGGAAGGTCTCATCGGAGCGACGCTAGCAGAGCGATTCGACGCCATATGCAGGTACTTAGAACTGCGCCCCAGGGGCTCGAACCCCGACTTCCTCGTCCAGAGCGAGGCGTGCTGCCATTACACCAGGGCGCAAAGACGAGAGCGAAGGATATCCATCGCCCGCTGGGGAGAGACTCGAGGTCCGGCCGGGCTAGGCGATCTCGGAGAGATCGCTGTCGGCATCGGCGATCCGATCCTTGGCAGCGGAGACGTCGACGCCGTCGGCGAGCATCCGCCGGGCTTCGGCGAGATCTTCGGAGCGGCCGACGCTGAGGGCGCCGGCGACGCGGCCGTCCTTCAGGTACCAGACCGAGAACTCGCCGCCGTCGCGATCCCCACGCCAGACCTCCTCCTCCCAGTCCTGGGCGGGCCCGACGTACTCGAGGCTGGCCCAGTCGGCGAGGTCGCTGAAGAAGTAGGGGACGACGTCGTAGTCGCGATCCTCGCCGAGCATGTTGCCGGCGGCGTGGATCCCCTGCTGCATCGCCACGTCCCAGTGCTCGACGTGGATCCGGCGGCGGTGGACGACGCTGTCGTAGGAGCAGCAGTCGCCGGCGGCGTAGATGCCCTCGACCGAGGTCTGCAGCCTCGAGTCGCAGACGATCGCGCCGTCGACAGCGAGCCCCGCCCGCTGCGCCAGCATCGCGTCGGGCCGCACCCCGGCACCGACGACGACGGCGTCGCACTCGATGCTGAGCCCGCTCTTGGTGACGATCGCACCGACGCGGCCGTCGCCCTCGAACGCCTCGAGCTCCTCGCCGCCGTGGAAGGAGACGCCCTTCGATTCGATCAGCGACTGAAACCAGCGGCCGGCTTCGTCGCCGAAGGTCCGCGAAAGGGCGACGGCCTCCATCCCCACGATCGAGCATCTGGTTCCCCGCGCGGTCAGCGAAGCGGCGACCTCGGTGCCGATGTAGCTGCCGCCGATCAGGACCACGTGCTCGACGGCCGCGGCATCGGCGCGGATCGCATCGGAGTTGCCGAAGGCGCGCAGGTAGTGGATGCCCTCGTTCTCGGCGCCCTCGACGCGGAGGATGTTGACCATCGCCCCGGTGGCGATCAGCGCCTTGCCGAAGGCGACCTCCTCCCCACCCTGAATCTTCGCCGTGCGCGCCTCGGCATCGAGCGACATGACGTTGCGCCCGGTCAGCAGCTCGACGCCGTTCTCCTCATACCAGGAGGGCAGGTTGACGTAGGCGTCGGCGCGCTCGGCCTCGCCGCGCAGGTACTCCTTCGAGAGCGGCGGCCGTTCGTAGGGCGGCTCCGGCTCGCGGCCGACCAGCAGCACCGATCCCTCCGAACCGCGCTTGCGCAGCTCCGCCGCGCAGTGGGCGGCTGCCATGCCACCGCCGACGAGGAGAAAGTCGACCTCGCGGTCAGCCACCGTCGCTGTCGCGGCCTTTGGGCCCGAAGAGCCGCTTGAGGTCGTCCTCTTTGCCGGGATCGAGCACGGCCAGAACCTCGTCGCCCTCCTCGAGCACGGTTTCGGCGTTCGGCACGAAACCCTTGCCGGAGCGCAGGATCGAGATCAGCAGGCTGCCCTCCGGCATGCTGAGGTCGCCGACCCGGCGGCCGGTGACGGCGGAGTCCTTGCCGAGCAGCATCTCGATGATCTCCAGCTGCTCCTCCTGCAGGTCGAGCAGGTGGACGAGGCCGTACTCGGGCACCTCGTGCTCGAGCAGGCGCAGGATCAGGTCGGTCGCCGAGACCGAGGGCTTGACGCCCAGCAGGTCGAAGTGCTGGCGGTTGCGCGGGTTGTTGACCCGGGCGATGATCTGGTCGACCAGGTACTTCTCGCGCGCGACCTGGCAGATCAGCATGTTGTCCTCGTCGTCGCCGGTGACGGCGATGACCATGTCGGCGCGCTGGATGCCGGCGCGCTCGAGGACCCAGAGCTCCGAGGCGTCTCCGTAGGAGACGTTGTGCTCGAGCTCCTGCTCGACGGTCAGGTAGCGGCGGCGGTCGCTCTCGATCAGCGTCACCTCGTGTTCCTTCTCGAGCAGCTCCCGCGCCAGGTTCCAGCCGACCTTGCCCGCTCCGACGACGATGATGTACATACGGTCCAGGCCTCGCTCTCTACGCGGCTTCCGAGGCGTCGTCGGGTGCGCCGCCGCGGCCCGTCGACTCGCGGACGGCGGTCTCGAGCATGTCGATCGCGACCCGGGTCGGGCAGACCGTGTGCAGGCCCTGGCGCTGGTACCACTCGGCCCGCAGCGGGTCGAGCACGCGGGCGATCACGGTCGGCACCTCGTAGCGGCGCTGGGCGATCTGGGCGATGATGATGTTGGTGTTGTCGCCGTCGGTCGAAGCGATGAAGACGTCGGCCTGCTCGATCCCGGCGGCGACCAGCGCCTCCATCTCGAGCCCGGCCCCGACCGTGAACTGGCCGCCGAGGTCCTCCCAGCTTTTCTCCAGCCCGACCTCGAGCCGGGCGTGCGACTCGGGGTCCTCGTCGAGGCACGAGACTTCGTGTCCCTCGCGCAGCATTCCCCGCGCGACCGATGAGCCGACTCGGCCGCAGCCGACGATGACGATGAACATTGGCCGGATACTAGATGGATGCGCCGGGGCCAGCCTCTAGCCGGGTTCGGGCGGAGCGGTGAGCAGGACCTGGCACGGGGCCTTCTTCAGCACGTACTCGGTCGCGGCGCCGATCTCGGCCGGCTTGGCGGCGCCGATGCCGCCGATCATCGCGCCGCCGCGGATCTTCGTCGGTGGCTCGCCGCCGATCACGATCGCCTCCGAGCCGGCTCGCCGCGCCGCCTCAAGGATCCCGGCGCCGACCTTGCGGGCGCGGATCACCTCGGTGCTGACGTCGACGTCCTCGTACTCCTCGCCGACCTCACGAGCCCGCGCCAGCGCCCGCTGAGCTTCGTCCTCGCGCTCCTGCGGCAGCTTCGCGTCCAGCGGCAGGGTCAGCGGCACTTCGATCACGAAAACGACGTCGAGGTGGGAGTCGCCGCCGTCGGAGCCCTCCAGCTCGGCCGCCGCCAGGCGCCCGGCGGTGGCGACGATGTCGTCGTCGAACCTGGTCCCGAAGACGGGCACGAGGATGTTGCGGAATTCGACCTCCGGCACCTGCTTGGTCAGGGCCTGCTCGGAGACCGAGACCCGCCTGGTCAGCGTCGTCCCCTCGAAGACCTTGCGGTAGATGACGTAGAAGAGCAGGCCGAAGGCCATCCAGCCGATCCCGACCCAGCGCGCGGTCGTGTGGTAGGCGAGGACGCTGATGAAGGCGAGGCCGCTGAGGATCGCCGCCAGGATCGCCGGCAGCGGCAGCTCGGCTCCGCGCCAGCGGACCCCGAGTGGGATCCGGAAAGGCCGCGACTTGTCCGGCGCCTTGACCCGCAGGCGGATGATCGAGAGGTGGGCGATCGTGATCGCCAGCGTCGCCCCGAAGGCGTAGATCCCGGCCAGCACCTTGACGTTGGTCGGGATCACCAGGCCGAGGGCAATGAAGCCGCAGATCGTGATCGCGACATAGGGCGTCGCGTTGCGCTTCTCGAGCTTGCCCAGCCAGCTGGGGATCTGGCGATTGATCGCCAGCGTGTAGATGTGCCGCGAGACGCCGAGCATCGAGGTGTTGGCCGCCCAGAAGAGAACCGGGGCGGCGATCAACATCACCATCCAGCGCATCGTCTCGGCCACCCAGTGTGGGTGGAAGGAGGAGACGACGCCAAGCACCGGGTCTTTGATGTATTGGCCGCCGAGCGCCGTTTCGGGCCCGTGCGGCCCGGCGACGACGGGGACCGCCATCAGCGCGATCGCCGCCATCCCGGCGTAGACCAGCGGCACCGCGATCGCCCCCAGCGAGGCGATCCGCGTCAGATCGCGCTTGCTGACTTCGACGTCAGGGGCGAGGTCGGAGGCGGCCTCGATCCCGGCGTAGGCGAGCATCGCCACCACGGCGGCGTAGACGATGTCCTTGAAGCTCGGCTGGTTGAAGAGGTCGAGGTGCTCGGTGAGGCGGTCGGGGTGGAAGACGACCAGGAGGCCGACGACGATCACCGCCAGCTGCAGCCCGAGGTCGGCCAGGGCGAGGAAGCCGAGCGAGCGCTGCCTGCCGCGCCCGGTGACGTTGAAGATGTTGAGCACGCAGACCGCGGCGATCACCGCGGCGGCGACGCCGATCTCCAGGGCCGGCTTGTCGAAGCTGCCGGAGATCGGCTCCAGGTAATGCGGAACCGAGAGCGCCGCGAGGGCGATCACGATCAGGTAGTCGATCAGGATCGCCCAGCCGGCGACGAAGGCGATCAGCTCGTTGAAGGCGTGACGGGCAAAGGTCGAGGAGCCGCCGCGCTCGCGGAACATCGCGCCGCCCTCGACGTAGCTGAGCGTGGTCAGCCCGAAGAGCAGGCCGGAGGCGAGGAAGATCAGCGGCGTCAGCCCGAGGCCGCGCTCGGCGACGACGCCGAGCGCGAAGTAGATCGAGAAGCCGACCGCCGAGTAGGCGGCGGCGAACAGCCAGGGGACGCCGAGGCCGCGCTGCAGTTTTCCGTCCTTGGCCTCGGATCCCGGTTTGGATGCCGGCGGGCCACCCTGCGGTTGGCTCACCGCCCCATCCTCTCCCCCACCCAGAGTCGCCCCGCCCCGACGCCGACGAAGGCGATCCCGATCAGGAAGCCGACCGAGATCGGCCCACCCCCGTTCGCCAGCGTCACCACCAGAACGGCCAGTCCGACGACGATGAAGACGAGCGAGAAGACCCGCACCGCGCCCCTGTACACGCGCTCCCCCGCCCCCCGTTCCGAGCTCACTGCGCCACCTCGACCAGGGCTTCGGTCGGGATCGCGACCGGTTTGTCGGTGGGATCGGAGACGACGATCACGCGACAGGGGCGCTCGCCGAGGACCGTCTGCAGCATCTTGTCGTAGAGCGGCACGCCGCCACGGCGGCGCAGCCCGATCACGATCGCCGCCGCCTTGATCTCCTTCGCCTCCTCGGAGATCGAGTAGCCGGACTGGCCGGGCCTGACCCGGGCGACATGGCCGGTGACCCGCTGGCCGCCGATCAGCCGCGCCTCCTCGACCTTGGCCTGCGCTTCGCCTTCCTGTTCGGGCATCTCCGCGTTGAGCGGCAGGTGGGTCGGGACGGTCAGCATCGAGTGGACGTGGACCCCGCGGCGCCGCTTCGAGGCGAGCTTGACCGCGGTTGCGACCATCTCCGGCGAGAACGCTTCGTCGTCCTCGAAGCCGACCAGGACGCTGCGGTACTCGACCTCCTCGACCCCGAGCGGCTCCGGCATCACGACCTTCACGGTCTCGGTCAGCGGCAGCTTCTGGTTGCGCCTGTAGAGGACGTAGATGACGATCCCCAGAGCCATCCAGGCGATGCCGACGAAGAGGGTCCGCGGGTTCAGCGCCATCACCACGATCCAGGCCGCGAAGGTCCCCAGACCGCCGAGAACCGCGGTCAGCGGCAGGTCGAAGCCGAAGGCGTGGATGTTCAGCGGTGGCTTCCAGGGGCGCTCGACGTCGGGGTACTTGCGGCGCAGCTGGATCACCGAGACGTGGGCGATCGTGAACGAGAGCATCGCCCCGAACGAGTAGAGCGTGGCCAGGAAGTCGGTCTTGCCCGGCAGCAGGGTGACGATCGCGATCGCGGCGAAGATCAGGATCGCGATGTAGGGCGTGCGGTACTTGGGATGGACCTGGCGCAGGCCCTCCGGCAACTGCCGGTGCTGGCCCATCGAATAGGTCAGCCGCGAGACGCCGATCAGCCCGGCGTTGGTCGCGATCAGCAGGATCACCGCGGCCAGGACGCCGACGTAGTAGCGGAGGATCTCGGTCGGGCCGGAGGAGAGGCCGAGGTTCTCGACGATGCCGAGGATCGGGTCGTCGGCGAACTTCGAGCCGAGCGCGGTGACGTAGTGGCCGGCGGCGTCTTTGACGACCGGCATCGCCGAGAGGGCGACGATCGGGATCAGCAGGTAGAGGCCGAGCACGGCGGCGACGACGAGGCCGACGCTGCGGGGAATCGTCTTCGCCGCGTCCTTGGCCTCCTCGGCCATGTTGGAGATCGTCTCGATCCCGGTATAGGCGATCATCCCGACCGCGATCCCGAGGGCGAAGTCGCTCCAGCTGGGGGCGACGCCGAGGTGGATGTTGTCGACCAGCACCTGCGGGCTGAAGACCAGGACGAGCCCGATCCCGACCAGGACGACCTGGGTCGCGAGGTCGGCGATCGCCAGGATCAGGTTCAGTTTCGCCGACTCCTCGGTGCCGCGGATGTTGAGCAGGGCGAGACCGGCGATCAGCACCGCGCCGCCGACGACGTCGCCGGGGCTGTTCCCCAGCCAGGGCCAGAAGACGGCCAGGTAGTGGGGCACGAAGAAGGCCGAGATCGCGACCGTGATCGTGTAGTTGAGCATCTGCCCCCAGGCGGCGATGAAGCTGACCATCTCGTTGAAGGCGTGACGGGCGAAGCTCGAGGAGCCGCCGGCCTCCGGGTAGACCACGGTCGCCTCGGCGTAGGTGGCGGCGGTGGCGGCGAAGATCAGGCCGGAGATGACGAAGGCGACCGGGGTCAGCCCGAGGGCGAAGGCGGCGGTGACGCCGAGCGCGTAGTAGATCGAGGAGCCGACGTTGCCGTAGGCCGCTGAGAACAACGCCCCGACGCCGTGGACACGGCTCAGCGATTCGTCTCTGGGGATGCGCTGGGCCATCTAGAGGCTGGTGAAACGGGTCACTGGACCGAATATACGGACGTGGCCGGTGCCCGGCGCACGTAGTCCCGGCCCAACTGCGCCGGTGAGGTGCAGCCGCAGAGCGCCAGAGTCAGCTCGAGCTCGGCTCGCAGCATCTCGAGCACCCGCTCGGCGCCGGCCGCCCCGCCCGCGGCGAGACCCCACAGCGCCGGCCGCCCGACCAGCACCG
>OLLT01000422.1_pt1 | contig 32907 bp, 33 predicted proteins | sample 1604621 | NCBI WGS metagenome assembly OLLT01 (sample SAMEA104055725, study PRJEB20765) | soil metagenome | biome: Arctic tundra; feature: Polygonal ground; material: soil | place: USA | collected 2011-09 | depth 0-0.5 m | reverse complement strand
CCCGCCGCTGGCCGAGATCGCCAAGGCGGAGGGCTGGCAGACGATGCGCTTCGAGCGCCTCGGCCGGCGCCTCGCCGCGATCGCGATCACGCTGCTGGCGACGGTCGCGGGCTTCGGCGCCTCGCGGGCGCTCGCCCGCCGCCGGCCCACCGGAACCGAATAGGCTTCGCCGCCGATGGAAGCCGCCACCGCCCGCAAGATCCGCGTCGTCGTGGCCAAGCCCGGCCTCGACGGCCACGACCGCGGCGCCAAGATCATCGCCCGCGCCCTGCGCGACGCCGGCATGGAGGTCATCTACACCGGCCTGCACCAGACCCCGGAGCAGATCGCCGAGACGGTGATCCAGGAGGACGCCGACGCCGTCGGCCTCTCGATCCTCTCCGGTGCCCACATGACCCTCGTCCCGCGGGTCGTCGCCCTGCTCCACGACCAGGGCGTCGACGACGTCCTCGTCACCGTCGGCGGCACGATTCCCGCCGACGACATCCCCGAGCTGAAGAAGCTCGGCGTCGCCGCCGTCTTCACCCCCGGCGCCGGCACCGACGAGATCGTCGACTTCATCCGCGCCGGCGCCACCCAGCGCCATGAGCACGGCGAATAGCGCCCATTGCACAGATCGGTGCATAGGTTCCGCCGATCGGGGTATGATCCTGATTGACTGGTCAGTCAACGGCCGGTCCGCAATCGATAAGATCCCCGCCCGCGACGGGCCAGCGAGGCGCAAACCGCAGCCCGCGAAGACCTGAGAATCATCCCCCAAGGAGGCTTCAACTTGAAGATCTGCGTCCTCGTCAAGGAGGTTCCGGACGCCGCCGTTCAGAAGCGCATCGACCCGAGCACGATGCGTCTGGACCGCGGTGGCGAGAAAAACCTCAATCCCTTCGATACGCACGCCCTCGAGGCGGCCATGCAGATCAAGGAGGGTGGCGCGATCCCCGTCGAGGAGGTCGTCGCCGTCACCATGGGCCCGGGCTCGGCCGTCCGCGCCCTGCACAAGGCGGTGGCGCTCGGCGCCGACCGTTCGGTGCATCTCTCCGATGACGCGCTGGCCGGCTCCGATGTCTGCGCGACCGGCTACTCGCTGGCCAAGGTGCTCGAGTCCGAGAGCCCGGACCTGGTCCTGCTGGGCCAGCAGTCCGACGATGGCGAGTGCTACACGATCGGGGCTGTCGTCGCCGACCACCTGCGGATGCCTTCGCTGACGCAGGTGATCAAGATCGACATCAACGACGGCAAGCTCCGCTGTGAGCGCCAGGCCGAGTACGGCTACGACACGGTCGAGGTCGAGCTGCCGGCGGTGATCAGCGTCGGCGACGCGATCAACGAGCCCCGCTACCCGAGCCTGAAGGCGATCATGGGAGCGAAGAAAAAACCACTCGACACCAAGGCCACCGGCGACGTCGGAATCGACGCCGGCATGGTCGGTGAGGCCGGTTCCAAGACCGCGGTCCTCTCGCTCAACCCGCCGCCGCCGAAGGAAGCCGGCGAGATCATCGAGGACGAGGACACCAACGAGACGGTCGAAAAGATCGTCGCCTGGCTTGACGAGAGGAAATTGATCTAAGTGGCTCCTTCCGAACATCAGACCCGTTCTGACTCGCTGCAAACCTTCGCGGGGACGTTGTCCTCAGTCGCTCGCGTGCCGTTCGGCACGCCACGCTCCCTGCGTCCTAGCCCCGCTCGGTTTTCGCGGCCAGAAGCGGGCCTGACCTCCGAAAGGAGCCACTAATGGCAGGCATCCTGGTTTACGCCCTGCACGACGACGAGGGCAACTTCAACAAAAACTCACTCGGAGCGATCTCCGAGGCGGCCAAGCTGGCCGGCGAAATCGGCGGCGACGCCGCGGCGCTGGTGGTCGGCGACATCGCCGACGACGCCTGTGCGTCGCTCGGCAACTACGGCGCCGCCAAGGTCTACCGGGCCAAGAGCGTGCCCGAGGGCCTCGCCCAGCCGATCGTCGACGCGATGGCGAAGGTGATCAAGGACGAGGGCATCTCCTACGCGCTGTTCGGCGGCGGCCTGCTCGGCTTCGAGATCGGCGCCGGGCTCACCGCCCGCCTCAACGCCGGCGTGACGATGGAGGTCACCGAGGTCAAGGTCCAGGACGGCAAGCTCGTCTCCGAGCGGCCGATCCTGCAGGACTCCCAGATCGCCGACGTCGGCTATGTCGGCGAGATCGGGATCATCATCAGCCGCCTCAACGCCTTCGACCTGAAGGAGACCGGTGGCAGCGCCGAGGTCGTCGACGTCGAGGTCGAGCTCTCGCCCTGGTCGACCAGGGCGACGATGGTCCAGCGCGGCGAGCAGCGGGGCGCCGACGTCAACATCGAGGACGCCGACATTCTCGTCGGCGGTGGCCGTGGCCTTGGCGCCGCCGAGGGCTTCAAGCTGGCCGAGGAACTGGCCGAGTCGATGGGCGGCGCCGTCGCCGCGACCCGAGCGGTCGTTGACGCCGGTTGGTACCCCTACGCGGCCCAGATCGGCCAGACCGGCAAGACCGTGGCGCCGAAGCTGTACCTGGCGGCCGGTGTCTCCGGGGCGATCCAGCACAAGGTCGGGATGCAGAACTCGGAGAACATCCTCGCGATCAACAAGGACCCGAACGCGCCGATCTTCGAGTTCTCCGACCTCGGCGTGGTCGGCGATCTGCACAAGATCGTCCCCAAGCTGACCGAGGCGATCAAGGCGAAGAAGGCCGGCTGAGATGCCAGTAGCACCGAGCGAGTTCCCGCCCCCGTTCGATTCGGCGACCGTGATCGGTCCGCCGACGGATTCGGAGGACGAGCGGATCGAGGTTGGCGTGGCGATCGTCGGCGGCGGCCCCGCCGGGCTCGCCTGCGCCAACAAGGTGATGCAGCTGCTCGAGGACGAGCCGGAGCTGACCGAGAAGCTGGGCGAAGTCCCGGTCGCGGTGATCGAGAAGGGCAAAGTCGCCGGGGCGCACCTGCTCTCGGGGGCGAACATGAAGCCCTCGGCGATGGAAGAGCTGTTCCCCGACCTGCCGAAGTCGGAGTGGCCGGTCTACCAGGAGGTGACCAAGGACGCGGTCTACATGCTCACCTCGAAGAAAGCGATCCCGGTCAAACCAACGCCCCCGGGATTCAAAAACCACGGCAACTACGTCACCTCGGTCGCCAAGCTCGGTCGCTTCCTCGCCGAGAAAGCCGAGGAAGCCGGCGTTTACATCCTCTCCGAGACGGCCGCGACCAAACTGCTGGTCGAGGACCGCGTCGTCAAGGGCATCCGCTCCGGCGACCGCGGCCGCGGCAAGGACGGCGAAGAGCTCGGCAACTTCGAGCCCGGCTCCGACGTCGTCGCCAAGGCAACCGTGCTCGCCGAGGGCACCGTCGGCCACCTCACCTACGCCGCCTACGACTACTTCGACATGCACGGCGCCGACCCGATGCGCTGGGAGCTCGGGGTGAAAGAGGTCTGGGAGGTGAAAGCGCCGCTCGACCGGGTGATCCACACGATGGGCTGGCCGCTGCGCAAAGGCGCCAAGTACAACGAGTTCGGCGGCAGCTTCATCTACCCGATGGGCGAGGACAAGATCTGCATCGGCCTCGTCGCCGGGCTCGACTACACCGACGCGACCTTCAGCGTCCACGACGCCCTGCAGCTGCTCAAGACCCACCCCTTCATCAAGCAGCTGATCGAGGGCGGCAAGCGGGTCGCCTGGGGGGCGAAGACGATTCCCTCCGGCGGCTACTTCGCGATGCCCAAGCGGCTCGCGGTCCCGGGCATGGTCGTCGCCGGTGACGCGGCCAGCATGGTCAACATCCCGACCCTGAAGGGCGTCCATTACGCGATGCACGCCGGCATCTACGCGGCGGAAGCGATCGTCGCGGCGCTCAAGCAGGACTCGGTCAACTTCGAGGCCTATGACGAGAAGGTCCACAACTCGGCGATCGAGAAGGACCTCTACGAGTCACGCAACATGCGCCAGCCCTTCTCCAAGGGCTTCTTCGTCGGCGGCGCCCTCGCCTCGGCGATGACCGTCACCAAAGGGAACTTCCCCGGTGGCCATTGGAAGCAGGAGGACGACGCCGAGAACGCGATGGAGATCGGCAGGGCGGGCGACATGTACGTCAAAGCCGACAACGAGATCACCTTCAACAAGCTCGACTCGGTCTTCCTCTCCGGCAACGCGACTCGCGACGACGCCCCCAACCACGTCCGGATCCAGACCAGGGTGCCGAAAGAGGTGGCCCAGACCTGGGTCTCGATGTGCCCGGCCCAGGTCTACGAGATCCCCGAGGCGGAGCTGGAAAGCGGCGCGGCCGAGGTGAACGTCCACGTGACCGCGTCGAACTGCGTGCAGTGCGGGGCGATCACCGCCAAGGGTGGGCGCCTGACGCTGCCCGAGGGTGGCGACGGGCCGCTCTACCAGGAGACCTGAGCGCTGGGGACGGGGGATCGGGTCACCCCTCCCCGGACTTTGAGTATCCGCCCGTTGAGGGGTGACCCGATCCCCCGTCCCCCAGGGTTCCGCGCTGCTGAATAGGCTCGGCTCGATGCTTGCCCTCGGGATAGCGTGCGCCGTCGGAGCTTCGGTGCTGTACAACACGTCGATCGCCTTGCAGGCGATGGAGGCTCGGGACGTGTCAAGGGAGTACTCGCTGCGGGTTTCTCTGATCGGGAAACTGGTGCGGAACCGGAAATGGCTGGGGGCGACGGCGCTGGGGCTGCTGGGGTGGCCGCTGGAGATCGCGGCCTTGTTGCTGGCGCCGTTGACGGTGGTGCAGCCCTGTCTGGCGAGCGGTCTGGTCGTCCTGCTCTGGCTTGGCGTTACGCGGTTGGGAGAGCGGCCGGGGCGGCGCGAGTACCTGTCGGTGGCGGCGATCGTCGCCGGGGTCGCCGGGGTTGCCTGGGCGGCGCCTGAGAGGACGATCGATCACGCCGGGACCCTGGCGGTCACCATCGCCCTGGCCTTGGTCGCGATTCCGGTGCTCGCCCCCTACGTGCTGAGGCGACAGGTCTCGGCCACCGGGATGCTGGTCGTTGTCAGCGCCGGCTTCGGCTACGCCTGGACGGCGATCTCGAGCAAGTTGCTGACCGACGACCTGGCGGCGGGGGCGTTGCCGGGGGCGGCCGCCTGGCTCGCCACCGCCGCCGCTTCGGAGGGGCTGGCGCTACTGAGCGAGATGAGCGCTTTGCAGAGCCGGCCGGCGACGCGAGTCGCTCCGGTGATGTTCGCGATCCAAGTCATGGTGCCGGTGGTGCTGGCACCGCTGATCTTCATGGAGAAGTGGTCGACGACCCCGCTGAACGGCGTTGTTCTCGTCGCCTTCATGCTGGTTTCGCTCGGCGGCGTCGTCCTGCTGGCGGGATCGAAAGCGGTCGCGGCTGTTATCGAGAGCGCTCACGCCGCGGATTGATCGGGCGACGACAGGGTATTTGATCCGGTTTCGCTGCTAGCCTTGCGGCCGCCTTCAGCATCAGTGGTTTGTGGATCGTCCGGCTAAGGCAAAACCCCAGTCACACCCACCAAGGAGCCATCGTAAGGCCCGTAGAGACAACCCGGCCCGACGCGACCAAGTTCGCGATCGGGTTCGATCACCGCGACCGTGCCAGGCTCTTCGAGCTCTGGACCCAGGTGCTCGATTCCGAGCAGTGGTCGGAGGGCGCGAAGCTCGCCGCCTTCGAGCGGCGCTGGTCGGAGTGGAACGGGCTGCCCAGCCTCGGGCTCTCGAGCTGGGCAGGGGGCGCCCTGGCGGCGCTGGAGTACGCCGGGGTCAGGGGCGAGACCGTCCTCTGCCCTTCCAATACCTTCATGGCGACCCCGCTGGCGGCGATCGGCGCCGGCGCCGAGGTCGAGTTCGTCGACTGCAGGCGGGACGACCTCTGCATGTCCTTCGAGGACTTCGAGGCCAAGGCCGAGCGCCTGAAGCCGCGCGCGGCGATCCTCGTCCACATCGGCGGCCACATCGCCTTCGACTCCGAGCGAATCGCCGAATACTGTGCCGCTCAGGGGATCTTCCTGCTCGAGGACTGCGCCCACGCCCACGGCGCCGGCTGGAACGGCGGCCGGCCCGGCGCCTACGGCGATGCCGGCGTCTACTCGCTCTACGCGACCAAGACGGTCTCGAGCGGGGAGGGCGGTGTCCTCGTCTCCGGCAACGAGGAGCTGATCGAGTTCGCGGCCAAGTTCCGCAACTACGGCAAGTTCGAGCACGAGGTAGACGGCCTCAACTTCAGGATGAGCGAGTTCACCGCCGCCCTGGCGCTGGTCCAGGCGGAGCGGATGGAGGAGATCGTCGCCTGGAAGAACGAGTACGCCCGCGAGCATCTCGATCCGCTCCATCCGGCGCGGCTGGAGCTGCCCGAGGGGATGACCTCCGGCTACTACAAGTACATCGTCTTCGATCAGATCGAGAAGAGCACGGGCCGCGTCCACGACCAGCCCTGCCACCGGATCATGGGCCGCTCCTACGAGCTGCCGAACACCGACTGGGTGGCCGAGAACCATTGGTGCGTGCCGCTCTACTACCGCCCCGAGAGCCGCGAGGCGGCGCTGAGCAAGGAGGAGTCGTCATGAGGGTCCTGGTAACCGGAGGAGGGGGCTTCATCGGCTCCCACGTCGTCGATCGTCTGCTCGACCGGGGGATGACGCCGCGGATCTTCGATCTCAGCGCGTCCCCGTATCACTCGCCGCTCGAGGTCGAGACCTTCACCGGCAGCATCACCGACGCCGCCAATCTCGATCTGGCGATGCGCGACTGCGACGCCGTCATTCACCTCGCCGCCGTCGCCGACGTCTCGCACGTGCTCGCCGACCCGGTCCTCGCCGAGGAGGTCAACACCCGCGGCACCCTCAACGTGCTCGAGGCCGCCTGCGGCGCCAAGGTCGGCCGCGTCGTCTACGGCTCGACCACCTGGGTCTATAGCGACTGCGTCGAGCAGGACGTCAGCGAGGAGACGCTGATCCCGGCCCCGCGCCACCTCTACACAGCGACCAAGCTCGCCGGCGAGACCTATTGCGCCGGCTACGCCGAGCTCTACGACCTCGAGAGCACCGTCCTGCGCTTCGGCATCCCCTACGGCCCCCGCGCCCGCGCCGCCGGCGTCGTCGCCAAGTTCACCGACCTCGCCTTCGAAGGGAAGGCCCTGACGATCGCCGGCGACGGCAGCCAGAGCCGCAGCTTCATCTACGTCGAGGATCTCGCCGACGGCATCGTCGCCGCGCTGGCGCCCGAGGCCGCGAATCGCACCTACAACCTCTCCGGCGACGAGGTCGTGACGATTCTCGAAATCGCCGAGCGGGTCCAGGAAAACACCGACGGCTGCAAGATCGAACACACGCCGCCACGGCCGGGCGACTTCCCGGGCAAGGTCATCTCCAACGAGCGCGCCCTCGAGGAGATCGGCTGGAAAGCGGAAACCAGCTTCCGCGAAGGCGTCAGGAAATACGTCGAATGGGTGCGTTGCACGACCCGCCCGCCGGACCCGATCCCGGGCAAAAAACCGTCGCTGAACGGCAACGACCACGCCGCCGGGGCGCTGCTCTCCGGCGCCGCTCGCGCCGAGGAGCGGCCGCCGCGGGTGCTGGTGCTGAGCGCCGACATCGGCGAGGGGCACGACCTGCCGGCGCGGATGATCAAGGCCGACCTCGAAGAGGAGGTCCCGGAGGCCGAGGTGGAGATCGAGAACGGCCTCGACGCGATGGGGAAGATCTGCGCCGCCGTTCTTCGCAACGGCTCCGAGGTCACCTTCCGCTGGATGCCATGGCTGTTCGACATCCAGTACTGGCTGATCACCAAGTTCGGGCCCGCTCGCTGGCTCTTCCAGCATCTCGGGCTGTTGATCGGCGGCCGCGGCCTGATGCGCCTGATCGAGGAGCGGGATCCCGACGTCGTCATCTCGACCTACCCCGGGGTCACCGCCGTACTGGGAATGCTGCGCGAGAACCGCCGCCTCGATATCCCGGTGCAGTCGGCGATCACCGATCTAGCCGGACTGCGCTACTGGGCCCATCCCGGCGTCGACCTGCACTACGTGACCCATCCGGAGTCGATCGAGGAGGTCGAGAAGCTGGTCGGACCTGGAACCGTGGAGTGGGTGCGGCCGCCGATCTCGCGCGAGTTCCTGATGCCGCGCACCCGGCGCGACGCCCGCGCGGCGCTCGACGTCCCGGCGCACGCGCGGATGGTGCTCGTCTCCGGTGGCGGTTGGGGGGTCGGCGACCTCGAGGGCGCGGTCGAGTCGGCGCTCTCTGGCGACGACACGCTCGTGGTCTGCATCACCGGCCGCAACGAGTCGGTCCGCGAGAAGCTCGAGCAGCGCTTTGCCGACAACGACCAGGTTCGTGTACTCGGCTTCACCGAGCAGATGAGCGACTGGATGGCGGCCGCCGACGCGATGATCCACGCGACCGCCGGGCTGACCGTCCTCGAGGCCCACATCCGCGGCTGCCCCGTCGTCTCCTACGGCTTCTCGGCCGGCCACCTGCGGGCCAACAACGCCGCCTTCGAGCGCTTCGGCCTGGCCGAGGTCGCGCGCTCCGAGCACGAGCTGGAGTCGGTTCTGCGCCACGTCACCCGCGAGCGGCAATCGCCGGACTCCTCGTTCGCCTCACTGCCCTCGATCGCCTCGCGGGCGCTAAGCGTCAGGCCCAGGGTTCGCCCGCAGCCGGTCTGGCGCCTGCGGGCAGGGCGCACCGCCGCCGCCGCCGCCCTCGCCGTCGTGCTCCTGGTCATGGTGCTCTCAGCGGTGCACAGGGAGAGCCCCTACCGGGTGGTCGCGAACCCGATCAAGAGCCGCATCCACATCGGCGACATCGACACTCCGGCCGCCCCCCAAGCCGAATCACCGCCGGCCGAAACCACCTCCGCAGCAGCCTCGGCAAGCTCGACTCCTTGATCCGAGCCGCCGCCGGGGCCGGGCTGGCAGCCGCCACCGTCGCCTACGCGGGCCCGGCGCTGGCGCCGGTCGTGCCGCGTCTCGGGGACTCGTTGGGGATCAAGCTGCGCGAGGACGGCAGCGACGGGGTCGCCCTCACCTTCGACGACGGCCCGCATCCGCAGGGCACCCCGGCGGTGCTCGAGTCGTTGCGGGAGGCCGGAGCCAAGGCCACCTTCTTCCTCGCCGGCGAGCAGGTCGAGCGGCGGCCGGCGCTGGCGGCGGAGATCGTCGCCGCCGGACACCGGGTGGAGCTGCACTGCTATCGCCACCGCAATCAGCTGCGGCTGGGGGGGCGGGCGCTGCTGGAGGACGCCGAACGCGCCCGGGCCACGATCGAGGAGGCGAGCGGCCAGGCGATCGCCGACTACCGCCCGCCGTACGGGATCTTCAGCGCGGTCGGCCTGCGGGCGATTCGCGCCCGTGGCTGGCGGCCGGTGCTGTGGTCGCGGTGGGGCAGGGACTGGGCGGGGAGAGCGACGCCGGCGTCAATCACGCGTCGACTGACCGCTGGCGCCCGGGCCGGCGACATCCTGCTGCTGCACGATGCCGACTACTACAGCGTGCCGGGCTCCTGGGTTCGCACCGCCACGGCGGTGCCGAGGATCCTCGAGGAGCTCGAGGCACGGGGACTGAAATCAAGGCTGCTCCGCCGCTGAGCAGGCGGCGCCAGAGTCCACACCTCGCAGCCCGCGAAGGCTTCGTCGAGTTGCCGTGCCATGGTGCTCCTGGGCCGGTCCTGGTCGAAGATTTGCTTGGCCACCAGCTCTCCGTCCTGTAGGGGGTTTGGGAAAGATTCCACCCCCGGTCGGACGAAGAGCATGCACTTTGCGGGTTTCTGGGAACAGGTGTTCGTATCGGCCGTTACGCGGACTCTGCAAACTGGGCGATCTCTTCGGCCAGGAGCTGGGGCTGATCGAGCGGGACGAAGGTCTTCGAGTCCGGGATCGGGACGATCCGGGCGTTCCCCGCTTCGGTGGCGAGGCGTTCGGCGTAGGAGATCGGGAAATACCTGTCGCCGGGTGCCCAGGCCAACAGGATCGGCAGCTCGGAGCCCCGCAGCTTCGCCGCCGCCTCGAGCGTGTAGCGCTTGTTCATCCCGATCGTGACCTTCTTGAGGTCGCGTTTCACGGCGGGGTCGTCGAGCCCCGGCCGCAGCCACGAGGCGACCAGATCGTCGGGGATCGGAGTCCTGGCGAACGGCTTGAAGGCGCGCCGGCCGGCGGCCGCAAACCTGAACGGTGCGGCCAGAACCGCCATCCCGCCCGGCAGCTTCGCCAGCGGCGGCATCGCCTTGAAGATCCCGGGGGGAAAGTTCTCGTGGGTGTCGCAGTTGGTGAGGACGAGGCGACCGATCCGCTCCGGGTGGCGGGTGACCAGGACCTGCGACATGGCGCCGCCGGAGTCGTTGCCGACGATCGTGACGTCCTCGAGGTCGAGCGCCTCGAGCAGGCTGGCGATCGTCGCCGCGACGCCGGGAGGGGAGAGGTCGGCGGCGGGGTTCATCGCGATCTGTTGCGAACCCATCGGCCAGTCCGGCGCGATGCAGCGGCAACCGCCCGCGAGCCGGTCGACGACGCCATCCCAGAGGCGCCCGTCGACGAGGTAGCCGTGGACGAAGACGACAGCCTTGCCGGCACCCGCTTCTCGATACCGAATGCGCCCCGCCGGCAACTCGATTTCCTTACGCTGACTCGCACCGGTGCTCATATTTCTTCCTCCGTTCTTTCTTGGTCCTTCTAACATACATACACCATGAATGTAGATAATGATAATCCCGGGAGCGGCGAGGGCCGCCCCCGGGGTGGGGGAAGTGCCGCTCGCCGGACCCAATCGGAGCGCACCGAGGCGACCAGGGCCGCGCTGATGGCCGCCGCCCGGCGCCTCTTCACCGATCGTGGCTATGACGGCGTCGGGACCGAGGAGATCGTGCGCGCGGCCGGAGTCACCCGCGGCGCCCTCTACCACCACTTCGGCGGCAAGGCCGAGCTGCTCGATGCCGTTTACGAGCGCCTCGAGGCGGAGTCGACCGAGCGCGTCGCCCGGGTCGTCCTCGGCTCCGAGCTGGAGAGCCCGCTGGAGGCGATGAAGGCCGGGATCGAGGCCTTCCTCGACGAGTGCGCCGAGCCGGAGCTGCAGCGGATCGCCCTCCACGACGCACCCGCGGTGCTGGGGTGGGACCGTTGGCGCGAGATCGCCGCCGCCAACGGCCTCGGCCTGATCGAGGCCAGCCTGACCGCGGCAATCGAGGCGGGGGAGATCCGTCCGCTGCCGGCGAAGCCGATGGCGCATCTGCTGCTCGGGGCACTCGACGAGGCGGCGATGCTCGTCGCCCGTTCCGACGACCCGGCCAGTCGGGCCGAGGTGACGGCCGTCCTACTCGTGCTGCTCGAGAGCCTCTCCGTCTCGCGGGCGCTCTGAGCGAATCCGCAGCGCGGCGTCGGCCAGGTCCGCGTCGATGCGATCGTGGTGTGCGAGCCGGCGCGACTCCTTCTGCGCGTACATCCGCACGTCGGCAAGCTGCATCGCCTCTCGTGGAGAATCGGCCTCGACCGGGATCGAGACGGCTCCCCAGGACGCGCCCAGCTCGAAGCCCTTGCCGCGTGCGCTCAGCGCTTCCGCGGCCAACTTGCAGGCCGCGTCCTCGTCGTCGACGTCGCACTCGATCAGGACGGCGAACTCGTCGCCGCCGATGCGGTAGGCGTAGCCGTCGCCCCTGACCGCATCGCGCAGCTGGCGCCCGAGGCGGGCCAATATCTCGTCGCCGGCCGGATGGCCGAAGGTGTCGTTGAAGCGCTTGAAGCCGTTGAGGTCGAGCAGCATCAGGGTGACCGGTTCCTCGCCGGCCCGGTCACAGCGAGCCGCGAGGTCCACCTGCATCCGCCCCTGGTTGCCGAGCCCGGTCAAGCGATCGGTTCGCACCTGTTCGAGCAGGCGCTTGTTCTCGCGCACGCCGATCGCCAGCCGGGCGATCACCGCTAGCATCGTCGCCGCCGTCAGCGACGCTCCCAGCGGGCTCGAGGTCTTCGAGTACTGAAGCGTGAAGAGGCCGAGGATCACGATCGTGAACAGAGCCGGGATCGTCAGCTCGCGCCAGCCGTCGAAGCGGGCCGCGGGCTGGATCTTCGCGGCCTGCGGCTGCCAGGCCTCGGCGCCGATGCAGACCGCTCCGAGCAGGTAGATCGGTTCGATCCAGTCACCGCCGGGGAAGCCGTCGCCGGTCGCTTGCAGCGTGAAGGCGATGTCGGCGACGACCAGCGCGCCGAGTCCCAGCAGCAGCAGCGACCAGGTCCGGCCCGGCCGCCAGCGGGTGAGCGCGACGACGCCGACCGCCAGCGACAGCATCAGGATGTCGCCGAGCGGATAGGCAAGGGTCGTCGCCACTTCGAGCCGGGAGCCGGTGGTGTGGCCGGCGACGTACTCGAAGACGAAGGCGGTGCCGAGCGCCGCCGTCCCCAGCGCCGCGATCAGCCCGTCCATCCACAGTCGCCAGTCGAGCTCGCGCGCCCGTTCGCGGATCAGCAGGTAGACGCCGGCGGCGGCCAGCGGATAGAAGGCGAGATAGCCGATGTCGGCCGGGGAGGGGTAGGGGGCCGAGGGGTTGCCCTGGATGAACACGGTCCAGTAGATCTCGGCGGCTCCCCAGGCCAGCACGGCAGCCGAGATCGCCAGCCAGGCGGCGCGCTCGCGGCCTGCCCCGAGCGCCTTGATCAGGCAGGCGAGGCCGGCGCTGACGATCACCGCGTCGTACAGAGGTCCATTGACGAACGAGTCGAGGTCGGAAGCCCCGATCCCCAGCCAGTCGTGGAGCGTGACCAGGGCCGCCCCGCCGAACAGCAACGCCCCGATTGCCGTGCGTACAGCGCGGATGCTCGCGGTTTGCGGTGCCAGGCTCGCGGTTGCCACCAGGTGGTATCGGCAGCACTTGCGCACTCCTCTAGACTTGGTTGAGATGAAGACTGCAATTCACCCCAATTACACGCTTGCCAACGTGCATTGCTCGTGCGGCAACCAGTTCTACACGCGTTCGACCAAGGACGATCTCCACGTAGAGCTCTGCTCCGAGTGCCACCCGTTCTACACGGGCAAGCAGAAGCTAGTCGACACCGGTGGCCGCGTCGAGCGCTTCCAGCGCCGCGCCGCCAAGCATCGGGCCGGGAAGTAGCCGGTGAGCCCACCGACGGGCTCGGCACAGGCATCCCAGGTCTCCTCCGGCAGCGGGGGGGACCCGCTTCGCATGCCCGACGGCGCCCTCGTCGCCAAGCGCGACGCGCCCGTTGGCGGGCAGGCGGTGCTGGAGGGAGTGATGATGCGCGGCGTCTCGGTCTGGGCGGTCGCCGTCCGCACGCCCGAGGGCCAGATCGAAATCGAGTCCGAGAAGCTGGTCCCCTGGGCCCGGCGCCACCGGCTCTGGCGCCTGCCGGTGCTGCGCGGCGTCGTCGCCCTCGGCGAGTCGATGAAGATCGGCTTCAAGGCGCTGGCGATCTCGGCCAACGCCCAGATCGAGGAGGACGAGGAGGGCGAGAAGGAGGAGATCGGCGGCTGGGTCTGGGGCCTGACGATCGTCTTCTCGCTGCTGCTCTCGATCGGCCTCTTCTTCGTCGTTCCGGTCGGCCTGACCAGCCTGATCAAGGGCCAGCTCGGCTCGCCGCTCCTCTTCTGGCTGGTCGAGGGCCTGCTGCGGACGGGGATCTTCATCGGCTACATCGCCGCGATCAGCAAAATGCCGGACCTGCGGCGGACCTTCGAGTACCACGGCGCCGAGCACAAGACGATCTCCTGTTACGAGGCCGAAGACGAGCTGACCCCCTCGCGGGCCAAGCTCTATTCGCGCCTGCACCCGCGCTGCGGCACCAGCTTCCTGCTGATCGTGATGGTGCTGGCGATCTTCGTCTTCGCCCCGATCGGGCTGCCCGCCTGGTACTGGCTGGTGGCCTCGCGGATCCTCGGGATCCCGCTGATCGCGGGCCTCTCCTACGAGGTGATCAAGTGGGCCGGCAAACACCGGCGCAAACGCTGGGTGCGGGCGGTGATGTGGCCGGGCCTGATGCTGCAGAACCTGACCACCCGCGAGCCCGACGAAGAGCAGCTCGCGGTTGCGATCGCCTCCCTGAACGCGGTTCTCGCTCGGGAGAATCCCGAGCAGGCCGCCAAGCAGCAGCACATCGAGATCGTCGCTTAGCGGGGGCGTCGCGAGCCGCATCGTGACTTAGCTCTGCCGACTATGTTGTCGGAATGATCGATCGGCTTGTCGAGCAGATTGAGGCGCGCTTCTCCGAGTTGGAGGGGCAGATGTCCGATCCTGCGGTGATCGCCGACCGCGAACGCTATGCCGAAGTCGGGCGGGAGTACAGGGACCTGCAGCCGGCGCGGGAGCTGGCGGCCGAGTACGCGACGCTGAAGGACGATCTCGAAGGCGCGCGGGAGCTGCTCGCCGAGGGCGAGGACGCCGAGATGCGCAAGGTCGTCGACGAGTCGCCGGCGCGGCTGGAGGAGCTCGAAGAGGAGATCCGGCTGGCGATGGTCGAGCGCGATCCCAACGACGACAAAAACGTGATCGTCGAGATCAGGGCCGGAACCGGGGGGGACGAGGCGGCCCTGTTCGCCGGCGACCTCTACAAGATGCTGACCCGTTACGCCGAGGAGCGCGGCTTCAGCACCGAGATCCTCTCCCAGTCGGCTTCGGAGATGGGCGGCTTCAAGGAGGTCACCCTCGGCGTCAAGGGCGACGGGGCCTACTCGGTGTTCAAGTTCGAGGGCGGGACCCACCGCGTCCAGCGCGTCCCCGAGACCGAGTCGCAGGGCCGGATCCACACCTCGACCGCGACGATCGCGGTGCTGCCGGAGGCCGAGGAGGTCGAGGTCGAGGTCGACCAGAACGACCTCCAGATCGACGTCTACCGCTCTTCCGGGCCTGGTGGGCAGTCGGTCAACACGACAGACTCGGCGGTTCGGATCACCCACAAACCGACCGGCATCGTCGTCTCGATGCAGGACGAGAAGTCGCAGCTGCAGAACAAGGACCGGGCGATGCGGGTGCTCCGCGCTCGTCTTTACGAGCGCGAGCTGGCCGAACAGCAGGCGAAGATCGCTTCCGAGCGCAAGGCCCAGGTCGGCAGCGGCGAGCGCTCCGAGAAGGTCCGTACCTACAACTTCCCCCAGGGCCGGGTGACCGACCACCGGATCAAGCTGACCTCGCACAACCTCGACGGCGTGCTCGGCGGCGACCTCGCCGAGTTCACCGACGCGCTTTCCGCCGAGGAGAAGCGACAGCGTTTGGAGACTGCCACGATTGGCTGACGCGGTGGCGGAGATTCGCGAAGCGATGCATGCGGCCGTAGACGCGATGCGGGCCGCCGGTGTGGAACAGGCCAGATTGGACGCCGAACTGCTCCTGGCGGATGCGATGGGTGTCGAGCGAGCGGCACTGGTCGCCGATCCCGGGGCCGAGGTGTCGCCGGCGGCGGCGCGGGTGTTTGGGGAAATGGTGCGGCGGCGGCTGCGGCGCGAGCCGGTTGCCTACATCCTCGGCCGCAAGGGCTTTCGCAACATCGAGCTGGCGGTCGACGGGCGGGTTCTGATCCCCCGCCCGGAGACCGAGCTGCTGGTTGAAGTGGCGCTGGAGCGCGAACCGGCGAGCGTGCTCGACGTCGGCACCGGCTCCGGGGCGATCGCGCTGGCGATCGCCGACGAGCTGCCCGGCTGCGAGGTGACGGCGACCGACACCTCCCCCCGGGCGCTCGAAGTGGCACGCGGCAACGCCGAGCGTCTCGGGCTGGCAGAGCGCGTCCGCTTCCTAGAAGGCACTATTCCGACGGGCGAGGGCTTCGACCTGATCGTCGCCAACCTGCCCTACGTCGCCGAGGCCGACTGGGCGTCGCTGCAGCCAGAGGTGACCCGGTGGGAGCCCCGCGAGGCGTTGCTCGCCGGCCGCGACGGCCTCGACGCCTACCGCGCCCTGTTGGGCGATCGAGGTCGCACTTCGTCCCGGATAGCGGAAACAACTGCGACCTCGATGCCGCCAGTCGTGGCGTTGGAGGTGGGGGAGGGGCAGGCCGGCTCGGTCGCTGCGCTGCTGGGCGAGGCGGGCTTCTCCGCGGTTGGGACCCGAGCCGACCTGGCCGGGATCGAGCGGGTCGTGGTGGGCGCCCGGTGAGCGCCGGCGCCAACACCCAGGTGATCTCGGCCGCGAGCATCATCGCTCGCAAGGAGCTGCAGCGCCGCGTCTCCGCCGGCGGCGTCGTCGTCTTTCCCTCCGACGGCCTCTACGGACTCGCCTGCGACCCCCTCGACGTCTCGGCGATCGCCCGGATCCACCGCCTCAAGGGGCGCGACGAGGGCAAATCCTCAGCGGTCATGTACTTCTCGCCGCTGGCGATGCGGGAGCTGGTGGCCGGGCTCGGGCCGCGCACCGCCGCCGCGGTCAGCGCCCTGCTCCCAGGGCCCGTCACCCTCGTCGTCGCCAACCCCGGACATCGCTATCCGCTCGCCTGTCGCGAGGACGTCGAGCGGCTCGGCATCCGGCTCCTCGCCGGGCCGCTGGCCGGTGCGATGTGCCCGGTCTTCCAGACCTCGGCCAACCTCAGCGGCGAGCCGCCGCCGCCGAGGTTCGCCGACGTCCCGGCCGCGGTCATCGCCGGCGCCGACCTGGCGATCGACGGCGGCGAGCTGACCGGGCTGCCCTCGACCGTGGTCGACATCGCCACGATCGAGGAGGACGGTGGCTGGAAGATCCTGCGCCAGGGCGCTCTCTCCCAGGGCGACCTCGCCAGCGCTCTGGCCTCCGTCGGCCTCGGCTGAGCGGCCTCGCCAACAGCCGGTTTCGCCGCTGAAGGGAAGGCGGAGGTAGCGGCGCGAGGTGTTGTCGTTCTCGTTCGACTCGAAGAGTAGGCTGGTGGACCTTCCAGTAGGAGCCGCCCCAGCGGTAGCCGATGTCGGTGAAGTTGAGGGTGGCGCGGCTTGGCCTGGCTCGCGGCGGGCGCCGCGGCGACGATGGCGAGGACGGCGACGAGGGATCGAAAGGCGCGATTTCACGGCGCCAGACTATCCCGGGCCGTTGCTATCGTCGCCCCGAGCGAATCGATTCCGTGAACGAGCTTCCCGACAACTTCCAGACCGCCCCCCTCGCCGAGGTCGACGCCGAGATCGCCGCCGTCCTCGACGGCGAGTTGCGCCGCCAGCAGCGCACCCTGGAGATGATCGCCTCCGAGAACTTCGTTCCGCAGGCGATTCTCGAAGCCGTCGGCTCGGTGCTGACCAACAAGTACGCCGAGGGCTATCCGGGCCGCCGTTACTACGGCGGTTGCGAGGAGGTCGACGTCGCCGAGCAGCTGGCGATCGACCGGGCCAAGGAGCTGTTCGGCGCCGAGCACGCCAACGTCCAGGCCCACGCCGGCGCCCAGGCCAACAACGCCGCCTACATGGCGCTGATCGAACCCGGTGACACGATCCTCGGCCTCGCGCTCGACCACGGCGGCCACCTCAGCCATGGAATGAAGCTGAACGTCTCCGGCAAGCTCTACGAGCCGGTCGCCTACCACGTCAGCCGTGAGGACTTCCGAGTCGACATGGAGGAGGTCGAGCGGTTGGCGAAGGAGCACCGGCCGAAGCTGATCGTCGCCGGCTGGTCCGCCTATCCGCGCCAGCTCGACTTCGCCGCCTTCCGCGAGGTCGCCGACTCGGTCGGGGCGAAGCTGATGGTCGACATGGCCCACTTCGCCGGCCTCGTCGCCGCCGGCGAGCATCCGAACCCGGTCGAGCACGCCGACGTCGTCACGACGACGATCCACAAGACCCTCTGCGGCCCTCGCAGCGGCATGATCCTCTGTCGCGAGGAGTATGCGAAAGCGGTTGACAAAGCGATCTTCCCCGGCCAGCAGGGCGGCCCGTTGATGCACACGATCGCGGCCAAGGCGGTGGCGATGCGGATCGCCGCCACGGAGCCGTTCCGGGCCCGTCAGCGGCAGACGATCGCCAACGCCCAGGCGTTTGCCGCCGGGCTCGAAGCCGGCGGCATCCCGGTCCTCACCGGCGGCACCGACGTCCATCTCGTCCTCGTCGACCTGACCCCGACCGGCCTCGACGGCCAGAGCGCCGAGGACCGGCTCGAGGCGATCGGGATCACCGTCAACCGCAACGCGATCCCCTTCGACGAGCGGCCGCCGATGAACCCATCGGGGCTGCGGATCGGCACCCCGGCGCTGACCACCCGCGGCATGGGGCAGGCGGAGATGGCCGAGATCGCCGAGGTCATCGCGATCGCGCTGACCGGCGACTTCGTCTTCGAGAAGGACGGCCTCCAGGGTCGCACCGAGGCGTTGATGGATCGCCACCCGCTCTACCCCCAGCTGACCCCGAGCACCGTCTGAGCGACGGCGTCGAAAACCGGTGCGAAGGCTTGCAGGGCCCGTGAAGGTTTGGGTCGACTGCACCGCCGCCGCGCACCCGTTGGTCCTGCGCCCGATCGTCGAGCGGCTCGAAGCCCAGGGCCACGAGGTCTTCATCACCGCCCGCGAGTACGGGCAGACGCTCGGCATCCTCGACCGGCTCGGGTTGCCGTACACGACCGTCGGCGAGCACGGCGGCGCCTCGCGACTGGGCAAGGCCTGGGCGCTCGGCAGTCGCTCCTCGCGCCTGGCCCGGGTGGTCTGGAAGCAGGCGCCGCAGCTGGCGATCGGCCATGGCTCGGTCGACCTTGCCGTCGTTGCCTACTGCTTCCGCATCCCCTCGGTGCAGATGCAGGACTACGAGTTCGCGCGGCTGCAGCGCCAGATCGCCTTCCGCCTGGCGCGCCGGGTGCTGGCGCCGGAGTCGATCCCGGTCGAGCGCCTGGAGAAGATCGGTGCCAAGGCGCCGAAGCTGACCCGCTACCCGGGTCTGAAGGAGGAGTACTACCTGGCCGACTTCGAGGCCGACCCGGCGGTCCTCGACGAGCTGGGCCTCGACCGCGAGAAGGTTCTGGTGGTGGTGCGGCCGCCGCCGGAGACCTCCGAGTACCACGCCCGCAACGATCTCTACGGCGAGACGATCCGGCGGCTGGCCGCGGCGGCGGGCGAGGCGCAGGCGGTGATCATCCCGCGCACCGAGGAGCAGGGCGCGGCCGCGCGGGCGATCGGCGCCGCCAACCTGATCGTCCCCGAGCGGGCGATCGACGCCCAGAGCCTGATCGCCTACGCCGACCTCGTCGTCAGCGCCGGGGGGACGATGAATCGCGAGGCCGTCGCCCTCGGCACCCCGGTCTTCACCACCTTCACGGGCCGGATGGGCGGCGTCGACGAGGCGCTGATCGCGGCGGGACGGCTCCAGGTCCTGACCGACCCTGCCTCGCTGGTCCTCGCCAAGCGTCAGACTCCGGTTGGGGTGCTGCACCCGCGCGACCCCGCGTCGCTGGTCGAGGGCGCGCTGGCCGCAGTCGACGACCTCGCGCTCAAGTAGCCTGAGCCGCGCCCGCTTCTCGCGCGGGCAATGCGCATGGGCCCGACGACCACTGACGCCGTCTTCGCCTTCGCCGCCGCCGCGGCGATCGCCTGGCTGCTGGTCCCCTACGCCGAGAAGCTCGCCTACAGGGTCGGCGCGATCGACCAGCCGACCGAGCGGGGCCTGCACGACCGGCCGATGCCGCGGCTCTCGGGGCTGGCGATCCTGGTCGCGGTCGAGGTCGCCGGTTGGATCTGGCTGTCCGGCGATGACGAGAGCCGCTCGATCCTGCTCGGCGCGATCGCGATCGCCGCGGTCGGCGTCGTCGACGACATCTACAGCCTGCCGGCGCTGCCGAAGCTGTTCGGCCAGATCGCCGCGGCGCTGATCCCGGTCCTGGCCGGGGTCCGGGTCGACAACCTCACCCTTCCCTTCCTCGGCGGTTTCGGACTCGGCTGGTGGGCCTATCCGCTGACCGTGCTCGGGATCGTCGCCGTGGTCAACGTGATCAACTTCCTCGACGGCGTCGACGGGCTCGCGGCCGGAGTCTGCACGATCGCCGCGATCACCCTCGCCGCGATCGCGCTCTCGCTCGAACGCAACGCCGCCGGCGTCCTCGCGGCGCTGACCGCCGGCGCCGCGCTGGGCTTCCTTCGCCACGGCTTCCCGCCCGCCTCGAGCTTCATGGGGGACACCGGCTCGAACCTGCTCGGCTTCCTGCTGGCGACCGTCTCCGTCCAGGGGGCGCTGAAGACCAACGCCGTGATCGCCCTCGCCTTCCCGCTGATCGTGCTCGCGGTGCCGATTCTCGACACCGGCTTCGTCGTCGCCAAGCGGCTCAAATACCGGCAGCCGATCTACCAGGCCGACAGCTGGCACTTCCACCACCGGATGGCCAACATCGGCTTCTCCCAGCGCCGTACGGTCGCCTACCTCTACGCCTGGACCCTGGTCATGGCCGGGCTCGCCCTGGCGCTGCGCTTCGTCCCCTACAGCGACAACCACGGCCATTTCAACGTCCTCTGGACCGTTGTGATGTGCGCCTGCCTGCTGATCGCCCTGGCCTCCAGCGTGTATCTCGTCTACGTGCTCGAGATCCTCAAGCTGCGCCGCGGCGCGATCAATCCGGAGACGGGCGAGTTCGAGGCGCTCGACCTGGAATCCCCTCCAAGTGGCAAGGCTCACTAACCCGCATCAGAATGCCGATCTTCAGGACCTTTGGGTATAGTCGCCATCCGCCCGCTCACCCCTGAGCCGGGCGTCTTTTATGTCTCCTCCCAAGTACGTCGACCTACTCGTGTTGGCCGCCGCGCTCGCAGTTTTTCTGCTCGGAGGATTCCCCCTGCTCGGTTACGCGGTTGCCGCCGGCTCCTGGCTCGCCCAGCGGGGGATACAGATCCTCGCCACGCGCCGGGCGACGGCCGAGCTCGCCGCCGGTAATCGCCAGAAGGCGATGGGCATCGTCGCCGCGACCTCGCTCGGCCGGGTCTGGCTGATGGCCACCGCGGTCCTCCTCGTCGGCCTCTCCGACCGCCAGGCCGGCCTGGCCGCCGCGGTCTTGGTCCTGGTTCTCTTCACCGCCTCCTTCGCCGCCCAGGGCCTCGCCCACCTCTTCGGTGAGCCGGAGGGGCAGCGGGCCGCATGAGCGCCGAGACGGCAACCGCCGAGGCGCCGCAGGGCGCCAAGAAGTCCGGCGGCCTCAGCACCAAGAGCAAAGTACTGATCGGGATCGGGGTCTATCTCGGGATCGCGATCCTGATGCTGCTGATCTTCGGCAGCTCCGGCAAGCTCGAATCCTTCAAGCCCCAGAACGAGTTCAAGCTCGAACCGTGGGTCTCGATCCACCTCGCCGGGATCGATCTCAGCATCAACAAAGCGGTCTTCTACCTGCTCCTCGCGAGCGGCCTGACGATCGGCACGATGGTCTGGATCGCCCGCCGCATGCAGCAGAAGCCGAACCGGGTGCAGACCGCGATCGAGGTCGCCTACGACATGACCAAGAACACGATCGCCGGCGGCAGCCTCGACACCAGGATGTCCGCCCGCTGGTTCCCGTTCCTCGCCGCGCTCTTCTTCTGGATCTGGTTCTCGAACATGATCGGGTTCCTGCCGCTGCCGACCAACACCGAGCACACCTTCACCGTCTTCGGCCTCGAAATCCCCTCCTTCGCGATCTACGCCGCGACCGCCAACCTCTCGATCCCGTTGGCGCTGACGCTGGTCGTCTGGATCTCCTACCACGTCGAAGGGATCCGGGCCAAAGGACTCTTCAAGTACCTGGCAAGCTGGTTGCCGCCGGGTCTCGAGGAGATGAATCCTCTTGCCAAGGCGTTCATCTTCGTGATCGAGGCGATCTCCCACTTCGCCCGCCTGATCTCGCTCTCGGTGCGACTCTTCGCCAACATCCTCGCCGGCCATCTGCTGCTGCTGTTCATGGGCGGCGGCCTGGCGGTGCTGCTGGGCATCGCGGCGCTGGGCGCGCTCACCTTCCCCCTCGCCTTCTTCTTCTTCATCCTCGAGGTCGGGCTTATCGCAACGCTGCAGGCATTCATCTTCTCGACCCTCACTGCCATCTATCTCGGCGGAGCCACCTCCGCGAGTCACTAGAAAAGGAGCACCTGTTCATGGATCTGTCCCCTATCGTCGCCGCCGTCTCAGACGAAGGCGTGGAAAAGGCCGGTAAGGCGATCGCCCTCGGCGTCGGCGCCGGTCTCGGCTCGATCGGCGCCGGCATCGGCATCGGCTTCATCTTCGGCAAGGAGATCGAGTCGGTTGCCCGCCAGCCCGAGATGAAAGACGAGCTCCAGAGCATTCGCTGGCTCGGCTTCGCCCTGACCGAGGCCGTCGCCTTCTACACGTTCATCTTCGGCCTGATCGCCTTCTTCCTCTAAGCGCATGGGTCTGCTCGGCAACATTGGCGCGATTCCGCTCGCGGCCGCGAAGAGCGAAGGCGGCAGCTTCCTGGTCTCACCGGGCCTTGGCCTGATGATCTGGACGCTGGTCCTCTTCCTGTTCACGATGTGGGTGCTCAGCAGGCTGGCCTTCCCGAAAATCCAGGAAGCCCTGGACCGCCGGGCGAAAACGATCGCCGAGTCACTCGACGCGGCCGAGCGCCAGCGCCGCGAATCCGACGAGCTGCTCGAGGAGTACCGCGGCCGGCTCGCCGAGGCGCGTGAGCAGGCGGACGACATCATGGCTCGCGCTCGCAAAGCGGCCGAGACCGCCGAGGCCGAGGCGACCGTCGCCGGTCGCGAGAAACGCGAGGAGCTGGTTGCGGCGGCGAAGCGCGACATCGAAGCGGAGACCCGCCGCTCGCTGGAGCAGATCCGCACCGAGGTCGCCGACCTGACCGTGCTCGCGACCGAGAAGGTGACCCGCAAGAGCCTCAACGCCGACGACCAGCGTCGCCTCGTCGAGGAGGCGCTCAGCGAGGTCGACTTCTCGCGGCTCTCGGGGTCGGAGAACTAGGTGGCCCGCTGATGCAGGACGTCGCCCACGCCTACGCCGACGCCCTCTTTGAGGTCGCCAAGCAGAAGGGCAGGCTGGATCAGGCGCGCGAGCAGCTCGGGCAATTCGCCGACGCCATCGATCGTGACCGCGACCTTCAGGTCTTCTTCTTCAGCCCGTACTTCTCGTCGAGCGAGAAGAGCGACGGCGCGAAGCGGGCGCTGGTTGGAGCCGACCCCGAGTTCGTCAACTTCCTCGACCTCGTGATCGAAAAGCAGCGGATGCCGGAGATCTTCCGTATCCGCCGCCAGTTCGAGGAGCTCTGGAAGCACGAGAACCGCCGCATCGACGTGACCGTGACCAGCGCCGTCGAGCTGGACCCGGCCGTGGTCGGCAAGATCGGCGAGGAGATCGAGCGACAGACCGGCCAGGAGGTCGATCTGGCCAGTCGCGTCGACGCGGAGATCCTCGGCGGCGTCGTCCTGCAGGTGGGAAACATGGTCCTCGACGCGAGCATTCGCAATCGCTTGGAGAAACTTCGAAAAAGCGTCGCTCAAGCGGCGTAAGGAGGCAGAGAGCACCCGATGGAGATCAAGCCGGACGAGATCGCAAGCATTCTGCGCGAGCGGATCGAGGGGTTGGAGGCTGATTCCGCCGACCTCTCCGAGGTTGGAACGGTCCTCTCCGTGGCCGACGGCATCGCCCGCGTCCACGGCCTCGACAACTGCATGGCGCTGGAGATGCTGGACCTGCCGCACGGGGTGACCGGGCTGGCGCTGAACCTCGAGGCCGACAACGTCGGCGTCGTGCTGTTCGGCGAGTGGGAAAAGATCGTCGAGGGCGACACGGTCAAACGGACCGGGCACCTGCTGCGGATCCCCGTCGGCGAGGAGCTGCTGGGCCGGATGGTCGACCCGCTCGGCCGCCCGCTCGACAACCGCGGCGAGATCGCCACCACCGAGACCCGCCCGGCCGAGTTCAAAGCCCCCGGCGTGGTCGAACGTCAGCCGGTGACCGAACCGGTCCAGACCGGGCTGATGGCGATCGACGGGATGATCCCGATCGGCCGTGGCCAGCGAGAGCTGATCATCGGCGACCGACAGACCGGCAAGACGGCGATCGCGATCGACACGATCATCAACGCCCGCGACAAGGACATGGTCTGCATCTACGTCGCGATCGGGCAGCGGATGTCGACCGTCGTGCAGCTGAAAGAGGTGCTCGAGGAGAACGGCGCGTTGGAGAACACGATCATCGTCGCCGCCCCCGCCGACGAGGCGGCGCCGATCAAGTACATCGCCCCCTATGCCGGCTGCGCGATGGGCGAGCACTTCCTCTACAACGGCAAAGCCGCCCTCGTCGTCTACGACGACCTCACCAAACACGCCTCCGCCTACCGCCAGATGTCGCTGCTGCTGCGGCGCCCGCCGGGCCGCGAGGCCTACCCCGGTGACGTCTTCTACCTGCACTCCCGCCTGCTGGAGCGCGCGGTGAAGCTCAACGACGACCTCGGCGGCGGCTCGCTGACGGCGCTGCCGATCATCGAGACCCAGGCCTCCGACGTCTCCGCCTACATCCCGACCAACGTGATCTCGATCACCGACGGTCAGATCTTCCTCGAGTCCGACCTCTTCTTCTCGGGCGTGCGGCCGGCGATCAACGTCGGCATCTCGGTCTCGCGGGTGGGCGGCAACGCGCAGACCAAGGCGATGAAGAAGGTCGCCGGGAAACTGCGCCTCGACCTCTCCCAGTACCGCGACCTCGAGGCCTTCGCCCAGTTCGGCTCCGAGCTCGACGCCGAGACCCAGAAAGCGCTGACCCGCGGCGAACGGCTGGTCGAGCTGCTGAAACAGAAAGAGCGCGAACCGCTCAGCATCGGCGATCAGGTCGCGGCGATCTACTCCGGCACCGGCGGTTATCTCGACCGGATCAAAACCGAGCGCGTCGGCGAGTTCCTCGGCGACCTGCGGACTCGCCTGCACTCCGAGAAGGCCGACCTCCTGAAGCGGATCGAAGACAGCGGCAAGCTCGAGGACAGCGACGCGGAGGAGCTCGGCAAGGCGATCGGCGACTTCGTCGACGACTTCGGTGCCGACTTCGACGAGAACGGCGACCCGGTCGAGGCCGGCGAGTCCGACCGGATCAAGTCGCCGCAGGAGCGCCAGGCCCCGGCGCGCGTCGCCGGCGGGGGCTCCGGCGATTCCGAGCAGTCCAAGGATGCCAAGGAGGCGACGCCGGCCTAGTTCGCCCGGCGCTCCGCTATGGCCAACCAGAAGGAAGTTCGGAGCAGGATTGCTTCGATCAAGAACATCAACAAGATCACGCGGGCGATGGAGATGGTCGCCGCGGCGCGGCTGCGGCGCTCCGAGCAGCGGATCGCCGCGATGCGCCCCTACGCGGAGGGGATGCGAAAGCTGACCCGCCGCGCCGCCGAGCAGGCCGGCGGCCTGCCGCGAGTCCCGGTGCTCGACCAGCACGACGATCTCGACCGGATCGGAGTCGTCCTGATCACCGGCGACCGTGGCCTTGCCGGCGCCTTCAACACCAACATCGTCCGCGAGGGCCTGCGGGCCCGCCAGAGCGCCCGCGAGGAAGGCGCCGAGACCTCCTTCTCGGTCGTCGGCCGCAAGGGCGTCTCCGCCCTCACCTTTCGCAAGCTCGACGTCCGCACCTCATACGTCGGCTTCACCGACCGACCGGCCTTCGCCAACGCCCGCGAAATCGGCGAGGAGCTGACCGCCCGCTACGTCGAGGGGGACCTCGACCGGGTCGAGCTGGTCTATAACCGCTACGTCTCGCCGCTCACCCAGCACGTCTGGAAACAGACGCTGCTGCCGCTGCAGCAGGCCGATGTGATCGGCGAGGGAGTCGAGGCCGAGCAGGAGAGCGGCGAGGAGACCGAGGCCGAGCGCGCCCAGAGCCGATCGCAGTGGGAATACGAGCCCGAACCTGAGGAGCTCCTCGCCAGGCTGATCCCGGAGTACGTGACGATTTCGATCTACCGGGCGCTGCTCGAGTCCGCCGCTTCAGAGCTCGGCGCCCGGATGACCGCGATGCGCAATGCCGCCGAGAACGCGGAAACGATGATGGACGACCTGACGCTGGAGATGAACCGGGTCCGCCAGGCGGAAATCACGCAGGAGATCTTGGAGGTCGTAGCCGGCGCCGAGGCGCTGGGCTAGACCCGAAACGAGCACGAGCACAAAGGAACCAATGGCTGAGAGCAACGGAACCAACGTAGGACGCGTCGAGCAGGTCACGGGCGTGGTCGTCGACGCGGTCTTCCCCGACCAGCTGCCGGAGATTTACGGGGCGGTCAAAATCGAGATGGCGGGCGACGGCGACAACGAACCGACCGAGCTGGTCTGCGAGGTGCAGCAGCATCTGGGCGACGACCGCGTGCGCACCGTCGCGATGGACGCCACCGACGGCCTCCAGCGCGGCGACAAGGTGATCGACACCGGCGGTCCGATCACGGTCCCGGTCGGCGACGCGACCCTGGGCCGGATCTTCAACCTGCTCGGCGAGCCGATCGACAACGGGCCCGCGGTCGAGGCCGAGGAACGCTGGCCGATCCACCGTCCGGCCCCGAAGGCCTCCGACCTGACCCCGACCCAGGAGGTCCTCGAAACCGGGATCAAGGTCATCGACCTGCTGGCCCCCTACGCCAAAGGCGGCAAGGTCGGGCTGTTCGGCGGCGCCGGCGTCGGCAAGACGGTGCTGATCCAGGAGCTGATCCGCAACATCGCCGAGGAGCACGAGGGCCTTTCCGCCTTCTGCGGCGTCGGCGAGCGCTCGCGCGAGGGCAACGACCTCTGGCTGGAGATGAAAGAGTCCGGCGTGATCGACAAGACGATGCTCGTCTTCGGTCAGATGAACGAGCCCCCCGGAGCCCGCCTCCGCGTCGCCCTCTCCGGGTTGACGATGGCCGAGTACTACCGCGAGCAGGGCGGCCAGGACGTGCTGCTGTTCATCGACAACATCTTCCGCTTCGTCCAGGCCGGCTCCGAGGTCTCGGCGCTGCTCGGCCGGATGCCCTCCGCGGTCGGCTACCAGCCGACCCTGGAGACGGAGATGGGAGGTCTGCAGGAGCGGATCACCTCGACCGAGCGCGGCTCGGTCACCTCGATCCAGGCCGTCTACGTCCCCGCCGACGACTACACCGACCCGGCCCCGGCCTCGGTCTTCGCCCACCTCAACGCGACCACGGCGCTCTCGCGGTCGATCTCCGAGAAAGGCATCTACCCGGCGGTCGACCCGCTCGACTCGACCTCGACGATCCTCAAGCCCGACGTCGTCGGCGACGAGCACTACCGCACCGCGACCGAGGTCCAGCAGGTGCTGCAGCGCTACAAGGAGCTGCAGGACATCATCGCCATCCTCGGCATCGACGAGCTCTCCGACGAGGACCGACAGACGGTCTCCCGCGCCCGCAAGATCGAGCGCTTCCTCTCGCAGCCGTTCTTCGTCGCCGAACAGTTCACCGGCCGCACCGGCGAGTACGTGCCGGTGGCGGAGACCGTCCGCGGCTTCCGCGAGATCCTCGACGGCGAGCACGACGACCTCTCCGAGGGGGCCTTCTACATGCAGGGCTCGATCGACCAGGTCACCGAGAACGCCAAGGCCGCGGCGGCGGCATAGGGGGACTGACGTGGCGGCGGAGCACATGGTGGACGTCGAGGTCCTGACCCCCGAGGGGCAGGTCTACAGCGGCGAGGTGCAGCAGGTCTCGACCCGGACCGAGGTCGGCGAAATCGGCGTCCTCGCCAACCACGCGCCGCTGCTGGCGGCGCTGCAGCCGACCGAGCTGCGCCTGCACGTCTCCGACTCGGAGACCGTCCGCTACGCCCAGGCGCACGGCTGGCTGCAGGTCTTCGGCAACCACGCCCGGCTCCTGATCGAGGAGGCGATCGCCCCGGAGGACCTCGACCGGGGAGCGCTGAAAGAGCAGCTCGCCGACGCCGAGCAGCGCCTCTCCGAGAGCGAGAAGGACAGCGCCGACTTTGCCCGGGCCGAGAAGGACCGCGACCGGGCGGAGGCCTTCCTCTCCATCAGCGGATGAGCGGGGAGCTGGTTGCCCTCGCCCAGCGCCTGATCGGTTACGAGACCTCCGAGCCAGAGGCGATCTGGGAGGCGGCGGGGTTCGTCAAGGGTTGGCTGGAGGCGCGGGGGATCGAGGCCGAGCGCGATGAGGTGCGGGGGCTGCCGGTGATCAAGGCCGAGGTCGGGCCCGAGTCGGCTCCGACCGTCGTCCTCGAGGGGCACCTCGACGTCGTCCCGGCGCCCCCCGGGCAGTTCCAGCCGCGAATCGCCGGCGACCGCCTCTACGGGCGCGGCGCCTACGACATGAAGGGCGCGCTGGCGGCGATGCTGCTGACGACCGCGGCGATGCGCGATCAGGGCGGCGTCCGGGTGCGGCTCGGCGTCGTCGGCGACGAGGAGTCCGAGGAGGGGAACGAGCGCGGCTGCGATCACCTGGTCGACAGCGGCTTCCTCGGTGACTTCGCGATCACCGGCGAGCCGACCGATCTCCACATCGGCGTCGAGGCCAAGGGGGTGCTGGCGCTGCGCCTGGAGGTGGGGGGGAGGGCCGCCCACGGAGCCACTCCCTGGCTCGGCGACAACGCCGTCCTCAACGCGATCGACGTTTTTCGCAGCATCGAGTCGCTACCGTTTGCCCGGCACAGTTCGGAGCTCTTCGATCGTCCTTCGATCAACCTGGGGAGGATCTGGGGAGGAGACGCGCTGAACAAGGTGCCAGACCGATGCGTGATCGACGTCGACATCCGCTATCTCCCCGATCAGGATCCAGCCGCGATCCTGGAGGAAGTGCGCGCTCTCGCGGGGGTCGAGGCGTCGCCGCTGATGACCAGGCCGCCGGCCACGGTCGATCGCGAGTCGGCCTTCGTGCGGGCGCTGCGCGACTCGGCGACGGAGCACCACGACGGCGAGCCGATGAGCGTCGGCCGCGACGGTGCCTCCGACGCGGTCTCCTTTCTACGGGTGGGGGTGCCGGCGGTCGAGTTCGGCCCGGTCGGCGCTGGTCACCACGGCCCCGAGGAGTGGGTCTCGGTCTCTTCGCTGGAGGCCTATCGCCAGGCCCTCGAATCTTTCCTGCGGGCGATCCCCGGCCGGCTCGACGATGACTGAGCCGCGGCTGCCGGGCTGGACACCGAAGAAGCCACCCCCGGGCGGCGACAGCGAGCCGCCCCCGAAGCGCAAGCGCTACTGGTGGCGGTTCACGCTGGCCTCGGTGATCATCATCGTCGTCTCCGCGACCGCTACCGCGTCCAGCATCCTGCTCTATCTCGACAGCATCGCCAAGGCCCTGGACCCCAACCACAAGGTCCACAACGAAGTCGAACACGAGCTGGAAGAAGTCCACGGCGGCGGTCCCGAGACGATCCTGATCCTCGGCTCCGACATCCGCCCCAACTCCGGCGAAGTACGAGGACGCTCGGACACGACGATCCTGCTCCGCCTCGATCCGGAAAAGAGCCTGATCTCGGTGATGTCGATCCCGCGCGACCTGAAGACCGAAATCCCCGGCTTCGGGACCGAAAAGTTCAACGCCGCCTACTCCGACGGCGGCCCGAAGCTGACCCTGCAGGTGGTCAAGGAACTGACCGGGTTGCAGATCAACCACGTCGTCAACATCGACTTCCTCGGCTTCGTCCGCGCCGTCGACGCGATCGGCTGCGTCTATACCGACATCGACCGCCGCTACTACCACTCCAACGAAGGGGTGCCGCCCTCCGAACAGTATTCGGAAATCAACATCCAGCCCGGCTACCAGCTGCTGTGCGGGAAAAAGGCACTCGAGTACGTGCGCTACCGCCACACCGACACGGACATCGTCCGCTCGGCCCGCCAGCAGGCCTTCCTCAGCCAGGCCCGCCAGGAGCTGCCGATCCAGGATTTCCTCACCGACAGCAACAACCTGGTCGACATCTTCACCGAATACACGACCTCGGACATCGGCGATACGTCGACGCTGATCCAGCTGCTCGACCTCTTCGTCGAATCGCGCAACTCGGAAGTGAGCCAGGTCCATTTCCCGGCCGAACTGGGGCCCAGCTACGTCTACGCCTCCGAGAGCGCGATACATGGGGCGGTGAAGGAATTCCTCGGCGAAACCGGCCCGGAGGCCGGCGGCTTCCCCGAACGCTCTCAGAAGCACAAGAAGGGCGCGAACTCCAAGCAGGGCGAAAAAAGGAAGAAGGCCAAGTCGAAGCCCGTCGTCCAGGCGAGCTCGCCTGGCGGCGATGGCCTCGTTCCCGCCGGCGAAGCCGGCGAGGCGGAGGCGAAGATCGTCGCCCGTAAGGTCAGCGGTGGTTTCCCGGTCTTCTACGCTAGCCGGCTCCCAGCGGGCGCCTCCTACGTCGAAAGCAATCCCTACGAACACATCGTCGACCCGCGCGTCTACCACCTCAGGGACAAAGAAAAGAATCGCCATCCGGCCTACCGCATGGTCGCGGAGTTCCAGCCCGAATACGAACTAAACTACTTCGGAGTGCAGGGGATTCAGGGATGGTCGAACCCGCCGATCCTCGAAAACCCGAGCGAAACCAAGACGATCAACGGGCGCGAATACGAGATCTTCGTCGACAGCGGCAAGGTCAAACTGGTCGCCTGGCACCGCGGCGAAAGCACCTACTGGGTGTCGAACAGCCTGCAGATGGGGCTCAGCAACGATCAGATGATGGGCATCGCGCGTTCGGCCAAGGTGATCATCCCCAACAAAAAGCGCAAGCGCGGAGGAGCGAAGACGCCATGAGCGAGAACTCGGACTCGGTTGGAGTGATCGGAGTCGGTTGGGTCGGCCTGGTCACGGCGGTCTGCTTCGCCGAGCTCGGACACCAGGTCGTCGCCCGCGACATCCTCGCCGAGAAGATCGAGGCGCTCTCGCGCGGAGAGACGACGATCCACGAGCCGGGCCTGGAGGAGATGCTGCGCCGCAACGCGAAGCGGATCACCTTCACCACCGAGATGCCGACGCTGCTGGAGCGGGCGCGGCTGCTCTTCGTCTGCGTCGACACGCCGCCGACCTACTCCGGCGACGCCGACCTGTCTCGGGTTCGCACCGTCGTCGACAGCCTCCCGGCCGGCGGCGGCCACGTGCTGGTGATGAAGAGCACCGTCCCCGCCGGAACCGGCAACTCGATCCGCCGCGACCTGCCGGGCCTCGCCTACGTCTCCTGCCCGGAGTTCCTCAAGGAGGGCTCGGCGGTCAAGGACTTCATGCACCCCGACCGCGTCGTCGTCGGCTCGGACCCCGGCGACGAGGACGCCGCCGCTGCCGTGGCCGCCCTCTACGAGCCGCTGGCAGGCACGATCCATCAGACCGACGTCACCAGCGCCGAGATGATCAAGCTCGCCTCCAACGCCTTCCTGGCGACCAAGATCTCCTTCATCAACGAGATCGCCAACGTCTGCGAGGAGGTCGGCGCCGACGTCGCTGAGGTGGCGGAGGGGATGGGGTTGGACCAGCGAATCGGCTCCTCCTTCCTGCGCGCCGGGATCGGCTACGGCGGCTCCTGCTTCCCCAAGGACGTCAGCGCCCTGAAGATGCTGGCCGGCAACACCGGGTACCACTTCCAGCTGCTGACCGCGGTGATCGAGGTCAACGAGCTGCAGAAGCGGCGGGTGGTCGGCAAGCTCGAGAAGCACCTCGGCAGCCTGATCGACAAGCGGGTGGCCCTGCTCGGCCTGGCCTTCAAGCCCGACACCGACGACATGCGCGAGGCATCGAGCCTGGTCCTGGCGGCGCGGCTGCAGGGAGAGGGCGCCGAGGTCGTCGCCTACGATCCCGTCGCCGCCGAGCGCGCCGGCGAGCTGCTCGACTCGGTCGAGATGGCCGGGTCGGCGCTGGCGGCGCTCGAGGGTGCCGATGCCGCCGTCCTCGTCACCGAGTGGCCCGAGTTCGCCGAGCTCGACTGGGCCGCCATGGCCGGGCGGATGGCACGGCCGCTGATCGTCGACGGCCGCAACTTCCTCGACGCCGCGACGCTGCGCGCCGCCGGCTTCGACTACGAGGGAATCGGCAAGCCGCAGGTTGCACCTGCCACTGCCGCCACCGAGTAGATGCAGGCGATAGTGCTGGTTGGCGGCGAGGGGACGCGACTGCGGCCGCTCACCGACACGATCCCCAAGCCGGCGCTGACGCTCGTCGACAGGCCCTTCCTCGCCTACATGGTCGAGTGGCTGGCCGAGCATGGCGTCGACGAGGTGGTGTTCGCCTGCGGCTTCCTGCCCGACGTGCTGCGCGCGGCGCTCGGCGAGGGCGAGCACGCCGGGGTCCGCCTCACCTACGTGACCGAGCCGGAGCGCCGCGGCACCGCCGGCGCGATCCGCTTCGCCGCCGACAGCCTCGGCGAGCGCCTCGAGGACCGCTTCCTCGCGCTCAACGGCGACCTCCTCACCAACTTCGATCTCAGCGCTCTGCTCCGCACCCACGAGCAGCGCCGGGCGCGGGCGACCCTGGCGCTGTACGCGGTCGAGGACGCCGCCGTCTACGGCCTCGTCCGCAGTGACGGCGAGGGCACCGTGCTCGAGTTCCTCGAGAAGACCGGCGAGTCGGCGCCGGGCGAGGTCAACGCCGGCGCCTACGTGCTGGAGCGCTCGGTCCTCGACCTGATCCCGCCCGGCCGCGAGGTCTCGATCGAGCGCGACGTCTTCCCGCGGCTGGTCGGAGACGGGCTCCACGCCCTGCTGCTGGACGGCTACTGGATGGACATCGGCACCCCTGAGCGTTATCTGCAGGCGAGCTGGGACATCCTCGAGGGCCGAATCCGGACGCGGGTCAGGCCGACCGCCCCGGGATTGCTCGTGGCCGCCGGCGCCGAGGTCGCCGCCGGCGCGACGATCGGTCCGCGCGCCGTTCTGGCCCCTGGCTGCACGGTCGCGGCCGGCGCCCGGGTTCGCGGCTCGGTTCTGCTCGAAGGATGTGAGATCGGTGCCGGGGCTCAGGTCGTCGGCTCCGTCCTCGCTGCCGGCGTTAAGGTCGCGGCCGGGGCCTCCCTCTCCGACGCCGTCGTCGGCCGGGATGAGATAGTCCCGGCCTAGATGATTGATTCCCAATTCCCGCACACCCGGATGACGCACCCGGTACTTCGCATCTCGGCGTCCTCGGGCTCGCCTTTGGCA
>OLLT01000189.1_pt1 | contig 34105 bp, 29 predicted proteins | sample 1604621 | NCBI WGS metagenome assembly OLLT01 (sample SAMEA104055725, study PRJEB20765) | soil metagenome | biome: Arctic tundra; feature: Polygonal ground; material: soil | place: USA | collected 2011-09 | depth 0-0.5 m | reverse complement strand
CCGCCGCTGCGAGGCGGCCCGCGCCAGCGCCCCGACCTCGACGGTGAGGATCCGGGGCAGCGCCCGCGCCGGCATGAACTTGACCTGGGTGGCGAGCCGGTTGCGCGCGACCAGCCTCGCGTTCTCCGCCCCGGGCCGCTCGAAGCCGGCCAGCCAGGAGGCGTTGCCGAGGTGCCAGACGACCACCTCGGGGACGTAGGCGAAGCGCCAGCCGGCGATCTGGGCGCGGACGTTGAGGTCGACGTCCTCGTAGAAGGCGAAGTAGCTCTCGTCGTAGCCGCCGAGCTCGGCGAAGAGCTCGCGACGCAGCAGGCAGGCAGCGCCGCAAACGCCGAAGATCTCGCGAGGGCGCAGGAAGCGCTCGGACTGCGGCTCCCCCGCCCCCGTCTCCAGCGCCCGCCCGTCGGCGCTGAGGGCCTGGCCGGCGCTGTAGAGACGGGCCGCGTCGACGTCCCGGGCCTCGCCCTCGAGCTGGAGGATCCGGGCCTGGGCGCCGCCCAGGCCCGGATCGGCCTCGAGCGCGTCGAGCAGGCGGCCGAGGCAGCCGACCTCGAGCACGGTGTCGGCGTTCAGCGCCAGCACCGTCGCCGCCCGCGTCTTCGCGGCGCCGAGGTTGATCGCGGCGGCGAAGCCGAGGTTGCGGTCGAGGGCGAGATGCGGGACGTCGCGGCGCTCCAGCAGAGCCACCGAGCCGTCCCTGGAGCCGTTGTCGACTACCAGCAGCTCGATCTCGACCCCCTGGCCCGAGAGCGAGTCGAGACAGCGAGGCAGGAGGTCCTCGGAGTTCCAGCTGGGAATCACTACCGCGACGGTTCGGGCCTCTTCCACGGCATGGAGCCTGACAGCTGTACGCGTCACCCCTGCCGATTTGGCCGGTAGCCTGCAGCGATGAGCACGATCGACAGTTCACAGACCCAGCTGGCCCCGCCACCGATGTACTTCGACGCCCGCGCCCAGTTCGCGGCCCACTACCTGTCCGGGGAAGGGCTTGAGATCGGGCCCCTGCACCAGCCGCTGGCGGTGCCGGCCCATGTCAGGAAGCGCAACGTCGACCGGATGAGTGCTCCCGACCTGCGCCGCGAGTACCCGGAGCTGGCCGGCTGGGATCTGACCGACGTCGACGTGATCGACGACGGCGAGACGCTGGCGACGATCGCCGCCGAGAGCCAGGACTTCATCGTCGCCAACCACTTCCTCGAGCACACCGAGAACCCGATCGGCACGATCGAGACCCACCTGAGCAAACTGAAACCGGGTGGGATCCTCTTCTACGCGGTTCCCGACAAGCGCTACACCTTTGACTTCCGGCGGCCGGTGACGCCTCTGGAGCACATGGTCGCCGACTACGAGGACGGGCCCGGGGGGTCGCGCGGCGAGCACTACGAGGAGTGGTGCCGGCTGGTGATCAACGAGGAGTCGAGTGGGACCGCCGAGGAGGCGGCCTCGGAGGAGTGGGTCGCGCAGCGGGCGCGAGAGCTGGAAAGCGCCAAGTACTCGATCCACATGCACGTCTGGACTCAGGCCGAGTTCCTGCGGCTGATCCTCGACCTCCGTCAGCGCTTCGACCAGGCCTTCGACCTCCAGGCCGCCGCCGCGGTGGCGATCGAGTTCATCGTCGTGCTCCGCAAAGCCGGGCCGCTGCCGCCGCCCGCCCCAGTTCCCGGTCCGGCCGTACGGGCGCCGATCTCAGCCGCCCTTGAACCCTGGGAGCTGCGCGGACGCCGGGTTCTCGGGAGGGCTCGCAGAGAGGCTCGTCGCCGGAGGACACGACCATAGTTCGTTCGCAATTCGGGGGGACGGAGGCGCCCCTCGCGATCGAAGCGCGGGACCTGAAGAAGGCGTTCCGCATCCCGACGAACCGGGTCGACTCGATCAAGGAGCGCATCGTCCGCCCCTTCGCCTCGCGCGACGTGCGGGTTCTGCGAGCGCTCGACGGCGTCTCCTTCGACGTCCGCCAGGGTGAGTTCTTCGGCATCGTCGGCCGCAACGGCTCCGGCAAGAGCACGCTGCTGAAGCTGCTCGCCAGCATCTATCGGGCCGACGCGGGCAAGATCCGGATGGCCGGGCGACTGGCGCCCTTCATCGAGCTCGGCGTCGGCTTCAACATGGACCTGACCGCGCGCGAGAACGTGGTCCTCAACGGGGTGATGATGGGCCTCACCCCGCGCGAGACGCGCGAGCGTCTCGGCGCGGTGATCGAGTTCGCCGAACTCGAGGAATTCGTCGACCTCAAACTGAAGAACTACTCCTCCGGGATGCTGATCCGGCTCGCCTTCTCGGTGATGCTGCAGGCCGACGCCGACGTGCTGCTGATCGACGAGGTCCTCGCGGTCGGAGACGCCTCCTTCCAGCAGAAGTGCGCCGACGCCTTCCATGAGATGAAAGCCGGCGGCAAGACGATCATCCTCGTCACCCACGAGATGTCGACCGTCGAGGAGTACTGCCACCGGGCGATGTTGATCGCGGACGGCAAGATCCAGCACATCGGCGATCCCGACGAGGTGGGACGGCGCTACCTGCGCCTCAACTTCGAGAAGGCGGCCCAGCCCGCCGCCCTCGCCGCCGCACAAGGCAGCGATGAGGTACGCCTGGACAAGGCCTGGATCGAGGACAGCGACGGCACCGACCTGACCAACTCCGAGCACGGCAGCAAGCTGCGCCTGCGGGTTACGCTGGAGATCCTCCGGGACTCGCCCGGCCTGGCCGTGGGCTTCATCGTCGCCGACGCCGATGGGGTCGCGGTCTTCCAGTTCGGCACCCCGGTCCGCGACGAGCAGGGCGAGGAGATCGCGCTTGCGGCGGGCGCGCAGGTGACGGTCAGCGCCGAGGTTGAGAACCTGCTCGTGCCGGGACGCTACTTCGTCCACTGCGGCGTCACCCGGTCGACCGGCGGCGCCGCCCTCTACGTCCACGACTGCCTCGACTTCGTCGTCTTCGGCGGCCCGATCAGCACCCACGGCTTCGTCTCTCTGCCGCACGAGATCAGCGCCAGCGTCGACGTCGGGAGCGTCCGATGAGCACTCCCCCTCCCCCGCCCCCGCCAGTTGCTCCAGTTGGTCCGCTGCGCGACGTCCGCGGCCCCTCGGCCCTCGGCGGCGGCGTGCGCCGATTCTTCGACCTGCTCTGGCTGATCTCGGTGACCGAATTCAAGCGCACCTACTTCGGCACCGTGCTCGGCTACCTGTGGTCGCTACTGCGCCCGCTGATGCTGTTCGGGGTGCTGCTCGTCGTCTTCACCCAGGTCTTCAAAATCGGCAGCGAACAAGTCAAGCACTACCCGGTGATGCTGCTCATGGGAATCGTCCTCTTCACCTTCTTCCAGGAAGCGAACACCAACGCGGTCGCCTCCGTCGTAACCCAGGAGGGGATCGTCCGCAAGACCCAGTTCCCACGCCTGGTGATCCCGCTGGCGACGGTGCTCACCGCCGCATTCAACCTCTGTCTCAACCTGGTCGTCGTCTTCGTCTTCCTCCTCGCCTTCGGCGTCGAACCGGTCTGGACCTGGTTGCTGTTCCCATTCTGCGTGGCGGCGCTTTTCGGCCTGACGGCGACGATGTGCATGGCGCTCTCGGTGCTCTACGTCCGCTTTCGCGACGTCTCGATCATCTGGGTGGTGCTCTCGCAGGTGCTCTTCTACGCGACCCCGATCCTCTATCCGGTCACCGCCTTCGAAAACCCGCGCTACGAACACCTGCTGATGATCAACCCGTTGGCGGTGATCTTCGAGCAGGTCCGCGTCTGGGTCCTGAACGAACGAACACCGGTGATCAAAGAAGGGAAGGTCACGCAGTTCGCGCCCACCGCCGCCGAAGCAGCCGGCGGCGCGCTCCACCTGCTGCCGGCTCTGGCGATCTTCATCGCGATCTGCGCCTTTGGCGTCTGGATCTTCAACCGCGACGCGCCGCGCATCGCCGAGGACCTCTAGCCAGAACCAGGCGGCTGCGGGCAGACCCGCGCCGCCTGTTTGGCAACGACGTGCAGGTACCACGATTGGCTGGCGGCGTCGCGGGGGATCCGCAAGGTGGTCACCGAGCCGCCCGGCGCACCTTCGGTCGCGACCGGGTATTCGCCGACCGCAAAGCGGCGCAGGCTGAAGCTTGCTTCGCCGCCAGGCGCCAGTTCGATCCTGGTCAGCCCGGCCGAGACGGGAACCTCGGTCGGACTTCCGGCGCTGACGATCACGCAGTCGGGGCCGGCCCTGCCGGGCTTGTATGCGCCCACTTCGGTCACGGTCGAGACCGGCAGCGCCTGCCCGAGGACGATGTCGGCCTGACGCCGGCCCTGCTCCGGTGCCGCGGCGAGCTGGGCCGGGCTGTAGGCGGGCGAGCCGTATTCGTCGACCGCCGCCAGGTAGTTGCCGGCGAAGATGTCGACCAGGGTCGAGGTGCCGGCGACTTCGGGGGTGAGCTGGAATTCGGGGGCAACGGTGCGCCGGGAGATCTCGATCGCCGCGGTGTCGACCCGCGTCAGCAGCGCCTGTTGGTGCAGCGTGTCGCGCCCTTGCTGGAGGACGACCAGGTTCAGCCCGACTGCGACCGTCGTCACCGCGGCGGCCCCGGTAAGGACGCGGCGGCTCGGGCGCACCCCCTGCAGCAGGTTGGCGGCGATAAGGAGGACGAAGACGGCGCCGCCGTACTGATAGCGGCTGGCGGTCGCGGTGCGGCCCGGCTCCTGGTTGAAGGCCATCAGCAGCCAGAAGGCGGCGGCGGCGGCGGCGGCCGGCCAGAGACCGGGGTAGAAGCCGCGCCCGCGGCGCTGGCCGTAGACGAGGGCGCCGATCAGGACCAGCGCGATCGCGCCTCCCCATAGCGGCGTGACGGTGCCGCCGACGGGGGTCGAGGAGAGCCCGAGCAGGGCGCCGACCGAGACCCCGATCGCTTCGGCGACGACGATCGGCGAGTGCAGCAGGTTGTGGGCCGAGAGCCGGCTGCCGGCGTCGTGACCCCAGCCCAGGTACCAGACGACAAAGAGCGCCACCGGCACGGCGACGACGTAGGCGCGCCGCAGCCAGCGCCCGCGACCGCTCTGCAGGACAACGACCGCCGCCGCGGCGAGGAAGGGGATCCCGAGGCCGGAGAAACCGAGGCCGGCGGTCAGGCAGAGGCAGGCGAGGAGATCGCCGCGGCGGTCCTCGCGTTCGAACGCGAGCAACATCGCGATGCCGAAGAAGATCGGCCCGACGAAGGTGATCTCGAACGGCCAGAGCAGGACCTCCCAGGCCGGGCCGAGGGTGAGAAGGACGACCGTCGCGAAGAGCGCCGGCCAGGGTCCGACGCGCCGCTTCACATAGACGTACAGCAGCAATGCCGTGCCGAGCAGGAAGGCGGTGAGGACGACGTATTCGGGGGTCGCCGAGCTCATCCCGAACAACCGCAGCAGCAGCTCCTCGAGCAGCACCGGGAAGAGCACGAAGTGCTCGTTGTGCGGCATCAGCAGCGCGTCCACCGTGGGGTCGCGCCTGAACATCAGGAACTCCCAGGTGTCCTGGAGGAAGGTCAGCTCCGAGGTCAGGACGAGGGTCATCGCCGCCGCGACGGCGAGCGCGGCGGCAAGCAGCAGAGCCGGTGCGTTGCGGGCAATCCTCTCCATCGCGGTGCGGGAGTGTATTGCCGGTGCTGGGGCATTCTGTGGGTAGACTGCGGCGGGTGTCCGAGGCCACGCCGACGAGCCCCGATCGGGCGGGAGCTCCCGAAGCCGAGTACGGCGCCTTCTACTACCGCCATGACTGCGGCACGCCGTATGAACGCAACGAGCACTGGCTCGGTTTCTTCGCCGATGTCGCCGAGCGGATCGTTCGCGATCTCCACCCGCTCTCCGTCCTCGACGCCGGCTGCGCGATGGGCTTCCTGGTCGAGGCCCTGCACGAGCAGGGGGTCGACACCTGGGGGGTGGACGTCTCCGAGTACGCGATCTCCAAGGTCGACGACTCGGTCGCCGACCGCTGCCGGGTCGGCTCGGTCACCGAGCCGTTCGAGCGCCGCTACGACCTGATCACCTGCATCGAGGTGCTCGAGCACCTGCCGCCCGACCAGGCGGAGCCGGCGATCGCCAACCTCTGCACCGCGACCGATCGCATCCTGCTCTCGACGACGCCGGAGGACTTCGGCGAGGCGACCCACCTCAACGTCCAGCCTGCTGAGTTCTGGGCGGCGGCGATGGCGCGCGAAGGCTTCTTCCGCGACCTCGACCAGGACTTCTCATACCTCACGCCCTGGGCGGCGCTCTACACCCGCCGCGACGAGTCGCAGGGCGAGACCGTCCGCCGCTACGACCGCGCTTGGGCGCGATTGCGGCGCGAGGTCTCCGAGGTGCGCACCGCACTGCTCAGCTCCCAGGACCAGATCGCCGAGCTCGAGGCCGGCGGCGGCGTCGACAACCGGCCCGAGCTGCTGGCCGAGCTGGACCGGCGCGACCAGGAGCTGCTGAAGCTGCGCGACCTGCTGATCGGCAAGGACGTCGAGCTGGGCACCGCCCAGGGCCGCGCCGCCGAGCTCGAAGCCCGCACCCTGCACCTGGTCAGCGTCAAACAGAAAATCGAGGCGAGGGTGCCGCTGTTCGGGAAACTGGCCCGGGCGCTGATGGGCCTGGTCCGGGGAAGCTAGCCCGGACCCGCCGTGTCCGCCCCCCGCTTCTCGATCCTCACCCCGGTCTACCGCACGCCGCCGGGCGTACTGCGGAAGATGCTGCGCTCGGTCCAGCGCCAGACCTTCGGCGATTGGGAGCTGTGCCTGGTCGACGACGGCTCCGAGGACGGCGCCGTGCGGGAGATCATCGACGCCGCCGCGGCTGCCGACCCGCGCGTCCGGGTCGCCTACCGCCAGCAGAACGCCGGCATCGTCGCCGCCTCCAACGACGCCCTGGCGATGGCGCGCGGCGAGTTCGCCTGCCTGCTCGACCACGACGACGAGCTGCACCCCGAGGCGCTGGCCGAGGTCGCCGCGGCGATCGACCGCACCGCGGACGCCGACTACGTCTACACCGACGAGGACAAGATCAACCTCTCGGGCCGCCATTCGCAGCCCTTCTTCAAGCCCGACTGGTCGCCGGAGCGGATGCGGACGCAGATGTACACCTGCCACTTCAGCGTCCTGCGCCGTTCGCTGGTCGAGGAGGTCGGCGGTTTCGACGAGCAGTTCGAGGGCTCCCAGGACTGGGACCTGATCCTCAGGGTGACCGAGCGTGCCCGCGCCGTCGTCCACGTGCCACGGGTCCTCTACCACTGGCGCATCCTCGAGACCTCGGCCGCCGCCGACGAGTCGGCGAAGCCGTGGGCCTTCGAAGCGGGGGGGCGCGCGGTGCAGGCGCACTGCGACCGGATCGGCCTGCCGGCGAAGGTCGCGCTCGACCCTGACAACTCGGCCGTCCTGCATCTCGAGCCGCAGCTGCAGGAGGAACCGCTGGTCAGCATCGTCATCCCCACCGCCGGCCAGATCCGCGACGTCCGCTTCAAGCCGACGGTCCTGGTCGCCAACTGCGTGCGCAGCATCGTCGAGCGCTCGACCTACGAGAACTACGAGATCGTCTGCGTCTTCGACGAGGGAGTGCAGCCGGTGATCCTGCAGGAGCTGCGCGACGTCGCCGGCGAGCGGCTGCGGCTGGTCAAGTTCAGCGGGCCGTTCGACTTCTCGGCCAAGATCAACCTCGGTGCGGTCCGCAGCAAGGGCAAGCACCTGCTGCTGCTCAACGACGACATCGAGGTGACGACGCCGAACTGGATCGAGCGGATGGTGATGTACTCCGAGCGCGAGGAGATCGGCGCCATCGGGGGCCGTCTGCTGTGGGGGGACACCCGCCTCCAGCACGTCGGCGTCGGCTTCGACGAGGGCCTTCCAAACCACACCTACCGCACCTTCTCGGGCAGCTTCAACGGCTACGCCAACGCGGTCCTGATCGCCCGCAACTGCCTGGCGGTCACCGGCGCCTGCCTGATGACCCGGGCGGACGTCTTCGCCGAGGTCGGCGGCCTCTCCGAGGTGCTGCCGATCAACTTCAACGACATCGACTACTGCCTCAAGGTCCACGTCAGCGGCCGGCGGATCGTCTATGACCCGGACCTGATCCTCTTCCACTTCGAGTCCTCCAGCCGCGAGCCGGTGGTCCACGAATGGGAGGTGCTGCGGCTGGTCTCGCGCTGGGCCCAGGTCGCCGCGGTCGACCCGTTCGGCAACCCCAACCTGGTCCGGGGGATGCCGCGGATGAAGGGCTACCTCGCCTGGGCTCGCGGCCGACATCCGCGCCTGCCGCGTCGCCGCGTCGCGGCCTGAATCAGGCCGGCGCCAACAGCATGGTTTCGGAGCTGTCCGCCTCCGCCTCCGCCTCGATCGGCTGCGGCTGTCCGTCGCCGCGCAGCGCGACGGCGACGAAGGCGACGAGTGCCAGGGCGGCGATGACGATCGCCGAGGCCGAATAGGCGGTGCCGGGCAGCGGGTCGAGCACCGGCGCGTAGACGGCGAGGCTGAGCACGGCGCTGAGCCCGAGGTAATAGAGGGCGAAGCGGGGGAACACTGCCCGCAGCCCAACCACGGCGCCGACCATCCCCAGCAGCGGTAACACATAGCTGCTGACGTGGACGATGGTGCGGTCTTCGACGTTGCCGAACAGCAGCAGCCCCCAGACGATCGCCCCCAGCCCGAAGCCGAGGAAGCAGCGCAGGGCGAGCTTCCACTCGGCCGGGTTGCGCCGCCGGCGCCTGCGGCCGGCGAGCATCCCAAAGGGCGCCAGCAGCAGCAGGCCCATCGAGGGCAGCAGGTAGAAGAAGGAGTCGATCCGGATCGCGCGGATCACTTCGCTCAGCTTGCCGGTATCGAGGGCGTTGCTGATCGCTTCCGGCGCCATCGCGCCGCCGCTCATCGTGACGAAGTTCTCGGCGTGGTTGTGGATCGCGCCGCCGAGGCCGGCTTCGCCGTAGGAGTCGAGGATCGCTTCGGTGGTGCTGCGACCGTCGATTCCGACGACGCCGGCGAGCGACCACTTGGTCAGCCGGTTGCCCGGGGGGTCGCCGTATTTCTGGTACGCCGACCAGCTGCCCATCATCACGATCCCGACCAGCGCCGCGACCCCCAGCCAGCGCCAGCCCGGCAACCCGCGCCAGGCGGCGATCGCCAGCAGCGGGATCACCCCGAAGACGCTCGACCCGTGCCCGAGCATCGCCACCGCGCACAGCGCCGCAACCAGCGCCGCCCCCCACAGGCTGCGCCGCAGGGTCGGCCAGAGCGGGGTCAGCACCAGCGCCGCGACCGCCAGCAGCATCGCCGCCGGCAACAGCTTCGGCCAGACGAAGAAGCCGTTGACGATCGCCAGGTCGCTGACCAGGACCACGACCATCGCCAGCGCCCTGGTCACACGGCCGACCCTGGCGGCGAGCAGCAGCGCCCAGAGGCCGACGATCCAGAGCTGCTGCAGCACCACCCCGAGGATCTGGTAATCAAGCTGGCTGGCGTCCCAGCCGAACGGGCGCTGGGACAGCGCGTAGCCGATCTGCAGCGGCGGCCGGTCGCTGGCCAGGAACGAGGCGTAGTCCGGCGGGATCCCGTGGTGGCCGTGCTGGAAGAAGTATTCGGCGAAGTAGAGGGGTAGGTAGTTGTCGCCCGGCAGCGGGTGCGAGAAGCGCGTGGTCGACGTCGCCAGCGGCACGTTGCTGCCCCCGTGTACGAAGCCGAGGAAGATCAGGAAGGCCGATCCCAGCGCCCACAGTGTCAGCGGCGTCGCCAGCCGCCGCAGCAGGGCGAGGTCGAGGTGGCCGCCGTAGAGCGACCAGCCGACCAGCGTCACCGACCCGATGACGACGAAGTAGGAGAAGGTTTCCCCGGTCAGGCGACTGCCGTAGTAGGTCCAGAAGCCGAGCAGCCCGAGGATCCCGCTCACCGCCAGGCCGATCGCAAGCAGCACCGGAACCTGGCGCACTCCCCTGCGGGCGGCGAACAACATCGCCGCGGAGAGGGGCAGGCCGGTCAGAACAAGGTGTTTGCCCAGCAGCAGGATCAGTTTGGCGGTGACCATGATCTGGCATCCCTCCAGGAGGCTCCGGAGTCGAGTCTGTCGGTCCCCACCGCCTGCACCGCGGTAGGTTCGCACATATCCGTGACGTCCCCTGAGCAAGGAGCAGCCCGTCGGACATGAACTACGAGCGCCTCTACACCTACCGGTTCCGCGACATCGACCAGAACGGCCGGATCGCCGTCTGGAAGGAGATCGGCCCGCACGTGCACGAGGTGATGGGCCGCCCGCAGAAGGTGCTCGACCCGGCCGCGGGACGGGGCGAGTTCATCGGCGCGGTGCCGGCGCAGGAGACCTGGGCGGTCGACGCGGTCAGCTACGAAGAGGCGGCGCACAAGCCCGATACGAAGGTGATCACCGCCCCGATCATGGACGCCGAGCTGCCGGCGGACCATTTCGACGGCGTCTACGTCTCCAACTTCCTCGAGCACCTCTACGACCAGGAGGCGATCGCCGCCTTCCTCGAAAAGATGCACGGGGTGATGGAGAAGGGCGGCCGGATCGCGATCATGGGTCCCAACTACCGTTACTGCTCGGACGAGTACTGGGACTGCGCCGACCACTACGTCGCGCTCACCCACGTCGCGATCGGCGAGCACCTCTACGCCGCCGGCTTCGAGATCGAGCGGACGATCCCCCGCTACCTGCCCTACTCCTTCCGCGGCATCCTCCCCCCCTCGCCGCAGCTGACCCGGCTCTACCTGAAGATGCCCGCCGCCTGGAAGCTGCTCGGCAAGCAGTTCCTGGTGATCGGCCGCAAGGACTAGACGACCAAGGGCGGCAGCTTCTTTCGATAGCCTCCGGCCCGGTGAAGGCAGTGATTCTGGCGGGGGGCCTTGGCTCGCGACTGAGTGAGGAGACGTCCGTGCGCCCCAAGCCGATGGTGGAGATCGGCGGCAAGCCGATCCTCTGGCACATCATGAAGATCTATGCCACCCATGGCATCGATGAGTTCGTCATCTGCCTCGGCTACAAGGGGTATTTGATCAAGGAGTACTTCGCCAACTACTACCTGCACACGTGCGACGTCTCATTCGACCTCGCCAGGGGCGACATGGAGGTGCACAGATCCAGCACCGAGCCGTGGCGGGTCACGCTGGTGGACACCGGTGAACAGACGATGACCGGGGGACGCCTGAAGCGCGCGCTTCCGTACGTCGGTGACGAGGACTTCTGCTTCACCTACGGCGACGGGCTGGCAGACATCGACATATCCGCGCTGATCGCTTTTCACCGTGAGCAGAAATGCATCGCGACCGTCACCGCCGTTCAGCCGCCGGGCCGCTTCGGCGCCCTCGACGTAGAGGACGGGCGGGTCCGACGGTTCGAGGAGAAGCCCCGGGGCGACCACGGCGCGACGAACGGGGGGTTCTTCGTGCTCTCCCCCAACGTCAGCCGGTACCTGGTGGACGACCGAACCGTCTGGGAGCAGGAGCCGGTGCGCGCGCTTGCCGAGGACGGTGAGCTCGCGTCCTATCGGCACAACGGCTTCTGGCAGCCGATGGACACGCTGCGCGACCGCACCACCCTCGAAGACCTGTGGGACTCGGGCTCGGCTCCGTGGCGAGTCTGGAACTAGCTAGCCAGATGACCGAGGGTGTGGCGAAGCAAGAGGGCACCGTGGACCCCGACTTCTGGCGCGGCCGGCGCGTGCTGGTGACCGGCCACACCGGCTTCAAGGGCTCCTGGCTCTCCCTCTGGCTTCAGTCGCTGGGCGCTCGGGTGACGGGCTTCTCGAACGGTGTGCCCACGCAACCCTCGCTGTACGAGCTGGCTCGCGTGGAACAGGGAATGGAGAGCATCCGTGGGGATGTGCGGGACGCCGATGCGATCGCGAAGGCGCTCGCCGACAGCGAGCCGGAGGTCGTCATCCACATGGCGGCACAGCCGATGGTGCGCCGTTCCTTCGCCGAACCGCGGGCCACCTACGAGACCAACGTGATGGGCACCGTCAACCTGCTCGAGGCCGTTCGCCTCAGCGAGGGCGTCCGCGTCGTGGTCAACGTGACCTCCGACAAGTGCTACGAGAACCGCGAGTGGGAGTGGGGCTACCGCGAGGACGAGCCGATGGGCGGCCACGATCCGTACTCCAGCTCCAAGGGCGCCGCCGAGCTCGTCACCAGCGCATACCGGCGCTCGTTCTTCTCCGATCCCGACGGTCCGCGCCTGGGCTCTGCGAGGGCGGGCAACGTGATCGGCGGCGGCGATTGGGGCGAGGACCGCCTGGTGCCCGACGCGATGCGGGCGGCTCTGGCGAGCGAGACGGTGCGGGTGCGCAACCCCAACTCGATCCGTCCCTGGCAGCACGTGGTCAATCCGCTCAGCGGCTACCTGGTGCTGGCCGAGGCGATCTGGGAGTCACCTGCGCATGCGTGCGGCTGGAACTTCGGGCCCGCCGAGGACGAGGCGCGCCCCGTCGGCTGGCTGATCGAGCGCCTCGCGGCGCTCTGGCCGGAGGGGGTTCGCTGGACCGTCGACGCCGGGCCACACCCGCACGAGGCCAACTACCTGAAGCTCGACTCCTCGCTGGCGCACTCGCGCCTCGGATGGCGACCGCTGGCCTCGCTGGAGATGGCCCTCACCGAGACCGCCGCCTGGTACCGCGAGTTCGAGGCGGGCGCCGACATGAGACAGGTGACGCTCGGCCAGCTCGAGCTCTTTGGCGGCGTCTCCGCCTCCGCCTAGGCTCGGCTGTCCGGCGGGAGGCTCAAGTCGACTCCATCGCCTTGGGCGCGACGAAGGGCTCCATCTCGCTGATCGGATGGCCAAAGGCGATCTTGGGGTAAGCGTTGGCATTGAGGTCGATGGCCGCCTCGAGCAGGTAGGGGCCCTCGGCCGCCCACATCTCTTCCACCGCGCCCGGGATGTCGGCGGGCTCCTCCACCCGTCGACCGGGGATCCCATAGGCACCCGCGACCGCGACGAACGACGGCGCCGAATATCCCCACACGGTCGACTGGTAGCGACCGTCGAAGTACGACTCCTGGAACTGGCGCACCATCCCGTGGCAGCCGTTGTCGAGAACCACCATCTTGACCGGCAGGTCGTTGCGCGCGACCGTCTGCAGCTCCTGAATGTTGAGCTGGAAGCCACCGTCGCCGGCGATCGCGACGACCGGGGCCCCACTCGCCACCGCGGCGCCGACCGCAAGCGGCAGGCCCGAGCCCATCGCCCCCATGCCGCCGGAGGTGAGGAAGCGCTGCGGCCCGCTCAGCTCGAGCGATTGGGCCGCCCACATCTGATGCTGGCCGACGTCCGCCACGTAGGCCGCCGCCGCTTCGTTCGAGAGCTGGTGCATCAGCAGGTTGGGGTTGATCCCCTCGATCCCGGGCAACTCGCCCGTGTCCGGCCACCGCAGGGCCAGCTCGGCGATCTCGTTGGACCAGCTCTCGTGCAGCTCGCGAGGGGAGTCCACCGCCGCCTCAACCAGCGCGGCGATCGCGGCTGACAGCGGCGCAATCAGCGCCTGGCAGCCGCTGACGCGGTTGTTCACCTCGCCGGGATCGCAGTCGATGTGGTGGATGGTGCGCCCGGCCACGAACGCGTCCGTGTCGGCGCCGGTCTGGCGAATGTCCAACCGGCTACCGAGCACCAGCAGCGCATCACAGCGCGAGAGCGCGATGTTGGCCCAGCGGTTGCCGTAGGTCCCGATCATCCCGACGCGCAGCGGGTGGTCGAACGGAAGCGCGTCGACGCCCATCAGGGAGTTCACGACGGGAACCCCCAGGCGATCGACCAGCTGACGAAAGCCGTCGACGGCGCGCCCGGCGCGCAGGCCGCCACCGGCGAGGATCAACGGGCGCTCGGCGCGAGCGAGATCGTCGACGATGCGAGCAATCGCATCCTGGGAGATCTGCGGATCCACCGGCGCATCGGTCGCCTGCGGAGAGTCGGGCAGCGGTGCCTCGACCTCGGCAAGCTGAAGGTCGAGTGGGATATCGACGAGCACCGGACCGGGGCGCCCGGCTCGGGCGAGCGCAAACGCCTCGGCCAGGATTTTCGGGAGGTCCTCGACCGACTCGACCCGCATCGCCGCCTTCGCGATCGGCTCGGCCATCGCCACCACGTCGGTCTCCTGGAAGCCGAGCTGGCGGATCGGCCGATCCCGCTTCTGCTCGGAGCGGTTGACCTGGCCGGTGATGAAGACCGCCGGGGTCGAGTCGAAATGGCAGCTGCCGAGCGCCGTCAGGAGGTTGATGGCTCCCGGACCGCTGGTGCCCATGGCGACCCCGGGTATCCCGTTCATCCTGGCGTGCCCCTCAGCGGCGAACCCGGCCGCCTGCTCGTGATGGCAGGCGACGATTCGCACCTGATCGTCGCGGTGCAGCGCGTCGATGAAGTTGGCGATCATCCCCCCCGCCACTTCGTACACCGCCTCCACTCGCTGCGAAGCGAGAAACCTCGCAATCCAGTCCGAGGCGCGCAACTAGTCCCGCTCCGCGAGAGCCGTGGGTTTCGAGTCCCCGCTCCGCGAGCCCCCGCGGACCGACGACGGTGCCAGCAGGTCGTGGAAGCTCTGGATCATGAAGTCGACCTGCTCGGCGCTCAGGCCCGGGTACACACCCACCCAGAAGACGTTGTTCATGACGAAGTCCGCCACGGGCAGATCCCCCACCCGTCGGTGCTCGGCCTGCAGGTAGGCCGGCTGGCGCAGCAGGTTGCCGGCGAACAGCAGGCGCGTGGCGATCTTGCGATCGTTCATGAAGCGCAGGATCCGATCGCGATCGACCGGGCAGTCCTCCCTCAGGGCGACCGGGAAGCCGAACCAGCTCGGGTCGCTGTTGGGGGTCGGCTCGGGGAGGATCAGCCACTCCTGCAGGTCGGAGAGGCCCTCGTGCAGGCGGCGGAAGTTGTCTCGGCGCGCCGCGGTGAAGGACTCGAGCTTGTCCAGCTGGGCCAGGCCCACCGCGGCCTGCATGTCGGTCAGCTTGAGGTTGTAGCCGATGTCCGAGTAGATGTACTTATGGTCGTACCCATGCGGCAGCTCGCCGAGCTGATGGTCGAAGCGCTTGCCGCAGGTGTCCTCTTTGCCGGGCTCACACCAGCAGTCCCGGCCCCAGTCGCGGAAGGACTCAGCCAGGACCTTCAGACGGCCCTTGTTGGTGAGGACGCAGCCGCCCTCGCCCATCGTGATGTGGTGGGCCGGGTAGAAGCTGACCGAGGCGAGATCGCCGAAGCTTCCCACCGGCTGCCCTCGATAGGTCGACCCCAGCGCGTCGCAACAGTCCTCGATCAGCCAGAGGTCGTGCTTCTCGGCGAACGCCGTGACGGCGTCGAGGTCGAACGGGTTCCCCAGGGTGTGGGCGACCATGATCGCCCTGGTGCGGTCCGAGAGCGCGGCGTCGAGCATCGTCACGTCGACGTTGTAAGTCGGGACCGTGACGTCGATGAAGACCGGAACGAGGCCGTTCTGGATGATCGGGTTGACGGTCGTCGGAAAGCTGCTCGCCACCGTGATCACCTCGTCGCCCGGGCGCAGGCGCCGGTCGCCCAGCTTCGCCGAGGTCAGGCACGAGAGCGCGACCAGGTTCGCCGAAGAGCCCGAGTTGACGAGCAGCGCATGGCGCAGGCCGTTCAGGCGGGCAAAGCGCTTCTCGAACTTCTTGGCCCAGGGCCCCGTCGTCAGCCAGAATTCGAGCGAGGAGTCGACGAGGTTGACGATCTCACGCTCGTCGAACACGCGGCCGGCAAAGTGGATCTGGGACTCCCCGGGCCGGAACTCGCCGGGTGCGAAAGCCACGTCGTGATACTCGCGGACCAGATCGAGGATCTGGCTGCGTAGCTCGGCGGCACGATCGGGATCGGGGCTCATGTCAGGTCTCCTCGAGGAGCGGCGGTGACCACCGCAGGCACTGCCTGGGCACGTTAGCAAGGCCCACCGAGGGCCGAAACGGAACCTGGCCGAACGGCGACAGCGGCCGCTCAGTTGTCCTGCGCGACTGTGGTTTCGTCTTCCGACGCCACCACCCGCACCTCGGCATGGTCGAGCTCGGAGCTGGCCGGATCAGAGGGGTTGCGGGTCCTCGGCGGGTTCAGAACCCGCTCCACGATGTAGGACGGGCGGGCCTTGATCTCCTCGTACATGTGCGCGAGGTAGGAGCCGATCACGCTGAAGCAGATCATCTGAACGCCGCCGATGAAGAGCACGACCACGAGCAGGGTGGCGTAACCCTTCGGCGCTGCGCCGGGATCCGCGAACTTGAGGACGATCTCGACGATTCCCGCCAGCACGGCGATCGCGGTGGTGAAGAAGGCGAGCCAGCCGATCAGGTCCAGCGGCGCGTAGGAAAACGAGATGATCGCCCGGCGCGCCCAGCCCATGTTGGCCAGGAAGTTGTTCGAGGAGCGCCCGAACAGGCGCTCGGGACGCTCGTATGGAACCCCGATCTGGCGGAACCCGACGAAGGCGCGCAGGCCCCGCACGAAGCGGTGCGTCTCGGGCAGCGCGTTGATCGCATCGACGACACGACGATCCATCAGCGAGAAGTCGCCGGCATCGACCGGTATGGACAGGTAGGAGAGGCGCTGAAAGACCCGGTAAAAGGCCTTGCGCGCCGCATTCATCAGCGCCGACCCCTCGCGCGCAACGCGGTCGCCGTAAACCACCTCGTATCCCTGATGCCAGCGAGCAACGAACTCGGGGATAAGCTCCGGGGGATCCTGGAGATCGCCGTCGAGCAGGATCACGGCGTCCCCGGTGGCCAGCCGCATGCCGCTGGAGTAGCCGCTCTGCGAGCCGAAGGCGCGCGTGTGGCGGACGACCGTGACCCGGCGATCGCGCGATGCGAGCTCGGCGAGGACTTCCGGCGTTTTTTGGTCTGGGCTGCCCGAGTCGACGAAGATAATCTCGTGGTCAACGCCCAACTCGGTGAATACCGCCGTCAGGCGTTCGTGCATAACCGGGATCGACTCCGCCTCCTTGTAGCAGGGGACGACGGCACTCAACCTGATTTCATTTGCGGAATTCATGCCGGAAGGACCCAATCTAGCGGCAGGCTCCGGGACGCCGCCCCCTGGTCAAGTCGACCCTGAAGTCCCGCCGACCCTGAGTCGAGTCGGGCTCGGAGCGTGGGCTTTCGGAGGTGTCGGCTGGGGGCCTCAGGACGACGAAGACTCGATTGCCACCGTCTGCCATGCCGTCGCGCGCGGTGTCAACTGGATCGACACGGCAGCCGTGTACGGCAACGGCCACGCCGAGCGGATCGTCGGCAAGGCACTCGCCACGCTTCCTCCGAGCGAACGACCGCTCGTCTTCACCAAGGCCGGCATCAGGATCGACTCGAGCTCCGGCTCGACCTATCGCGACCTCAGCCCGGCCTCGCTGCGCGCCGAGTGCGAGGCGTCGTTGCAGCGGCTGCGGGTCGAGCGCATCGACCTCTACCAGCTGCACTGGCCGGTGGACGACGACGAAATCGTCGAACAGGCCTGGGGCACGCTGGGAGAGCTGCGCCGCGAGGGCAAGATCCGCTGGGCGGGCGTGAGCAACTTCGGCACCGCGCTGCTCGAGCGCTGCGCACGCATTCGCAGCGTCGATTCGGCCCAACTCCCACTATCGCTGCTGGAAGACCAGGCAGCCGGGAGCGAGCTGCCCTGGTTGGCGGCCCACGGCGTTCCGACGCTCGTCTACAGCCCGCTGGAGTCAGGATTGCTCTCTGGCAGCTTCTCGCTCGCGCGCCTCGCGGCGCTGCCGAGCGACGACTGGCGGCGCAAGCGCCCTCGCTTTCAGAGCCCACAGGTGGAGCGCGCCCTGAGCCTGGTCGAGCTCCTCCGTCCGATCGCCAAGGGGATCGGGGCAACACCGGCAGAGCTGGCCATCGCCTGGACGCTGCATTTCGCCGGCGTGACCGGCGCCATCGTCGGCGGCCGCACCGCGGCACAGGTCGATGGCTGGATCGGCGCCGCAGAGCTCGGCCTCGAGGCGGCTGTCCTCGACGCGATCGCGATCACCAGGGTCGATGCCGGGCTGGCGAGCGCGGGCGCCACCGGCTCCGAGCAGCGCTAGGGCGCCTGGCGAACGCGATATCTTGCCCGCCTCGTGACCGAGGGCACGGCTCCGCCGTCGAACAGGCCGCCACTCTGGCGGCGAATCCATGACACGGTGGCCGCCAACCGGGGCGCCGCTGCGATAGCCCTGTACGCGATCACCGCGATCGCCGCGACGGTGGTTGCCTATTTCGCGATCTTCTCCGAGTTCGCTCCCTACGACGACGAGGGCACGCTGTTGGTGACCGTGAAGGCGTTCGCCAACGGTGGCACCCTCTACCGTGACATCTGGTCGGTGTACGGACCGTTCTACTACGAGCTGTTCGGGGGCCTGTTCTCGCTCACGGGGCAGGCGGTCACCACCGACGCCAGCCGCACCATCGTCATCGTCGTCTGGGTCGCCACGAGCCTCCTGTTCGGCCTCGCGGCGCAGCGGTTGACCGGCCGCCTGGCGCTGGGCGTCACCGGGATGATCGCCGCCTTCTCGACCCTCACCGTGCTGGCCAACGAGCCGATGCATCCGCAGGGCCTGTGCGTGCTGCTGCTGGGCGCGTTCGCGCTGCTCGTGGCCAGTGGGCCGACCGGGCGGGTCGTGTGGACCGGGGGCGCGGGGGGCGCGCTCCTCGCGGCGCTGATCCTGACCAAGGTCAACCTGGGCATCTTCGCCGTCGCCGCCGTCGTCGTCGCGGCTGCGATCACCGTCGAGCCCCTCCACCGCAGGGAGTGGCTGCGCTGGCTCCTCGTCGCGGCGTTTCTCGCCCTGCCCCTCTTCGTCCTCGATCGCGACCTCCGCCTCAGCTGGGTGCGGGAATTCCTCCTGCTTGAGGTCCTCGCCGCGACGGCGGTCCTGGTTGCCTCCCGTCCGGTCTGGCCGGCACGAGGGGAAGGTGATGGCGGCACCCTGCGCTGGGTGCTGGCCGCAGCCGGCGGCTTCGTCTTGGCCCTGGTGGCGATCCTCGCCGTCATCCTGCTGACCGGCCCCTCGCCGGCCGACGTCTACGAAGGGATGGTGACGGACGCGCTGGGGATCCGGGACATCCTCGAGGGCGCGTTCCCGTTCCCGCCGGGGTCGGCCCTGGACTGGGCCATCGCCGCGGTGGCGGCGGCGGCGCTGGCGTCGAGACTGCGCCTGGCGGGTGGGAACAAGCCGTCGATCTGGCCGGGCCTGCTGAGGGCGGGCGCCGGCCTCGTGATCCTGCTTTCGGTCGCTCACATCGTTCCGGTCGCCCTCAACCCTGCGGCCGGCAATCCGGTGGTCGTGCCGATGCTCTTGGCCTGGGTTGCGGCGATTCCACCCGCGGGTGTCCGCGAACCTCCTTACAAACGCTTTCTGCGAATCCTTCTGCCGATGCTCGCGATCGCCGAGACGCTTCAGGTCTATCCGGTCCCAGGCAGCCAGCTCGGAATCGCCGCCGTCTCCTTCGTCCCCGTCGGAGCGCTGTGCCTGGCGGATGCGGCGGTCGACCTGCGCGTCTGGAGCAAGGCGAAGGGTGCTGCGGCGCTGCGCAACTTCGGGGCAACCGTGGGGGTGCTGACCGTCGCCGTGCCGGCGATGTTCGCCCTCAACGCGATCGTCCTGCCGGGCGCCAGCAACGCGATCCTCTATGGCGAACAGACGAAGCTCGCCCTCCCCGGCGCCGAACTCATGCGCCTGCCGACATCCTCGGTCGAAACCTATACGGAGCTGGTCGACCTCCTGCACCAGCACCGCTGCTCCACTTTCGTGGGCTATCCGAATGTCAACAGCCTCTACCTGTGGTCAGGTCTCGAAGCCCCGGCGCCACAGATCCCGAACGCCTGGATGTACGGAACCAACAACTCCCAGCAGCAACGAATGGTAGACGAGCTGCGCGCATCCCCGCGGCCATGTCTGATCAAAAACGAGGAACTGGCGGCGCCCTATCTGCATGGCCTGCCCCCGCCCCACACGCCGCTCGTCGACTACGTGCTCAACGACTTCCGGCCTGCCGCCAAAGTGGGCCCGTTCGAATTCATGCTGCCGAAGGGGTCCGCCACGGCCCGGTGAGGCCTGCCGTGGAGCGCGTGGCTAGCTGGAGGACGGCGTCTTTTCGCCGGACGAACGGCGCTGCGGCTTGCCCACCCGGTAGTCGCCGCGACTGAGCGTGCTCTCGAGCCAGACGTAGAGGACGATGAACAGGTAGCGACTGCCCATCTCCTTCATCGCCAGCTTGGCCTCGCCGCTGGTCCGGTTGGTCCAGCTGTTGGGAACGACGGCGTAGCTGTGGCCGCGGACGATCGCCTTCAGCGGCAGCTCGACGGTGAGGTTGAAGTGCTTGGACAGCAGCGGCTGGACGGTTTCGATCACCTCGCGGCGGTAGGCCTTGAAGGCGTTGGTCGTGTCGTTGTAGCGGTGGCGGAAGAGGACGCGGATGAACTGGTTGGCGAGCCGGTTGAAGACGTACTTGAGGCGGGGGTAGTCGTAGATCCGGGCGCCCGGCATGAAGCGCGAGCCAAAGGCGCAGTCCCAGCCCTCTTCCAGCAGGCGGTGGTAGCGGACCAGGTCCTTCGGGTCGTCGGAGGCGTCGGCCATGAAGATCGCCACCGCGTCGCCCTCGAAGACGTCGAGGCCGGCTCGGATCGCCATTCCGAAGCCGCGTTCGTAGTGGGAGCGGTGGACGCGGACCCGCGGGTTCCCGGCGCCGATCGCGGTGACCACGGCGGCGGTCGAGTCTTCGCTGTCGTCGTCGACGACGACGACCTCGTAGTCGATCCCCTCGCGCTCCAGCGTCGCGACGAGCCCTTCGACGGTTCCGCCGACCGCGCCCTCCTCGTTCTGCGCCGGGATCACCACCGAGAGCTTCACGCCGCGGCCACCGTCCAGCGCTCGAGGTTCTGCTCGTGCATCTCACCGAGGATGTCCTCGACCCCGTAGCGCAGCTTCCACCCAGGGTAGTCGGCCTGGAAGGGCGCCAGGTCGGAGATCCACCAGCGGTGGTCGCCGATCCGCGGCTCCTCGCCCATCTCCCAGCTCAGCTCGCGGCCGGCGACCCGCTCGCAGATTTCGATCGCCTCCAGCATCGAGCAGTTGCTGAAGCGCCCGCCGCCGATGTTGTAGACGGCGTGCGGTCGCGGTGCCTTGCGGAAGGCGTCGAAGGCGGCGATCAGGTCGGCGCTGTGGATGTTGTCGCGGACCTGCTTGCCCTCGTAGCCGAAGACGGTGTACGGGGTGCCGGTGACGGTGCACTTCATCAGGTAGGCGAGGAACCCGTGCAGCTTGGCGCCGGCGTGCTGGGGGCCGGTCAGGCAGCCGCCGCGGAAGCAGACGGTCGGCATCTCGAAATAGTGCCCGTACTCCTGCACCAGCAGGTCGGCGGCGGCCTTGGAGACGCCGAACAGCGAGTGGGTCGAGGCGTCGATCGACATCGAGGTGTCGATCCCCTTGTAATAGGGATGGTCCTCGGGCAGCTCCAGCCGCTGCTCCAGCGACCGCAGCGGCAGCCGGTTCGGCGTGTCGCCGTAGACCTTGTTGGTCGAGCAGAAGATGAAGGGGGCGTCCGGGGAGTGGGCGCGGGCGGCCTCGAGCAGGTTGAGGGTGCCGTTGGCGTTGACGCCGAAGTCGGTCTGGGGGTCGCTCGCGGCCCAGTCGTGGGAGGGCTGGGCGGCGGTGTGGATGACCAGCCCGATCTTGCCGGCGTGCTCGCCGAAGATCCGCTCGATCGCGTCGGCGTCGCGGATGTCGGCGTTCTCCCAGTGGAACTCGGAGTGCTCGGCGACCAGCCGCTCGGTTACGTGCGCGGTCGAGGACTCGGGGCCGAAGAACTGGGCGCGCATGTCGTTCTCGATCCCGACCACGTCGAAGCCGGCGCCGATGAAGTGCCCGACCGCCTCCGAGCCGATCAGCCCGCCTGCCCCCGTGACGATCGCAACCGGCATTGGTGCCTACTCCCCTCCCCCCGCGGGGGGGTCGATGTTGAGCGCCTCGGCGATCCGGTCCTCGTCCGCCGCGATCCAGTCGTGGATGTCGGCGAGCACCTGCTCGGCGCCGCGCCGGGGACGCCACTCGTCGAGGCCGAAGAGCTTCGCGCAGTCCGAAAGGTATACGGGCACGTCACCGGCCCGCGTCTCCTCGACCGCTCCGATCGGCACCTCGTGCCCGCTCAGGCGCCGGCAGATCTCGGTCGTCTCGGCCAGCGAGAGGCTGCACTCGCGGCCGCCGCCGACGTTGACCGTGCGCCCGTCCCAGGCCTCGCGGTCGAGCAGCTGGCGCTCGACCAAGTCGACTAGGTCCTCGACGTGGAGCAGGTCGCGCACCTGTTTGCCCTTGCCGCCGAAGCCGATGTAGCTGAGCGGCTGGCGGAAGTGGTGGGCCAGCATCCAGTGGGTGAAGACGCCCTGGTCGACCTTGCCCATCTGCCAGGGGCCGGCGATCACGCCGCAGCGATCGATCACCGCCGGCACGCCGAGGCCGGCGCGGTACTCCTCGATCAGCAGCTCGGCGGCGAGCTTGGTCGCACCGTAGAGGGTGCGGGGGCCGTCCAGCGGGAAGCGCTCGGAGATCCCGGCGGGCGAGACCCCGGGGAGCTCCTGCTCGGCGGCGATCTCGAACCGCGTCGGCGCCTCCTCGAGTCCGATCCCGACCTGGGGCGCGACCGGGTAGACGCGGCTGGTCGAGAGGAAGACGACGAAGGCGCCGTCGCGGCGGGCGAGCTCGAGGCAGTTGTAGGCGCCGGTCAGGTTGGTGTGGACGAGGTAGCCGGTGTCGCCGTCGACGCCGCTCATCACCGAGGGCTCGGCCGAGCACTCGATCAGGGCGGTCAGCTCGGGCAGCGCCGCCAGCTCCGCCGGCTGGCGGACGTCGCCGCGGACGAACTCGACACCGGCCCGCTCGAGCCTGGGCACGTTCAGCTCCGAGCCCCGGCGGTAGAGATTGTCGAGAGCGATGACCTCCCAGTCGGGATGGCGCGACGCGAGCGACACCGCCAGGTTCGAGCCGACGAATCCGGCGCCGCCGGTGATAAGCAGACGATTCAAGGGCCGCGAAGCTATCAGCACCCTTCCTTCGGACGGGATCGACTGCGGTCCCTAAGCTGGATCGCCATGAACCCGCTGCGAATCATCTGCGCGATGGCGATCTCGTCGGTCCTGCTCGGCGCCGCGAGTGCCCACGCCGCCAGCCTGCAGCCGATCGGCAGCTTCAACCAGCCGATCTACGTCACCTCCGACCCCGGCAACGCCAACCGCCTCTTCGTGGTCGAACGGACCGGCAAGATCGAGCAGGTCAGCGGCGGCGTCACCACCCTCTTCGCCGACCTCAGCTCGAAAGTCGAATGCGGCACCACCTGCAGCGGCGAGCGGGGGCTGCTCTCGATCGCCCTGGCGCCCGACTTCGACAGCAGCGGGCGGCTCTACGTCGACTACGCCAACAACAACGACGGAACGATCCACGTCTCCGAACTGCGGGCCAGCGGCTCCAGCGCCCCGCTCTCGAGCCTTCGCGAAGTGCTCGCGATCCCTCACCCGGAATACAGCAACCACAACGGTGGCCAGCTGCAGTTCGGCCCGGAAGGGCTGCTCTACATCTCCACCGGCGACGGCGGTGGGGGCAACGACGTCAACGAAAACGCACAGGATCGGACCAAGGGCCTCGGGAAGATCCTTCGCATCGACCCGGATCCGAGCGGCCTCCTGCCCTACACGGTCCCCGCCGGCAACCCGTTCGCCGGCATCGTCGGCGACTACGCGCCGATCTGGAGCTACGGCCTGCGCAACCCCTTCCGCTTCTCCTTCGACAAGCTGACCGGAGACATGGTGATCGGCGACGTCGGCGAAGCGAAATGGGAGGAGGTCGACTGGGCGCCGGCGCCGGCGCTCGGGGCGGGCGCCGACTACGGCTGGAACTGCCGCGAGGGGCTGATCGCGGGACCGGCGACCGACCCGCAGTGCGCCACCCCACCGGCGGCGGGCTTCGTCAACCCCGTCTTCGTCTACCCCCACACCGATCCCGGCGGCGGCGCGGCGTTCGGCTGCGCGATCATCGGCGGCTACGTGGTCCGCGACCAGAGCCTCGGCGGTCTCTACGGCCGCTACCTCTACGCCGACCACTGCAGCGGCCAACTGCGCTCGCTCGAACTCGCCAACCCGGCCGCCAGCGACCGCTCCGAGGGGATCGCGGTCGAAGAAATCGACTCCTTTGGCGAGGACTCCTGCGGGCGGATCTACGTCGTCTCCGGAGCCGGCACGGTCTCGCGCCTTATCGGGTCGACGCCGGCGGTCTGCGAAGCGGCCGCGCCGCTCTCGCCGTCCTTCATCGGCATCCGCCCCCAGCACCGCGCCGTGAAGCGCCGCGGCAGGGCCCTGATCACCGCCTGGGTCTCCCCCTGCCAGGGCCGCAAGGGCGAGCCGGTAAAGCTGCTGCGCAGCGGCAGGCACATCGCGACGAGGCGCCTCGACCTCGCCTGCAGCGTCCGCTTCCGCCCCCGCATCGTCCACGCCGCCAGCTTCCGCGCAACGGTCGGCGAAGACACCACCTATGTCGCCGCGACCTCACGCAGGCTGCGGATCAGGGTCGACCACCGGCGCCCGGCTAAGGGCGGGCGCGGCCACCGGTAAGGGCGACGAAGGCGCGCCAGGCCGGCTTGGCGTGGAAGCGCGGCCCGGCGTGGAAAAGGCCGACGGAGTCGCAAAAGCTGCAGGCGCCGGGTACGTCCTTCCACGAGAACCAGTAGACCTGCTTCAAATCGAGCCGGCGCCAGTTTTCGAGCAGATAGCCATACGCGCCCTTCAGCTCTTCCACCTGACCTCGGATCCCCTGCTCGAAGGCGACGATGTGGAAGTCGTTCTGGGAGCCCCAGCCCATCTCGGTGATATAGAGCGGGACCCGGTCGTGATTGGCGACGGTTACTTCGTGCAGTTCTTCGACCAGTTCTTCGAGGGTTTCCGTGTCGACCGCGTAAGGGTGCAGGGCGACGCCGTCGAAATCGCTCTTGATCCCCGGTGTCCGGTAGAGGATTTCAAGGAATTCGGCCGCCGGCATCCCGCGCGACGCTCCGGCCGTCGGAGCCCCGAAGAGGCCGGTCAGGATCACTTTCGCACCCGGATCCACCCGTTTGATCGCCGGGCTCGAGATCTTCAGCAGGCGCGCGTAGCGCTGCGGCGAAACCGGATAGGCGAAGTAGAAGAAGTTCGCCTCATTCCAGATCTGCCAGGTGCGAATCGGTATCGGCGTCCCGATCGCCGGTTCGTACTCGACTACACCCGGCGCATGTTCGTTCCAGAATTCGCCGCCGGGGCCGTAGCGTTTTACCGCCTCTTCGAGGAAGCCGACCCAGGCGTTCCGGGCCCGGGCGCTGTCGATCGGCAGCCTGGTTTCCTTCTTCGAGAGCCAGCGTGGCGTGCCGACCAGAAACGGCAGAATCTGGAGGCCGTGCCGGGTCGCCACCTTTACGGTTTCGTCGAAGCTCGCCCAGTTGTATCCGCCTTTGGCGGTCGGCTGGATCGCCGGCCAGGCGACCGGCCAGCGCACGCTTTCGATACCACCGGCCTTCATGTAGGCGGCGTCTTCTTCGGTCAGGGTCGACTGCGGGCCGATCCCGAAGAAGCCCTTCGGAGCTTGCGGCAACGTCCGAGCCGACGAGCCGGCGACCGGGAAGACGAAGAGCGCCGCCGCGAGGCAGGCGCTCAGGAGCAGGGCGACTGGAAGTCTGCGTTTCATCGAATCGGGAAAGGTAGCGGTCCGGTCAGGTTGCAACCCGGATGCCGGCCACATGTGGCGAACCTGTCACCAAGTTCAGTAGCTGCCGCCGAGCTTGCGGTGGTCCCAGGTCGCCGTCCGCAGCGGCTTGAACTGGATCGCCACCCGCTTCGGCGCCTGCGCTTCCAGCCCCGCCCTGGCGTCGCCCTCGATCGACGAGAGCCCCTCCGCGTAGCGCAGGGTCAGCTCCTCGGCAAATTCGATCACGGTCTCGAAATCGCGGTGGAGGACCGCCTCGGCCTCGATCATCGCTCCCCGCAGCTCGCCGTACTCGTGCCCGGTCTCGACCAGCACGGTGGCGCGCGGGTCGCGTTCGAGGTTGCGGACCTTCTGCGACTTGGCGTAGGTCCAGATCCAGACCTCGCCCTCGCGGGGGACGAACCAGAGCGGCATCGAGTGCGGCCAGCCGCTCGGCCCGAGGCTGGTGACGATCGCAACCCGCTCGCCGCCGAGCAACTCCTCCAGCTCGGCCTCGCTGAGGATGATCTGATCGCGCCGGCTCATACAGAAACTCTATGTGCCGGGCGGCTCCGCTCTCGACTGTCTGCTGGCGGGCGCTATCGTGCCGCAAGATCCCTTGATCGACGTCGCCATCATCAACTGGAACACAGTGCCGGCGGCAATCTCCGCAGCGCAGGCCTTCTCCGCCTCCGAGGGGGTCGAGGTCAGGATCAAGGTGGTCGACAACCACTCCCGTCCCGAACAACGTCAGCTTTTCAGTTCCAGGGCCGACGACCCGCGAACCGAGGTGCTGCTGGCCGAGCGCAACCTCGGCTATGGTGCCGGCGCGAACCTGGCCTTGCGCGGCGGGCGCTCGCCGCTCGTCTGCGTCAGTAACGCCGACGTCGCCCCCGCACCGCAAGCCCTGGCGGAGTTGGCGGCGGTCGCGCTGAAGACTCCCGACGCGGGAATGGTCGGCCCCGTCTTCGCCGGCGGGACCCAGCATTACCACTCGCATCTTCCCGGCCGCGCGTCTCTCCTCGCCCGCAGCTTCATCGGCTCAGCCGGCCGCCGGCGTCCGGCTGAGCCGGCACCGGGGGAGATCGTCTCGATCGGGCAGGTCTCGGGCGCCTGCTTCGTGATGCGCCGCGAGGTCTGGGAGGCGGTTGGCGGCTTCGACGAGGGCTACTTCCTCTGGTATGACGACGTCGATCTGGCCAAGCGCCTGCAAGACCGTGGCCGCCGCAATCTGATCGTCGGCTCGGCGCGGGTGCGGCATACCGGCGGTGCCTCATTCGCGCAGATCGGGCCGCGCACCGCGCAGGCGATCAGGTTGGCCTCGCTGCAGCGCTACATCAGCAGGCACAACCCCGAGCTGCTCGCGGTGGCGCGGCCGCTGCTGGGAGCCTCGCGCGCGGTCCGTGCCCGCGGCGCCGCCCAATTCCCGCCCAAGGTTTGAGCGGCGTCTTCACCGGGGACACATTTTCGTCGTTTGAGCTGAGAGACTTTTGTAGCCGGCGCAGGACTGCGGCGGCAACAGGGATAAACCAATGCAACGAGTACAGAGGACCTCCTATAGCCGGCAGAGCTGGAAACGTTGGGGCAGCGCGCTGCCCTGGCTCCCGATCCCTGCGCTGATCGCCGCGGCCGTCGTGGCCTTGGCGCTCGCCGTCGCCGCCTCCGCCCACATGGCTGCCTCCTGCTCCGGCAACCGGCGACGATCACCGGCTCCCCCGGGGCCGATCGCCTCGTCGGCACCCCGGGACCCGACGTAATCGCTGGACTCGGGGGAGCGGATCGAATCGTCGGCGGCGGCGGCGACGACCTGATCTGCGGCGGCCCCGGCGACGACGTCATCCACGCCGGCGCCGGCGCGGACCTGATCTTCGGCGAAGCGGGAAGCGATCGGCTCTTCGGTGAAAAAGGCAACGACCGGCTCTTCGGAGGCGCCGCCTACGACCGCTGCCTGGGCGGCGAGGGAAGTGACAGGCTCGCGGCCTGCGAGAACGTAGGCAGAGGGGACCGGGGGCCCGCGGCAAGCGTCGGCGGGCCACCGCCCGACAACCCTCCGCACGCCGGCGACGTCACCGCCTCGACCAGCGAGGACGTCGCCAAAACAATCGACGTCCTGACCAACAGCTCCGATCCCGAAGGCCACCCCCTCAGGGTCGCGTCGCTCGACACGACCGGTACGAGAGGAGTGGTGGAAATCGTCTCGGGCGGTGAGGCAGTCCGCTATGACCCCACGGCGCGCTTCAAGGCGCTCACCGCCGCTGAGACTGCGACCGATCGCTTCGCCTTCACGATCATCGATGGTCGCGGTACCTGATCACGTCCTACCGGCCGCGTGAACACGTCGACCTGACCGAATTCGGCGGCGGTCCCGATGACACGGTTGTCGACGGCGTGATCGAGGAGGTCACTCCCAGCGGCGAACTGAAATGGGAATGGAGCACGCAGGGGCACATTGGCCTCGCCGAGACCGGTCGCTGGTGGCCGACCGCCCTGGCCACCCCAGAACGCGACATCGTCCACATGAACGCGGTCGAGCCGGTCGGCGATGACGCCGTCCTGATCTCGCTGCGCCACACCGACGCCGTCTACAAGATCGACAAGGCGACGGGCGACGTGATCTGGAAGCTCGGCGGCACCTGGACGCCGAAGAGCCTGACCGTGAAAGACGACCCCGAGGGCGCCTATCCTCTTGGCGGTCAGCACGATGTCCGCCTCCTGGCCGACGGGACGATCACGATCCACGACAACAACACCAATCTCCCCGACCCCCCGCGCGCCGTCCGCTACTCGATCGACGAATCCGCGAAGACCGCGACGCTGGTCGAATCGGTGACCGACCCCGAGGTTTCGACCAGTATCTGCTGCGGCTCCGCCCGCCGCTCAGCCGACGGCTCATGGTTGATGAGCTGGGGCGGCAACTCCCTCGTCACCGAATTCGATGCCGAGGGGCGGCGGACGTTCCAGCTCGGCTTCGGCGGCGCCGCCTTCTCCTACCGTGCCGTGGCCGCCCCCGACGGCGTCCTGACCCGGGGGGCGCTGCGGGCGGGGATGGACGCGATGCACCCGCGGCCCTGATCATCCTGGCCGGCGGTTGAGCGACCATGCCTGGGTCTTGAAGTCCAATCGCGGTCACATAATGGGCGCCTCCTCGTTCTTGACCTCTCGCGTCGCCAACGCGATCCTGGTCCTGGTCCAGTTGGCCCTGGTCGGGCACCTCTACGGAACCGTCGAGGCTTCCAAGTTCTTCGTCCTTTGGACGGTCATCTGGGCCGGTTCGGTGGGCGTCCGGTTTGGGTTCGACCAGTTGCTGCCGAAGCGGGCGGCGGCGGCCAACCTCTCCGGCTCGCTCGAAGCACTGGCCGGGTACCGTCAGGTGGCGACCTTCTCGATCCCGATCGTGACGGCGCTGAGCGTGCCGATATTGATCCTCGTCCTACCGGACGTCTCAACGGCCGAAGCCCTGCTCGCCGTACCGGTCGTCCTCGTCGGCGCGATCGGCTGGGCGGTGGTCTACCTGACCAGCGCCCTCGCTCGTGGCTACGGGCACCCCGGCCTCTCGGGTTGGCTGGGCGGACCCGTGGCGATCGGCCTGGCGACCCTGGCGGTGCCGCTTGCTCACCTCGCCGGCAAGTCCTGGCTGCTCCTTGGCGTCGTCTCCTCGCTGGCACTGCTGTTCTCGTCGCTGGCGAGCCTGGTGCTCATCGATCGGGCCGTCGGCGCACGACGCACCCGAACGGCGCTGCTCGGCCGCTCCACCGAACGCTTCGATCCCGACACCTGGTCGACCGGAGCGCTGATGGCGATCGCCGAGGTGAACCTTGTCCTACCGGTCTGGATCGCCGGCGCGCTGGGCCTTGGCAGCACCGAGGTCGGGGCGCTTTACGCCGCGCTCCGGGTGGCGGCGGCATTTTCATGGATCTTCACGTCGGTCGTGGTTGTGATCACGCCGATGCTCGCCGAGGCCCTGGCGGGGCGAGAGTACGAGCGCCTGCGCAGGCTGCTCTGGCGCTCGGCCGTCATCGGCGCCGGCGCCACGCTGCCGATCGCCGCCGCCGGCGCCTTGCTCGCGGGACAGCTGCTGGGGCTGCTCGATAGCTCCTACCGCGACTACGGCTACCTGCTGATGGTGCTGATCGGCGCCCGCCTGCTCGACGCCGCCACCGGGGCCGTCGCCGAGGCGTTGATTCTCGGCGATCATGCTCGCTGGGAGCTGATCAACCAGGTCTTCAGCTCAGCCGCGCTGCTGCTCACGGCGCTGCTGCTCGAGCCTGGGATCGGCGTCCTCGCCCTGGCCCTCGCCTCGGCGGTCTCGGTCATCGCCGCGAATCTGGCCCGGGTCGTGGAGGTACGGTGGCTAATCTCGAATAGATGGCAGACGATCGCCAGGGCGCCGGCGGCCCGATGAAGGTCGACCTCCGCTTTTTCCTTGCCGGCCTGGCACTCTGCGCGACGTTGTTCTGGTTGGGAGCAGACGGCGGCCTGGGCGGATCGGGGTGGACGTTGAGCGGCCTGGTGGCCCTGATCATGGTCGTCATCCTGCTCGCCGGTCTGGCCGCCTGGCAGTTGCTACCAGGGGGGCGGTGGGTCCTCGCTTCGCCGTTGGCGATCGCCGCGGCGACCTGGATCGCGCTGTTCGTGGTGCGCCCGATCGAGCTCTTCTACTACCCGGCCGAAACGATCACGCCCCTGCTTCAGCTCGGCTACCACACCTCAGACCTCTGTCGCACCGTCGCAATCGCCGGGATCGGCTGCGCGACTTGGTCGGCCGGCTTCCTGATCGTCCTGATTCTGTTGAAAACGAAGCGGAGAGACATAACCCCGCTGGAGGAAATCCAGATGCGTCGCCGAGCGCCCTGGGTGGTGCTGGCGGTCGGCGCGCTGCTCGCCGGCGCCTTGTTCATGCGCCAGGGAGGCGTCTCCGCGCTGATCCACTCGCCGGGGACGCTGCACAGCAACCAGGGCTCCGGCTTCTACGGGCAGCTGGGCATCTGGATGCTCGAGGGCGTCGCCCTCTATTCCTTCGCCGCGGTCATCCAGGGAGGCAGAGCGATGAGCGAGGCGAAGCCGGTGCTGATCGTCAGCGCTCCGCTGGCGGTGATCTCGACGCTGGCCCTGGGCTCCCGCGGGTTCATCGCCTTCGGGCTCATGGCCGCCGTGGTGGTCTTCCTGCGCCAGCGGTCACCCGCCCCGCGGACGGTGGTCATCTCGATCGCGGTTGCGATCCTGCTGGCGGCAGTGCTCGAGTTCTCAGCCGTGGTTCGAACGAATGCCGCCTCCACGGACCTGAAGACCGCCGTCGCCCGCACCGCCCAGACGCCGGTGACGTTCTTCCAGACCGCCGACCTCAGCGCCTTCGACGACTTCGTCGCGATGCAACAGCTGGTGCCGTCTTCGATCTCATGGCTGCACGGCAGCAGCCTGCTCCAGATTCCCGCTGCCCTCGCGCCTCGGGTGTTGTGGCCGGGCAAGCCGCCGCCGCTCGACAACATGGTTACCGCGTATCTCTATCCGGGCGCGACGGCAGGAACGCCGATTACCCTGCAGGGGGAGCTGTATTGGAACTTCGATCTTCCCGGCGTCGCGCTCGGCGCCTTGGCGATGGGCGCCCTGATGGGTTGGTCGGTGTTGCTGCTGTTCCGGCGGGATGCGCTCGGCCTGCTGCTCTACGCCGTCCTCTATGCCAGCGTCTTCGCGTTGCTGACGCGGGCAATCGGCACGATGACGGCAAACACCGTAATCGCCCTGGTCGGGGTCGGGGTCGCCACGATTGCAATCGGACCCACGCGGCTGCCGGCGCTACTCCTGCCGATCAGGCGGCTCGGCTCTCGAATAACATGAGCCCGTGCTAAAGACGGCGTTGGCTGGGGTGGCGATGGTGGTGATTTTTGCGGCAGCCGGTTGCGGCGGCAGCAAGCCGCCGGCTCCCGGCACGCCAAGTGCGGCCGAATATCTGATCACCGCCGCGGACCTGCATCGGCAACCCGCCGGATCCCCGCAGGAGGCGCTCCTCAGCTGGTGGCGCAGCATCCAGTACGACGACTTCCAGGGTTATCTCTCTGGGCTCGCGGCGCCGCTGCGGGCGCAACAGCAGACGAGCAAAGCGGCCAGAGACGACGTGGCCCTGGTCTCAGGCGAACTGATCCGCTCGCAGCCGCAGATGACCGAAGCTCAGCAAGAAAGCGACTCCGCCACGCTCTACACGCGAATCGAGACCCGACAGCCCGTCGGGGCCACCCGTTTCACCACCAGCAGCTACCCGCAGGCATTCACCCTGGTCAGAGAAGCAGGCAAGTGGAAGATCTCAGATGACTTCTTCGTCGAAAGTCGCGCCGCGAACATCCGCAGAGCCGTGAACGAAGCCAAGGCCTCAGCCGGGCCCACCGGCTGAGGCAAGCAAACGCAGGTTGTCGAAGCCACTCGGGTGCGTGTTGCGCAAGGTCCGCAACCGCGCGTTCCGGTAGCCATAGCCCGCCAGCGCCCGGGGCCGAAGCCGGCGGTTCCGGGGCACGTAATGCCAGGGAGCCACCGTGTCCACCTCGACAACGTCGAGGCCCGCTCGACCAAGCAGCTGTGCCAGCGTGACCGGCGTGAACTGGGACACATGCAGCTCCTGCGGCTGGACCGCCGGCCAGCGGTCGCCTTTCCGGACGGCCATCGCACTGGAGATGTTGGGAACCTCGATCATGAGCATCCCCCCGTCCGCAAGGAGTTCCCGGATGGTCTTCAGCATGGACAGGGGATCCTCGACGTGCTCGAGCACGTGGTACATGCAGACGAGGTCGAACTCGTCGCGAGACAGCTCGACCTCGTCGAGGAAACCACACTCGACCGAGATGCCGAACTCGGCGGAAATCCGCGCCGCCAGCTCCGGAGAAGGCTCGACCCCGGCCGGATCGAAGCCCCACCGGCGCGCCTCGTCCAGGAGGTGACCCCGACCTGGACCAAGCTCCAGCAGCCGCCCGCCGGGAACGCGCTTCGACAACCACTTGATCCGCTGCCGAGCGATGTGCCGAAACGCCTGATCCTCCTGGAGGTTAGCGTGGTGGGTATCGACGTAGCTGTTACTTGCGTACCTGTCAGCCATGTCCGCCATGTCGGCATACCCCAGAAACACCAATCCGCAACTCGTGCATCGATCGAGCTCCACCGCGCGATAGAGAGGCATCGGTTCGCCGTCGCCGCCACAAGCGGGACACGAACGTCGGGGGGGAATGGTGTCCATCGGCCTGGCGCCATCGTACCCCGGCATCCACGCAAGTAAGCTGCGCCGGGTGCAGCGGGCGAGCCTCAAGCGCGAACTCAAGCAGCGAATGCTCGGCGCTCCCGAGGTGCTGCGGGATTCGGCGGCGGTCCGGGCCGGCTTCCGGGCCCGTGAAGCATTCAGCTCGCTCGTCGGCGATTACCGACACCGGGGCACTGTGGCGGCGGACGGGCTGCCGATCCCGCCGGCCCGCCTACGCGTCGCGGTGAGCGGGATCGCCGACCCGATCGACCACCTCGACGCGGGCCTCCGCTCCGCCACCGCGATCGAAGCGCTGCTTGCCGGAAACGACCTTGAGGTTTCCGGTGTCGGCTCCCTTCTCGACTTCGGCTGCGGCTCAGGAAGAGTGGCGCGCAGGTGGGTGGACCTGCCGGAGACCGAGGTCAGCGGCTGCGATTACAACGCTGACGCGATCGCTTGGTGCCAGGAGAACCTCCCCTTCGCGAGCTGGTCCGTGAATCAGCTCGCGCCGCCGCTTCCGTATGCGGCTGAGAGCTTCGGCCTGGTTTACGCACTCTCCGTCTTCACCCACTTCGCCGACGATCTACAGGGCCGATGGATGTCGGAGATGCAGCGGGTCCTCTCCCCGGGCGGACACCTGATCTTCACCACCATGGGCAGCAGCTTTCGCTCGCACCTCGTCGACGCCGAGCGGGAGAAATTCGACGCCGGGAAGCTGATCGTCCATTTCCCGAAGAGCGCTGGCTCCAACATGTGCGCCGCGTATCACCCCAGGGCCTATGTCGACGAGCTGTTGGCCGCGGCGGAGCTGCGACTCATAGACGCACTACCAGCAAGTGACAGGAGCCCGTATCCACAGGACATGTGGTTGGCGTCCAAGCCCGCATAGAGAAGATCCCATTCCGAACCAAAAGACCTCCGGTTTTCATGCCCCGGCGGCCACGATGACGGGCTGGAACGAGCGTCGGTAGGCGCTCGGCGTCGTCGCCGTGGCGCGGCGGAAGTGGTCGCGTAGCGAGGCCGGGGTGCCGAACCCCGCTCTCCAGGCGATCGCCTCGACCGGTAGGTCGGACTCCTCCAGCAACCTCCGCGCCTCGAGCACCCGCTGCGCCAGCAGCCACTGCAGCGGCGTCGTCCCGGTCTCCTCTCGGAAGCGGCGGGCGAAGGTGCGGGGGCTGACGGCGGCGCGGGCGGCCATCGCGGCGACGTCGAGTGGCTGCTCGAGGCGCTCGACGATC
>OLLT01000323.1_pt1 | contig 35361 bp, 33 predicted proteins | sample 1604621 | NCBI WGS metagenome assembly OLLT01 (sample SAMEA104055725, study PRJEB20765) | soil metagenome | biome: Arctic tundra; feature: Polygonal ground; material: soil | place: USA | collected 2011-09 | depth 0-0.5 m | reverse complement strand
AGCGGGCCAGGGCCGCGGCGGCGGCGGCCGGGTCGACGCCCGCGGCGAACTCCACCCCGGCCAGGTTCAGCTCGCCGGCGGTCAGCGTGCCGGTCTTGTCGACGCAGATCGTGTCGACGGCGGCGAGGCTCTCGCTGGCGCTCATCTGCTGGATCAGGGTGTCGCGGCGGGCCAACCGCACCGCGGCGACCGCGAAGGTGACGCTCATCAGCAGCACCAGCCCCTCCGGGATCAGCGTCACCAGCCCGGCCGTCGCCGTCTGCGCGGCTTCTTCCAGGCTGACGTTGCGGACCTTGAGGGTGAAGAGCAGGACCGCCGCCAGCGGGATCATCACGTAGGTGCAGGCGAGGATGACGCTGTTGACCTCCTCCTGCAGCGGCGAGAGCGGGTGGCGAAAGGCCCGCGCCTCGCCGGCGAGGCGGCCGGCGTAGCTGCCCTCGCGCACCGCGTCGACGACGTAGTGGCCGGAGCCCGAGACGCAGAACGAGCCCGACAGCACCCGGTCCCCGATCCGCTTCTGGATCCCCTCGGCCTCGCCGGTCAGCATCGACTCGTCGAGGGTCATGCCGCGGCTCGCGATCGCCTCGCCGTCGGCGACCAGCTGATCGCCGGGCCCGACCGCGACGACGTCGCCGGGCACGACCTCGGTCGCCAGCAGCTCGACCAGGTCGCCGTCGCGGACGACCCTGGCGCGCGGGGCGACGAGGATCGCGAGCTCGTCCAGGGTCGCCTTCGCCTTCAGCTCCTGGCGGATGCCGATGTAGGAGTTGATCACCGCGATCAGCCCGAACAGCGAGTCCGCGTAGAGCCCCAGCGCCAGGTCGAGGACGAAGAAGACGCCGATGATCGCGTTGAAGAGCGTGAAGACGTTGCCGGCGACGATGCTCGAGGTCGAGCGCGAGGAGGTTTCCGGCGGCGCCCCGAGCTTGCGCAGCCGGGCCGCCGCCTCGCTGCTGGACAGGCCCTGCTCCGGGGATGGGTGGCCGTTCTCGATAGCCGTATTCAATAGGGTGCGGGCCGGATGGCGCTGAAGCTCGGACTGAACCTGGGGTACTGGGGCATCGGCCCCGCCGGCGAGGACGCGCTCGAGGTCGTCAAGGCGGCCGAGGGCCACGGCTACGAGTCGGCCTGGGCGGCCGAGTCCTACGGCTCCGACGTCGTCAGCGTGCTCGCCTGGCTGGCGGCGCAGACCGAGACGATCAACCTCGGCGCCGCGATCCTGCAGGTCCCCGCGCGGCCGCCGGCCGCCGCGGCGATGGCCGGCGCGACGATCGACAAGCTCTCCGCTGGCCGTTTCCTCTTCGGCTTCGGCCCCTCCGGCCCGCAGGTCTCCGAGGGCTGGTACGGGGTTCCTTACGCGAAGCCCTGGGGCCGCACCCGGGAGTACATCGAAGTGGTCCGCGAGATCATCGCCCGCGAGGGCCCGGTCGAACACCAGGGCGAGCACTACACGCTGCCGCTCCCCGGCGGCGAGGGCAAGCCGCTGAAGCTCAACTTCCACCCGCTGCGCAATCAGATCCCGGTCTTCGTCGGCGCGATCGGGCGCAAATCGGTCGAGCTCGCGGCGGAGATCTGCGACGGCTGGATCCCGATCTTCTTCAGCGTCGACGCCTTCGAGGCGACCTGGGGCGAGCACCTGGAGGCCGGCTTCGCCAGGGGCGGGCGCCAGCGCTCGGACCTCGAGGTCTCGCCCTCCCTGCAGGTGGCGATCGACGGCGATCTCGAGGCGGCCAAGAACGTCGTCAAGGCCGGCCTGGTCCTCTACTTCGGCGGCATGGGCAGCCGCAAGACCAACTTCTACGTCGACCTCGCGCACCGCTTCGGCTTCGGCGACGTCGCCGACGAGGTCCAGAAGCGCTTTCAGGACGGCGACCGCGCCGGCGCCTTCGAGGCGATGCCAGACGAGATCGTCGAGGCGACCTCCCTGGTCGGCACCGAGGCCGAGGTCACGGAGCGGGTCGAGCGCTTCCGCGGCGCCGGAATCGACCGCCTGATCGTCTCGCCGGTCCACGTGGAGCGGGCCGAGCAGCTGCACACCCTTGAGCGCCTGGCTGCCGTTTCCGGCGTGCAGACGCGAGCCTGACTCATCGCATAACCTTTCGCGCCGCGTGAAGATCGGAGTACCTAAAGAGACCGCGAATGGGGAGCGCCGGGTCGCGCTGGTCCCTGACGTGGTCAAATCGCTGAAGCGCAACGAGCACGTCGAGGTGCTGGTCGAGTCCGGTGCCGGCGGGGCCGCCGGCCATCCCGACGCTTCCTACGCGGACGCCGGGGCCGACGTCGTCGACGCCGGGGTCACCTGGGGCGCGGACGTGGTCCTGCGCGTCGCCGTCCCCTCCATCGAGGAGATCGGCAAGCTCCACTCGAACCAGATCTTGATCGGCCACCTCGCCCCCTGGACCGCGGCCGAGACGAACAAAGCGCTGGCGGCCGCCGGCGTCACCAGCTTCGCGATGGAGGCGATTCCGCGCACGACCCGCGCCCAGGCGATGGACGCGCTCTCCTCCCAGGCCGCCGCCGCCGGCTACGCGGCGACGCTGATCGCCGCCCGCGAGTCGGGCCGCTTCTTCGGGATGATGACCACCGCCGCCGGCACCGTGCCGCCGGCCAAGGTCCTCGTCCTCGGCGCCGGCGTCGCCGGCCTGCAGGCGGTCGCCACCGCCAAGCGCCTGGGCGCGATCGTCACCGGCTTTGACATCCGCCGCGCCGCCTGGGAGCAGATCGCCTCGCTCGGCGGCAGGCCGCTGGAACTCGACTTCATCCCCGACGCCGAGGGCGAGGGCGGCTACGCCCGGCCGCTGACCGAGGAAGAGAACGCCCAGGTCCGCGACGCCCTCGCTCAGAACGCCGCCAAACAGGACATCATCGTCACCACCGCCGCGATTCCCGGCCGCCCGGCGCCGCTGCTGATCACCGCCGAGGCCGTCCGCGCGATGGCACCCGGCTCGGTGATCGTCGACCTCGCCGCCGAGAGCGGCGGCAACTGCGAGCTGACGGTGGCGGGGGAGACGGTGATCGAGAACGGCGTCAAGGTGATCGGCCCGCGCAACCTCGCCTCGGAGATGCCGGCTCCGGCCTCCCAGCTCTACGCCAAGAACCTCGAGAACCTGCTCGGGCTACTGGTCACCGAGGACGGTGAGGTCAAGGTCGACTTCGACGACGACATCGTCGCCGCCGCCTGCATCACCGCGGGCGGGGAGATCAAAAACGAGAGGGCGGCCAAGTGACCCTGTTCACCGAGATCACGATCTTCGTCCTCGCCGTCTTCGTCGGCTTCGAGGTGATCTCCAAGGTCCCGACCACCCTGCACACGCCGCTGATGTCGCAGACCAACGCGATCCACGGCATCGTCATGCTCGGCGGCCTGATCGTGGTCGGCTACGCCAACGACCCGCTCGAGTACGTGATCGGCACGATCGCGATCGCCTTCGGCACGATCAACATCGTCGGCGGCTTCCTCGTCACCGACCGGATGCTGGGGATGTTCTCGAGAAAGCCGAAACCCAAGGCCGAGGACAAGAAATGATCCTCGAGGCGGTCCTGAAGCCGGGCGGCGACGCCGCCACGGCGCTCTACATCGTCGCCTTCTCGCTCTTCATCATCGGGATCAAACGCGGCACCCACCCGAGCACCGCCAAGCAGGGGAACATGGTCGCCGCGGTCGGCATGGCGATCGCCGTCGTCACTACCCTGCTGCTCGACGGGATCGGCAATTGGGGCCTGATCGCCCTCGGCCTCGGGATCGGCACCGCGATCGGGGTGATCGCCTCGATCCGCGTGCAGATGACCGAGATGCCGCAGATGGTCGCCCTCTACAACGGCGTCGGCGGCGGCGCCGTGGCCCTGATCGCCTGGTCGGAGATCCGCCACGGGATCTCCTCGGGCGAGACGATCTCGCTCGAAGTCCTGATCCCGACCCTGTTCGCCGCGGTCGTCGGCTCGGTCTCCTTCTGGGGCTCGAACATCGCCTTCGCCAAGCTCCAGGACCTGATCCCGACCAAACCGCTGGCGGTCCCGGGGCAACAGGTGATCAACGCCCTGCTGGTGGTCCTGATACTGGCCGGCTGCGTCGACATCGCCGTCAACAACGGCGACCCCTCGCAGGCGATCTTCATCGGCATCCTGATCGCCGCGGCGATCCTCGGCAACATGGTCGTGCTGCCGATCGGCGGCGCCGACATGCCGGTGGTGATCTCGCTGCTCAACGCCTTCACCGGCCTCTCCGCCGCGGCGGCCGGCTTCGCCCTCGACAACGTCGTCCTGATCGTCGCCGGCACCCTGGTCGGCTCCTCGGGAACGATCCTGACGATGGAGATGGCGACGGCGATGAACCGCTCGGTCGCCAACGTCCTCTTCGCCGGCTTCGGCGGCGCCCCCGCGGCAACCTCCGGCAGCGCCGAGCAGCGCCCCTACGTCTCGATCGACGCCCAGGACGCGGCGATCAAGCTCGCCTACGCCGACACGGTCGTGATCGTCCCCGGCTACGGCCTCGCCGTCGCCCAGGCCCAGCACGCGATCAAGGAGGTCGCCAACGAGCTCGAGGCCCGCGGAGTGACGGTCAGCTACGCGATCCACCCGGTCGCCGGCCGCATGCCCGGCCACATGAACGTGCTCCTGGCCGAGGCCGACGTCCCCTACGAGCAGCTGCGTGAGATGGAGGACATCAACCCGGAGCTGCCGCGGACCGACGTCGCCGTCGTCGTCGGCGCCAACGACGTCACCAACCCGGCGGCCAAAAACGATCCCGACAGCCCGATCGCTGGGATGCCGATCATCGAAGTCGACCAGGCCCAGCAGGTGATCGTGATCAAGCGCTCGATGAGCCCCGGCTTCGCCGGCATCGACAACGACCTCTTCTACGAGCCGAATACCTCGATGCTGTTCGACGACGCGAAAAAGGCCGCGGCGGACATCGCGGCTGAGATCCAGAACCTCTAAGCGATCCGCGCTTGCGTTGAGAATCTCGGCCGGGATGTCGCCGGGAAGAGCTTGCGGGGCTCTGGTCTTAGTCAGGGATGGGGGACTCGCAGCGAGGGCAGGGGACGGTGGAGTGGGTCGGGACGCTGCTCGTCGTCTCGCTGCTCCTGGTCGGCCTCGTTGCCGCCGGCGTTCGGGTGCCGGGAGGGGATCTGGCGAGGTTGGTTGCCTCGCGGATCCTCTGTGCGGCAGCACTGGCCGACGGCTGCGGGGACGAGCCCACCCTGATCGCGACCTACGGCACCGAAGTCGGCAAGTTGGTCCGGCGGCATATGCCGACGATCGCCTTCGAGCGGGGGTCGCGGGCGGTGCCGATCGACTTCCGTCGCTGCCGCAGCACCGTCTGCGGCGACGCGCCGGAAGACGGTCTGGTCCATCGCACCGACCGCCACTTGCCGGTGAGCGCCTTCGTCCATGTCGTCGACTGCCGGGCCGACGCGGCGCAGGGCTCAGCCGCAGCCGGCGCCAACTGCTCGGGATCGCGCGCCGGCAATCTCTACATCCAGTACTGGACCTACTACGCCGATTCGGCGACCCTGCGCGGTGTCCCGATCGTCGGCGACGAGGGCTACCACGCCGACGATTGGGAGGGGGTCCAGATTCGCATCGGCCCGGACGGAGGGGTCGATGAGAGGGCATCCTCCCACGACGGCTACGACTACTCGCGCAGCGTCGCCAACTGGGGCTCCGACGCGGGTCTCGACCCGCTCAAGGGCATCGCCGAAATCGTCGGCGCCCGCGATCCCAACGGCTGGGGACCGGAGACCCACCTGCTGCTGGTCTCCGGCGGCAGCCACGCCGGCAACGCGATCGGGATTCCCGACATCAACCGCTTCACCCCCGGCCGCCGCGTCCACCTGATCCCGCTGGAGCCGATCGCTTCCGAAGACCATTCCACGTTCGCGATCAGCCCGCCCTGGCTCAAGCGCGTCTGGCGCGATCCCGAGGCCGAAGGGACCGACTGAGTGACCAGGGCGCGCGCATCGCTACTTCGGCGGCATCCGCAGGGCGCCGTCGAGGCGGATCGTCTCGCCGTTCAACATCGGGTTGGCGACGATCTGGCCGACCATCGAGGCGTACTCCTCCGGGCGGCCGAGGCGGGAGGGGAAGAGGATGCCGGCGCCGAGCGACTCGCGCGCCGCCTCGGGCAGCGCGGCCAATAGCGGCGTGTCGAAGAGGCCGGGGGCGATCGTCACCACCCGCACTCCCTTCGAGGCCATGTCGCGGGCCGCCGGCAGGGTCATGCCGACGATGCCGCCCTTCGAGGCGGCGTAGGCGACCTGGCCGATCTGGCCGTCGAAGGCGGCGACCGAGGCGGTGTTGACGCAGACGCCGCGCTCGCCCTCCGCGTCGGGCTCGTTGGCGAGCATCGAGGCGGCGGCCAGGCGCAGGACGTTGAAGGTGCCGATCAGGTTCACCTTGACGACGTTGGAGAAGTATTCGAGGTCGTGGGGCCCGCGGCTGCGGGCGAGCCTCTCGGCCCAGCCGATCCCGGCGCAGCAGACCGAGATCCGCAGCCCGCCCTCGGCCGCCGAAGCCTGCTCGACCGCGGCGGCGACAGCGTCGGCATTGGTGACGTCGGCCGCGATGAAGGCGCCGCCGATCTCGCTGGCCAGCCCCTCACCCCGTTCGGCGTCGAGGTCGGCGATCGTGACCTCGGCGCCCGCCGCGGCGAGCGCTCTCGAAGTCGCGGCACCGAGCCCAGAGGCCCCGCCCGCGACCAGCGCTCCTGCTCCCTGTGTCTCCATCGCCGGACCCTACCGGCCGTCGCCGCCGCGTTCCTCGCGCTTCGCGGAACCCGTGTGTCAGCCGTCCAAACGCGGAGTTCAGATGCCGGCAATCACCGCCCGATAGGGTTTTCCGATCGCCACCGAGGTGACCTCAGCGTCGAAGGCAGCGATCGCGGAACTCCTTGCGGAGGCGCGGGAACGCACGCTGGAGCTGATCGAGCCACTCGACGACCGGCAGCTGAACCGGGTCTACTCGCCGCTGCTCAGCCCGCTCGCCTGGGACCTCGGCCACATCGCCAACTTCGAGGAGCTCTGGCTGGTTCAGACGATCGGCGACCGCGAGCCGATGCCCGGCGATCTCGGCCGCTTCTACGACGCGATCGAGAACCCGCGCAGGACCCGCGGCGAGCTGCCGATCCTGCGCGATGCCGACCTCCGCGCCTATATGGCCGACGTCCGCGAGCGCACGCTCGAGGTGCTCGACACGGTCGAGATCGGCGCCGATGCCGAGGATCCGCTGCTGAGGGAGGGGTTCGTCTACGAGATGCTGCTGGCCCACGAGCTCCAGCACAACGAGACGATGCTGCAGCTGCTGCAGATGGTCGACGGCTATGAGCCGCTGCGGCCCTTCGGCACCGAGGTGGTCGCTCCCGGCGGCCCGGAGACGGTCGCCGTCGCCGCCGGCACCTACGAGATCGGCGCCCCCGACGACGGCTTCGCCTACGACAACGAGCGCCGGCGCCACCGGGCCGAGCTGGCTGCCTTTGAGATCGATCGAACCCCGGTCACCAACGCCGCGTACACCGAGTTCATGGAGGCGACCAGGGCGGAGGCGCCGTTGTACTGGGAGCCCGACGCCGAGGGCGGCTGGATCGACATCGCGATGGGCCGGCGGGCGCCGATCGACCCGGCCCACCCGGTGATCCACGTCTCCTGGCACCAGGCCGACGCCTTCGCTCGCTGGGCCGGCAAGCGGCTGCCGAGCGAGCAGGAGTGGGAGGCGGCCTCTCCGTCGCTGGAGTCGATCGGGCAGGCCTGGGAGTGGACGGCCTCGGATCTCCTGCCCTACCCGGGCTTCGAGGCGTTCCCCTACCCGGAGTACTCGGAGGTCTTCTTCGGCGCCGAGCACAAGGTGCTGCGCGGCGCCTCCTGGGCGACCGATCCGCACGTCGCCCGACCCAGCTTCCGCAACTGGGACCTGCCGCAACGCGGCCAGATCTTCTCCGGCATCCGCTGCGCGAGGGACGCATGATCGCGATCGACGTCCACCTCGACGCCGACGCCGCCGCGGCGATGGCCGGCGACGTCCGCGCCGGCCTCTCGGCCTCGCCGAAGGAGCTCTCGCCGAAGTACTTCTACGATGAGCGCGGCTCGCGGCTGTTCGAGCAGATCACCGAGCTCGACGAGTACTACCCGACCCGGGCCGAGCGGGAGATCCTCAGCCGACGCTCGGCCGAGATACTCGCCACCGCGGGCACTCCCGGCACCCTGGTCGAGCTCGGCTCCGGCTCGGCCTCGAAGACCCGCCACCTGCTCAGCGCGATGCGCGACGCCGGCTGCCTCGAGACCTACGTCCCGGTCGACATCTCCGAGGAGATCACCCACGAGACCGCCAGGATCCTCGTCGACGAGTACCCGGGCCTCGCCGTCCGGGGCCTCGTCTGCGACTTCGAGAGCGACCTCGAGCGCATCCACAGCGATGGCGGTGCCAGGCTGATCGCCTTCCTCGGCGGCACGATCGGCAACCTCTATCCCGGCGAGCGCCGCGAGTTCCTGACCCGGATCGCCGCCCTCTTCGGCCCCGGCGACCACCTCCTGCTCGGCACCGACCTGGTCAAGGACACGGCCCGCCTCGAGGCCGCCTACGACGACGCCGCCGGCGTCACCGCCGAGTTCAACAAGAACGTCCTTCAGGTGCTCAACCGCGAGCTCGCCGCCGACTTCGACCTCGACGCCTTCGAGCACGTCGCCCGCTATGACGCTCGCGAGGAGCGGATGGACATTCGCCTGCGCTCGCTCACCGCGCAGACCGTCCAGCTCGCCGACCTCGACCTGACGGTCCAGTTCGCCGCCGGCGAGGAGATGCGGACCGAGATCTCGACCAAGTTCACCCGCGAGCGGCTGGAGGCCGTGTACGCGGAAGCGGGGCTGGAGCTGCGCGGATGGTTCACCGACGCCGGCGGCGACTACGCGCTGACCCTGGCGCGGATCGCGCCGGAGCGCTAGGGCGCCAGCGACTCGATCGTCTCGCCGACCTGCTCCGGCGGCACGATCATGGTCAGGATCGGCAGCGTGATGCCGCCCTCGACGAAGGCCTCGATGCGCTCCTTCATCTGCTCCGGGGTGCCGAAGATGAACATCTCCTCGATCGCCTCCCAGGGGGCTGATTCCGCGGCCGCCTTGCGGTCGCCGGCTTTCCAGGCCGCGACCATCGGGTCGATCTGCTCGCCGTAGCCGAGCCAGCGGTAGAAGGCTTCGTAGACGGGGACGGTGATGTAGGAGGAGAACATGAAGCGGGCCAGCGGCTCGACCTGCTCGCGCTCGCCCGGGATGCAGAAGAAGCGGCAGAGGAGCTCGAAGCCCTCGGGCGCCGCCTCGAGCTGGGCGGTGACCTTGGGGAGGCCGCCGAGCGGCAGGAAGTTGGTGAAGGCGCCGTCGGCGCGCTCGACCGCCAGCTCGAGCATCTTTCCCCGCAGCGCCGCCAGCATGATCGGGACCCGCTGCGCCGGCGCCGTCTCGAGCTTGAAGCCGGTGGAGGTGCGCTCGCCGGCCAGCGCCGTCTGCAGGAACTCGATGGTTTCGCGAACCCTGCTCAGCGGTTTCTCGAAGGGGATTCCGTTCCAGCCTTCGATGATCCGGTCGGAGGAGGAGCCGATCCCGAGCACGAAGCGCCCGCGCGAGGCATCGGCGAGCGCCGCGGCCTCCTGCGCGAGCAGCGCCGGCCCGCGTTGGAAGACGCCGACGATGCCGGTGCCCAGCCGCGCCCGCTCGGTCCAGGCGGCGCTCAGGGTCAGCGGCGTGAAGCCATCCGGGCCGTTCGTCTCGCCGCTCCAGAAATCGGTGTAGCCGACCACCTCGGCCCGCTTCACGAGCTCCTCGTGGTCGGCCAATGGCAAACCCGACAAGGGCAACGTCAATCCCCAGCGCCTGTCCACGCATCGACCCTATAGCCTCCGCGCCGATGGCCGAGAGCTCGCAGGCAAAGCCAGATCGCAACCTCGCGCTGGAGCTGGTGCGGGTAACCGAGGCGGCGGCGCTGGCCTCCGCCCGCTGGGTCGGCCGCGGCGACAAGATCGCCGCCGATCAGGCCGCCGTCGACGCGATGCGCTTCGTGCTCGATTCGGTCGCGATGGACGGCAGGGTCGTGATCGGCGAGGGCGAGAAGGACGAGGCGCCGATGCTCTACAACGGCGAGCAGATCGGCGACGGCACCCCACCGGTCGTCGACATCGCCGTCGACCCGCTCGAGGGAACTCGCCTCTGCGCGCTCGGCATGCCGAGCGCGATCGCCGTGATCGCGCTCGCCGAGCGCGGCACGATGTTCGACCCCGGACCCTGCTTCTACATGGAAAAGATCGCCGGCGGCGAGGAGATCGCCGACCTGCTCGATCTCGATCGGCCGCTGCCAGAGACGCTGAAGCTGATCGCCCAGCGCAAGGGGGGGAGCGTCGGCGACGTCACCGTCGTCATGCTCGACCGGCCCCGTCACGAGGACGCGATGCGCGAAGTGCGCGAGGCCGGGGCCCGGATCCGGCTGATCACCGACGGCGACGTATCCGCCGCCCTGCTGGCGGTCAGCGATCGCACCCCGGTCGACCTGCTCTGGGGAATCGGGGGAACCCCGGAGGGGGTGATCTCGGCCGCCGCCCTGAGGTCGATGGGCGGACAGCTGCTCGGGCGCCTGTGGCCGCGCGACGACGGCGAGCGCCAGGCCGCGATCGACGCCGGCTACGACCTCGACCGGGTCCTCACCGCCGGCGAGCTCTGCTGGGGCGAGGACGTCTTCTTCTCCGCCACCGGCGTCACCGACGGCGACGTCCTCCAGGGTGTCCGCTACCGCGGTCCCGGCGCCAGCACCGAATCGCTGGTGATGCGCTCTCGCTCCGGCACCGTGCGGCGCGTCCAGGCCCGCCACGACCGTTCGAAGTTGCGGGCCATCATCGGCGAACGCTACGGCTGAGGCGGCTGCAAACCGGCGTAAGGTCGCCCAGAGAAAACGCTCGACCAATTGTCCGGCAAGCCTCACGCAAGTCGCGACCGCGGCCGATAGATGCCTATCTCTCTCTCCGACAAAACATCGCTCCCTCGTCGAGCGGCCACTGGAGTCAGGACCGCTTTGGTCGGCCCAGGCGGTTGGCCCGCGGTCGCCTGGCCCGCTGTCTTTGCCGTCGCCGCCCTCGCGCTGTTGATCTACGACCACCTTCAGCAGCGGATCACGCATCTCGTCTTTTGGCTCTGCGTGGGGCTGATCGGCTGTGTCTTCGCGTGGCTGGTGGAGACCGCGCGGCGCCAATCGATGACTCTGGTCGGTGAGCGGCGGCGAAAGCTGCGCGATCCGGTCACCGGCCTACCCACCCGCGCCGCCCTCGAGGCGGACCTGTCCTGGACGGTCTCCGCGCAACGCGAAGGGCGGACTCTCGTCGTTCTCGAGCTGGAGGGCCTGCAGGCCTACTACGACGGCTTTGGAGCCGCCATGGGAGACAGCCTCGTGGCCCAGATGTCCGGGCGGCTGATCGATGCCGCGACCCAGCTCGGCGGCAGCGCCTATCGAATCGACCCGATCCGCTTCGCGGCCGTCGTGCCCGCGGGCGGACACGCCTTCGGCGAGATCCTGCTGACCGCCCTCAGCCCCCTTCCCGGCGAGCAGACCAGCGAACTCCTGATCGGCCGCGCTTACGGAGAAATCTCGCTTTCCGACGGCGCCCAGGACCCCGAGCTGGCTCTGCAGATCGCGGGCCGGCACGTCGCCGAGAACAAACGGCGGCAACAGCGCTCGGCGAGGCGACAGGCTCACGCCGTCCTGATGGCCGTGCTCAACGCGCGGCGCCCCGAGCTTCGAGAGCATCTGCGTAGCATCGCCTACCGCTCGATCTCGCTCTCGCGGAGGTTGGGCATGGACGGCCAAGCGATCGACGACATCTTCCTCGCCTCCGAGCTGCAGGACATAGGCCTGCTCGCCGTTCCCGAGTCGGTACTCGAAAAGAAAGGCCCACTGGATGCTGACGAGGCCGCGCTGATCCACAGTCACCCGGTGGCCGGCGAGCGCATCGTCGCGTCCGCTCCGGGCCTGGCCTCGGTGGCCGCGCTCGTCCGCACGACCTCGGAGCGATTTGACGGCAGCGGCCACCCGGATGGCCTCGCCGGCGAGGAGATTCCACTCGGCTCCCGGATCATCGCGGTCTGCGTTGCCTTTTCCGCGATGACCTCCGCTCGGCCCTACCAGGCGGCGAGAAGCGAGGACGACGTTCTGGGCGAGCTTCTGCGCTGTGCCGGCAGTCAGTTCGACCCGGTGGTCGTCGATGCGCTCGTCGCCGAACTCGCCGAGGAGTCCGCCGCGGGCGCGGTTGTCACGGGAGATCAGGGCTCAAGGGTCGCGCCGAACGTCCGCGAGGCCCGGATCCCGACCACCACCCAGGCTCCGGGCGGAGCGGACAATCCCTAGTCCTGCGCTTGCGAGCGTGAGCCGGCGGACGATGGGGCTGAACGCCTGTCTTTGACCGCGGCTGCGTCATCGCATCCGCTGCACGGCCGCGGGCGCCCATAGGGCAGCTCACCGGTGTCATGGACCTCGAAACGCAGCGAGTTGATCACCGCGCCCGCCAGCAGCGCCAGGCTGAGCACGTAGAACCAGAGCAGGGCGATGAGGACGAAGCCCAGGGTCGAGCCGAAGTGGGAGAGGCTCGAGACGTTGGCAAGGTAGATCGGGAACAGCCAGTTGGCGAGGCCGGCGGTGATCGCGACGAAGGTCGCTCCCGGCCAGACCGCCCGCCAGGGCATCCGCCCTTTCGGCACCGCCCAGAAGATCACCGTGCAGATCGCGAAGGTGATCAGCAGGGCGGCGCCGAGCAGGAGGGCGGTGTCGATCGCCTTGATGTCGGCCAGCCCGAACGGGAGCCGGTCGGTGCTGGTCACGAGCCCGCTCTCGAGCGCCGGCACGAAGATGCTGGCGGCGATGAAGAGGAGGACCACTCCCAGCATCGCGAAGGAGAAGCGCTTCTGCTCGACCCAGCCGCGGCACTCGACGTGGTAGATCCGGCAGAAGGCCGTGTCCATCGCCCCCCAGAAGGAGGCTCCGATCCAGAGCGAGCCGACGAAGGCGGCGATCCCGATCGTCGCCGTGTTGTCCTCGATCCGCAGCAGGCTGTCGGCCAGCGTGTGCTGCTCGGTGTTCGGAAAAAGGCGCTGCAGGTCGTTGAGTACGCTGGGCTCGACGCCGCCGATCCTCAGCACCTGGCCGAAGACGAAGAGGACCAGCAGCGCGAACGGGAAGACCGCCAGCATCAGGTTGTAGGCGACCATCGCCGAGAGCCCGGTGACGTTCTCGCGGTAGGCGCGCTGCCAGAAGGCGCTCAGCCAGGTGCGGGTATGGCGCGTCGAGTTGGGCATTGACTTCACAAACTGAAGCGACTACCATGCGAACAGGCGTTTGAAGAATTTGACGCCCGCCCCATTGGGCACACTGCTGTCAAGGCTTACTTCGCGGACCGGCGGCTTGGTCCGCTTTTTCATCGTCCGGCGCGACTTCACGTTCGCGACGGCGTTTTATCGCCCAGAACTAAACATTAAGCGCTAGGGAAACGAGTGGACGCATGCTGGTAGCAGAGCTTCAGGAGTTGGAGGAGGTCAAAAGCCTCATCAATCGCGGTCAGCAGCTTGGCGTGCTGACCTTCGGCGACATCGCCTCGGCGGTCTCCGAGGTGGATCTCGACGAGTCGGACGTCGAGGACCTCTACGGGCACCTCGAGAAGTCGGGCATCGAGCTCGTCGAGGACATGGACCCCGCCCAGAAAGCGGCAGCCGACGCGATGCCCGCCGAAACCGGCAAAAAAGGCCGCCGGCGCCAGAAACAGGCGCTCGACCTGAAACCGGACATGACCACCGATTCCCTGCAGCTGTTCCTCAAGGACATCGGCAAGGTCCGCCTGCTGACCGCCGCGGAGGAGGTCGAACTCGCGAAGCGCATCGAGCGCGGCGACCTCGACGCGAAGCAGAAAATGGTCGAGTCCAACCTGCGGCTGGTCGTCTCGATCGCGAAAAACTACCGAAACCAGGGGCTTCCCTTCCTCGATCTGATCCAGGAGGGAACGCTGGGGCTGGTCCGCGCGGCGGAGAAGTTCGACTACCGCAAGGGCTTCAAGTTCTCGACCTACGCGACCTGGTGGATCCGCCAGGCGATCGCCCGGGCGCTGGCCGACAAGGCGCGGACGATCCGGATCCCGGTCCACGTGGTCGAGAAGCTGAACAAGATCGGTCGCGCCGAGCGAAAGCTGGTCACCGAGCTGGGCCGCGAGCCGACCCCGGAGGAGATCGCCGAGGTAACCGGCATCGATCCCGAGGAGGTCGACTCGATCAAGCGCTCCGCCCAGGCGCCGGTTTCGCTGGAGAAGCCGGTAGGCGACGAGGAGGAGTCCGAGTTCGGCCAGTTCATCGCCGACGAGAAGGCCGAGTCCCCGTTCGACCGGGCCGCGGACCTGCTGACCAAAGAGGCGCTGAAGGAAGCGCTGGAGAACCTCTCCTACCGCGAGCGCCGCGTTCTCGAGCTGCGCTACGGCCTCGGCGGCGAGCACCCGCGCACCCTCGACGAGGTCGGTCGCACCTTCAACGTCACCCGCGAGCGGATCCGCCAGATCGAGAACCAGAGCCTGAAAAAGCTGCAGTCTCTGGGCGAGGCGCAGAAACTGCGCGAGGTCGCGTAGTTTCTGCGTTTCTTCGGGCCGGATAACCGGCTAAAGAGCTAAAGATCTGGGCATCCCGGGCCGATATGGCTCGGGATGTTCGATATCGAGTCAGCGATGCGCGCTTTGGTCGAGCGCGACGGTTCCGATCTCCACGTCAAGGTGGGGTCACCGGCGATGGGTCGTGTCCAGGGCCATCTCGCACCTCTCTTCGATGAACCAGCGCTGACTCCGGAGGACACCGAAGGTGCCTTCGAGACGATCTCCGGCGATAAGACCCAAGCCGAATTCGCCGACGAGGGCGAGGCAGACTTTGCCTATGCGATCAAGGAGGTTGGCCGCTTTCGCGTCAACGCCTTCCGCCAGCGTGGCTCGGTCTCGATCGCCTGTCGGGCGATTCCCTTTGAGGTTCGGGGCGCTGCTGAGTTGGGGCTGCCCGAGACCGTCCTCAAGCTGGCCGAGTCCAGTCGCGGCATCGTCCTACTCACCGGAACCACCGGCTCGGGCAAGAGCACGACTCTGGCGGCGATGATCGACCACATCAACTCGACCAGGGCCCGACACATCGTCACCCTCGAGGATCCGGTCGAGTACCTGCACCGGGACAAGATGTCGATCGTCAACCAACGCGAAGTCGGCGCCGACACTGAGAGCTTCCCGCGGGCGATGCGGCGAATCCTGCGCCAGGACCCCGACGTGATCCTGATCGGCGAGATGCGCGACGAGGAAACGGTTCGCACCGCCCTCTCCGCTGCTGAGACCGGCCACCTCGTTCTCTCCACCCTGCACACCCTCGACGCGCCAGAGACGATCAACCGCATCCTCGACTTCTTCCCGCCCCACCTGCAGGCGCAGGCCCGGGTGATGCTGGCGACGACCCTCGCAGGTGTCATCTCCCAGCGCCTTGTCCCCGGCCTTGACGGCGGCCGCGTGCCGGTCGCCGAGGTTCTGGTCGCCACCGGCCGGGTCAAAGACCTGATCCTCTCGCCCGAGGAGACGGGAAAGATCTCCGAAGCGATAGCCGAGGGCTCTTACTACGGGATGCAGACCTTCGACCAGGATCTGCTTAGCCATGTGACCGCCGGGCGGATCAGCGAGGAAGTCGCCTACGAGACGGCGACCAGCCCGCATGACTTCAAACTGATGCTCGCCGCCGGTGGCCAGCGCGCGAGCGGCATCGAGCAAATGGAGGCCCCGCCCGGTCGGGCGGCGGTTCCGGGGTAGCCGTGCGCTCCCGGACCCGCGACGCCTGCCGCCGTCTAGCGCGCTCGGAGCAGGGCATCGCCCTGCCCGTGGCGATGCTGGTGACGATCATCGCGCTCGCTCTCGCGACCGTGCCGATCATGGCCTCGGTCAACACCGACCGCAGCGACAGCCGCGACCAGGCCAACGACGCGGCCCTCTCCGCAGCCGACTCCGGCGCCAACCTCGCGGTGTCCCGGCAGACCCAGATGGCTTCCTACCTCTCCTCCAGCAAGCCCTGTGTGAAGCTGAACGGGACCAAGCTCGAAGCGGTTGAACCCGAATCCGGTTGGTGCCCGGCGATTCCGGCGACGACCGTCGGCAATGCCACCTACACCTACCGCGTCAGGCCGACCTATAGCTCGGCCGGCGCGACGATCTCCGTCCTCGCAACCGGTACTGCGACCACGGGCGGTCGCACTGTAACGAGGCGGCTCCTGGTCAGCGCCGGCTCCAGCTCCCCGAGCCGAACCGTCTTCGGCTCCGAGGGCGTGGTTGGAATCGACTCCATCGTGATGGACGGCAGCGCTTCGATCTACGGTGACGTCGGTACCAACGGCTACATCGAATGGCCGGGCAACCCCAAGATCGAAGGCTGTTCGAAGATCAGGGTCGGGAGCCCGTCGGGCGAATTCCGCAAACTGAGCTGGCAGACCTACCCGAATTGCCCAATCGTCAAAGAAAACCGGGAATACCCGGTCCCGATCGTTCCCGTGACCAACTCGAACGCGAGGATGTTCACCGCCGGCGGCGATACCTACACCTACAGCGGTGGCGCCCTTTCCGGTTGCGGCGCTTCGAGCAAGCAGCCCAGCTGGTGCCCGAGCTCCAAAGTCCTTCGCCTCACCAGCGATGCCGCGGTGACCCTGGGGGGTAGCGCACCGTACGTGCTTTGCCAGCTTTTCATTGAAGGCAACGCGAAATTGATCATGGCCGCGGGAGCTCACATCCAGTTCATCTTCGAATCGCCGGAGAGCTGCGGTCTGTCGAGCGGATCCACCCAGATGTTCGTCAGCAACTCGGGGACGATTGTCAGTCAGTCCTACGCGCCCACGAGCGGCAACTACTCGGCGCCCGGCTTCTACTTCGTCGGCTCGAGCAGCCGCGAAACCAAGATCGTCATGAACGGGCATGCCGAAGGCAACAACATGATCGTCTACGCGCCGCGCTCACGGATCGAAGTCACCAATGGAGCCAGCTTCGGCGGTGCGATCCTCGGCAAATCGGTTTACCTCGACGGCGGCACCCGGGTCAAACCCGAAGGGACGGGAACGTTCAACCCAGACGAAAACCTCCCGATCGAAGGCTCCGGTGGCTCCTCGCAGTTCTCGCCGGGCTCGTACGTCGAATGCAGCGCCGTGCCCACGGTTGAAAGCGAACCGGCTTCCGGTTGCTGAGCACCGCTTTGCGAGGGATCGCAGCCCTGCAGGTCTCAAGGTCTGCGCTCGCGATGACGACCTAAGTCCTAGGTGCTGAACCGCGATGAGGCAGAAGCTAAACGAAAATCCCGTGGCGCAGATCGCCATCGTCGCCGTGCTCGCGGTCTTCGCGGTCATCTTCTTGCTGAAGCCCTTCGGCGGCGGGGGGGGAGCGTCGGAAGCGTCGACCGCGCCAGCCGAAACGGTTGTCGCCTCGGGCGAAACGACGGGGAGCCTGGAAGGTTCCGTGCCGTCGGCCGCCGCCTCGGGGGTCACCGCGCCGGCGGCTCGCCCGCTGCCCGGCGACCTCGGGGCGGCCTATTCCCGCGGCGAAACCGTCGTCCTGCTGATCTACCGGTCAGGCGGCATCGACGACGACCTGGTCACTCGGGCCTCGAACGTGCTGAGCGAAATGTCGGATGTGGCTCTGTTCACCGCACCCACCTCCAAGGTCGCCCGCTACTCAGCCATCACCGGGCCTCTCGGCGTCAACCAGACGCCGGCGCTGATCGTGGTCCGGCCGCGCGCGCTGAACGGCTCTGGCCCCGCGCCCGCAACCGTCGACTACGGCTTTCGCAGCGCAGCTGACATCCGCCAGGCCGTTGTTGACGTCGGCTACCGCGGTCCCGAACTGACCTACGCCCCCAACTGATCGCTGGCGACTGAGATGCCCGACGCCAACCAGACCCATCTTCGCCCGGTGCCAGGACCCGAGCAGGCCGCGGCCGCGGCTGCGTACGCACCGGAGCCCGAGGACTCGGGCGTGCAGGGCCTGACCCATCCACTCGGCTATGGGCGCAGCGCGCGCTTTGTCACCGACGTCCTTGTCGAGCTCGGGTTCGTGACCCGGGAGCGGGTCGAGACGGCGGTCGCCGAAGGGCGGACGACTGGCAGGGCCCCGGAGCGGATCCTGCTCGATCAGAACTCGATCGACGCCCAGCAACTGTCACGGGCGATAGCCGAGCGCTACGGATTGGACCATGTCGACCTCTCGGAATACAGCGTCGACATGGCGGCCGCGAACCTGCTGCCGATCGCATCGGCGCGTCGCTATCAGGCGGTGCCGATCGGCTACAGCGATCGGCAGACCCTGCTGGTGGCGATGGCCGACCCGGGCAACGTTCTCGCCGCCGACGACATCAAGATGGCAACCGGGCTGCACTGCAGGATGGTCGTCGCCGACGCGTCGGACATCGAATCTCTGCTCGGGCGCCTGAACTCTCTGCAGAGCGCCGTCACCGAGGCGGTCGAGGACGACCTTCGCGGCGCCGCTGACGAGGACGTGGATCCGATCAGCGGCCTGCACGCGAGCGCCGAGGACGCGCCGGTGGTGAAACTCGTTTACAGCATCCTCGGCCAGGCGGTCAACGAGGGCGTCTCCGACATCCACTTCGAGCCCGAGCAGGAGGACATGCGCGTCCGCTTCCGGGTCGACGGCGTCCTCCACGAGGCGGCCCATGTGCCGCGCAGAATGGTCTCGGCGGTGATCTCGCGGATCAAGATCATGAGCGACCTCGACATCGCCGAGAGGCGCGTGCCGCAGGATGGCCGTGTGGGTGTCACCGTCGACGACAGCCGGGTCGACCTGAGGGTGACGACCCTGCCGACCCAGCGCGGCGAGGGAGCGACGGTGCGGATCCTCGACACGCGCAATGCGATGCGGACCCTGGACGACCTCGGCATGGGAGAAGAGGCGCGGCACCCATTCGAGATGGCCGTGCGGCGGCCCTACGGCGCCGTCCTGGTCACCGGCCCGACCGGGTCCGGCAAGTCGACGACCCTCTACGCCGCGCTTTCGGCCCTCAACTCGATCGAGAAGAACATCATTACCATCGAGGACCCGGTCGAGTACCAGATCGACGGCGTAAACCAGATCAACATCAATCCGAAGGCGGGCCTCAGCTTCGCCTCCGGGCTGCGCTCGATCCTCCGCGCCGACCCCGACGTGATCATGGTCGGCGAGATTCGCGACGCGGAGACGGCCCGGATCGGGATCGAGGCGGCGCTCACCGGACACCTGGTTCTCTCGACCCTGCACACCAATGACGCGCCGGGAACTATCACCCGGCTCTCGAAGATGGGCATTGAGTCCTTCCTGACCGCTTCGGCGGTCGACTGCATCGTCGCCCAGCGACTCGCCCGGACCCTCTGTCTGAGCTGTAAGCGACGCACCGTGGTGCCACAGGCGGCGCTGTCCGAGGCTGGACTCGGTGCCACTGCCGACATCGAGGCCTATGAAGCGGTTGGCTGTTCGCGCTGTGGCAGCACCGGCTACCGTGGCCGGATCGGCCTGTACTCGGTGATGCGGATGACCGAGACGATCAAAGACATGACCGTCTCACTGGCGCCGCAGAACGAGATCGCGACGATCGCCCACCGCGAGGGAATGCTGACCCTCCGCGAGGACGGCCTTGCCAAAGTCCGCGCCGGCGTGACCAGCCTCGACGAGGTCCTGAGGGTGACCGCCTGATGAACGCGCCAAGCTTCGATTTCGCGGCTGTTCTCAGCGAGGTGGCGGAGCGCCAGGCTTCCGATCTGCACTTGACCGCGGGCTTCCCGCCGGCGATCCGCGACAAGGGCAAGATCGAGCCGATGGAGCACTTCCCGGTCCTCACCGCGCAGCAGACGCGGGAGGTGGTCTTCGGGATCCTCAGCGAGGATCAGCGCAAACGCTTCGAGACCGCCAACCAGCTCGACTTTGCCTACGCAATCCCCAACGTGGCCCGTTTCCGCGTCAACGCCTACATGCAGCGCGGCTCGGTCAGCGCCGCCTTCCGCCTGGTTCCGCAGGGCATCCCCGCGCTGGAGGATCTCGGCGTGCCGGCGGTGCTGCGGGAGTTCACCCGCAAACCGCGCGGCTTCGTCCTCGTCACCGGCCCCACCGGGTCGGGCAAGAGCACCACTCTGGCGGCGATGATCGACGCGATCAATCGCGAGCGCCAGGACCACATCCTCACGATCGAGGATCCGATCGAGTTCCTGCATCGGCACAAACGCTCGATCGTCAACCAGCGCGAGGTGGGCTCCGACGCGCCCGACTTCGCGCTCGGCCTGCGCGCCGCGCTGCGCCAGGACCCCGACGTGATCCTAGTTGGCGAGATGAGGGATCTGGAGACGATCTCCACTGCCCTGACCGCCGCCGAGACCGGGCACCTGGTCTTCGCGACCCTCCACACCCAGTCGACCTCCCAGACGGTCGACCGGATCATCGACGTCTTCCCCCCCGGGCAGCAGCAGCAGGTTCGAACCCAGCTCTCGGTAGCGCTGCAGGGCATCGTCACCCAGCAACTGCTTCCGACCGCAGACGGCCAGGGGCGGGCTGTCGCCTGCGAGGTCCTGATCCCCAACCCGGCTGTCCGCAACCTGATCCGCGAGGCGAAGACCCACCAGATCTACTCGGCGATCCAGACCGCCGGCTCGATCGGCATGCAGACGATGGACGCCGATCTGGCGCGGCTCGTCCGTGCCGGCAAGATCACCTCCGAGCTGGCCGAGCAGCGGGCCTCGGTCCCAGAGGAGCTGCGGCGCCTGCTGGGCGGTGTCCAGGCGGCTCCTTACCAGCAGCAAGCGACCTACCCCCCACAAAGCGACGGCCAACAGAGTGGGATGCCGCAGGGGATGGGGGCCTAGACGATGGCCGCCACCACCTTTGCCTTCGAGGCCGTCGACCTCTCCGGGGCGCCGACCAAGGGCGAGATCGAGGCCGAGTCGAAAGCCCAGGTCGCCGAGCAACTGCGCCAGCGCGGCCTGGTCGTACTCGAGGTGTCCGAGAAGTCCGCGCCGATCAACGTCGAGGACATCTTCCGGCGCTTCCAAGGAGTGCCGATGCGCGACCTCGCGGTCGCCTCGAGGCAGTTCGCGACCCTGGTCGCGTCGGGGATGCCGATGCTCCGGGCGCTCGGCACCCTCGAGCAGCAGACCGAGGACCCGGAGATCTCCGAGGCGATCGACAGCGTCAGGCGCGACGTCGAGGCGGGTACCTCCTTGGCGCAGGCCATGGAGCGCAAGCCGCGGGTCTTCGACCGCCTCTACCGGGCGATGGTCCGCTCCGGCGAGCAGTCTGGTCGACTCGAGGAGGCGCTCGACCGGATGGCGACCCACATCGAGAAAATCGACAACCTCCGGCGGGAGGTGAAATCGGCGCTGATGTACCCGGCGCTGGTCTTCACCGCGGCGATCGGGGCGATGCTCGCGATCGTCGCCTTTGTGGTTCCGGTCTTTGTCGGCATCTTCGAAGAACTGGCAGCCGAAAATCCACTCGAAAAGGCGGAACTGCCTTTGATGACCCAGATCACCGTCGGCGTATCCAACGCGGTGACGGGCTACTGGTACGTCGTCTTCCCCGTCTTCGCCTTGCTCATCTACATCGGTTTTCGCTGGCGCGGCACTGAGCAGGGTCGCGCCGCGATCGACCGCATGAAGCTCCACATCCCGTTCAAAATCGGCGATGTCGTCCAGAAGCTGGCGCTGGCGCGCTGGTCTCGCACCTTCTCCGGCTCGGTCAGCTCCGGCGTGCCGATCCTGCAGGCGATCCAGATCACCGGCGAAACGTCGGGCAACATCGTCGTCGAGAAGGCGATGGAGGACGTCTACGAGTCGGTCAAGCGGGGCGGCTCGATCGGGGGGCCGATCTCACAGCACGGCATCTTTCCGCCGATGGTCGCGAATATGGTCGCGGTCGGCGAGGAGACCGGTCAGCTGGAGCACATGCTGACCAAGGTGGCGGACTTCTACGAGGCCGAGGTCGACGCCAAGGTCAAAGCTCTGACCTCCCTGGTCGAGCCGATCCTGATCGTCTTCATCGGCGCTGTCGTCGGCTTCATCGTGATCTCGATGTACCTGCCGATCTTCAGCATCTACGAAAAGATCCGCTGAATTCGCGACATCTCGGGCTGGACGTCTGTATGGGGTGACGGTTCGACGCCTCCTTCCGGGACCCGAATATTGGGTTCCACGATCGCGACTTTTTACCACTGGGTGACGCAAAAGTCCGATCAGGGGAATTACTGGATGCGTCGCTAAAGGAAGAGCGCCCCGGGTCGATGAGGTGTGGGACAAGAATGCCAGTGCCTCGGTGCCGCAAGGCGATTTGACCCCGGGCTCTGGCGCAAACGATAGGTCCACTAGGAGGTACCTATGTTGCTCCAGAATATCCGGGCGAAAGTTGGAGCCCGGCTCAGCGGCGACAGCGAGGCGGGTTTCACCCTGATCGAGCTCCTCGTCGTCATGCTCATCCTCGGCATCCTCGCCGCGATCGCGCTGCCGGCTTTCTTCAATCAGAAGGAAAAGGCGGCCGACGCAAAGGCAAAGGAGTACGTCCACACCGCCCAGGTGGCGATGGAGACCTGTTCGACCGAAAATGCCGGCAGCTACGCCAACTGCACCGAAGCCGAATTGAAAAGGATCGAGCCGACGTTGGGCACCGCACCGTTCGTCGCGGCGGGCTTCACGAAGGCCGCAACCAGTTACAAGATTACGATGGAAGGTGCGCAGACGACTCAGAAATTCTGGGTTGAACGCACGGAAACCGGCGCACTCAAATTCGAATGCGAAAAACCGAAAACCGGCGGTTGCCCAGCCGGAGCTACCGAAGCGGCAACCACGGCCAGCTGGGCGAAAGGCTGATCCTCGCCAATCGCAGCTTGGAAGGGCGGGCCATCTGGCCCGCCCTTCTGCGTTCTGGACTTCAGTTACCGGCGCAGTAGCCCGATACGGATGTAGAGCCTGATGATCCCGCCACCAAGGAACATGAAGTCTGAGCGCGGAATTACGCTGATCGAGCTCATCGTCGCGATGTCGATGGCCATCGTGATCACCGGGGCGGCGGTCGCGCTGATGGTCTCGGCGCTCACCCGACAACCGGACCTGACCGAACGAGGGGACCAGGTCGGCACCACGGAGACCGCAGTGGAAAAGCTCGTGCGCGAGATCCGCCAGGGAGTGATCGGCACCGTGGTGACCGGGCTGCCGGCAAACGAACTCGAATTCGAAACCTACGTCCGCGGCACCTGCGGCACGACGGCCGTGGCCACCGCGACCAAGTGCAAGGTCTCCTACAAGTGCGAAAGCGAAAAATGCACACGGACGACCGGCAGCGCCACCACCAGCACGACGACGATAGCCACCGGCGTCAGGAACATCGACGACTTCGAATACGTCAAAGGGCCTTCTCCCTGCTCGACGGTGTCCGGCGAACCAACCACCTTCGTTTCGGTGAAGATCGAAATGCGCTCCAACAAAGGCGGAGTCACGACCCTCTCCGACGGCGCCGCGCTGCGGAGCTGCCCATGAGCGCCCGGCCGGCTTCCAGCGGCGAGGAGGGTTTCACCATGATCGAGGTGTTGGTCGCAGCCTTCATTCTCGTGCTCGGCTCTCTTGCCGTCTTCATGACCTTCGCGGCGGCGATCCACAACGTCCAGCGGGGTCGCGATGCCCAGATCGCCTCCAGCGTCGCCCAGCGCGAGCTGGAAAAGATTCAGACCCTGCCCTACGAAAGGGTGGCGATGGCCGCGACCCCTAAAGCCTCGGTGGAATCCGGCAACCCCGCCACCCGGGTGGTCGGCTCGGAATTCGCGCTGAAGAAAGACGGCACTGAACTAGCTCCGCTGGCGATCGCCACGACCGGCGCCTGCACTATCGAAAAACCCTGCGTCAACGCCCAACCCGCTTCCTCCTGCGTCGGCGGCAGCAGCCCGGGAACCTTCACGAACGGGACCGCCACCGGCTCGGTCTACTGCTACGTGACGACGCTGAAGGACAAACCCTGCGAAGAAGCGACCGGGAAAAGCTGCGCCTACAAGAGGATCGTCGTGGTGGTCTGGCTGGCGAAGCCGAGCAACCAGGCGTCGCGAGCCGCCTACTACGAACTTCAGGCAAGCGTCAACCCGAGCTCATGAGCTTGGCCGCCGTCCTCTTCTCCTGCCTCGCCGGCGCGATGATCGGCAGTTTCGTGACGGTCGTCGCCCACCGCGTCCCGCGGGCGGAATCCGTCGTAGGGGGCCGCTCTCATTGCCCCGGGTGCGGCGCGCAGATCGCCGCCTACGACAACGTCCCCGTTGTCTCCTGGATCGCCCTGCGGGGACGCAGCCGCTGCTGTGGTCAGCCGATCTCCTCGCGTTACCCGCTGACCGAGCTGAGCCTCGGTGCGCTCTTCGCCGCGGTCGCGATCCGCTTCCGGGGCGACGCGGGCGAGATGGCCCTTGGCCTGGTCTTCGTCTCGATGCTGACGGCGGTCACCCTCACCGACGTCGAGCGGCGAATCATCCCCAACCGGGTGCTTCTCGTCGCCTCGGTGATCGGCGTCGCGATCGTCGCCGTCTCCGATCCGGCCTCGCTGCCAGAACGGGGCGCCGCGGCCCTGGGGGCCGGAGGGGTGCTCTTCTCCGCAGCCCTCGCGTATCCCGGCGGGATGGGGATGGGAGACGTGAAGCTCGCGGCGACGATGGGTCTCTTCCTGGGCGTGGACGTGATCCCTGCCCTGCTCATTGCTCTGCTGGCGGGTTCCGCGGTCGGAATCGTCCTGATCGCACGCCACGGCGCCGCCGCTCGCAAGCGGGCGATTCCGTTCGGCCCGTTTTTGGCTCTGGGTGGGGTCACCGCGCTGCTAGTGGGCCAGGGGCTGGTCGATCTCTACCTCGGCACGTTTACCTGATTCTGAAACCCGGCGTTCGCGGGTAAAGCCCCGCAGGCGGGATGCCGATCACTAACAGGCGCGACCAAGCCGCGCCCTCCCGAACATGATCCTCTCCCCAAAGAAGAAGACCGCGATCACCGTTGGCGTCGACATCGACGCCGGCAGCATCGCCGCGGCCCAGCCGCCCGACGAAGCCGGTGCGCTGCGCGCTGCCATCGAGCCTCTTCCCGACGGCGCCTTCGTCGCCGGTGAGGTAACCGACGCCGGTGCGGTCTCGGAGGCCTTGGAACGGCTCTTCTCCCGCTCCAAGCTTCCCAAGCAGGTGCGACTCGCGGTCGCCAGCCAGGGCGTCGCCTTCCGGACCTTGCGCCTGCCGCTGATCGAGGACCCCGAGCAACTGAGGAGCGCCGTGCGTTTCCAGGCCCAGGAGCAGATTCCGATGCCTCTTGACGCCGCTGTGCTCGACCATCAGGTGATCGGCGCGCAGGTGGAGGAGGATGGTAGCCGCCGGGTGGACGTGGCTGTGGTTGCCGCCCGCCGCCAGAGCGTCGAGGCGCTGATCAGCGCGGCGCGCGACGCCGGCCTCGACCCGGTCGGGATAGACCTCGCTGCCTTCGGGATGATCCGGGCCCTCGCCGGCGATCCCGGCGATTCGGCTGGGCCGGGCGCCGATCCGGACGGCGAGCAGTTCGTCCAGGCGACCCTCTATTGCAGCCTCGGTGGGGTGTCCAACCTCGCGATCGCTCGTGAGCACTCCTGTCTCTTCTCTCGGGTCGCCCAGTTCGGCGTCCATGAGATCGCGCAGGAGCTCTCCGCCGGCAGCGGGCTGACGATCGAGCATGCCGAGATGTGGCTGGTCCACACCGGCCTCGACACCCCCCTCGACGAGATCTCGGGCGATGCCGCGACCGCGGCGGCGGCCCGCGGCGTCCTGGAGGGAAACCTGGGACGGCTCGCCGACGAGCTGCGGCTTTCGCTCGACTACTACGGAGCCCAGGAGGGAGCCACCCCCGTCGGGGGGATCGTGCTCTGTGGATGGGGCAGCGGCATCCCCGGCCTCGCCGCGGGCCTCGGGGGGATCCTGGGTCGCGAGGTGTCGGCACGGCGCCCGGCGGCGCTGGCCGGCTATAGCGACGCCGAAGCCGGTCGCCTCACCCTGCCCTACGGACTCGGGTTGGAGCAGTAGGCATGCGGCCGATAAACCTCATTCCCCAGGAGCAGCGACGCGCCCACGGCGGGGCCTCCCGCGCGGGTCCGTTGGCCTACATCGTCGTCGGTGCGCTGGGTGCCCTGCTGGTCGGCGTCGTGATGCTCGTGCTCGCCGCCAATCAGATCTCGGATCGCGAAGGAGAAGTCGAACAGCTCAAGGCCCAGAAAGTGGCCGCGACCGCCCGTGCCGACCGCCTCGCTCCGTACGCCAGCTTCGAACAGGTCGCCCAGCAACGGACCCAGTTGATAGCCGAACTGGCCGACGGTCGTTTCGATTGGGAACGGGTTTTTCGCCAGCTGTCGTTGGTCTTGCCTCCGCAGGTCAATCTGACCACCCTCACCGGCTCGGCCGGCGGGGGAGTGGAAACCGGAGCGACGGAAGGCGGTGTGACCGAACTGAAGGTGCCGTCTCTCGCTCTAGCCGGATGCGCCCCCGGGCAGGACACCGTCGCGGCCTTGGTCGCGTCGCTGAAGGAGATCGACGGCGTCACCCGGGTCGGCCTCAGCAACTCCACCATTTCAGAAGAAGAAGGAGGGTCATCGGAAGGGGCTTGTCCGAAGGTCAGGCCGGCGAAGTTCGACCTCGTCATCGCCTTCGACCAGGCCCCGCCGTCGCTTGACGGGACCGAAGCCATCGCGGCTGAAGAATCCACCGAAGCGGCTGAAGGCGGTGCTTCGGAAACCGAATCCACCTCTGGGTCCGAAGCTCCGGCCGAAGGAGAATCCCAAGGTACCGCCTCGACCCCTGCGGAACCGGCGGGCTGAGCGATGACCCAGTCGACCAAGACCGCTCTCGCAGTCGTCGTCGTGATCGCCCTGGGCGGAGCGTTCTGGCTACTTCTCGTCGGTCCAAAGCGGGAAAAGGCGAGCGAACTTGGTGAACAGACCACCACGCTTCGCACTGAAGTCGCCGCCGAACAGCAGCGCGCCGCGGTCGCAGTCGCCGCCAAAGAGCGCTTCCCCGCCTACTACCGGCAGCTCGTCCTGCTCGGCAAGGCTGTGCCAGCGGAAGCAGCGACGCCGTCGCTGCTGGTGCAACTAAACGGAATCAGCCGTCGCTCCAATACCCGCTTTCAGAGCATCTCCCTGGGGGGTAGTGGAGGCGAAGCGGGTGAAGAAGGAACGGAAGCCACCGAAGTCACTTTGCCGATCGGCGCCTCCCCAGGGCCCGCGGGGCTCTTGGATATGCCGTACTCCCTTAGGTTCGAAGGGGGCTTCTTCCAGATCGCCAACTTCGTCCACGGCATCGACTCCTTGGTCGAGACCAAGGCCGGCGCCGTCGACGCACACGGCAGGCTGATCACCATCGATGGCTTCAACCTGGCGCCCACGGAAGGAGAAGAAGGCGAAGCGCCTTCCTCCTCCGCGCTGACGGGCACCTTCAAGGTCAGCACTTACGTCACTCCTCCCGCTCAGGGACTCACCGCCGGCGCGACGGCAGCCGGACCGGAAACCGCCACCAGCGCCGAATGACGATGAAACTTCCCGATCTCAAGACCAAGCTCCCCAAGCTCTCACGCTCCCGGGGCCCTTCCCGCGGCGCGACCCCGAAGGTTCCAAAATTCGCGACCGATCTCTACGCGGACTTGCGCGATCGGCGGCTGCTGCCCCTCGTAGCTCTGCTGGCGATCGCGATCGTCGCGGTTCCGGTCGTCCTTGCCGGCCGAAGCGACGAAGGCGCTGGACCGCCGCCAGCTCCGATCGCCGGTGCCTCTTCAGTCTCGCCGGCCAGCTTCTCGGTCGTCCCGGCCACTACGAGCCTGCGCGATTACCACCGTCGGCTTGGATATCGAGAAGCCCGCAATCCATTTGATCGGCCGCAGGAAGGGTCGAGCTCTTCGGCTGCGGCCACGGAAGAAGGTGCGGAATCGAGCAGCGGCTCCGAAGGCACGTCGCAGGAAAGCGGCGAAGCCGAAGTCTCGGAACCCCCCTCCTCCGAAAGCTCCTCGAGCGGCAGCGGCGAAACGTCGACGCCTACCCACGTCGTCGTCGAAAATCAGGTGATCGGCTACGAGATCGACGCCAAGGCCGGTTTCGTCAGCTCCGGCCCGGTCGGCGCTCACAAAGGCATCTCGCCCATGACCAGGCTTCCCAGCAAGAAGAATCCCCTGGTTCTTTTCGTCGGACCCTCCAACGACAAGAAGACGGCGCTCTTTCTAATGACCGAAAACGTCACGGCCTTCTACGGCCATGGGACCTGCGTTCTGAAGCAGGCGACCTCGTGCCAGCTGCTGGCGCTGAAGCCAGGGCAGTCAGCCACCTTCGCCGATGGTTACGGCGAAGCCCGCTACAAGCTTTATCTGAAGAAGATCGTCGCAGTCGAAGGCACGCGGGAAGCAGCCGCGACCATCACCACCGGCAAGTAGCCAGCGCCGTGTTACTTCAGTAAGTGAAGCAACATCGCTACACTTGGTGAAGTGCCGAAACCGCTTGATCAAGCCAAAGCGGAAGCAGAGCCATCGCAATGAGCGCCGCCTCCAACTCGATTTGCCCCGTCTGCCGGACCGCGGAAGTGGTTTGCGGCAAGTGGACGCTTCTGCTCGTTCGCGACCTGGCGGAAGGCAGCAGCCGCTTCTGCGAGCTGGAGCGATCCCTGGAGGGTATTAGCCCGCGGACCCTCTCACTGCGCCTGCGAGCGTTGGAGGAGGAGGGGATCGTCGAGCGGCACACCTACCCGGAGGTTCCGCCCCGGGTCGAGTACGCACTGACCGAGAAAGGCCTGGCCCTGGTGCCGCTGATCGAGGACATGCGCAGCTACGGTCGGCGTTGGCTCGGGCTGGACGTCGACGACGACGCCGCGGTCCCCGCGGCCATCTGAACCGTCCAGGGCCCTGGCGCTCAGCAGAGGACGGTGAGATGAAAGGCGCGATCGGCGAGAACGCCGTCGGTGCCAGACGTCTGCACCAACACAGAGGTGACACTCCCGGTCGAAGCGCCGACCGAGATGTAGCCTGGACTCGGTACCCCGGTCGTGCCGGCGATGGTCGCCTCGTAGACACAGGCGCTGACATCGCTCGGGAAGCTCACTTCGTAGGTTCCGGTCGGAGAGCCGGAGACGCGCGAAGCGGTGATCCCGGGGCCGCTGTCCCTTGCCATGGCGCCTTCACCGTTGACCACTGCCCAGCCGATTTCGCCAGCGCCGCTGCCGATCGATTCACCGGGAGGTCCGGGAGCGCCGGCCGGGCCTCGCGCGCCGGTTTCCCCCTTGGGTCCCTGTGGGCCGGCGGGGCCCGGGCCGCCCGGCGTCCCGGGGGTTCCCGGAGGCCCGCTCGAACCCTGTTTCGCCGCCAGCGTCGCCAACTGCTTCAGAACCGCTGGGGAGATCTGCTTGGTGTTGGTGATCAGATAGCGCTGGGCGGCGACGGCGGTGCCGCCGAGGGCGAGGACGACGGCGACCACGGCAATCACCGCGCCGGGGTTGAGGCGACGCGAAGTTGAGTTCATGGAACTGCTTTCGGCAACTGGAGGCGCCCACTCGACCGCCGCCGGACAGATGGACGAAGGCGGGAGGAGGTTGCAAGGCGTCGTGCAGGCGCAGGAGCGCCGGCCGGGGGGCGGAAGCCTGGGGCGTGCGAGATTTTCTCCTCACCGAAGCGCTGCGGCGCCTGGCCACCGAGGTCGCGACCAGGTTCAGCGCGCTGGTCGCCGGCGGTGACCAGATTCCCTTCGACGTCGCCGCCGACGATGGCGAGGACTCCGCCTTCTACAGCTACGTGCCGCTGACCGGCCGCTACGTGGTCGAGCGCGCCGACGAGCTGCGCTCGCTGCCCAGCTTCGCCCCGGCCCGCGAGGCCGCGGTCGAGGCCGGCGTCGCCGCCTCCTACCTCGAGTCCCGCGGGGAGCCGGTGCCGGCGGATCCGGGCGAGCGCGCCGAGTTGATGCTGACCAGCTTCTTTTCCTCGCTCTGGGACGGATGCACCGGCTTCTCACTCGACCGCGAACGGCTCGACGACGCGCTCTCGACGCTCGATGCCGAAGCCCTCGTGGCCGACGACGCCGACGTCCTGATCGTCCCGATCGTCGGCCTGCGGATGTCGATGCCACGGCTGCAGCTGCCGCACGGGGTGCGGATCGTCCGCGCCGACTCGATCGAGGCGCCGGTCGACGCGATGCGCAGCGAGGGCATGGGGCGGGCGGCCTGGGAGCCGCAGTACCTCGCCGTCGCCGAGCAGCATCCCGACGAAGGCGCCGAGGCGGCGCTGCGCCAGCTGCACGAGCTGATCAGCGTGATGAGGCTCTTCAAGGGCGGCGGTGTCGGCCTCGGCCCGCACGCGTTCGCCCCGACCGGTGCCGAGTGCTGGCGCCGGATCGCCACCGGCGCTCCGGCGACCCGGCCCGGCGGTTACCGCCTCAGCGAGAGCGAGGCGGAGGAGCTGACCGAGTTCGCCAGCGCGCTCGAGTCGAGGCCGGATCCCGACGGCGCCCTGACCTGGGCCGTCGGCCGCTTCGAGATGGGCTGCGAGCGCGAGAGCGCGCTCGACGGGCTCAGCGACCACCTGCTGGCGCTGCGGGCGGTGCTCGAGGGCCATGGACCGGTCGGCGCCTCGCTGCCGCTGCGGGCGGCGGCGCTGATCGAAGACGACTCCCTGGATCGGATCGAGGCTCGCCAGAAGGTCGAGGAGACGCTCGAGCTGGAGCGCTCGTTCATGAACGGGCGCTCGCTGGAGGGGGCGACCGACCTTGCCGGTTGGGCCGAGGAGGGCGTGCGCAGGCTGCTGCGTCAGGCCGCGCTCGGCGAGCTCGGCGGCGACCTCAGCGCCACCGCCGACGAGAGCCTGATCGTCAGCGGGCTCGAAGCCGGCGACGCCGAGATCACCGTCTCGGTCGGAGACTCATCTGAGCCAGACCTCGAAGAGGAGCCGATCAGCTTCGCGCCGGACGAAGCGTCGGCTGAATTCCGCGTCGAACATCTTCCAGCGCCCGCCGAGCCGACCGAGGAGGACCACATGCAGGACACCCGCATCATGGAGCCGATCCCGGCCGCCGACGAGATCAGGATCACCGCCACCCCCTGGCTCGACGAGGTCTCAGAGGGCAACCCGGGCGAGTCGCTCGAGTGGCCCGCTTCCGAGATCGAGCGCGACCTCCAGCACCGCGAGCGCATCGACACCCCCCGCGTCCGCCACCTCTTCCCGGTCCCGGACGCGGACTGGGAGGTCTCGCACCTCGAGTACGAGCACTACGGCCGCGACGCCAGCTGACGCCCGTCGTCAGGCGCGGCCCGCGGCGATCGCCACCCGCTCCTCGCCGGTGGCGAACAGGTAGCGGTTGATCTCGGCCAGGCCGGCGAGGTCGTGGACGTCCTCGTCCAGGTAGGGGACGCGGATCACGCCGCGGGTCCGCAGCTCCGAGGCGAGGTGCTCGATGTTGCGGGCATCGCGCTCGGCCAGCGCCTGGTAGTCGGAGAAGTTGGCGGCGACCCGCCGGGCGAGATCGGCGTCGTCGAGCTTCTCGGCCAGCGTCGCAGGCAGGTCCTCGGCCTCGCCGCGCAGGCACTCGCTGGGATAGTGGACCTTGTTGACGATGACGCCGCCGAAGGGCAGTTTCGCCTCGACCAGTTTGCGGTGGAAGTAGACCGCCTCGTCGATCGGCTCCCCCTGCGGCCCGCAGACGACCAGGAAGCAGGTTTCGGGGTCGGCCAGCAGTTTGCTCACCCGCCTGGCCCGCGCCTGGAAGCCGTCGATCATGCCGCTGAAGGCGTTGAAGAACTCGGCCAGGTCGGCAATCAGATCGAAGCCGACGATCCGCCTCATCACGCTGAGCGCGACCGAGGCGCCGCGGCCGGCGACCTTCGCCGCCAGCCCGGTCGGCCTCATGAAGACGCGCAGCGAGCGCCCTTCGATGAACTGGGTCAGGCGTTTGGGCGCGTCGAGGAAGTCGAGGGCGTTGCGGCTCGGTGGCGTGTCGAGGACCAGCAGGTCGAAGCCGCCTTCGGTGTGGAGCTCGAACAGCTTCTCCATCGCCATGTACTCCTGGGATCCGGCGAGGGCGCTCGAGATCTGCTGGTAGATCCGGTTTTCGAGGACGCGGTCGCGCGACTCCTCGTCCGGCGCCTGGCGGGCGACCAGCTCGTCGAAGGTCGCCTTGGCGTCGAGCATCATCGCCCACAGCTCGCCCTTCATCTCCACGCCCTGCTTCTCGAACAGCTTCGGATCGACCCGGCGCGCCTCGTTGCCGAGCTCCTCGAGGCCGAGCGAGTCGGCCAGGCGCTTGGCCGGGTCGATCGTCAGCACGCAGACCTTCAGCCCCCGCGCCGCCATCCCGGTCGCGATCGCCGCCGAGGTGGTCGTCTTGCCGACGCCGCCGGAGCCGGCGCAGATGCAGATCCTCTTGTCCTCGAGGATCTGGCTGAGGGTCGGCATCAGGAGAGCCTCTTGGAGAGTCGCCGCGCCGCCTCGGGCCCGAGCTCCGGCTCGAAGAGGAAGGGGAGGGTCTTGACCGGGGCCTCGACCCGGCGCCGCAGGCGGGCCAGCTGCGCCCGCTGGGAACGGGCGCGGTGATGCTCGGAGAGTGCCGCGCGGGCGGCGGCCCGAACCGCGCCGTCCTCGCCCTCGGCGAGCACCGTCAGCCGTTCCGCCTCGGGCTTCGAGAAGCGCTCGGGATAGAGCCCGTTTAAATAGAGGCGATCGACCGCGACCCCGACCTCGTCGCGCAGCTCCCGCTCCAGCGCCGCCGACTCGTTGACCGGCATCTCCTCCGGCAGGGCGACGATCGCGATGCCGGTGTTCTCGTGGTTGGTGATGAAGCGGTCGAGCGTCTGCGCCTGGCTGTGGATCGGGCCGACGCGGGCGATCGAGGCGAAGGTGCGCGGCGTCTGCAGGAAGCCGACGCCGTGGCCGGTGGCCGGCGCGTCGACGATCACCAGGTCGTATTTGCGGCCCGCACTGGCCTTGCGGTCCAGCCGCGCCAGCTCCCAGATTTTGCCGATCGTGACCAGCTCCTTGAGGCCGGGGGTGGCGGCGGCGAGGTAGTTGAAGATGCGGCTGCGGAAGAGCATGTCGCGCATCGCCCGCACCTTCAGCTGCAGCAGCACGTACTCGCGCATCGACTCGTCGGGGTCGATCGAGATCGACCAGAGGTTCTCCTCCATCTCGACCTCGTGGAAGCCGACCGCGGCGTGGTCGAACATTCTTGAGGTGTTCTCCTGCGAGGAGACCTCGCAGACGATCGTCCGCTTTCCTTCCGACGCCGCGCGCAGCCCGAGCGCCACCGCGACCGTCGTCTTGCCGACCCCACCCTTGCCGGTGACGATCACCAATCGCTTGTCGAGGAGTTCGGGTATCGGGCAATTCCTAGCAATTTCAAGAGCCGGCAGGAAAAGCCGGCCGCCATACGAATATCCGCGCAATGGGATTTCTAAGCCGCAAGCCAAAGCCCGCACCCATCATGGTCGACGAGCCGCATCCGATCGTCGAGGAGCTCCAGCGTATGGAGGAAGCCGTACCGGAGCGTCCCTCCAACGATTTCGAGGAGACACACGTCGAGCAGTCCGAGCAGGACTACTCCGACGAGGAGCTTGCGGCCGAGCGGTCGATCGCCGTCGCAAAGCCGGTTGCCGAGGCTGTGCGGCATGCGGAGCCTGAGCCGCGAGTGCAGGAGGAGGAGGCCATCGAGGAGGACGACGGGCGGATGAAGGCGGTCGACCTGATCGCCCCGACCCGGCTCGACCTGATCGCCGAACGGGAGGCCGAGGCGGAGGTGCCGGTCAAGCCCGCCGACGTGATCGTCTTTGCCAACCAGAAGGGCGGCGTCGCCAAGACGACGACGACCCTCAACCTCGCCGTCGCCTTCGCCGAGTCCGGCTACCGGGTGCTCTGCATCGACATGGACCCGCAGGGGAACCTGACGATGAGCCAGGGAATCGACCCCGACAAGGTCGAAAAAAGCCTCTACGACGTGCTCGTCAACGACATGCCGATCAGCGAGATCATCGTCAGCCGCGAGATCGACATCGCCGTCGCCTCGATCGACCTCGCCGGCGCCGAGATCGCGATGAGCACGAAGATCGGTCGCGAGCGCTCGTTGGAGAAGGCGCTCAAGGAGGTATCCGGCGACTACGACTTCGTCTGCATCGACACTCCGCCCAGCCTCGGCCTGCTGACGATCAACGCGCTGACGGCGGCGAACAAAATAATCGTCCCCGTCCAGTGCGAGTATCTCTCGATGCGCGGTCTGGTCCAGCTTCAGAACACGCTGAAGATGATCCAAGAGAACCTCAACCCGGACGTCAGGATCGAGGGCATCCTGCCGACCATGTTCGACGCGCGGACCGTCCACGCCAAGGAGGCGGTGGAGATCCTCGAAGAGAATTTCGGTGACCTCGTTTTCCACTCCCGTATCCGCAAGGCGGTCAAATTCGCCGAGGCGCCCGTGAAGGGCTCGAGCGTGCTCAAGTACGATTCCGGCAGCAGCGCCGCGAATTACTATCGGGAGCTGGCGAAGGAGGTTCTGGCGAATGGCTCGGCGGAATAAGCGCGCAAGCATGCGCGAGGGTCCCCTCGCCGATCTCTTCCGCTCCACCTCCGAGGACGCCCCGGGGGATCCACCCGAGGCGCCGCGCTACGGACGCCTCGATCCGGCGGAGGCGCAAAAGCGCGAGGACGAAGCGGCCCGGTCCGCCGATCCCGTCGCCGAGACGGACACCTCGTCCTCTCGAACTGCGGGCGAGGCGCCCGACTCCGCGCCGGCCGCGGAAGACGCCGCTCCGGCTGACGCCAAGGCCCCGCTCTTCGATCAGGCATCCGACGAGCCGCTCCTCGAGCAGCCGGCCGAGAGCTCCGAGACCGCGCCGGAGCGGCTGAAAAGGGTCTTCTCCGAGGAACCGAAGCCGCGGCGTGGCGAGGAGCTCGCTCCGGCCAACCCGCGCTACGGCCGCCAGGAGCCCGCCTACGAGCCTCCGGGCAGCGGCGAGCCGCACCAACCGGTGATCAAGGTGGTCGGCGTCGGCGGCGCCGGCGTCAACGCCGTCAACCGGATGGTCGACGCTCGCATTCCGGGGGTCGACTTCATGGCCGTCAACACCGACCTGCAGTCCCTGCAGCTCTGCGTCGCCGACGTCACCGTCCATATCGGCGACGAGCAGACGCGCGGCCTCGGCGCCGGCGCCGACCCCGAGGTCGGGCACCGCTCGGCCTTCGAGGAGCAGGACAAGATCAAGCGCCTGCTGAAGGGCTCGGACATGGTCTTCGTCGCCGCCGGGGCCGGCGGCGGCACCGGCAGCGGCGCCGCCCCGGTGGTCGCCCGCCTCGCCCGCGAGG
>OLLT01000418.1_pt1 | contig 67298 bp, 68 predicted proteins | sample 1604621 | NCBI WGS metagenome assembly OLLT01 (sample SAMEA104055725, study PRJEB20765) | soil metagenome | biome: Arctic tundra; feature: Polygonal ground; material: soil | place: USA | collected 2011-09 | depth 0-0.5 m | reverse complement strand
CGACCGCCGCCTCCTGGGTCAAGAAGAGGGCCCGCTTGCGCGGGCCTTTGGTGGTTGGGGGCTTGACAAAAGGACGTCCATATCAGTGGTACGTAGCTCAAGGATGGTCGATCAAACCTCCCGCGTACAGCTCACTTTTGGCGCCGGTACAACTCGGCGACCAGCTCCAGCGGTGAATGTCTACCGGCATCCCCCTCCTCCGCTATCAGCCCTCGCCCACCATCCGCACGAAGCGACTCGTATCCGCCTGGAGGCGATAGCCGGCAGCCTCCCATAGAGCGACCGCCCCCTGCTCATCGCTGGCGACGATCGCGGTCAGCCTCACGGCGCCGAGCTCCTTCAACCGCTCCTCCCCCGCACGGACGAGTGCCGTGGCGATTCCTCTGCGCCGCCAGTTCGGATGCACCGCGAGACGATAGAAGCTCCCTCGCCAGCCATCCCAGGCAACGATCGAGACCCGATGATCTCTTCGCCTACGACGGCGAGAAGCAGAGAGTCCGGATCGCGATCGAGCAGGAGACGAAGCGCTGGTTCCGTGTCGGTCGGGGAGGTCGGGGTCTCCGACTTCCGCCAGAGCGCCAGCACGGCAGGCGCATCGGCCGCGCTGCCGAGCCGAATCCTCCAGGTGTCAGGGCCGTCCATTGCCGCGGTGTGGTTGTCCGGAGTGATTTCCCAACCGAGCTCCGCCGTGACGAGGCGCAGGCCTACGTCGAGCGAGGCCTGGGCCCGCAGCGGTCCGTAGCGGCGGTCCCACTCGCCGCTCTCCAAGTCGCGGCGGAGCCGATCCAAGGCAGGCTCCACCACCGAATCAGGGAGCAGGTGCCAGGTCGATGACGACCGCCGCACGCGTGGGTCGAGGTGGGCCTCGGGCCGGCCCCACAGCGCGACGCAGAAGCCGTCGCTGCAGTCGCTCGGAACCGGGATTGCCTCGACCCGGACGTTCGGAAGGGTCGCTTCGAGATGCGCGATCGTCGGGAACATACCTCGGTCGTGCTCGACGATCTCCGGCAGGTAGTCGCAACAGAGCCACATCTCCGCCGTCACGTCCAGGTCGAGGGTCAGGAAGACAATCCGGTCGCGGGTGACCCGGAGCACCTCGGCGAGCCCCCGATCGACGTCGTCCCAGTGCTGCATCGTGAAGACGCCCATCGTCGCGTCGACGCTCTTGTCCTCGAGCGGTAGGGCTTCGGCGACGCCCTGGATCGCGGGCGCCACTCCCGGCGGGCGCTGGGCGATCATCACCGGGGAGGGCTCCACCGCGATGACTTCACGATCTCTCGGCTCATAGGAGCCTGCACCGGCGCCGACGTTGAGGACGCTCTTGGCGTCGCCGAGCCGGTCCCAGATCGCCGTCTCGAAGCGCGGGTCGGCGCGACGGACCTCGCTGTAGTCGATGCCCATACGGTCGTAGGCGGGGGTCTTCATCACTTCGCCCTGCGCCGGCGGTTGCGAGGCGGCTCCGCGGAACGGCTGTCGCGCAGGAGCGTGACGAGCAGCTCGACGAAGTCGCCGTAGAGGTCGTGGCGTACGGCGTCGGGGCTGACCAGCGATTCCACCCCCAGACCGATGCCGAGCGCACGCAACACCAGAGCGAGCTCATCGGCGGGCAAGACCGACTCGATTCCCTCCTCCTCTTGGTATTGGGAGATATAACGAGAGACGGCCTCCCGCATCGCCGAGGAGCGGGTGCCAAATCGCCTGGACAACTCAGGGTCCCGATCCGCGTGGGCGATGAACTCCATGTGCAGGGCGACTGAGCCGCGGTCCCGTGCAAGCCGGTCCATCCACTGATCCGCGAGGGCGCGGGCACGGGTCTCCAGAGGAGCCTCCGGGGGAAGCGCGGCCTGGGTGTCGGCGAGCTCGCGCACCCGCTCGGCCATGTAGTCCTCAAAGACGGCGAGAAAGAGGTCGGCCTTACCCGCGAAGTTGGAGTAGACGGCGCCGTGGGAGTAGCCGGCCTCCTCGGCGATCTCCTCCACCGAGGCGCCTTGGTAGCCGCGACGGGCGAAGACCTTGGCGGCGGTCGCGATCAGCTCGGCCCGGGTGCGGGCCTGCTTCTCGGCGCGGGTTTCCCTCTTTCGCTTGGCGGTCATTCAGATTGCATTCCAAACTCGAATGCTGATACTAATCCAAAGATGAGAGAGGTACCGCTGCCGCGTCTGTTTGTTGTCGTCGGAACCAAGCGCGGGCTCTGGAGCCTGGCGGCGCTGACGCTCCTCTGTGGCGCCGCGATGCTGCCAGCGATGCGGACGATGGCCGACCACGGCGCCTCTCTGATCGCCTTCGAGTCTGCCGGCAGCGTCTTGCGCAGCCAGGAGATCGTCACCGAGTGGGGCTCGGCGGGCAAGACCGCAATGTGGTGGCAGCTGGCGCTCGACACGCCGTTCCTGATCGGCTACGGGCTCTTCCTTGCTGGCGCCTGCGCCGCGGTTGCCCGGCGAGCGCGTAGCGTCGGAAGGCTCCGGCTGGAACGCGCTGCGACGGTGGTTGCCTGGTTCGGCCCGATCGCCGCGGCCGCCGACTTCTCGCAGAACGTCTCGCTCGTCCTCGTCCTCGGAGGCCATGTGGCGCAACCGTGGCCGCGAATCTCGGCCCTCGCGGGACCCGTGACGACTACGCTGGCGCTTGCGGCGGCGCTGTTTGCCGTGGGCGGCGCGTTGGCGACGCGCGGACAGGCAATCGCTGCGCCAGCTCGCTCTAGCGAGTCCGAATGAACGACCTCTATTTCCTCGCTCGTCCCGGTTCAGGCGCAGCTGCTCAGTTGCCGGGTGGAGCGAGCGCAAGCCGGAAAACCAAACGCTTCGCGCCAGCCTCATCGACCGAGTCTCGCTCGGGCACGCGGCGGTAGCCGAGCGATTCGTAGAGTCGATGCGCCTCGACCTGAGCCGGACGGCTCCAGAGCACGATGGCGGCAGCGCTCACCCCCTCCTGGCATAGCCGGGCCAACGCTCGGCCAATCCCCATGCGGCGCACCCCGGGAGCGACGGCAAGACGGGTCAACTCGGCCTCACCGCACTCACTGATAGCTCGACCGGATGCCCCAGGCTCGTACAACACCACCACTCCGACGATCGCGTCTTTTTGCTCCGCGACGAAAACTGCACCGTGCCGGGCGGAATCGAGGAAGTCAGCCTCCGTGTAGGGCGTAGTCCGTCCGCCGGTGCCCGGCGCGACATATGTCTCGGTCCACAGTCCCGCGACGGCGCCAGCATCGCGCCCGGTCGCTCGGCGAATCGTCCAGTCGGTCAAGCGGAACGAGGATAGCCCGAGCCGAGCGTGCTCGGCCCGGAACGTCAGCGGCTCAAGCTGCGTTGCCCAGAAGCTGGTCTCGGAAGCGCCAGCCGAATCGTATGGCCCCGATGCTCGACAGAGCGGTGATGGCGTTGATGGCGAACTCGATCGCCCCACCGTTTCCATTGGCGTAGATGCCATGTTGAAGGTCGTAGAGCACGTCGAGTGCACAGAGGTAGACACCGGCTCCTCCGACCACTACCAGCCAGACGAGGGCACTTGGCCGACGGCGCCATAGCTGGACGGCCGCCAGTACCGCCGCCGTCGCAAGCCAGGCGTCGGCGAGGGGGAACGCCTGCTCGAAGGCGATGTAATAGGAGGTCTGAGCGCTGGCGACGATACTTCGATCGGTAAACCAAGCCACCCAGTAGGCCATTAGCAACGCCGCAGCGACTAACAGCCACGCGACCACGCGGGGGCGCCAAAGCTCGAAATCGTCAAGCGCGAGCCGGCGAGAGCTTCGCCAAGCGCCGATGTTTGGTGTCGTCCCACCGTTCAGGAGCCGGCCTTGGACTCGGGTCGCAACATGACGACGCTGGTGGCCAAGATCCAGCCGAACAGAAGGGCCGGGATCGCGATGGTCACTCCCCCCTCTAAAGAAAAGAAGCCGCTCGGGATCGCAAGCGAGGCGAAAAGCACGAGATGCGCCAGCGCCACCACAGCGGCGATCAACGCCGTCCACGCGGGCAGGCAGCTACTGCGGAAGACCAATATCGCGTATGAACCCAGCGCCAGCGCTGTGGGAACCCCGGACATGGCGGCTAGGCCGAGTGAGAGGTCGTAGAGCAGCCGCGGATCGGAGGCTTCGGGGGCGCGATAGACGAGCACCATGAAGGACGCAAAGCCGGCGAAAAGAAGGGTGACAAAGCCGATGAGCCCAACCAGGAAGCAGGCTGAAAGAAGGCTCTCCCCGCCGGTCGCCTCCCGCAATCGCAACCAGACGCCGACACCGAAGACCAGCCAGAGGGCCACCGTTGCCGTAGTGAGGTACATGTCGACCAGCAATGCTGTGCGGTTTGCGTCGACGAAGGCCATGATCTCGGTTGCATTCGCGCCGGTTGCGGGAAACGCCCACATCTGAGCGATGAATACGCCGGCCACCCCGGGCGCGATGCTCAGGATGCCGGCGAGACCGGCAAGCTTGACCCCGTTGTACTTGGCGCCCATGGCGGGCTCACTCGTCGTTGCCATGTCGCCTCTAGCCGCCGTCTCTCGGGCGCGGCGGGCGAACCATCAGCCGCAGCGGCGGGCTGTCGGCAACTCGCAACTCGTCGGTGAGTTGGAAGCCGAGCCGCTCATAGAGCGCCGCACTGCGCTCACTCGATGCCTCAAGGTAGGCGGGTAGGCCCTCTCGGTCGCAGCGATCGAGCGTGGGACGTATCAATGCGCGGCCAAGGCCCTTTCCCTGCATGTCTGGGAGGACGCCGACATCGCGCACGTAGTAGTGGGGCTCGCGTAGGTGGCGCCGCTCCATTGCAGCCCCCAACCTCGCCGCCCTGGACAGGTGGGCCCCGAAGGCGGTGCCCTCAAGCAGGGTCGCGCGCAGCGGCACACGCCAGGCGCCGGGGGGCGTGGTCAGCGCGGTGCCGCTGAGATCGCCTGTTGTCCATACCCGGCCCCGTGCCAAGGCCAGGTACCGGAGCTCGATCGCGAAGAAGCGACGTAGGCGCGTCCGTCGCTTTGTGTCGTCGGGCATCAGCCAGGCAATGATCGGGTCCTCAATAAACGCCTCGGCCATGACGGCTTTCAAGCGCGGGACGTCTTCCGCGGCTGCCACCCGAAGCTCGGGATCAGCGCCTGGGCTCGGCGGATTAGCGGAGCTAGCAACCGCAAAGCTGTCAGCCATGACCGTCTCCTTTCTCCACGGTCGCTGACCTCGGGGAGGTATCGTCGAAGCCTGGGTCGGTCTCCTTTGCAAGTGCTCCCAAGGCTTGGAGAATGAGCATGAGGATGTCTCCGAAAAGAGCATCCGGGACGGCATCGGGATCAGCCAGCTTTTCAAGCGCCAGGCCATTGCCCAAGGCATTGATGACCGTCGCCACGAGCTCGCCGGCCTCGACGTTTGGGGGGAGGCCCATTTGCCCCGCTCCTTCCAAAACCATGCGGGCGGTGGCTGAGCGAAGAGCTGCGAAGCGCTCGCCCAGGCGCTCCCGAAGCCGTGGCACTCGCACTGCATATGCCCAGAACTCGATCAGCAGGGGAAAGTAGGCGGGCCGCTCACGCAATATCTGCATCCAATGGTCCCCTGCCTGGCGAGCTTGCTCCTCAAGCGTCGTCCCAGCGGCGACAATTTGAGAGTAGTCGCCGACGTTGGTGGCGATCCGCTCCTCGAAGAGAGCGAGGAATAGGTCCTCCTTGCCGGCGAAGTTCGAGTAAAGCGCTCCGGTCGTCGCCCCAGCCTCCCGCGCAATTTCCTCGACCGAGGCACCGTGGAAACCGCTGCGAGCGAACACGGCTTCGGCGGCATCAATGAGCCGACGGCGAGTGAGCGCCCTCTGCTCGTCGCGAAGGGAGGGCCGAGATGCGCGATCTGACATAGTGTTTTATCTTAGAGATAATGACTGCTATGTCAAGAACCCGAACTATGGCTTGGTCGCCGACCTTTTTTGAGTCGGCGCGGCGCGGCTAGGCTGGCGTCGCGTGCTCGTCGATCTCCACGCCCACTATCCGATGCACCTCACCCCGAGGAAGTCGTCGGGACTTGGTGTGCCGGCGTCGTCTTTGCGAGATCGTCGCGCCAAGCTGCTGGATCACCTGGACGCCCGAGTTATTAGCTTCGCCGGACGTCTTTGGAATCACGAATCGTTCACTGCGGGCCCACGGGTCACGGTGGATCGCCTGTTGGATGGAGACGTTGGCGTCGCACTCTCCGTACTCGTGTTGCCTCTGCTTGAGACGGGGAACCGTCTGACGAGGCCGTATCGACGCCGGGCCCCGTATGGCGGACCGCCCAAGGACAGCTTTTTCCCCGCGATCCTTCGCCAGCTTGAGCTGGTCGAGCGCCAAGTCGCGGAGCAGCATGGGGGTCGAGCGCTCGTAGCCCGCAGCCCGGCAGAGCTCGATGCTGGTACTGCGGCTGGGAGGCTCGTCTTCGTGCATTGCGTCGAGGGTGGCTTTCACCTCGGCGCGAGCCCCGCCAGCATCGATCACGCGGTTGCCGAGCTAGCCCGTCGCGGTGTCGCCTACATCACCCCGGCGCATCTCTTCTGGCGCCATATCGCCACGAATGAGCCGGCCGTGCCGTTTCTCTCTGATCGCCTCTATCAACGGCTTTTCCCCCAGCCCGCGCTCGGCTTGAGCGAACTCGGCCGCGCCGCTGTCACTGCGATGGTGCGAGAGGGCGTGCTGATCGACGTGACCCACATGAGCGGGTTCGCCCTCGCCGACACCTTCGCGCTCCTCGACGAACTAGACCCCGACCGTTCGGTGCCGGTCATTGCCTCCCATGCCGCCTACCAGTTCGGCAGCCGCGCCTACAACTTGGACACCTCGGCCGTAGAGCGAATCGCAGCGCGCGGCGGCGTAATTGGTCTGATTTTCTCCGAGCACTTCGTCGCCGACGGCTTACGAGTGACGCGAACTCGCTCCTTTGATGAGTCCTTCTCGCTGCTCTGTAGGCACATCGACCGCATTTACGAGATCACCGGTTCGCATCGCCATGTCGCCCTCGGCTCAGATTTGGATGGATTCATCAAGCCGACCCTGGCGGGGCTTGAGCACAGCGGCCGTCTCGGCGGATTGGAGGAGGCTCTGGCCGCTCGTTATGGGAGCGAGGTTGGCTCGTTGATCGCCTGCGAGAACGCACTGCGGTTGCTGCGGCTGCATTGGCACGCCGGAGTCGGCGCCGTGACGCAGGAGGGAAGCTCTCCTCCCTCTGACTAGGGGGAGGAGATGTCCATCGTCAACACATCACGGATGCGGATACGCGCCGACCACTGGCGCTACACCGAGACTGGTCAGACCTGCGTACGCTCCGTAAGCCTCCGGCAAAGGTTGCCGCGGACTTCAGGCCACTCCTCGTCGATCACGCTGAAGAACGCGGAGTCGCGCACGCCCACACCAGGGATATTGATCTGCTTACGCAGGACGCCCTCGAACTGAGCTGGGAGCGCAGCCAGAGCGGCTCGGGAGCGGGCGTTGCGAGCGTCGGTCTTGAACTCGACCCGGACGCAATTGAGATTCTCGAATGCGTGATCCAACATCAGCAGCTTGGCGTCGATGTTGGCCCCGGAACGCCAGGCTCGCGGGTTGAGCCAGGTCGAACCGATCTCGATCACGCCGTCGTCGGGACGGTAGTGATGGAAGCTGGTGCTGCCGATCGCCTGGCCAGTGGCGCGATCAAGGGTCGTGAAGGTGTGCTTCTCGCCGGCTTCCAGATGGCTGACCGAAACTGCAAACCACGAATCGAAGTCCTCATGGCTATCAGCGATGTGGGAGGTCCACTGCCAGATCTCGGGAGCCTGAGCCGCCAACCACAGGCCATCCTTGTGTGCCTCTGAGATCGGCTCGAGAACAACGAGAGAGCCTTCCATCCGGACGGCAATGTCCGCCACTGATCCTTGCTTCACGCTGACTACCTCAGCGCCTGCACCAGGTCGGTGACGTACTCGGGGCACTCGATGCCTGGCGCGAGCCGGCGGTCTGGCTCGGGATCGTCGGCAACGAGCCTGAGGCCGAGCACTCCTGCCCAGACGGGCAGCTCGTAGTCGGCGTCGTCGTCATTCGGCGGACCGCGTCTGATCTTTGCCGAGGCCTCCTCCAGAGGAATCCGCAGGACCGAGGTGGCGCGAAGCTCCTTGTCGGTCGGGGCCCGGACGTCCCCCCAGCGCCCCGGCACCAGCTTCTCGACCAGCGCCTCCAGCGCGCGGCGCTTCTCCTCGGGGTCCTCGATCTCGTGGCCGGGGCCGAAGAGCATCACCGAGCGGTAGTTCGCCGAGTGGTGCATCGCCGCGCGAGCGAGGACCAGGCCGTCAAGCAGGGTCGCGGTGAGGCAGACCTCCGAGCGGCGAGCCGTGCGCAGCGTGCGGCTCGCGGCCGAGCCGTGGACGTAGACCTGCTCGCCCACCCGCGCGTGAAGCGTCGGGGTCACCACCGGGCACCCGTTCTCGTCGGTCACCCCAAGGTGGCAGACAAGCGCCTCGTCGAGGATCGCCTCGACGGCCTCCCGATCATGGGAGCCTCGCTGTGGCTTCCTGCGCAGTTTTGTTCGCGGTGTCTTTGGCATTTGTTACAGTACAGAGTTAGTGACTGAGCTGAAACAGTACCGAATCTCCGGCAAGGGCGCCAAGGAGATCGCCGCCAGCGTCGAGCGGGCGATCGAGGAAGGCTCCCTCAGCCCCGGCGATCCGCTGCCGGCGGTTCGCCGGCTCGCAACGCAGCTCGAAGTCAGCCCCACGACGGCCGCCGCCGCATTCGCCGACCTCCGCTCTCGGGGACTCGTGGTGACGCGGGAGCGGAGCCGCTCCTATGTGAGCTGGCGCCCGCCGGTGGCGGGAGGATGGCTTGCCTCGTCGGTTCCAGCCGGCGCGCGCGACTTGGCGAGCGGCAATCCCGACCCCGCCCTGCTGCCGAACCTGAAACCGTTTCTGCGCCGGATGGAGCCGCCCAGCCAGCTCTACGGCGGCGAGCCGGTCGACCCAGAGCTGCTGGGGCTGGCCGAAGCGGAGTTCGCCGGAACAGGAATCGGCTCCGAGGACATCGCCGTCGTCAGCGGGGCGCTCGACGGGATCGAGCGGGCGCTGCAAGCGCATCTGCGCCCTGGCGACGTCGTCGCGGTCGAAGACCCCGGCTACGCGGGACTCTTCGATCTGCTGCGAGCCTTGGGGCTGGCTCTGCGACCGGTCCCAATCGATGGGAAGGGAATGATTCCCACCTCGCTTGGCGAGGCCCTCAAGGAGGGCGTCGCGGCGGTCGTGGTCAATCCGCGCGGCCAGAACCCGACGGGGGCATCGCTCGACAAGGCGCGGGCAAAGGAGCTGCGGCGTGTCCTCCAAGATGCCCCAGAGGCGCTGATCCTCGAAGACGACCACCTCGGGCCAATTGCCGGGGCGCCACGGTTGACGCTGACAGAGGGCCGGCGCAGGTGGGCGGCTGCGCTCTCGGTCGCCAAGTCCCTCGGCCCGGACATCCGCCTCGCCCTTCTCGCCGGCGACCCCCAGACGATCAGCCGGGTTCGTGGCAGGCAGGCGATTGGCCCTCACTGGGTCAGCCACCTGCTTCAACGATTGGTCGCGATGCTGTGGTCGGACGTAGGTGTTGCTGCAACCCTCGAGCGGGCCGCCGAGGTGTACGGGGAGCGCCGGGACCGCTTTGTGGAAGCGCTGGCAAAGCGTGGCGTCGAGGCTCGGAGCGGAGCCGGCATCACAGTGTGGATTCCGGTTCCCGAGGAAGCGCCCGTTGTGCAGTCGCTGCTCGAACGGGGTTGGGCCGTATCCCCAGGAGCGCCCTACCGGCTGCAGAGCGAGCGCGCGATCCGGGTAACGATCAGCGCCCTGAGGGAGAGCGAGGCAGACGAACTCGCGGAGGCAATCGATAACGCGCTGCGGCCGGTGCATCGGACTCGAACGGCTTAATTCACTGGTAGCTCCCCCAAGGGGAGCCGGAAGTGTCGACTCGCGGCTTCAGCATCTCGACGCCGACGGCCCAGCCGGTGCCGGTCCGGGTCACGGCGCGCTCGACGTAGGAGAGCGCCTGCGGCGAGCAGAGGTAGCGGACGCGGCCGAACTGGCCGACGGCAAGCGAACGCCGCCAAGCGCGCATCAGCTGGTCGAGGCGGCCGGCGGACTTGTCGGTCAGCTCGACCTCAACTGCCTCGGGCGGGTCGCGAGGACGACCAAGTCAGGGCGGTGGTAGCTGCCACCGCGGCACTGGGCGGAGAAGACCCGGCTGCCCTCGGCCCGCTCGCGGGCTTCGACTAGCCTGCCGACATGAAGGCATGGATTACCTCGGCGAGCCTCCTTGCCTGCGCGGCGTGTGCGCTGCTCTTGGTCCCTGCCGGCGCCGGTGCCAAACCCGGCTATGAGGTTACCCCTGGAGACCACATGGCCGAACTGAGCTTGAAGGGCAGCCACGGCTACGCGATCGAGATCGCGGAGCGTAATCGCCGCTCCCTGGAAGTGTTCGTCAACAAGGGCCCAAGCGTGGTCGTCTACCTAATCCGCCGCGCCCCGGTGAGAGGCGATGGAATCGATACCAAGCTCCCCGGGCTGGGGCGAGTCTCGGTGCGGTTTCATCCTGCGGGACCTGCGCACACCGAACCCGGGTTCTTCTCCGCTGCGGCTTGTCACGGCGGAGAGACCGTCAAACAACCCGGCTCCTTCGTGGGCAGGATCCGCCTCCGCGGCGAGCGTGGGTACACGACGGTTCAGGCGACCAAAGCGCGGGGCCAAGTCGTCACGACGTCAAAGGAAGTCTGCAAGCGCTCCATCTTCAACAACTCCAAGCCGGAATCTGAAGAAGATGCGACGCGGGTGTTCGCTGATGCCACGTCCAGAGGACGGGCGGTCAAGTTTTTCGGAACCACGCTGAGCACCCTCAATCCTTCAGCTCCCGCCTCGACCTTTTTCTCGGGATCCGTTACCGAAAGACGCCGGGGGATGGTGATCTTCAGGGAGACCGCTGTCCACGGGACGGGGAACGATCTCTCTCCGAGCGACGCCGGCGAGTTTCCGTCCATGGCGACAGTCACGCCACCCACACCTTTCCATGGCTCGGCGGCCTTTCAGAGGATGCCCGAAGGCGACAATACCTGGACCGGATCGATGAGCGTCGACCTGCCGGGTGCGGGCCGGGTGGCCCTGGCCGGCTCAGGCTTCTCCGCGAGGCTCTGCCGTGGCGCCGGCTGTCGACGATGGGAACAGAACTAGCGGTTCTCGAGGCTCGGGGCAGCGACTTCCATCCGGTGCCCAGGCCCGCGTGGGCCAGGCTCACCTGGTCGAGAATTCACTTAGCTCGGAGGGCGCGACGCCGATCGCAAGCGAGAGCTTGGCCGATCGAGTGTTCCAACGGCTCGACGACGACGCCCCACTCCCCGCCCATGCGCGTGACGGCGCGGCTGACATAGGGCAGCGCCCTGGGCGAGCAGAGGTAACGGACACGGCCGAACTGTTCGCTGGCAAGCGAGCGCCGCCAGGCTCGCAGGATCTCGTCAAGACGACGCGCGGACTTGTCGGTCAGCTCAACCTCGACCGCGATCGGCTGGATGGCCCGCGTGGCGCGGCGCATCTCGGCGTCCTCGGTCGAGCCATCTTGCTCACGCACGCCAGTGCGCTCGCCGCGCTGGCCTCCCTGCGTCCTTGAGCTGCTTGGCCACGCGGGCCCCCAGTCCGACGCGGAGGGGGAATCGCCGAGAAGGACGAGGTCGGGGCGATGGAAGCCTTTGCCGTAGCGGCGCTCGGCGGAGTAGACCCGCTTTCCCTCGGCTCGCTCGCGGGCCTCGATCTCGCGCTCGGAGAGGACGCGCTGGCCGGCGAGTTCCAGACGGGCACCGACGCGGGCGACGGCGGCCGAGTGGATCAGCGTCGCCGGGGAGAAGCGCGCCGTTGCGAGCTCCTGGCGACCGACGGCGCCCAGGCCCCGGCGTGTGCAGAGAACCAGCCGGCCGCAGTCACCGAAACCCGGCAGGACCTCGATCAGCCCGGACTCCCGCAAGCGCCGCTCCCGCGCCGCCGTTACCGCCCTACCGGTTCCCGCCCACAACGCCACCACCTGCCTTGGAACCACCCCATACCTCGCCACAAATTCCAAGACCTCCAGATCCCGCTCCGTTATCCGTTCTGTTTTTCTCCTACCTGCCACTTCCACTCAGACGTTCACCGATCCACTTCCGACACCCCCAGTCACTTCGCCCCTCCCCCGCTCTTGCCCGACTCCGCAGCCGACCACATCCACTCACATCGTGTGGGGGTGTGGTCGGCTGCGGACCAAGGGCTCAAACCCGCTCCTGAGGCGAAGTGGCTGCGAACGCGGAATCTGGGGTTTTGTCTGCACGCCCGTCTGGGCCTTTGTCTGTAGGCGGGACTGGCTGGGACTACTCGCTGGGACTTCCACCCACCGTCCTCCACGGCTCCCCTTCAAACCACCGCGTCAACCCGATCAGCCGCCAATCCGCGCCCTGCAGTAGCAGCGCTTGCCCCGGTGGCAGCTTGGCAATCTCCCCCGGCGTCAGGACTCGCTGTGGCTGCGTTTGGTAGCTGACCGATTCGTTGTAGCCATGAGGATCCAGCCATTTGTCGGTCTCGCTGGTCCCCAGCGTCGAGGAGACGACCTTGCGGTCGTATTCGCCGAGCGCCACCGAGATACTTTCCAGCGTGCGCGTGTCGCCGATCCCCGAGAGCACCGCCTTGGTCTGAAAGAGGCTCATGAACCCCTCGGCCGCATCCGCTCCCCAGCGGCTGCGCGCCTGGCTTAGGTCCTGAAGGCCGACCATCACCTGCAGCTTCTGCCCCCCTGCCTGGGAGACCAACGAGGGCAGGTCATGGATCGGGGCGATGTTGGCGACCTCGTCCAGCGCCCAGAGCATCGTTGCGTCCATCGCCCCCATCGCCCAGCGCTCATAGACCGCATGGCGGATCTGCTCCAGCAGGCCGACGATCAGCGGCGCGCAGAGGGCCTGGCGATGCTCGGGCGCGGTGATGTAGATCGTGTCGGTCGAGGCCGCGAAACGGGCCGGGTCGAAGTTGGGGTGAGCGGCCGTCTCTCTGACCGCGTCGGAGTTATAGGCGGCTAGGACGCCGGCGGTTGCCGAGAAGATCGAGGAGCGCTCGCGGGCGTCGGTCTGCTCGATCCCCGCGAGCACGTCGGCGGCGATCTCCGAATCGCAGTCAAGGAGCGCCTGCCGCGCGGGGTCCAGGTCTTGGCGCAGCGTCCAGCGCAGCACCTCGGCGATCGGGCGATCGCTGAGGTTGGCCGCGTAGAGCAGCGGCGCCAGCAGCGCGGAGGCGCGCTCGGTCCAGTGATCCTCGTTGGTGGTGCCGCTTCCGGGCCGGGTGCAAGCGGCCATCGCCCTGGCCATCACCAAAGCTTCATCCCAGCTGGTCGCTGCCGCGACCGGAGACCAGAACAGCCGCCGCACCCCGTCCGGCAGCTGCCGCTCTGAGGCCGTGGGGTCAAACAGCCACGCCTGGCCCACTTCCGATCTTGCCGCCACCGTCGCCCGCATCACCTCGGGTTTGGTCGCGGTGCTGATCACCGCCCCCGATGCCCCCATCACCGCCGGGATCATCACCGCGCTCGTCTTGCCCGAGCGCGGCGGGCCGAGGACCATCACCGCGCTCTCGGGATCGGCCAGCGCCCAGCTGCCGTTGCGCCCGAGGCCGAGGTAGGCGCCGCCGCCCAACCGGGCGACCTCCGCCCGCGCCGCCTCGCCCGCGCTCTTCGCCTCGTCTTCCTCGCTCACCAGTTGCTCGGTGGCCTCGTTCGTCTTCAACAGGGACCAAAGCCAGGCGATCGGGATCCGCCCATCGGCGACTGCCGTTAGGAAGAGCTTCGCGAGCCAACCCAAAACCACGGCCTTGAGACTCCATGCAAAGGCGTTCCCTCCGCCGGGATGGACGTAGCCGTAGGCAAACAGGGCGAGCAGATACCAGCCGCCGAGCTTCCAGAGCCATCCCCACGATGCCTTCTTGGGCGGCGCCATCTCCTGATGGGAGGGTCCCCAGCTTCGATTTGAGATTGTCCTTGACATTTGACCCAGCTTAGATCAAAGTAAATATAAATCAATAGACGTAGATAGACGTAAATGGAAAGTCAAAGCCGGCCGAACCCTGGAGACCTGAATGCCACGCAAACGCAACAGCCTCGGAGTCAAGGCTCAGCTCGATCGCGAAATCAAGCAGCTCGATGCCGAACGCCAGCGCCTCGTGAGCGCCCGAGCCGCCCTCGACGGCAAGGCGGTCGCCCCGCAGGCCAAACCGCGGCGTTTCTCCCAGGACGACGTCGCCGCCTACCTCGCCCAGCATCCCGAATCCACCTACATCGAGATCGCCGAGGGTCTGGGCGCCTCGGCGACCAACATCGCCGCGCATCTCAACCGCGGTCAGAGGGCCGGCCGGTTCGCCAACGCCGCTGGCAAATGGAGCTTGGAGGGATAAGACTGATGTCGGGCAAAACAGCGAGGAGGCTTTCCGATGAGCGCGAGGCTGTGCGAATACCTGATCCGGCCCGGCGACCTCAACCCCGGCTGGGTCCTGCTCTACGCGGTGACCTGGGCGCTGCAGGCGTTCTGCGGCTGGCTTCGCTCCCTTGTGGCGGCCCTCGTTTTGCTGATCGTTACCTGGATCGTGGGCTGGGACCTGCCGATCGACGCGCTGGCGCTGGTGATCGGGTTCGGACCGCTTCTCATCTCGCTGCTCACGCTCGTTCTGCCCCTCGGCGGCTGGTGGTTTCAGCAACAGCAGGGCGGTCGACGTCCCTCCGAGCGCGAGCGAGCGGTCTTCGAGCTGGCCTTCGCGGAGCTACAGGACGCCGATCCAGGGCTGCGGCCACCGCATCGCTGGTTCGTAGTCGACGACCCCGAGCCCAACGCCTGCGCCTACGCGGACACGCTGATGGTCACCCGCGGCATGTTGGAGAGCCCATCCTTCTCGGCGGTACTCGCCCACGAGCTCGGGCATCTGAACTCAAGCGACGCCCGGGTCACCGCCGCCGTCTACCGGATCACCACGCCGCCGCGCCAGCCCCTCGAGTTCCCGTTTCGCCTCCTCGCCTTCCTGATCAGCGGGCGGATCGCTATGGCCTTGGTGAAGGCGCCCTGGGCTGCCTACTGGCGCCGGCGGGAGGCGGCGGCCGACTCCTATGCGGCCAGGCTCGGGCAAGGAACGGCGCTTGCCGACTACCTCGACACCCACGCCCTGGCAGGCGATCTGCCGATTCCCTTCAAGGACTTCGGCGAGAGCTCCCATCCCTGGACCGAGCACCGCATCGACGAGCTCGAAGCGCGCTGAGGCCAACGGCACGAAAGCTCTTCGGAAGGAAGGCGTCATGCGTGGATTGAGCACGATTCCGAGACAGGCGGCGCGCGAGCGCTGCTCCGCGCCGCGGCTCGGGCGCGAGGCCGCAGCGCGTCAAGGCGCGGTTGACCTGACGCCGCAGGCCGTCGACCAGGTTGCCGTTCGAGTCGCCGCGATCCTGCGAGGCCGCCGCCCCAAACAAGCACCGGAGCTGATCAGCGCCGGCGAGCTGGCGCGGCGGCTGCGGGTCGAGCGCCCCTGGGTCTACCGCCACCGGGAGCTGCTCGGCGGGCTGCGGATCGGCGCCGGGCCGAAGGCCCCCTGGCGCTTCGACTACGAGGCGGCAGTCGAAGCCCTGCGCTCCCTGCAGGCAGAGCGGCATGGAGAGGGAGGTCTGTGATGCGGGGCCTCGCGACGATCCCAATCCGAACGCGCGACTCGCTGCGCCCGCGAGGGTACCGTCAGGGCGTTTTCCAACGTCCTGGGGATATGCGCACCGAGCGACGGAACCGACCGGCTCGGCGGACCGCGTCGAGATGGATTCAAGGCGACGGCGACAAGATGAAGCCTTCCGCGCCGCCCCCCTCCCCCCTCGCCGCCGATCTGCTGATCACGACGCGGGTGCGTGAACTTGCGGCCGCCGAGGCAACGGAGCGGCGCGATCGTCAGATCGCCGCGATCGCAAAGCTGCTGCGGCGTACAGCGGAAGATTCCCGCCGCGTACATGGCCGGAAATAGCGAGGCAATTGTAGATATCTATGGGATATCCATGAGCTATACTCCGGACATGGCGAAGGCGACGAAGGTATTGGTGACGATGCCCGAGGACCTCCTCGCGAGGATCGACCGCGAAACCGAGAGCCTGGGCAGCACTCGCAGCGACTTCCTGCAGGAGGCGGCGCGTCGCCAACTCGGCTGGCCCGACCCTGCCGCGATCGACGACGCGCTTGAGCGCGGCCGCGGCGCCCTGGCCGGCATTGGGAGCTTTGAGTCCGCCGAGTTGATCCGCTCTGAACGAGAGGAACGCGATGCCCGCGATCAACGTCGTTAGCGACGCCAACGTGGTGCTCAAGTGGTTCCACGTCGAGGGCGAGGAGGAAGTCGAGCAGGCGCGTGCCCTGCTCGATGCCCACAAGGCGCGAACAGTGGCGCTCTCGGTTTTAGACCTAACCGCCTATGAGGTCGGCAACGCGCTGATGCGGGGTCGGGCAGGCGCCAGCGCCGAGCAGGCCGCGACGGTGCTGGGGGCGCTGGCTGAGGTCTGCCCCGCCGTTCGGCCGAGTCCCGAGGAGCTGCGACTGGCGAGCGAGTTGGCCGAGCGCCACGACCTCACTCTCTATGACGCCGCCTACGCAGCGGTCGCGCAGAGTCGGGTGGCCAAGTTGGCAACCTTGGACAGCGCCCTACTCGACGCCGGGCTCGGCACCCGCCCAAGTGAGCTTGCAGCCGTGATCGCCGAGGAGGAGCAGAAATGAGAGTCGCCTTCTACGGACGGGTCTCCACCGACGACTCGCAGGACCCCTCCCTCTCGATCCCTCGCCAACTTGCCAAGTGCGATCAGGTGTTGGAGCCGATCGGCGAGAAGATCGCCGTCACCTTCTGGGACGTGGAGAGTGGGCAAAAGGCACTGGAGGACCGGGGCACGGGAAAGCGGGACTGGAGCGCCGAGGTCTCGGTGCCGCGCCTCGGCGGCCTCCCCGAGCTGCTGGCAAGCGCCGAGGCGGGAGCGATCGACGCGGTGATTGTGGAGTCGATCGACCGGCTCTCCCGAATGACGGCGGACGGCACCCGGATCGAGCGTGAGCTGGAGGAACGCGACGTGGCTCTGTTCGCCGCCGATGAGCCGCTGAACTCCAGCGCGACTTCGATCTTGACGCGGCGAGTCAAGCAGGGGGTCGCCGAGTGGTACGTGCGCGACCTGATGGAGCGCAGCCGCGCCGGCATGGAAGAGTCGGTGCGCCAGGGCTGGCACACCGGCGGCCCGGCCCCCTACGGCTACCTGCTCGAACCCCATCGACACCCGAATCCACAGAAGGCGCGAGAGGGTCGCAAGAAGCACCGGCTGATGATCGATCCGGAGCGGGCGCCGATCGTGCTCTCGATCTTCACCTGGTACTGCACCGGTGAGCTCGGATTGGGGGCAATCTGCGAGAAGCTCAACTCAGACCTCGATCGCTACCCGCCGCCGAAGCGCAACCGCAAGGACGTCAACGACCTGCGCCAGACCTGGAGCAAGTCACAGCTTCACTCGCTGCTGCGCAACCCCAAGTACACCGGCTTCAATGTCTGGGGGCGCCACGACAAACGTAGGGGGCGCCCGGTGATGCGCCCGCGCGAGCAATGGGTCTGGAGCGCCACCCCGACCCACGAGGCGATCGTCACCCGCGAGCTATTCGACGCGGTCGAGGAACGGGCCCGGCGCAACGGCAGCGCTAATCAATCTGGCAAGCCGAAGCACTACCCCCAGCGCTCGCGAGGCCGGGTGGGACGCCTCTACGTGTTGCGGGGTCGGGTGCGGTGCGGCATCTGCGGGCGTCGGATGGAGGGCAGCCACCAGAAAGGCTCCAACTGGTACCGCTGCCAGTACGTGAGCAGGCGCGGAGAGGCGGCGGCCGAGGCTGCCGGCCATCCGCGCGTGCTTGGCATCAAGGAGGACGTGGTCCTGGCGGCGCTGCGCGAGTTCATGGCCGTGCGTCTGTTCGGGCCCGAGCGGTTGCGACTGCTCGGCGATGAGCTGGCGGCGTCGGCCGGAACCGAGGCGGATCCGCACGAAGCCGAGCGCGAGCGTCTGGAAGCCGAGGAGAAGAAGGTCGAGCAAGCCCTGCACCGCCAGGCCCTGCGCATGGAGGAGCACGACGATCCCGCGCACCCGGTCGTGAAGCTGGCAAAGCAGCGAATCGAGGAGCTGAGCAGCCAGAGCGACTCGATCGCCGCGGCGCTGGCAGATCTTGAGATCGCCGAGTTGCCCACCGGTCCGAGCACCGAGCAGATCGAGGCGATGCTGGCCGACGTCCCTGATCTGCGCGAGGCGCTGGACGCGGCCGAAGGAGAGGAGCTGGCCGAGCTTTTGGACGCCTTCGACGTGTCGGTCAGCTACGACAAGCCAGGAAGGAAGCTGGAGCTGAGCGCGGCCCTATCGAGTGACTTCATTCCCGCTCCAGAAGCCAAACGACCGCCACAAGGGCGGTCGCAGGATTCGTGCATAGCGGGGGCAGGATTCGAACCTGCGACCTTCGGGTTATGAGCCGATTTAAGCGCGGAAAGGTGGTGTTTATTTGGCTTTCCAGAGCGGTTTGGGGTGATGCTGGTTCGGTTAGTTTCGCTCAGAATGGCACGACGAATGGAACAACGGGGGCCAGCGCCTCTCATCGGAGCCGTCACCGAGCAAAGCCCTGATCAACCTCATGACCGCCGAAGGCCGCCTGCGCGCGCTGGAGTTCGCCGGTGCGGCTTTCGGCAGATTGGTTCAACCCTGGTCGGCAAGTAGGACGTTGAGGGCATCGGACGAACTGAAACCGTTGCCGGCGAGTCGGACATGCTCGCGCAGAGCAGTGCCGACCGACTCGAAGAAATTGTTCGCGGCCACTTCGAGGACGCCGGCAATCGCAGCTCGATAAGGGCCATCGGTGCGGACGCGGCGGGCAAACCTGACCGCGCCGCTTCGATAGATGAGCCAGTAAGCCCAGGCCGTCTCACCTTCAAGTGACTCCCGCATGCTGACCAGAAGGTCGAAGTCGGCCAACGCCGGCACCTTCGGTTCTTCGCCTTGAAGGAGCTCAGGCCATCGTTTCTGGAGGACGGCGCTCTGGGACACCGACCAAATCAGGTGCTCCCAGCGTGGAGACATCCATTTCGTATTCGAGAACCGGGCCATCACGGAGGCGCCGACACTGAGGCTGATGTTCTCCCGGACGGGTTCGACGAGGTGTCGCTCGTACACGTTGACTTCGGTGAATCTCGCACTCAGCAACGACTGCAACACCGGCCACGCTTCCTGTGAAATGGCGAATGCCCCCATCACGTAGCCGAGCCACCAGGTTGCCCAGTCCAGCAGCTCAGGCCACGCCGTGTAGCCGCCTTCGACGGGGCGGCCCTCGAGGAGATCGACCAACGAGCGAACCTCCGGTTCGAGCTGATCGGGCGCATAGGCGATCACCGGCAACAGGCTCGCCAAGCGGCGTTCCCAGACCGGCAGCATCTGGTCGTGCGCCCTCAGCAGGTTCTCCTCACCCGGGTGTTCCGGTCGATGCTCCGTGATGATCGAGTTCATCCGGTCGGCGTACTCCCGTCGCTCGCGCCGCATCACTTCGTTTAGACCGATCTCGTCCTTGGCTCGGACCAGCGCCAGGACTTCGTCGTGCACCTCCATCGGCGTGTGCCCGCTCGGGTGGGCGCGGAAGACCTCCAACCGACGGTGAAGATCGGTCAGGAACTCGGAAGCACCAGCCCGTCTGATCACCCGCCCACCGGTGCGCTCGATGATCCGGCTTGCGCCGTCCCCCGGTTCGCTACGGGCAACCCAGTAGAGCCCGTAGCGCGAGCGACGGGCGCCGAGCAGATCGGAGATCGCCGGATCGGATCCCGAGTAACCGAGGACCACCACGCCGTAGCGTTCGAAGATCTCGACCAGCTCGGCAGCCATCTCCGGCTCGAGCTCGGCGAGCTCCGCCGGCGTGTTGCGGATCGTCTCCTGGAGGTAGTCGCCATGAGGCTTGACCAGGTAGCAGTCGGCGTGCTCGCGCCGAGGCGCGGAGGCGAGATCGGCGGCACTGGCGATGACGACCGGTTCGATGCCTCGGGCCTGGAGGGCGTGCTCCAACAGACGGTCGAAGTTCGTGGTCACGAAGACCCGGGTCAGCCCCGCCTCGGCGAGGGCCGCCAGTTCGTGATGCGATTTTCCCGGCTCCTTGCCCTCGAAATGCTTGGCCAGATAGTCACGGCGGCTGGCCGGATCGGGAACGATCAGCTCGAGGATCTCCGAATAGGTGAACCGGTCCCGGCCGCCCGTCTTCAACCACTCCGCCAGTGCGTCGCGATCGGGGGTATCGGCCGTCGTGTTCTCCAACCGGTACAGCTCGCCCACCGCCTGCCAGAGAACCTGTTGTCCCGTGGGCACGCCGGCTTCCCGGGAGATACCGGAACCCAGCAGGAAGGCCTGACTGCCTGGGGCCTCAGCGATCGCGACCGACAACGAGACGATCGGATCAAGTGGCATCGACTCTACCTGGGAGGGCGAGGGTGGCCAGGATCAGCCGGCGGCGGCGAGGACCGCGACGTCTTCGTGGGCGATCACACCGCGCTTGCGGGCCTTCGCGCTCAAGAACTCTGAGGGCCGATCGGCCGGCGCGACATCAAGGACGAACTCGATGCCGAGCCTGCGCACAGAGTTGATGATCGTGTCGAGCTCGGGGTTGTGCTCGGCGGACTCGAGCTTGGCAACACGCGGCTGGGAGACGCCGAGTCTTTTGGCGAGCGCGCGCTGGCTCAGCTCGTGCTCGACGCGGTAGCGCAGCAAGGTCGCGGCGAACTCGCGAGCGGGCGCCAGCCGCTGCCACTCGGCGCGGAAGCTGGGGTCAGAGTTCTCCTCCGCAGCCACCAGCTGATCGAAAGTCTTGGTCGAAGCTGCCATCAGTCCTCCTTGGTCGGTAGAAGAACGATAACAAACCTATTATCGACGGTCAACGGTGACGAGAAAGGCGAACCTTCGCATCGGACACCGCCCGATCGAAGCCGCTCTTCTTTGCCGCCACGGCGAACACGACGAAGCGAGCGCCAAGGCGAGCATAAATCGGGCGCACCGGAGAGTTGCCCTGTTTGGGCCGCAACTCGAATAAGTCCGTCTCCCCTTTCAGCGACTTCATGTGGGGGCTGGGCAGATCCGGACCCAATGCCTTCAGCTTGTCGACCACGTTGAAAACGGCCTTGCGTTCCCCCCGGGATTTCACGTCCTCGAAGTCGATGACCGCATCGGAATCGAAGTCGACGACCCAGCTTTTCGGCACCCCTGCCACGACGTGGAGACTCTATCGGCGCTCTGTCGACGACGCTGCTTCTAGGCTCTGCGGATGGCCTTCCCTTTCGGATCTCGAAGCGTCGGCGCCTTGGTCGAGGCGATCGCAACCGGATAGGTGAGTTTCGCTCAGAATGGCACGACGAATGGAACAATGAGGCGAGCAGCGCCGCTATTCGAAACGCTCTTCTACGACGGTCGCGTCCGGCCATCGGAGGGCGTGCCAAGACAGGAAGAGGCTGAAGGCGAGGAGGACCACGCCGAGGCCTATCTTGTCAAGCTGTCCTGCCAGCGACGAGTAAAACCGATGACTACCCGACACCCGCCCAAGCTACTGACGATCAGCGAGGCCGCCACCTTGCTGAAGGTAAGCGAGGCGACGATCGAGGGTTGGACCCTCGCCGAGAGAGTTCCTTATATGGAGTTGCCAGACGGCTCCCAACGGCTTCCGCAGAGTGCCCTGCTCGCGGCTCTGCCCGCCAACTACGACCTGGCAACGGAGCTGCGCGAGCTCGACGAGCGCAACGCCGGGTTGACCGACGAGCAGGTTCAAGCCGCCCTGAACGAGGGTTAGCCTCTTTTCCCCTAAGCCGCGCCGCGCGACCAGAACTCGTGGACGAGATCGATCGCCTCTTGCTCGCTCAGGTTCTCGATCTCCTCGGGCCCCATGTAGAGCCGGCCGACCAGCACCGCGATCACCCACGGCTCGTGCTCGACGGCCTGCTCCTCGTCGATGGCCACCGGACGGTCGACCGGCTCGCCACTGCGGATCGCCTCCCAGAACTCGGCTCGCGAGACCTCCAGCTGCTCGCGCAAGATGGCGCCGAAGCGCCCGGCGCTGATGGTCGCCGAGCGGTCGTGGGAGATGTGGGTCTGAAGCGTGCGCCCGTCGGCGAGCTGCTTTTTCAAAAAAGACATGGGACTCTCGCTTGCCGCCGCGCTCGCTGGCCGGGATCTGCCGCCAGCCGTCAGCGGCCAGAAATTGCTCGAGGTCACCCGAGCTGGGTGAGTTCGGGGTCACGCCGACTGTGCGGCCTGGGCCTCTGCGGCAGGCGCCGGCGGCGAAAAGAGAGAGCGTCGCTCCGCGGAGGGCGCGAGCGCAAACTTCAACAGCCAACCGAGCTGGCCCCTGCGGTCGGTCTGCATGTAGAAGTCAAAGCGATCGAGGTAGTCCTGCGCCTGCTGTTCGGCGAGCTCGACCAACTCATCGAGCGCCGCCTCGTAGCTGGCGCCGCCGGCGATCAGGCCCAGCTCCGGCAGGCGGATCACGAACTCGCCTTCGGAGACGCTGACCCGGGGGTGGAACTGGAAGCCTTCCAGCAGCATCCCCATGTCGGCAACCGAGACCAGGACCGCTTGCTCCTTGCCGCGATGGCGGTCGATCAGTTGCGGGCGATGATCGTGGACGGCCTGGTCCATGAGATCGGAGAGCCTGGCCTTCGCCTGGGCGAAGGCCTCTTGAGCCAGAAGCGGGGTCGCGGTATCGCTCACGAGAGCCATGTTAGCGCTAGTGGTCAAAGTGGTCAAGTTGGTCAATCATGCAGGAAGCGCCGTCACCCCGTGTCGGTGAGAGGACCCTCGGACTCTGATTCTCCGGTCTCGGGCTGCGCCTGCGAACCATCCTGCTCCTCCTCAACCTCGGGTGGCGAGAAGGCGCGTTCGACCATCTCCTTCTCGTGGGAAGAGGGGGCGTAGTCGGCGTAGATTTCGGTGGTCTGTAGCTGGGCGTGGCCCATCCACTCCTGCAGGGTCCGCATCGGCACGCCGGCGGCGGCGCAATGGGTGCCGAAGGTGTGGCGCAGATCATGGAAGCGGACCTTGCGCAGGCCGGCGGCCTTCAGTGCGGCCTTGTAGCGGTTGCGAAGGGCCGAGGCGTCGAGAGGATGGCCGCTCTCAGGATGTGCGAAGACGAGGTCTCGGTCGGACTGGTAGGCGGAGGTCTTGAAGTGGCGCTCGAGGGCGCCGGCGACCCGGTCGGCCATCGGCACCGAGCGCGAGCCGCGCCGCGACTTGGGGGTGCCGAAGGTCTCGCGGGTGTAGTTGCGACGCACCCTGATCCGGGCGGCCGACCAGTCCACGTCAGACCAACGCAGGGCCACCAGCTCTCCCTGCCGCAGGCCGGTCATCGCGGCGACCAGGTAGACGGTGCGGTCGGTAGAGGCGAAACGGTCGGCGGGCACCGCCCGCAGGAGCGCCTCCACCTCGTCCAACTCCAGATAGCGGATGTCGGGGTCGACGGCCTGGGCGCGGGGCCGATCGACCGCGGGCACCGGATTGACCGCGATCCAACCGCGCTTCAGGGCGAAGGCGAAGAGGCCGTGGAGGAAGACCAGCTGGTTTGAGATCGTCTTCGTCGATAGGCCCTTACGCCTGCCGGCGACGAGGAAGGCTGCGATGCGGTCGGGGTCGACCTTCTCGATCGGGCGCTCGCCGAAGAAGCGGACGATGTGGGCGCGAAGCATCGAGCGGTAGTCGGAAATCGTGGTCGGCTTTCGCTCCATCACCGTCTCCAGGTGGGTGACGTAGCGCTCGCCGACCTCGCCGACGCTGAGGCCGGAGCGGACCGCGGTGCGCTCGGAGTCGATCCGCCGCTGCAGCTCGCGCTCGGCCTGGGTGGCGGTCAGACCCTCGCGGCTCCCAGCCTTTCGTTTCGGCCCGATCCGGCGATGCACACGGCGGCCGCCGACCCGCCAGCTGCCGTACCAGCTCGCGACACCAGCGGCGTCGGTGTGGACGTAGAGGCGGCCGGAGCCGTAGGAACGCCGGGCCATCAGAAACCGACCCCTTCGTCCTCGAGCTGGGCGACCCACTGCTCGATCGTCGCGGCGCGGTAGCGGCGGTAGCGACCGAGGGTCACGGTCGGGATGCGGCCCTTCCGCGACTGCTCATAGACCCAGCTCTTGGGGACGCCGAGGAGCTCGCCCACCTGCTCGGCGGTCAGCAGCGCTCCGCCGGGCCGTGGGCGCGGTGCCCCTCCCCCACCCTCGCGCGCCTCAGGGACGATCGTGGTCCTCACCGTTGCTCCTTTCTCCGCTGGCTTTCATGGCCGCCAATTCGCGCCGGACGACGGTCGCGGAACCCGAGCTTGAGGACCCCTCTCAGCGTGCCGCGCGCACCGCTGGCGGCACCGGACACACTGCGCAGGGCGGCGTCCTCGGTCGGCCAAATGGCGCCCACTATTCGGCCTCCCTGCGTCCTTGCCCTGCTTGGTCCGGCGCTCGCCAGCCGCACATGCCGCACGCTGAGAGGGGTCCTTGGGCGAGGGCGGGCGCCAGCCCGAGCCCCGGCGCAGCCGGGGCTTGCAGCGAGCGACGCCGGTGCCACAATCGGCCTAGGAAGCCAGCACAAAGCCCCCACACACGCCTGGCGGCACCGGACACACTTCGCCGGGCGTCGTCCTCGGTCGGCCAAATGGCGCTGCCATTCGACCTCCCTGCGTCCTACCCCCGCTCGGTCCGGCCCTCGCCAGCCGCGTATGCGGGCTTCGAGCCGACTTCCGAAGGAAGCCAGCGAGCGCCGCGAAGTGCTGGCACTCCAGAAGCTCAAGTCGCGGGCGCTCATCCCTCTCCCCCCTGCGGAGTCCAGATCCGCACGATCTCCGCCCGGCGGCGGGCCTTGGGGTTGATCACCACCGCCTCGCCGGTGCGCAGGCGCTTGAACTCGTCGGGGCCGATCAGGAACTCGCGCTCGCGGGTCCGGGTCCCCTCCGGCTGAGCGAACATGGTGCCGTTGCCACTGACGCGCTGGGTGGTCGACCAGGCGGGGGTCGTGCCGGCGAGACGGGCGAAGCGCTCGGCCGAGTCGGGATCGCCGACCCGGTGGACCACCGAGTACTCGATGTTGGAGAGCACCTGCTCGGTCAGGGTGTCGGAGGGATCCTCGGGCCGGGCGCCGCGCAGGTCGGCGAGGCTCTGGGTGCCGAGCAGGAGGCTGAGCCCGGCGGAGCGGGCGCGGGCAAAGAGACGGGAGACCTGGGCAGAGGCGATCGCGGCGAACTCGTCGATCAGGAGCAGGCCGCCGAGCTCGCCGCCCTGCAGTTCGGCGGTGAGGCCGATCAGGTCGACCAAGATGGCGGCGCCGAGCTGCTTGGAGGCGACCGGGAAGCGGTCTGAGGCGAGGTCGAAGTAGACGACCTCGCGGCGGCGAAAGGAGTCGGCGAGGTCGATCGCCTCGCCGCGGCCGGGCTCGGGGTCGAGCCAGGGACGGAGGTCGGTGTCGGTGAGGACGGCGAGGCGATCGCGGCCGCCGCCGAGGTCGGCCTTGGCGCGCTCGGAGAGGCCACCGACGTAGGAGGAGACGCGCTCGGAGATCTCGCCGCCGGCCTCGTCGGCGAGGGCGCCGAGGCGCTCGGGGTCCATGTAGCGGACCAGGCTGGAGAGGGTCGGCGGCCAGAGGCCGACCGCCTGCATCGTCGCCAGGGCGTGCAGCAAGAGCCGTTGGGTGGCGAGTTCGTAATGGGGCTCAGACCACTGGTGCCCGGCCAGGGCCTTGTCGGCGATCTCGGTCGGGTTGCCGCGGCCGAGCGGGTTGTAGATAGAGGGGCCTGCGGGGGACCAGGCGCGGAAGCGGACGCCCATCTCACGGGCGGCGGCTTCGAGGGTGGCGCGCAGGAGGGGGTCGCCCTTGGGGTCGAGGGCGAAGACGGCCATGCCGGCGAGGATGTAGGCCTCGGCGATCGCCGCCTGGGCCACGGTCTTGCCGGCGCCGGTGGCGCCACTGATGAGCCCGTGGACGCCGCGGCTAAGGCCGAAGGGGACGCGACAGACGCCGCCACGGCGGACGTTGCCGATCGCCAGGCCCTTGGCGCTCAGCCGCCGGTCCTTGGCACGCCGGCCACTCAGCCGCGCGTAGAGAAAGCGCAGGGGACCGATCGCATCGCGGCGCTCGCGCGCCTCCTCGCCGCCGTGCTGGAGCGCTTCGCCATGGGCGCGGGCGCCGTGCCAGATCGCGACGATGGTGGCGATCGCGAGGACGAGGCCGAGGTGCCAGTTGACGAACCAGATCAGGTAGGCGAGCGGCAGGCCGGCGAAGGCCCAGCTCCAGCGCAGGCGGCGACGCTGGAGGGCGCGGAGGACGAGGAAGCCGAGCAGGCAGCCGGCCAGAATCGGCCAGGCGATCGCCCAGAGGTAGCCGCCGAAGCCGAGGGCGACGTTGCCCTGGCCGCTGGTCATCTGGAACACCTGCTCCCGCTTCGCTCGCGGCGCGAAGAGTCAAGGTTCGACGCTTGCTCGCTCCGCGCTCGCGGCACCGCCTCGAAGACCTGGACTCGCGGGGCGGCGTAGGTCTTGGCGACCGCCAGCTCGACGCCGCGGCGGGTGGGACCGGCGGCGCAGTAGTAGTGGACCTCGGCGATACCGTCGGCGCCGCGCCAGGCGCGGATTATTCCTTGGAGCCGCCTCCTTGCCTTCGGGCTCAGCTCCACCTCCACAGCGATCACGCCTCCCTCGGCGAAGACGACGAGATCGGGGCGGTGCAGGCGCGGGTGGCCGCTGGGCAGTTCGCCGAGCTTGGCGGAGGCGATCGGGTGCCCCTCGAGGCGCTCAAGGAGCCGCAACTCGCGCTCGGTGAGGATGCGCTCGGGACCGAACTCGGCGGCAAGCAGCTGCGCGGTGGTGGCGCAGCGCAGCCAGTGGTCGACCGCGCCCGGCGAGACGACGGCGAGCGGCAGGCCGAGGCCGGCGTAGCGCAAGCCAGCGCGGGTGGCCCAGATCAGGCTCGGCTCGGAATGAAGAAGGCGCCTGCGGGCGAGCAGGCCGCGCTCGACGCAAGCGGCGACGCGGCGGTAGGCGGCGGCCTGGCCGACCCCGAGGGCCGCCATCACGTGCTCGATCGCGACGACGCCGTGGCGCCCTACAAAGCTGACCAGCTCACGGTCGCGACCGCGGGGCGCGCTGGCCAGAGTTGGAGGATTGAGTTCCTTGAGAAGGGTCATAGGTAAACAAGACGGCGGAGGGGGCGAATTCGTCCCCCTGAACAAGCGCAGACCGAGAATCGGGATTGACGCCGATCGCGCCCGAACCGCAAACTTTCATCGGAGCGTCGGCCAGGCCGCGAGAAAGGGACCGCGCAGGAAGGTCAGCAGCTGAGGCGCCAGCTCGGGGGCGCGCTGGGCCTCGCCGCTGCGCAGCAGGCCGCTGAGCAGCAAGGCGACACCGCCGACCAACGATTCTTCGGTTGTCGCCGGGCGGGGTACCTCGCTCGGCACGGCGGAGGCGAGCAAGGTGGTGAAGCGTTCGATCCCGTCGAGGTAGCGGCGCATCGTCGCTGGCGTCGCGCAGAGGGACTCGACGAGCAAGGCCCAGGCGCTCGCCGGCTCCGCCGCGATCCAGCGAAGCAGGGCGTTCAGTCCTGCCCGCATCCTCGCTTCGGAATCCTGCGCTGCCTCCGCGCAGGCAGACTCGACGCGCTCGCGCAGCTCGGCGCCGGCCCGCTCAAAGAGGGCGAGGAAGATCGCCTCCTTGTCGGCGAAGTGCTCGTAGATCGTGGCCCGACTGACGTGGGCGCGGCGAGAGATGTCGGCGATGGTGCTCGCCCGGTAGCCGCGCTCGAGGCAGAGCTCAGCGAGCGCCTCTTCGATGCGGCAGCGCTTGAAGGTGAGGACGAACTCGCGCGAGAGCATGGGCCGGGGGCTGGCGAAGTCGAGGGCAGACGGACCGCGGTGGTCGGGTTGCGGGCTGCGGCGCGGCGCGACCACGCTCAGTCCGCCGCCGCGCGGGAAAGCGAGGGGCCGCCGAGCTCGGCGACGCTTTGCGCTGGAGCGGCGCCGAGGTAGGGAAGGAGGAGGAAGTAGATGATTTCGGGAGCGAGGTCGGCGAGGCGCTCGCCATCGCCAGCGGCGATATGGCGGGCGATCAGCGAGACGGCGCCGCCGATCAGGGTCGGCTCGAGGCTGACGGGGAGCCGCGAGGCGACGGGGCTCTCGGCGCGGCCGGCGCGAAGCGGCTCGCAGAGACGGTCGACCAGCTCCCGGTGGCGAGCCGCGGCGGCGGGGCCCGCGAGGAAGATCTCGGCGGTAACGAAGCGCCCTAGGTTGGGATCCGCGGCGAGGGCGCTGAGCGTGAAATCCACCGCCGCCCTGACCTTGGCCGGCCAGCCCACCGCCGCGTCGACCGCGTCGGCCCCTTCGCGCTCAAGCCAGGCTAGAACCTCGTCATAGGCGGTGAGGAAGCAGGCTTCCTTGTCGGCGAAGTGCTCGTAGAAGGTGCAGCGCGAGACGCCGGCGACCTTGATGACGGTCGCGATTGAAGTGGCGAGGCAGCCGCGCTCGCCCAGCGCCGCGACCGCGCCGGCCAGGAGCCGGTTGCGCTGATGTGCGCGTACGACCTCGCGCGGCAGGCCGTGGCGACCGATCGGCAGCCGGGCGAGGCCCAGCGGGCCCGGCGCGGGAAAGGCGGTGAGGAAGGGGGCGCTGAAATCGGCTGTCGGCTGGGCAGCAGGGGCGCCCACGCTCAGCTCGGCCCTACGAGGGAGAGCGGGAAACCGCCGGGAGCGGCAATGCGCCTTGCCTCCTCGACGTCCAGGTAGGGGACGAGGAGGCAGTAGGCGATTTCGGGCGCGAGCGAACCCAGGTCACTGACCTCGCCGTGGTGGGCGCGATAGCCGAGCAGCCAGATCGCGCCGCCGACCATGATCTCCTCGGTCATCGTCGGCATCTCAGCGCTCCAGCTGCAGAGGTGCCGGCCGCCGCGCAGCGCGCTCGCCAGCCGGTCGACCGTGAGCTGATGGCGAGCGAGGGGGGCGCGGCCGGAGCGGGGGAAGTCCCAGGCGCAAAACCGCGCCAGGTCTGGATGTTCGGCGAAGAGGCCCAGGACCCGCTCGACGACGCCGACCACGGCCCGTGGCCAATCAGCGCCGGCCTCAGCGCCCGGCTCCAGCTGCTCGCCGAGCCAGGCGAGGGCGCGATCGTAGGCGGCGAGGGCGCAGGCCTCCTCGCTGTCGAAGTAGCGGTAGAAGTGCCAGGGCAGGAGGCCCGCGGCGCGGGTGATCTGGGAGGGGTCGGTGGCGGCATAGCCGTGTTCGCCAATCAGCGCGACCGCGGCGGCGAGGAGGCGGCTGCGCCCGTCGGATCCCGTGAAGGGGCCTGTGTCCCGAGTCATAAGTTCGGCACCATCCCGGCGGCGTCTCGCCGCCCATGGCGGTGTCCTCGGCAAGGCCGGGCGCATCTCCTCAGCTCCCGCCATCGGGCGCGCTTCCTCCGCTCCCGGGCGAGCGCACTCGTCATGACTGGAGATCTTGCGCTCGCCCTCCCGCGTCCGGGAGCGCTTGCCGCGTTCAGGATCACCGGAAGTCTCGCGGCGCCGCCACGAATGCTTCGGCTTCGCTCCCCTCGCGCTGATGACAACTGGAAGTCTCGCTCGGGTCGCCATAACTGCTGCGGCTTTCGCTCCCTCGCGCTCATCACGACCGGAGATCTCGCTCGATCGCTGCCGCCTTGCCGCGCCTCGCGGCCGCGTCCGGGGATGCTTGGCCGCCAGCAAAGGCTGCATCCTGCGTCCTTGCCACGGCCGACGATCCACTCGCCGGATGTGGCACCCAACTTATGACTCGGGACACTAGGCATCGGGCTGTCGGCGGGCGCGCTCACTCGCAGAACGGGGGGTGCTGACTCGGCGAGGGCGGTCCGGGGAAATGGAGAGATACCCCGGACCGCCCCGCCTGGTCCTCACGGCCGCCCACTTGGAGGGTGGATTTGGCGGCCTCTCCTCAAGGCCGAATCTCGGCCTTGAAGCTGGGGGTGATAGCCCGCGCTCGGCTGCACGCAAAGCAACCGAGGCCGCTTGTTAGTCATGGATGACCGCACCTGGCCGGAATTGCGAGGTCTCAACCCCTCTCTGGCGCTGGGGTCAGAGAGGGGCGAGGCCTCGCGGGGTGGCAAAGTCGCGGCTATCTCAGCCCTTGCCGGTGCAGGTGCGGATGATTTCGGCCGAGGCCTTGGTGCCGTCGGAGAAAATCGCTTCGCCGTGGGCCTGGAGCTTGCCGTCGGGGCATTTGGCGCTGAGGACCGAGACCGTCTTGCCCTTGTAGTTGAACTCTTTGAAGATCGAGAGGCTGAAGGAGGTCACCGAGCCCGAGCCGCCGGCGATCTTCGGGATCGAGGCGACCGCTTCGGTGCCGAAGCGGCCCTTGTGGATCTTCTTGATCTTCACCGTGGTGACGATCGCCGCCGGGGTAGGGACGGTGATGTAGGCGTGGATCAGGAAGGTGGTGACGCCGCCCTTTTCGCCGCCGTTGAAGACGAGCAGTTTCGAGTTGGCGGGGATCGGGCTCTGTTCGGGGAAGGCGATCGAGACGTTGGTCGTGCCCTTGCCGATCAGCGCCGGCTTGCAGATCGCTTCGGCTTTGGCGGAGTCCTGGGACTGCAGCTGACCGGGTTTGCAGGTCGGGTAGCCCTTGACGTTGACGGCGCCGTTTTTGTCGGTCTGGACGATGAATTCCTTCAGCGCCGGTGGGTGGGTGCCGTCGACGGTGGCGATCTTGCCGGAGGCGCTGAGCTTGATCGGGGTCAGCGTCTTCTTCGAGAGCACCTTCGGCGTGAAGCCGCCGTTGAAGGTCAGTTCGAGGTTGCCGGAGCGGACGGTCACGGGCGCTTCACCCGCGGCGGTGGCGATGCCGGCGAGCAGAAGCGCAACGAAAACGGCGACCGCACCGATCAGGGCCACGCCGGCCGGAAGCTTGGGTCGAAGCTTGCTCATATCTCTCTCCTCCTTGATTTCCCGGGCCGTGGCGGAAGGATGGGCACTACTCCGCCGCCCCTCCTCTGCCGTCCCCTGCCTCGGTGCTTGACTCTTTGCTCGCCTCCCGGGCGAGTCACATTCAGGCTAGAGGATTGGGTTTATAGAAGCAAGCTGCTCGTGCAAAAATTGATCCGAAGCGATGCTTGACAGGAGATCAGCTTGGCGTGGAACGAGGCAACGGGCGCGGCCAACACCAAGCTGTGGCTGGCGCCGATTGCGGTCGGCGCGGCGACCCGGCGGCCGGCCTGTATCTGCTGGGCGCCGTGGGTCGGGGTCGCTCCCCGGCGCGGGTCCTTGGCCTGCAGGTGGCCGGTTTCACAGCGGGCGTTGGCGTAACCCAGTTCGGGGTTCCCGGCAGCGAGCTCGAGACCCTGCGGGCGGCACTGGAGGAGGACGCAGGCGCCAACCTGCCCCAGGGGACGATGGGGCCTTCGACGAGCGGGTGGTACCGCCGGCTAGCGGAGGCGGTCGAGCGCGGGTCGATCTCACTGGCAGCGAGCTGGCGGTGGGGATGGTCGCCGCCGAGATCCTCAAGTTCCTCGGCCTCGGCTAGGGCGCCGCGACCCTGGACGCTGGGCGAAAGCGCGATCGGCGGGCGATCACGGGCTCGGCGCGGTGCGGGCTCGAAGCTTCTCGCGCAGATCGCCGAGCTTGCCGAGCAGCCAATCGACCGCCGGGAAGACCATCACCGGGGCCACGAGGACGAAGAGGAGTCCGCATCCCGTGGCGATCACGACGCGGGAAAGGGTGCCGTCAGGAAAGACCGCCCCGCCCTTGTCGACCCAGCTCGCCATATAGCCACCGATCACCCGACGAGGGTGCCGATCAGAGTCAGGACGACCGAGCGGCGGTAGTCGGTGACGGCATCGGCCTTCAGCCTCCGGTCGAGTTTCTCGACTCGGTTGTGGACGCGGTTCGCGGCTCCCTCTATCTCCTCGAGGCGTACGGTCAGCCTGGTGAGATCCGGTGGCCTGGGGATTCCCTTTCGTACCTTGGCCGGCAGCTTCAGCATCGCCACGGCGATCACCACCAGCGCGGCCAAGGTCCCAAGGTGCCAGAACCCGATTTCGTTGAAGAAGGATGAGATGACTGCCTCCCGATTAGGCCGCTTGCGCTTTTCACCCGTACCCTTACGCCTGACTGAGGCTATCCGTTCATGCGTCGGCCGGGGCCACGTGAACAGTATGTAAATCGGCGCGGCAAGCGTGGGCTGGACGGCTCAGCCGGGGCGGATCTCGAAGAGGTCGGTGTTGCGCAGGAGGAGCCAGCGCAGGGCGACGCGCAGAAAGGAGGCGGCCGATTTCCAGGTGCGCCGGCGGGCGATGTGGAAGACGACCCAGAGCATCGTCGAGAGGGTGGTGATCAGGAGCAAACCGAGGGCGCACTGCAGGGGCGCTGCGGCGATCCGGCCGATGTGGGTGAGAGCGAGGACGACGGCGGCCATCCACGAGGCGGAGACCGCGGTGCGGGCGGCACCAAGTGCGTGGTAGAGGTCCGCGAGGGCGACGTACTCATCCTTGATCTGGCCAGCACCGGGCAGGGTGGCAGCGATGTCGACCAGGGCGCGCAGGGCGTCCCAGTTGTCGTGCCAGCGGCAGCTGTATGCCTCGCGGCGGGCGTCGCGGTCGGGCTCACCCGCCGTCCACTCGGGATCGAGCCTGAAGATCAACAACCAGTAGAAGGACTTCTTCAGCGGGTGGCGATGAAAAGGTCCGGGATCGGGCGCGCGCTCATCGGCGTGAGTCAAGTCGACGGAGATCTTGAAGTCTCGCGCCATCGCCGCGACCATCGGCCGGGGGAGCTTGCAGAGGACCTGATAGCCGCGGTCGGCGCGGACCGTGCGCCCATCCCAGCGAAGCGGCCAGGGCTTCACCGTCGGTCCATAGTTGAAGTAGTAAGCCTGGTAGACGACGAAGCCGACCGGGATCGTCGCCAGGACGCCGACCAGCGGCTCGACGTTGGCGCGCATCAGGGCCGAGGTCTGTTCGAAGCCGACGCCCTGCACGCGGCGGTAGATCATGAAGCAGAGCATCCCGTTGAGGAGCAGGACCGCCCCGGGGATCGAAAAGCGCAGCACCTGCCTTGCCGCGTCCACTCAGCTGCCCCCCATCGGCCGCAGCCTAGTGAAAAGTCGAGGCCGAGGTTGGTGTACAGGTGGGTACCGACCGCGTTAAAAAGTTACCTGGCGCGAAGTTGATGATTTCAGCAACCCCGATTCGTAGTTAGTGTGAAGGTCGGTTTCCGTCCAGCCTCCGCTGGTGAGACAGGGGTGGATCTGAGGCTGGGAGCCAATTGCCCGAGCCCCTAGATGTAGTTCCTAGCCACGTTGTTCATCCGGGCCTCCTTGAAGGCTGGGGGTGCTGAAGCCACCCAGATCAAGGAGGACACCGGATGAAGCTCCACGGTAATGCCCGCACCTGCCCGAAGAGCAGACGTCTGCTCGTAGATCGCCTCGAAGGAGACTGGTCGCTCACGGAGGCGGCCGAGGCCGCCGGAGTGAGCGAGCGGACCGCGGCCAAGTGGCTCGCCCGTTGGCGTGATCGAGGGGAGGCCGGGCTGCTGGATCGAAGCTCGGCGCCCCACACGGTCGCGAACCGCACCCCTGAGACACGGGTCGAGGCGATCGCCGCCCTGCGCCGTCTGCGGATGACCGGGCCCGAGATCGCCGAGGTACTCAAGATGGCCTCCTCCACGGTCTCGGCGGTGCTCGACCGGATCGGCCTGGGCAAGCTCAGCCGCCTGGAGCCGCCCGAGCCGTCCAACCGCTACGAGCGCAAGCGGGCCGGCGAGCTAATCCACATCGACGTCAAGAAACTGGTGCGGATCGAGCGGGGCGCCGGTCACCGGGTGACCGGCAAGCGGACCACCCAGGCCAAGGGCGCCGGCTCGGAGCGCGTCCACGTCTGCGTCGACGACGCCACCCGCCTCGCCTACGTGGAGGTTCTCGCCGACGAGAAGGCCCGCACCGCGATCGGCTTCCTCCAACGCGCCATCGCCTTCTACGCAGCCCACGGGATCACGGTCGAGAGGGTGATGACCGACAACGGCCCGGCCTATCTCTCGATCGCCCACGGGATCGCCTGCCGGGCCCTGGGCATCCGCCACATCCGCACCCAGGCCTACCGGCCTCAGACCAACGGCAAGGCCGAGCGCTTCATCCGCACGATGCTCGGTGGCTGGGCCTACGGAGCGATCTACCGGGACTCCACCCAGCGCACCGCGGCGCTACCTGGCTGGCTCGAGTTCTATAACTGGCGTCGACCGCACGGCTCCCTCGCCCACAAGCCGCCCGGAGCTCGCCTTGCCGAGCTGAACAACGTTGCTGGGTCTTACATCTAGAGGTCTCGGCGAACGGCTGCAACGAAACCGAAGGATGAGGTTGTTCGCTGCGAATGGATCGAGTGTGGTGAGTTCGGCTAGGCTGCCGCGGGCGGCTATGGAGGCAATCACTTTCTTATACTCAGAGGCCGGGGAGCGGCTGGGCGACTGGCGTGCAATCGAGTCGCTCTACGGGCAGCTCTCGGCGCTGAAGGGTGGCCGGGACGCATCGGCGCCGGCGGTGGCAGCGGTCGTCGATCGACTTGCGGAAGCAATCGCCCAGGTCTTCGCCGCCTATGAAGACTGCGAGGAGGACTTCCTCTCCCACCTGTGCGGAACGATGGTCTCGATCGATGGAATCATCGGCAACGATCGCGAGCGCTTCACCCGCCTCTACAAAGACGAGGCGCTGAAACCGTTCGAGGTCTTCAATCCGGGCGATCGCAAGCTGAAAGGAAAGCCGAAACCCTTCGAGGCGGCGGTCGAGACGGTGCGTCGAATAACCGACCTGAATCGGATTCGCGGCAGGCTCGAGCCGCTCGGCACGACCGCGATCCTCGGTGGCTCACTGAGCTTCGGGCGCTTCTTCAGCATCTACGGCGGCTTTAGCGAACGCCCGTCCGACATCGACCTGATCCTCGTCGTGCAGAACTATCGCGATATCAAGAAGGTCGTCAGGGAGCTACGCGAAGTGCGCGATGGCAACGACAAGCGCTTTATCGACAAGGCGGGGCTCGATGAAATGGAGACCCGGGCCCGGTCGTTCAATGACTGGCTCGGCAAATGGGGCGGTCGAACGATCTTTCAGCAGAAGCTGAACCTCTGGGAGGGCGAGGACTCCGAGTACTTCTACCCGATCAAGCTGCCGATTCCCTACCGGATCGCGATTCAGATCGTCTCTCCCGACGACCTCGACCACCTGCTGCTGAGGGAGTACGCGCGACTCTCCGAAATGCCGGCCGAGCCGCGGACGATCCAGGTCTATCGCAATGACCCGGCTTCCTCGACCAGCGAAGACCAGTTCTGCTTTGCCGGGCTGCACCGCGAGAGCCCGGTGCTCTGCGAGGAGGCCGAGGGCGGCTACCGATCGCAGGTCCAGGTCAGCGAGATCTTCGAGGGGCGCTTTTACCCTGGGGTGCATCTGAGCCTGATCTTTCCCCAGTTTGAGGTTCGCTGGGAGGACAAGGAGCTGCGCACCCGCCTGCAGTTGCAGGCCCTGCGCTACAAGTTCATCGCCCGCCTGCAGGACGAGCGCGCGCTTCACCCCTTCGACGTGCAGAAGCTGAGCTTCGCCCATGCCCGCTCTCGACAATTCGCCCGCCGGGTGACCGAACGCCTCGACAGCGAATAGGCGATCGTGACCGGCGGATCGCGCTCAGGACTGGCCGCCCGCTTCATCGTCGTCTCGGGCAATATCGGCGCCGGCAAGAGCACCCTGGTCAAACGCCTGGCCGCGGCGATCGACTCGACCGGGGTACTCGAGGACCACACGGCCAACCCCTACCTCGTGCCCTTCTACGAGGACCCCGAGCGCTGGGCCTTCCACATCCAGGCTGGCTTCCTCAGCCTCTCACTCGCCGATTACCAGACGATCAAAGCCGCGGGTGGTCGTGGGGTGCTCGAGCGCACGCTCGAGGAGCACCATGAGGTCTTCGCCGCCGAGCTGGCGGCGGCGGGAATGCTCTCCGCCTCGGAGTTAGAGGTTCTCGAACGGCTGCACCGCTTCGCCGGCGCGGCCTCACTGCCGGTGCCGGATCTGCTGATCCACCTGAACGCCCCGCCGAGCGAGCTCGTCCGGCGGGTCGCGGCTCGCGAGCGCCAGGGGGAGTCGAGGGTGAGTGTCGAGTACCTGAGCGCTCTCAACCGCCGCTACCAGCAATTCGCACGCCGCTGGAGCGCCTCGGCAGTGGTCGAGGTCGACAGCGTCGAGATCGACCCGCGCGGCGAGGAGGGGCTGGCCGCGATCCTCGCGATGTGCACGGCGGCGCTCGGCGGTGAGTCGTGAACGCGCAGGCGAGTGCCCTACTGGTGGAACTGTGGTCGCGGCTTTGGGCGGGCGGGATATCGGACCCCTTCATCGCGATCGAGCAGATCTCCTATTTGATGGCGCTAAAGCGGCTGAGCCTCGATGCCGAGGAGACCAAGGCCGGCGCGGTGGGGCTGCCGGAGGCCCTGCGCTGGGAGCGCCTCGGGCCCCTCAGCGACCGGGAGTTGGTGGCGAGGCTCGAGTCGAGTCTGATCGAGGCCCTGGGTCTGGCGCTTGGGCCCGCCTTTGCGGCAACGATGAAAGAAGCCCGCTTTGCGATCAACGACCCCGAGCTGCTTCGCTCCTGCCTGGGGCTTGTCGATCAGCTTGGCCTCGAGCGCTACGATCAGGCATTTCAGGGCGAGCTCTATGAGGAGCTGCTCGAACAGATGCAGCACTCCGGTCGTGGCGGCGAGTTGCGCACACCGCCAGCGGTTGCGCAGGCGATGGTTGAGTTGGTCGATCCGAAGCCAGGCGAGCGGATCTGCGATCCCGCCGCGGGGACCGGCGGGCTGCTCCTTGCAGCTGCGCGCCACGCCGCCGACGCCGCCAGGCCGCTGGAGGGCGCGGAGCTGTACGGATTTGACATCAACCCAGGCATGGCGCGCCTCGGCGTCTTTAACCTCTTCTTTCACGGGGTGAGGGGCGCTCGCTTTGAACAAGCCGACGCGCTCTCGCCGAATTTCGACCCCGGTCAGTTCGACGTGGTCCTCAACTGTCCACCCTTCGGCGCCCTGCGCGATGACCGCGAGGTCGATCCGAAGCTCTCCGATGCCGGAACCCGCTCGGAGCTCCTCTTCCTCGAGCGCTGCCGGCAGATGCAGCGCGGCAAGGCCGCGATCCTGATCCCCGAATCGGCGCTGTTCGGCAAACAGGGCGCCTACGTCAGGGTGCGGCGCGAATGGCTTAAACGGCGAAGCGTCCAGGCGGTCGTGCTGCTGCCGCCCGATCTGCTCGGCTTCACCAAGATCAGGACGGCGATCCTCTTTGCCTCAAACGAGGGGGTCACGAAAGAGGTCTGGTTTTGCCCGATCGCAGAGGAGCGCAGCCGCGCAGGCACAGAGCCCGGCTCGCCGGGGGCCGAGGCGCAACTGAGCGGCCTCGCCGAGGCGCTGCGAGCAAGGCGCACGGGAAACGAGGCGCGCGGGGAGGCGGCGCGGGCGCTCAGCGAGCGCATGTTCAGCGCCAGCTTCGCCCAGATAAAAAACCACAACTGGAGCCTCTCCCCCGCGCTTTATCGCGAGCCAGAGGAGGTCGGTGAAGCAGAGCAGGATCCGCTCGAGGCGCTGGAGGCGGTCGAGCAGGCCGAGGCGGAGATCGGGGGGCTGCTCGGCGAGGCAAGGCGCCTGCTCGAAGAAACGCGATGACGCGACTCGGCTCACTGGTCACGATCAATCCCCGCCAACCGCGCCCCGAAGGCCCGCTTAGCCAGATCTCGATCGCCGATATCGATCCACGCAGCGCGACGGTGGCCCCGAGGCGGCTGACGGGCGATGGCGAGCTCAGCGGCGCGCGGCGCATCGCAGTGCCCGGCGACATCCTCTTCGCCCGCATCTCGCCCTCGATGGAGAACGGAAAGGTCGCGATCGTGCCCCCAATTGAGGGGGCGGCTCTGGTCAGCGGCGAGCTCCTGGTCTTGCGGGCCGAACCAGAGGTCGACGCGCGCCAGATCTGGGCCTTCCTACGACAGCGCCCGCTGCTCGAGACGCTTCGCTCCTACATGACCGGCACCGCCGGGCGTCGGCGCCTCGCCCCCGGCGTAGTCGAGGAACTCGAGTTGCCGCAACTGCCCGCGGCCAGCTGGCAACGCGCGGCTCAGATCCTTGCCCAGCTTGACCGCGTCGCGCAGTTGCGCAGCGGGGCGCTGGCGCAGATGCGCGGAGTGGCACCGGCGGCGGTCTCCGCTGCCGCCAGGCGGCTCCCTCGCGAGGAGCTCGGCGATCTGGTCGAGGTCCGCGCCGGCAGCGCCGAGCGCTCGGCGAGGCGCGGCGTCACGCCCCTACTTGGCATGCGTGACCTGCGTGAGGGCAGGATCATCGCCACCGAGCCCCGCTACCTGCCGGGAAACCTGGCAAAGCCCGCGCCGCGGCTGGCCGGCGGAGAGCTACTGATCGGCCGAATCGGCGCCGACCCCGAGGCGCCGATCCGCGTCGCCGTCTATGAGGGCGAGCCGGCCGAAGCGAGCTTTGGCTCCAATCTGATCGCCGTTGCCCCGGGGGGGATCTCCCCTGACCTGCTCTGGGCGTGGCTGGGAAGCGAGGAGGCACGGGAGGCGGCGCTCGCCGGAGCGACGCGAGGCACCGGACGATTCAGCCTCTCGCTGGCCGACCTTCGCGGCCTGCCGGTGCCGAGCTTCGGCGAGCGCGCCGGGGCACTTGGGCAGATGGCGCGGGCGATGCGAATGGCGCTCGGGAGCTCCAGCCGCCAGCTCGAGTTGATCGAGGAGGCGGTCCAGGCCCATCTAGCCCAGGTCTTCGCGGGCACCGTCGTCTCGCCGCTGCGGGCGCCAAATGAGCCGAGCCTCGAGCTGGTGCCGGGCGCCTTGCGGGCGGTCTTTGAGGCCGCCTCGAGAGAGCAGCAGCGCATCTGGCTGAAGGCGGCGCGCAGCGACAGTGGCTTTCGGGTCTCTGAGCTGATCGACTCCGAGCAAGAGCGCGCCTCGCTGCAGCACACCCTCGCCATCCTCGAGGGGTTAGGGGTGCTGGTCTGCGAACGCGAAGGCGTGATCGATGCCTGGCGAGCTCCCGACCCCGAGAATGAGGTGCTCGGCTAGTGCGGTTGCTGCGCTTCAGGCTGCCCGACTTTCGCGAGCAGGGCGGCCTCTTGATCGAGTTTGGCCCCCTGGCGCAAGACGATCCCCGCGTCGCCTTTTTGATCGGGCCAAACGGTGCCGGCAAGTCGCGGGTGCTGGAGGCGATCGGCCAGATCTTCGCCCACCTCTCGGCGGGGGTCGCGCCTGGCTTTCGCTTTGAGATCGAATACCTGCTCGGCGAGAGCCGCATCCTGCTGAGCAGCGAGCGGTCCTGCGTGGAGGCGCTCGGCTCACCCCCACCGCTGCCGCAGATCGGGGGCTGGCTGTTGGTGGCGCCCAGTGATTGCGCGGGCTGGGAGGCCGAGCACGTGCAGCGAGCCTGGCCGAGCTACCTCGACCGAGTCCTCCCCTACCGGGTGGTCGGAATCTCCTCCGGTCCGGCAAGCCGGCTTGACTGGGCGCTGCGCGAATCGGTGGCGAGCACCCTCTCCCAGCGACTGCCCGAGGCGCCTAGTGAGCTCTCGGCGAGCGAGCGGAGCGAGGAGCTCGAAGCCGAGGAGGAGATGATCCGCGCCGAGCTGCGCGGCCTGCAGAGCGAACCGCGCTGCGTGTCGATCGAAGGACACGAGTTGGTCCTGGCGATTCTCGTCCAGCTCGCACACCCGCTTGCCCAAGAAGGGGGCGGCGAGGAGCGCGCCGCGGTCCTCGCCAAGGCGGGCCTTGGGCCGGGGAGCCTGGTGGCATTCAACTTCACCGTTGCCGGCGATTGGCGCGCGCGATTGCCGCCCGAGCAGCACACCCTCTTTGCCGCCTTCAGAGACCAGGCCTCGCGCCAGACCCTGATCGTCGAGGGCGGGGGCGGGGCGAGCGAGGCCGAAGGCGAGGACCGCCGCACGATCTACGTCCCGACCCGCACCCTCGGGGAGTGGATTGCAAAAAACGCGAAGACCCCCTTCGTCTGGTTCAGTCAGCTGCAGAGCTGGCTGAAGTCGGGGGCGCTTGGCTCCCCGCAGCTACTGCTCAAGATCCCAGGGCGCGAGGGGCTGATCCGCGACCGTGACCTCTCTGACGGAGAGTTCCTGATCCTCGGCCGCTACAGCCTGTTGATCTTGTTAGCTGAGCACCGTGGCTGCCTGGTGCTCTTCGATGAGCCAGAGACTCACTTCAATGATCGCTGGAAGGTCGACCTCGTCTATGACATCGAGAGGATCCTGGCCGGTGCCGGCGCCCAGGTGCTGATCGCGACGCACTCAGACCTGACCCTGAGCGACGCCGAGCGCCGCGAGGTGTTCATCATCGAGCGCGACGGCGGCGCGGAGGGCGAGGAGGTGCCCCATGCACCGACGATCTCCCCGCTCGGAGCAGATCGCGGCGAGATCACCCAGCAGGTCTTCGGCGCCAGCGCGGCCAGCGGGCGTCGCGCGACGGAGATCGTCGACGCGGCGATCGCGAGTGGCGATCGCGAGCGCCTCGAGCAGACCCTGCGGCGGGTCGGTCCGGGCTTCCAGGAGTTTCGACTGCGCTATGCGATCGAGAGGGACGACAGTGCTTCTTGAGCTCAAGCAATCCGAGCTCGCCCGCAAGGGGCTGGGCGCCGCCTGTGAGTCGGTGATCGAGCTCTTCGAGGGCCTGGCCGCGCCGGGGGCCAGCGTCGAAGCCCTAATCGAGAGCTGGCCCCACGCCAAGGCGCCGAAGACAAGTGTTCTGGCGGGGGTGTTGGCGCTGGGCGACGCTGAGCGCGAAGCGCTACGCGATGCGGTGCGCTCAGACATCGGCTTCGCCGAGGACTTCGGCAGGGCCGGCTTCAGCTTCAGCTTCGCCTCGCTGGCGCCGCAGACCAGAGCCGCCGGCGCCAAGCTACTGAGCTCGCTGTATGAGGAGGTCTTCTGCAGGGGGTCGGGCTTTCGCTTCGGGGTGGGAGAGAATGCCAACCGCGAGGCCTGGGAGCAGAGCTTTCGCGAGGCCAACCCCGAGATCGAGATCTGCCCGGCCTGCGCCAGCTCGCTGCTCGAGCCGCGGGTCCGGGGACGCTCGCTGATCGACGCCGACCACTACCTGCCGAAGTCGCGCTACCCGCCGCTCTCGGTCCACGGGCTGAACCTGGTGCCGCTGTGCGTCACCTGCAATCGCTCGCTGAAGGCGGCGATCGACCCGCTCGCCGACGAGGGCGGGACCTACGAGCTGGGGGAGATCTGGTTCCCCTACGTCCTGGCCGGAATCAGCGAGGTTGGGCTCGGCTTTGACCCAACTCGGCCCCAGAGCAAGGTCACCTTTGAGGGAGAGCCAGACGCCCTGGAACGCGCCGGGCGCTTCGACCGGATCTTCGGCCTGCTCGAGCGCTGGACCGCAGCCATGGATGCGATCCAAAGCGGCCTGTCCCGCAAGCTGATCGAGGAGCTGCGGGTGAGCCGCGATCGGACCGGCATCCGCGGCGGCGTCGAAACTCTGAAGCGAATGGCCGAGGGGGATATCACCGCTCAGCCGCAGGCCCTGGTCGCCAGCCACTACTACGCCTGGCTGCTGGACAGCGCCGATGCCTTCGAGGCGCTGGTCAAACAGCTGGGCGCCAGCGGCTGAGGTCGCTCCACTACTGCGCGGTCGCGGTGAAGCTGATCGTTCCTAAGGGTTCGCCAGCCTGAAACACATTCGGTTTGCCGATCGGTTTGGCAAAGGCTTCGTTGAAGGCGGCGGCCAGGTTGGCGCCGATCGTCACCGTGGCGTTGGTGACGCCGATCGTCCGCGCGGCGGGATTAGTGGAGATCGCCGCCGCGGCGAGGCTGAGAGCGCCGACCGGCACCCGTCCCTGCTTGCCCGGGTAGGGCGGGGAGGGATCGAGCTCCAGTTCGGGCGCGTAGGCCCCGGCACCGAGTTCCGCCCAGGCTTCGCGGAGGAAGACCTGGCCGCCGCCGATCTGGACCAATTCGATCGAGCCCAGGGTCTGGATCGTCCCTTCGGAGGCGGTTGGGGAAATCGTGCCGGTGAAGATCGGCAGGGTGAAGCCAGTATTAGGGTGTTCGGCCGGGAAGATCGGGTTGATCGCGACGAAGAGGGATTGCAGCTTGGCTGCGGTCGCGGGGTCGAAAGTGAAGCTGGCTTTACCGCTTTCCGCCACCGCCACCGTCTGCGGGTTGGCCTTGGTCACCGTCGAGCCGATCAGCTGCCCTGCTTTGAAGACGCCCTTGAGGCGCAGCTTCTTGTCGAGGCGGGTGGCGACCTTGGAAGAGAGCTTCAGGGTCGAGACCGCGACCTTGTCGGCGAAGCCTTCACGGGTAACCGCGAGGCTCTTGGCGGAGGCCATCTTCAACTGACCGCCGCCGAATTTGGCCGAGAAGGGAGCGTGGCGCTGGGTCGTTTTGAGCTGCAGCGAAGTCAGCGGGACCTTCTGGGCGCCGGCTTTGAAGAAGAGGGCACCGGCGTGTTCGATGAAGCCGTTGGAGGTGGTCGGGTCGAACTTGCCGCCGGAGACCGGGAAGCTGGCGACGGCGCCCTTGAGGGTGGCGCCTTCGATCGCGCTGAGCTTGACCTTGTTGGCTTTGAGCAGGGCGAGGAAGGGCTTGGCGAGCGTCAGCTTGGTGGTGCCAGCGGAAATTGGGTTGTACGTAGCCAAGGCAGCGGAAGCGAAGATGAGCAATGCCATCGCCATGACAGCAGCGGCGCTGACGGCGGAGGCACGGGTGGAAAGACGATTCATTAAGGGACCTCCGGTTCGGTGACGGGCCGCTTGCTGAGTTCAGCCAGTGGCGACTGGGCGGGGCTGTCGGGGCGTTCGGCCCGACCAAGGGCGCCGGTTTGGCGGACCTCGGACGGAGTAGGCGGGGCGTTCAGCCCGACCGGAGCAGCATCGAACTCAATGCTGCTCCTCGCGAGAATCATCAGACTGTGATCGCGTCGGGCTGAACGCGGGTCTTGAATAAATGCGGCATGTCCTCCGCTTCGCGTCCGGGCATGCCGCTGCTCCTGCTGCCTTGAAAGCTCTGCGTTGCGCGGAATCATTCCTTCACCCGGCAGGCCTTGGGCACGGTGACGCTCAGTTGTTCGCCGCCGGCGAAGGAGAAGTTGGCGGTGGCCAGGGGGAAGGTGGCGGTGTTGGTGTTCTTGGGCGCCGGGCAGGCGGCGTTGAAGTAGCTCAGTTCCTTGCCCAGGTAGCGGTATTTGCGCTTCAGAGTGAGCTTGATGCGGTCGACGAAGCCCCAGTTGCCAAGGGCGCTGGGCAGCGAGGCGGAGAGTTCGGTCCCATAGGGGCCTTCGTGGATGTGCTTGAGGGCGAAGGTGACGACGAAGGAGGAGGGGAAGGGCTGGGTGGCGAAGATGTGGGCGAAGATGACCGGCTTGCCGGCGACGCGACCGTTGAAGACCAGCAGGCGCCCGCGGGTCGGGTAGGGGCGCTGGTCGGGGAAGACGACGCTGGCCCAGAAGCGCCCGGAGCCGACCAGGGCTTCTGAGCAATCGTCCAGCGCCCGCTGCGTGGAGCCGGGCTGGATCTGGGGCAGTTCGCAGAACGGCAGGCCCTTGGACTGCAGCAGGCCGTGGCGGTTGACCTTGACGGTCATCGTCTGCAGCTGCGGCGGCACGGCGCCGTTGACGGTGCCGACGTGGCCGGAGAGGAAGACGGCGATCGGGGCCGGGGTCTTGCGGGGCAGCTTCGGGGGCTCGACCTGGGCCAGGACGGTGACCCGCAGGTTGCCTTGCTGGATGACTGTGGCGAGCGCCGTGGCAGAGAGAAGAAGGGCCGCCAGCACTCCCGCCGCAACGAGGCACACTCGCCGGTGCCATATGGACGTTGGGCTGCGCATCTCGGCGTCCTCGGTCGCGCGGCTAGCTCACGTACGAATTCGTACGCTCGCGTCGCCGCGCTCCCTGCGTCCTTGATCTGCTTGGCCACGGCACCCGTCGCAGCATCCAGCGAGTTACTTCCAGATGAGGCTCGCCCACCTGGGTCATCTGCAAGCGGCTCATGTGAAGCGAGAGGGTTCGAAGCGGCAGTACTGGAATTCAAAGCCGAGGGCGGCGTCATTGGCCAAGTTCGCCGTATGGGTGAGCCGGACCACCATCGCCTCCGCCCCGGTCTTGTTGCCGGCCTTGAGCTTGGCGGCGGTAGCTTCGAAGAGGGCGATCTCGGCCTTGACGTCGGCGAGCCACTTGGTCAGCTTGGCGGTGTCGGCCGGCGGCTTGGGGACGGCAGCCAGCTGGGTATAGGCCTGCTTGAGGGCGGCGGCGGCCTTGGTGAACTTGGCAGCCGCCGGCTTCAGCTTGTTGGCCTTGACCTCGGCTTTGGTGCCCTTGAGGATCTTTTCGTTGGCTTCGGTGTTGAGCTTGCAGATCGGCTCGACGGCTTCGGTGTAGGAGGCGCGGGTTACTTCGGTGGCCTGGGCCAGGGAGGCGCCGGCCAAGAGCGCCAGCGCGCCGATCGCGAGCACGGCAAGAGTTTGTCTTTTGATCTGCATCAGTTGCGTTTCCTTCCTTCTTCTTCAACCCGCCCCTGGCGAGGGAGCTTCGGTCTCCGGGGCCGAGAGGGTGGCCTCAAACAGGCCGTCAGCGCCCTCGCGGTTTGTGCTCGCTCGGCGCGATCACCCCTACTTCTTCTTGCCCTTCTTGCCGCACTGGGCGGCGAGCGGCGGGTTGAATTCGTGCAGCTTGCCATTCTGGCCGGTGAAGTCGGCCGTAGCGCGGTGGGTGCCCTTGCAGAGGTTCGTCGAGTTGGTCAACAGGCCCTTCTTGCCGCCTTGCATTTCGAGGGTGAAGCTGGTCACCGGGGCGTCGGGGACCATTTCGAAGCTGTTGCGGATCCGGCTCACTTCCGAGCCTTTCTTGTGGACGGCGTCGATGTGGCCATCGAGGTCGATGTTGACCTGTTTGTTGTTGAGGGCGGCGACGAGGTCGGGCAGCGGGTGGCTGCTCGAGCGAAGGTAGACCGGGCCTTCAAGCGGTTCGGAGAGGATCGGGGTGACGGCTTTGGCCCTGCCGTAGATCGAGGCGGCCGGGCATTTTTCGCCGGGCACCGTGCCCTGGGCGAACTGGACCCGGGTGCAGACGGTGCCGATGTGGGCCTGTTCGAGGTACTCCGAGCTCGGCAGGGTGACCTGGGCTTCGCGGATATTGGCGTAGGCGCCCCCCTTGGGGTAGGTGACCACTGCTTTGAAGGCCGGGGTGGCGCCGCGCTTGGTGCCGCCCTTGAGGCTGAGGGCCAACTTCGGGGCGAAGCCGAGCGAGGCGCAATCGGCGGCCTGGAAGGGACTCGTCACCGTGACCGGCTGGTCGTCGGCTTCGGAGGCGAAGTTGAGACCGGAGCCGAGGACCGTCGCCGCGGTCGAGGTCTTGGCGCAGCTGGTCGGGTTGAAGACGAAGTTGGGCCGGTCGACATAGGCGCGGATATCCCGGAGGTGGACGGGGATGCCGTCGACGATGTGGGGGATCGGGTCCGAGCCCTGGCCGTCGACCGAGACTTCGGCGGTTTCGGGGTTGATCTTGAGCGCGAAGCGGACGACCACGGTGCCGAGGTCGAAGGGGCCGACCTTGGCGGCGGTGATCGAGACCAAGCTCAGGTTGGAGCCGTGGTAGGGCCCGGCCAGATACATCTTCCCCGGGGCGTAGGCCAAGACGTTGCCGACGCCGGAGCCGACCAGGGAGCGGCCGACTTCGCTTGCAGCCGGGCAACTCGGACTGTTCAGCTCTTCCTGGCCGCCGCCTTCGTGTTCGCGGGCTTTGGCGGCGGCGATGGCGGCGTCGGAGCACTCGGGGATGCCGGCGAGTTTGCCGGAGACCCCTGGCGGGAGCTTGATCGAGAAGTGGGTGATCTCCTGTTCTGAGTCCTTGCGGGTGATGTGGGTGTAGAAGGGGCTGTAGGTGCCGGCGGCGTTGTTCAAGGTGCCCGCTTCGAGGCCAGGGTGGAAGGGCGGGACGCCGCCGGAGGGGCAGCCCTGGCCTTCGGGGCCGGAGGTGATCTGGAAGGAGCTGCTCCGTTCGACCGGGGCGGTCGGGTTCGACCACGGATACATGAGCGCTTTCACCGTGTAGGTGCCGCAGGCCGGCGGGGTCACCAACGGCGCCCGCTGGCCGGTGCGGAAGGCGAGTTCGAAGTGGCTGAAGGGCAGCTCGGGGATGTTGTCGACTTCGGTGGTGAGCTGGCCGGTGACCGGGTCCGGGGTCACCCGCAGGGCCTGTTTGATGATGATCCCGAGTTCGGGATTCCTGGCGACCAGATAGATCGTCAGCAAGTTGCCCCTGGGGTTCTGCGGGGTGGGGTTGGGGTTTTCGCCCTGCTTGGCGACGAACAGCGAGCCGAGGACTTTCTGGGCCACCAGGGGGCTTTCGATGACGACGTCGCCGACCTTGGATTCGGGGGTGCAGCCCTTGCTGCCATCGAGGCTGGATTCGTCGTATTCGGCTTCGGTGCAGGCCTTGAGGCCTTCGGCGACCGACGGATTGGTGGTGAAGCCCTGGGGCAGGGTGACGACGGCGCGTTTGATCTGGGACTGGGCGACGCCTTCGGCGCTGAGCAGGCCTTCGTCTTCGAAGTTGATCGCGAAGCTGAGACCGGTCGGCGAGGTGGCGGCATTGGAGGTCGGTTCGGAGTGGACGGTCGGCGCGAAGGGGACCTGATTGCAGGCGGTGAGGCCGAGCGGGTTGCCGGCGAGGTCGGCGAGCGGCGAGGAGAGGGTCGGGAAGCCGGCGCCGGCCGGGAAGGCCCGGCTCGGCCAGGCGATTCCGTCGAGGGTCGGGACATAGGCAGCGGCGCAATCGGTGGGCAGGGTGAGGAAGGCGGGCGGCTTTGGCTGGTTGGCGGGGGTGCAAGGCTGGGTGGTAGCTTTCTCGGTGCGGTAGAGGCCGCCGAGCAGGCAGCCCCAGCCGCGGGAGCTGTCGTGGCTGGAGTCGGCGGGGGCGCCCCAGAAGGTCGCGGTCGCCGACTGGAAGGCGACGAGCTGGGTGATGTTGGCGGCGGTGACGGTGACGCCGTTGTCTTCGCCCTTGCCGGAGCGGATCGCGGTGTCGAGGATGACCGGGTTCTGCAGGGCCTCGAAGCCGAAGCGGGCCGGTTCGCCGAAGGCCGGAGCGAGGTTGAAGATGGGAACGACCGCGTGATTTTCGAAGTCGTTCAGGGTGGCGAAGTTGAGGACGGTGACGCCGAGGACGGTGTCGGCGGGACAGAAATTGGTGCCGCCGCCGGGGGCGATGGCGGAGAAGTCGGCGGCGCTGCAGGTGGGGGTGGCGAGGGCGTTGCCGATCTGGCCCGGGGGGAGGTTGAAGTGGAGGTCGCGGGGCAGGCCGGGGACATTGAAGTTTTCGAGACCGAGGCTGTTGAAGCTGAGGTCGTTGGTCAGCTGATAGGGGTGGGAGCCGGCGCGGGTCGCGGTCTGGCCGCCCTGGGTTTCGGGGGCGAAGTCGAAGTGTTCGACGCCGAAGGGGATCGGGGCTTCGGAGACCGGCAGCGGGCGCTTTTGGGTGAGCGCGGCGGCGCCGCCGCCGGCGGCGGTCAGCTGGTTCAGTTCGGCCGCTTCGGCGCCGCTGCCCAGCTTGAGCTTGATCTGCATTTCAAGCATTCCGTAAGGGGGCAGCGGGGCGACGATTTCTTCGCCGAGTTTGCCGAGGCTCGAGCAGGAGACCTGATTGGCGGTGAGCTGGCAGAGGCCGAGGCCTTTGTTGGGGCCGGAGGGTCCGAGATCAGAAATTTTGGAGCCGAGGCCGGGGTAGGCTTCGGTGGTTTGGGCAATGTAGAAGACTTTTTTGACGGTGGCATTGGGCGGAAGCTGATCGGTGAAGGTGAGGGGCCCCGAGGTGGGAGCGTTGCCGAGGTTGATCGCCTGGACGATCAGGGTGGCTTCGCCTTCGGGTTCGATGCGGGAAGGGGCGAGGCGCTGGGTCAAGTGCCACCAGGGGGATTCCGTTCCCGCGGCGGAAGCTGCGGGAACGGCAGTGGCGGTGAGAAACAGTCCCATCGCGACAGCCACGCATCCAACGAGCCCGCGCTTGCGAGCGCGAGCGCTCGCAACGAAGCCTCGCGGTTCGGCGTCCTCAGTCGCGCGAATAGCGCTGCTATTCACTCTCCCTGCGTCCTTGCCGATAGCTGGTCGCATGTCCTCCGCTCCCGCTCGTGCGGACCCACGAGCACCGGAAATCTTCCACCCGAGCTCCCGCGTCCGGGCATGCTCGGCGCGGATCTCGCTGGCTGCGCACCTGTCGGCTCGGGACTGCTCCTCCCAGCCCAAGGGATTCGCGGAGAAAGCAGAGACGGACTGAGTGAGTGAAGTGAGGCGGTGGAGGAAGCGGGGAAGCAGGGTCATGCGAGTGGTCTCCTTATGCGTCGAGGAAGAAATGGCTCGGTTGCGGAGGCGGGAGATCACTTGGCACCTCCGCGATTAGCGTTAGTTCGTTTGCCCTTTTGCTTCTTGCCGCTGCCCTTCTTCTTGCTCGACTTCTTGTGCTTGTGCTTCTTTTTCGCCTTCTGATTCACGCACTTGCCCTTGCTGAGCCTCTTACCCCGGGGGCATTCGGTGAGGTTTCCGGCGCCGTTGAAGGTGAGGGAGCCGGGGGTGGCGTCATTGGGCGGGACGGCCGGCTGCTGGCAGGCGTCGCCGGAGCATTCGACCGGCTTGACGAGTTCGGGTTCGCCGCCGCCCGTGCGGGCGTCGTAGATGTCGAGGGCGGCGTCTTCGTCCTTGGCGGTGAGCCTAGTGCCGGTGAGGAAGAAGACGTCGTTGCCCGATTCGGAGGCGTCGAGGAAGGCGGATTCCTGGGGAGAGGTGCCGGAGGAGATCAGATCCACGCAGCCGCCGGAGGTCGGGCTGTAGGTGGAGGTGGCGGTGGTGCAGGTCCCGACCCCGACGGGCTCGTATTGGTAGACGTCCATGACTCCGTTGGTGTCCTGGGGGACGAGCGCATCGGTGCTGTTGAAGAACATGCGGCCGGAATCCGAGAGGTAGCGGGACTGGTGCAGGGAGTCGGCCCCATTGAAGCTGGTCCAGCCCGGGATCATCCCCGCGAGCCAGGTTTCCTGCCAGGTGAATTTGTGATCAGGGAGGAGGCCGGGGATCCCACCTGGTTGGTTCGTAGGTATCTCGAAGATCCCCCGGGGGCGAGCGCCGGTGGGGTTGCAGGAGACGCAGTGCAGATCTCCGGTGGCGGAGTCGTAGAGGTAGACCTCCTGGTCGGGCTGACCGCTCTTGGCGTCGCGGTTGTCATAGCCGGTGAGGCTGCGCCGCGACATGAAGGTGAAGTAGCGCCCATCGGGCGAGGTGCGGGCGGTGAGGTTGACGAAGAATGTGCCCCAGTCGGGACTGTCGAGGCTGGAGAGGACCGCGATCAGGGCGGTCTCGCCGGTGGTCGTGTCGTATTCATAGAGGTTGCAGGAAGAGGAGGCGCAATTGCCGGGGATCGCATGTTCGCCGCGGGCGTTCGGGGTGCTGGTGAGCACCCCGGAGGCGACGAAGTAGACCTTGTCGCCGGTCGGGGAGATCGCCGGCACATACCTTCCGCCGGGCAGACCGGCGGCTTCACCGGGGTTGGAGTCGACGGTGAGGTCGGAGAGGGCGCAGGCGAGGTGGCCGGGCTGGGGTTCTACGATCTGACACATGTAGAGATCAGGTTCCGCCTGGGCGGTGGAGTCGGCGGTGAGACGCCGGCTGTCGGTGAAGAAGACCTTGGAGCCGTCGGCGGAGGCGCCCTGGAATGCGCCGCCGCCGCTTTGGCAGGTGGCGCAGCCCGGTTCGGCGGCGTCGAGCTGGATCGTGCAGGCGGCGCCGGCTTCATCGCAGGCCCCGGAGGCGCTGGGGGCGTTGGCGGCGTTGGCGCGCAAATAGAGGGAGGTGCCGGCTGCGAAGACGACGCGGGAGCCGTCGGTGGAGACGGCGCCGCGCAGAGCTGATTCGAATGAGCCAAAGGTGGCAGTAAGGCCGGCTTCGAGCGCGGGTTCGCCGTTGGGGAGGACGCTGATCAGATGCAGAAGGCCAGCGGACAGCTCGTAGAGGTTGGATCCACCTTTGGGTTTGAAACCGGGTTTGAAGCCGGCGGTGAGGATCTGGGGGCTCTGGAGGATGACGGCGGCGCCGTTCGGGCTGGCGGCTATGAACGCCGGGCTGCCCGTCCATTCGCCGCTGCCGGCTTCGACTTCGTGGCCGCCGAACTGGGCGCCGGGGAGGACGTTGGCTTCGGTGAGCAGGGGGACGAAGGTGCCGTCGGCTTCGTGGCGGTAAGGGGTCTTTTCGGTGGTCTGGGGCGACAGCGGGGTGGCGCCCTTGGGTTCGAGCAGGCCCGAGGAGAGGTCTTCGGAGAAGAAGGCATACTCGGACTGGCGTCCCGGTATGGCCGGGGAGATTTCTTCGTGGGGGCTGGTGATGTTTTCGGTCGACCAGCCGCCAGTCGGGGAGCGGCGCGAGAGCGACTGGCTGTATTCGAGGCTGCGGTTGGCCGGCGGTTCGGCGTCGAGGGGCCCCTGGGAGACGTAGGTGATCGCGGAGCCGTCGGCGGCGGCCTGGACGACGGCGCCTTCCTTGGAGATCGGTTGGATCAGGGAGCCGTGCTTGTTGGGGGGCGAGACGAGCTCATAGGCGCGGTTGTCGGGCAGCAGGGAGGCGGCGGCGCCCTGGGTGGTGAAGGTGCGGTCGGGGCCTTCGACGCTGCAGACTTCGGCGGGCAGGGCGGGATTGCAGTGATCGGAGGCGAGCAGGCGGTAGCGGTAGGCGGTGTTCTGGGCGAGGCCCTGGATCGGCTCGGAAACGGTGATCTCGGCATTGCCGGCGGCGAGCTGGGCGTCGGGGAGCGGAGCGGAGGTGGGCGCTTCGGGGCCGGTGAAGGAGCCGCCGTTGGCTTCGAAGGCAGCCTGGGTCAGGTACTCGAAGTGATACTGGCCGGGGTCGCCGAGGGGGTTCAGTTCGGCGTTCAGGGTGGCGGAGCCGGCGGCGACTTCGGTGGCATAGGTGGCATCGATGCGGACGGGGGGCTCGGTGGTGAAGGTGGCGCCCTGGCCGGCGACGGTGCCGTTTGCGTTGGTGGCAACGACGCGGAAGCGATAAGCGGTTTCGGGACTGAGGCCCGTCACTGCGGCGGCGGCCGGGTGATAGGAGAAGTCTTCGCCGATCGGGGCCGACTCGGGTTCGGTTTTCTGGGCGCCGGCGAAGGCGGCCGCGGCTACTTCCTCCGGCGTCTTGCCTTCTGATTCGGCCTGGGACTTCTGGGCTTCGTAGGTGGCCTGGGCGAGGTAGGCGAAGTGGTAGGTGGTGGAGGCGCCCTCGGGGTTGATGGAGGCTTTGAGGGTGGCGGTGGTCTTGGCGACCGGGGCGGCTTCTTCACCGGCTTCTTCGGGCAGGGGGCCGGGTTCGGGAAGGGCGAAGGACTGGACGACGCTTTCATCCGCACTGGCAACGTAGAGGCGTTGGGAACCATCCCCGAAGGCAAGGGCGCCGCCTTGGGGGCTGCCGATCACCGAGCCGGTGCCGAATTTCTCGATCAGAGTCCCGGAAGGGTCGAACTCAAGCAAGCTAACTGGTCCGGACGGCTGATGGTCGGCGACGAAGAGGTTGCCGGTCCCGGGGTCGAGGCCGAGGGCGGCGGGGTGTCCGGAGGCATCGATCGTTTCGAGGACGGTGCCGGTGGGGCCGAGCTTGAGGACCCTGGCGGCGATGCCCTGGGTTTTGGTGGCGACCGAGCCGGTGGAGATTTCAAGCTGGGGGACGTTCTTGCCGGAGAGGGTGCCAGTAAATTCGACGCGGGTGCCGGAGAGGAAGGTGCGGGCGTTGCCGGGGCCGATCGTCGGCAGGGATTCCAGGGCGGCGGTGATCTGCTGCTGGCTCGCGCCCGCGGCAAGCGGCGCGCTGCAGGCTGCTTCGAAGCAGACTTCATAGCTGCCGGCGGCCGGCGGGGTGATCTGCTGCACCTCGTTGACGAATTGGTTGAGCGCGTAGAGATCTTCGAAGGAGGGGCTGAGGGAATCGGTGTCGATCGCAAGGCCGACGACACTGCCGACGGAAGGGACGCTGAGTTCGGAGAGGAAGGCGCCGGCGGGGCTGAAGCGCAGGAGGCGTTCGCTGTCGCCGACCCAGACCTCGCCGGAGGAATCGACGGCGAGAGCCGGACGGGAGGTGTGGAGGTCGCCTTCGCCGAAGGCGCCGAGGAAGACGCCCGCGGAGGTGAACTTCTCGACCCGGGGCGTCTGGTTGTCGACGACGTAGAGGTCGTGGGCCGAGGGGCCGCCGGAGTTGTCGACGGCGAGGCTCAAGGGCTGGATCTCGCCGGGGCCCGGGCCCGCTTCGCCCGCCTGGCAGGAAGTAGTGCAGACCTGGAGTTCCGCGGCGCCGTCGAGGACGCCCCAGCCGAAGGCGCGGAGGAAGTGGCCGGCGGAGTCGAAGACGTCGACGCGACGATTGTTGTAGTCGGTGACGTAGACGGTGCCGTCGGTTTGGTCGACCGCCACGCCGGTCGGGACGTCGCATCGGCCGGAGATGGAGCCGTTGGTGCAAAGAGTGGTCGGGAGGGCGGCGGAGGCGGGGACGGCGGTCAGCGCAAGGCCGGCGATCAGCGCGAGGGCGGCGATCAGGGCGAGGGGCGCGCGGCGGGATGAGGGCGCACTGGTGCCGGCGAAGGGGAGGAAGGCAAGGAGCGTTGCCGAGAAATCGGTCCGGTGGGAGCGGGTCTTCGGGCTCTGCTCAGTGGGATTCACTCGTGTGCCTTTCTGGTGTGGGTGGGGCATGCGTCGTCGGTCAGGTTCGTTGGAGGCGAGGGTCCGCGGCCCGGACTCCCAGCGGCGGCCGCGAGTTAGCCGCCGCTGGGAGTGGGGTTCCGGAGTCAGACAGTGGGAACTATCCGGCGGTCACCGCCCAGGTGCCGTGGCCAAAGCTGCCTTCCGCAGCGCTGAAACTCACCAGAACTCCAGCCGTGGTGCTACTGCTGATTTCGGACAGGGTTGCGCCGAACAAGCCAAAACTCGGTTCGTACATGCAGAAGCTGCCTTCCGCGGCTTCTGGTGCAGTGGTGCTACCGGGACAGTTGGCAGGGGCAGTTGCATTTTCGACTTCTTCGTTGGTGACGTAGAAGACGTGTGCGCCATCGAGGGCCGCGGCGAGCGGGATGGTGAAGGAGATCGGTTCAAAAACAGACCCTGCGACATTGGCGTGGAAGCCCCAGGTTCCGGTCTCGCTGGCACCTTTGGGGAGAGTTTCTCCCGGCTGGATGGCGCCGTTTGCGCCGTTGCAGACTTTGTTTTTGACGCCGGATCCCTGGACTTCGTAGAGCTTGCCGCCGGCCGGGCATTCGGAGCCGGAGGGGTTGCCGGCGACGACGACGGATTTGCCATCGGCACCTGGGGAACCGTTGGTCCCGTTGGTGCCATTGCTCCCAGGAGCTCCGGCATCGCCCTTGGCGCCTGGAGCACCGGCCGGACCGGTTGCCCCTGCCGGGCCTGGCTTACTGACCTTCTTGGCGATCTTTTCGACTTCCTTCTTCTGGGTCGAGTTCAGCTTCGCCGCGGCGAAGGCGGTGCCGCCGAGGGCGGCTACGAGGGCGATCATCGCGACGATCAGTCCGGCGGTGCCGAACGGTTCGCGGATGGAACTGATCGGGTGGCGTAGTTTGCGCTTCATGGGTGTGTTACCTCTCCTGTAGTGGGTGGAACTGAGTTAGTCCCTCTCCCACGGAGAGGGCGGTTGGTTGATTCGTGAGACGAAGGTGGGTGGAGCGGGCGCGGGCGGTCCGAGCCGCGGGACCGGGACTGGCTCCGTGGCGCCGGGAGCCGCCCGCGCCGCTCCTAAGGACCCGCCCCAAAACCCCCCGCGCACGGCGGGCGGCGGCGGACGCTTCGCGGGGCTGCGTCCTCGGTCGGCCAAATAGCGCAACTGCTATTCGGCCTTCCTGCGTCCTTGCCCCACTCGGTCCGGCGCTCGCCGGCCGCACACGCTGGGTTTCGGGGCGGGTCCCTCGACTCCGCGGGCCAGGGAGAACCACGGAGAAGTGAGGCGAAGCGGGTGGCGCGCTTGATGCGGCGGCGCCGATGCTTCGGTCCCTGGCGGATGGTGCGGGGAAGCTTGCGGAAGCAGAGGGCAAGGGGGTCGGAACGCCGGCAGGGCCGAAGAGGCTGCAGGGGTCGCTGGGGCCGTTGGCCGATGCGGACGGTGCTCTCACGTATCCCTCTCCTTGTCCCGTGGCCATCGCCTCTGTCCCGATCCGACTTTCGTGCGGATCCCCTGACCGAGGCTGTCGGCCGATTTATCTCTCTGCCCTTGACGGTCGCCGGCTCCCTTCCCGGGGAGCGGCTGTCGCGGACAGCTCGAATTGGAACACAGGCGGACCGGAAAGTCAAGGGGCTGCCCCAATGGCTCGCCTTTGGAGGGACGAGCAGAGCAGCCGTTCTTGGCTCTGGAGCGCGCCTTAGCGGCGTATTTTAGCTCACAGGCCCGGAGGCAAGCCGGGACGATCGGCAGGATTGCCAGGTACCGCTTTGGGCTGGCGCGAGGTGCTGCGGAAGGGCGGCGGCCAACGGATGCAGGAGCCGGGGGGAGCCGGTGGCGGGCTTCGCCGCCGGCTCCCCCCTACCCCACTCCACCCCGATGCGGTGAGCTGCTGTCAGACGGGCCGGTAGAGCGAGGTGAGGCGATCGGCGTCGGCGCGGGGCGCGTTGCGGAAGTAGCCGATCCAGACGGAGGTGTCGACGAGGGTAAGCAGGGCGAGGAATTTACCCTTGCAATTCTTTAATGTTGTTATAGATTTACAAGGATGATTAAGAGGCGAATTGCTCCGGAAGTGGCTCGGTCGTTGGAGAATGCGCCCGCGGTGGCCCTGATCGGTCCACGACAGGTGGGTAAGACGACGCTGGCGCTGGAAGTGGCCGATAATCGCCCGGCGGTCTACCTCGACTTGGAGTCCGAGTCGGACCGGTCTCGGGTGAGATCGCCTCTGCTCTACTTCGAGGATCACACCGACGAGCTGGTCGTCCTCGACGAGATCCACCGCGCACCGGGCCTGTTCGAAGCGCTTCGTGGGGTGATCGACGCCGGTCGCCGAGAAGGCAAAGGGACGGGGCGATTCCTGCTGCTGGGCTCGGCCGCGCTCGAGCTGCTCGCCCAGTCCGGCGAGACGCTTGCCGGGCGAATCGACTTCGTCGAGCTGGCCCCCTTCGACGTGACCGAGGTGGGTGTCGATCGGCTCGACGACCTCTGGGTGCGCGGAGGGTTCCCGAACAGCTTCCTCGCTCGCAGCGAGGGCGCCAGCATGCGCTGGAGGCACAACTTCATCCGGACCTATCTGGAGCGTGACATCCCTGAGCTCGGTCCGCGAATCCCCGCCGAGACCCTGCGACGCCTGTGGACCATGCTCGCCCACGTACAAGGCGGCCTGTTGAACTCGGAGCAGCTTGCGCGCAATCTCGGGGTGACCGGAGCGACCATCGGCCGCTATATCGATCTGCTGGTCGACCTGCTGTTGGTGCGGCGACTCTCCCCCCGCCTGGTCAACGTGGGCAAGCGGCTGGTTCGCTCCCCGAAGGTGTACGTGCGCGACAGCGGACTGGTGCACGCGCTGCTGGGGCTGGCCGACAAGGAGGCGCTGCTGGGCCATCCGGTCCTCGGAGCCAGCTGGGAGGGGATGGTGATCGAGAACCTGCTCGCGGTGCTGGGCGACCGGGCCCTGCCGAGCTTCTACCGCACCAGCGCCGGGGCCGAGGTCGATCTCGTCCTCGACTGGCCGGACGGGAGGGTGTGGGCGATCGAGATCAAGCGCAGCCTCGCCCCCAAGCTCGAACGCGGCCTGCGCTCGGCGCTGGAGGACCTCAAGCCCCAGCGCAGCTTCCTGCTCTACCCCGGCAGCGAGCGCTATCGCCTCGGCGCGGGCGTCGAGGCGATCGGCCTGGGCGAGCTGTGCGCGGAGGTGGCGGCAGGCTGAAGTGGAGGTCGGGTTCACTTTCGGCCTCCAGGGTTGCGGGCGGCGCGTCGATGTGCGCGCTTGTGGTGGCGACCCTTGTGGTGGTTGGGGACGCAGCCGGCCTTACCGTGGCGGACGATGCTGCGCTTGCCCTTGGGGCACTTGTGAACGACCTTGGGGAAGTGCACCGGCGGGTTGCCGGGGCCGGGGATCAGGGTGCCGACGGTGGGGTCTTCGGGCGCGTTTGGCAGCGGCTGGCAGGCATCTCCTTCGCAGGGAATCGGGGGAGTGGGGATGGGGAAACCGCCTCCCGAGCGGGCGTCGTAGACGTCGGCGGAGCCGGGGTCGGTGGGGGCCGGTGGCGGCGTTCGCCGCCGGCTCCCCCCCACCCACTCCACCCCGATGCGGTGAGCCGCTGTCAGGCGGGCTGGTAGAGCGAGGCGAGGCGATCGGCGTCGGCGCGGGGCGCGTTACGGAAGCAGCCGATCCAGATGTAGGTGTCGGCGAGGATCACCGGTCGGACCGCTCGGCTAAATCTTGCGGTCGATCGCGCGCAGCTCGGCGGAGACGTCTTCGATCTCGAGCTTGCCCTGCAGCTCCAGGAGCCGCTTCACGGCGCCGCGACGGACGTGCTCGGAGATCGCCGCTTCGACCGCCTTGGTCTTGCTCTCACCGGGGTGGCGGGCCATCAGCGACTCCATGAGGCGGTCATCGAGGTCGAGGGTGGTTCGCATGGCATGGCATTTTAGGGGCCCTCCTGGGGACCTCACCTCGGCCGCGTCAGCGCATCTCCGCGGGCGCTGTTAGCGGGACCGCGCAATCCCGAACCGGCGGGGCGCGGTTGGCGGTTGAGGACAGGCCCGCACCAAGTTGGCCGGGGTTGGCGGGCTGGTCCTAGGAGAGGAGGCTGTTGGAAGGCGCTCGATCTTGCTCTACAATGCGGCCTAGCGCAGGGAGGAAGAGATACCGCAGTCAATCGATTTGAGCCAATCGCGTACCGCCTTGGAGGACTCCGGTGGGCGCAGTGAGAGACACCGAGATGTCCGGATATCGTGCGGGCGCGATGGTGCGAACTCCGTGGGGGGATGCGGCTCAGCTGCGGGATAGAAAGATGCGTCCGGGGCGGGGAACCCCCCGGAAGGAGGCCGAGCGCAACCAGCGCGAGCGGCTGTTCGCGGCGATGGTGGCGACGGTCGCCGAGAAGGGCTATGAGGCGACGACGGTGGCCGACCTGGTGGCGCTCTCGGGAGTGTCGAGAAGTGCCTTCTACCGACACTACGCCGACAAGCAAGCGTGCTTCCTGGCGGCAATCGAAGCGCTGGTCGGGCCGACGCTGAGCAAAGTCGCCGCCGATGAAAGCGCCGCCGCCGGAGTGGAGCGGGCCAAGCGGGCCTTCGAGTCGTTGATCGAGCTGATCGTCGCCCAGCCGGCGGCGGCGAAGATGTGCATCGTCGAGGTCTACGCGGCGGGACCGGAGGGGGCGAAGCTGATCGACCGCGCGCTGGAGCAGGTCGAGGCGCTGGCCCAGCAGCTGCTCGACCAGATCCCCGAGCGCCAGGGGATGCCGCCGGAGATCGTCCGCGCGCTGGTCGGCGGCATCCAGAAGGTGATCCACAAGCGCCTTTACCGCGGCCAGGAGGAGGAGCTGCAGGGGCTGGTGCCGCAGCTCTGGGATTGGCTGTTTTGCTACCCGGTCCCCCCCGGTCCGCTGCGGGCGACGCGGCGGCGCAGCGTCAAGGCGCTGCCGTTCGCCGAGCGCCAGGCCCAGTCCAATCCCGCCGAGCGGGTGCTGCGGGCGCTGGCGGCGGTCGTCGCCGAGAAGGGCTACCCGGACACGACGGTGGCGGAGATCGTCGAGCGCGCCTCGACCTCCCAGCGCACCTTCTACGAACACTTCAAGAACAAGGAGGACGCGATCGTCGCCGCCCTCGACAGCGGCTCCGCCCACATGCTGGCGGCGGCGCTGCCCGCCTTCCGCCGCGCCCCCGACTGGAAGCACGCGGTCCACGACACCCAGGAGGCGATGTTCGCCTTCGGCGCCGAAGAGCCCGAGTACGCGCGGATGGGCGGGGTCGAGATGTACGCGGCGGGCAACCGCGCGCTGGAGCAACGCGAGATCGTGACCGAAGGGATGGAGGGCCTGCTCGCTCCCGGCTACGAGCTGAAACCGCAGACGCCGGCGATCGCGGCGGAGGCGATCGGTGGCGCCCTCTACTCGCTGCTGTACGACCACGTCAACAAGAAGGGGCCGGAGACCCTGCCCGAACTGGTGCCGACGCTCGTCTACGTGACCCTGGCGCCGTTCCTGGAGGCCGAGGACGCCTACCAGGTGGCGATCGGCTGAGGGCGGGAGGCCGGCGCATCTCGGCGTCCTCGGTCGCCCTGTTCGGCTCACGCACCCAAAAGTGCGCTCGCCGTCCAGGGCTCCCTGCGTCCTTGACCTGCTTGGCCCCTCACGCTCTCAGCGAGTTGGGAAATCGATTGAGGAGCGCAGGCGTGGTCGGCGGTCCCAGGCGGAGTCAGGCGAGTCGAGGCGGCGAGCGCAGCGCTGGGCGATCAGCTCACCCCCACCCCACTTCGTGGAAACACGGCTTGGTGAGATCCGCGACGGAAGGCTGCCTCGGATGAGGCCGTCGTTCGACGGCTATCAGCTGCGGACGATCTGGGAGACCCGCTGGTGGCTGATCTCCATCACCCGGGCGATCGCCGCCATCGGCAGGCCAGCGGCGAAGGCGGCGCGGATCGCGCGGTCGCGCTCGCCCCGCAGACGCTCGGCCTGCTGGGTCAGCTCGCCCTCGCGCTTGGCGTAGTCGGAGGCGAAGGCGGCCAGCTTGCGCTGGGCGTCGGGGGCTTGGCGCTGGGAGCGGGCGATGCGTTATCGTCGGAGGTATTCTTGCTAGTCGGTTAGCAGGAACTTTGAGAAGGGTCGACGGAAGGCTTCCCAGATGCTCCTCGACGGCTACATCCGGGTCTCGCAGGTGGCGGGCCGGCGCGGCGACCGGTTCATCTCGCCCTCGGTGCAGCGGGAGCAGATCGAGGCCTGGACCGCCGCCAACAACGCCGTCCTCGGCGAGGTCTTCGAAGAGCTCGACCAAAGCGGCGGGCGGGCGGACCGGCCGCTTTTGATGGCGGCGATCGAGCGGGTCGAGCGCGGGGAATCCGACGGCGTCGCGGTCGCCAAACTCGATCGCTTCGGGCGTTCGCTGGTCGACGGGCTGCGGGCGCTGGCGCGGATCGAGGATGCCGGCGGCACCTTCGTCAGCGTCACCGACGGCATCGACAGCACCACGCCGACCGGCAAGCTGGTGATGCGGATCCTGTTCGCGATCGGCGAGTGGGAGCTGGAACGAGTGCGCTCCAACTGGGAGTCGGCACGGGGGCGGGCGATCGGCAGGGGCCTGTATATCGGCCGCAAAGGCCCGATCGGCTACCGGCGAGGTGAGGACGGACGGCTGCGGATCGACCCGCTGGCGGCGCCGCTGATCAGGGAGGTCTTCGAACGGCGCGCCCGCGGGCAGAACCTGAAGTCGATCGCCGCCTTCCTCAACGACTCCGAGCTGGAGACCGAGAAGGGCCGGCCCTTTCAAGAACACTCGGTGCAGCGGATCATCGTCAACTCCGCCTACCGCGGCGAGGCGCACTCGGGCGTCCATCGCAACGCCGACGCGCACGAGCCGATCGTCGACGCTGCCACCTGGCAGACCGCCCAGGGCAAGGGGCGTGTGCCGCTCCACTCGGTGCAGACGCTCTGCTCTGGGCTGCTGCGCTGTGCCGACTGCGGGCGGATGATGTCGCCGACCCGCCCACAGGGGGAGCGCTCGCGCCTCTGCGTCTACCGCTGCTGGGGACAGAGGGGACCCTGCCGCGAACCGGCTCATGCCGCCAACGACGAACTCGACCCGCTGATCGAGGAGTACGTGATGCGGATCGCCTCGCGACCATTGCGGCCGAGCGCCAGCGAGCTGGCCGTGGCCGAGCGCGAAGCGGCGATCGAGCAGGCGGAGGAGAGTCTGGTTGCCTACCGCGACAACCCGCGCCTTTTACGCACCCTGGGAGCCGACTCCTTCGAGGCCGGGCTGGCGGCGCGGCGGCGCACGGTGGAGCGGCGGTTGCTGGAACTGGCACGAGCGAAGAGGGCGCTGCAACGCCCGCGAGTCGAGCTCGAGGGCCTGGAGGAGCGCTGGGCAGGGCTCAGTTGGGCGGAGCGGCGCGAAGCCGTGGCGGAGGTGGTCGACTGCGTCGTCGTCGCCCGCGGCTCGGCAGAGGTGATAGAGCGCGCCTGGATCTTCGGGCGCGGGCGGGGACCGGTGGTCGGCGGCTCGCCGGCGGTCGGATCGCTGCCGGCGGCGACGCGCGGAGCAAAGCGGCTGCGGACCCCCCGGCGCTGGTCGGAGAAGAGGACCGAGAGGGAGCTGAGGGCCTTCCTCGGCGGTCGCTCGAGGTGGCCCAGCTACCTGGAGTTCGCCGATGCAGGCCGGGCGCGGTTGCACGCCCAGGTGCTGGCCTGGGGCAGCCCGTTCTACTGGGGGGCGAAGCTGGGCGTGGAGGTGGGAGCGAGAGAGGTGAAGTGGACCGAGACCCGTTTGCGCGACGCGTTGGCGCCACTGCTTGCCGATCGCGAGGAGTGGCCGGCGGCGGCGGAGTTCAGGGCTGCCGGGATGTACAGGGTCTACCTAGCGGTCGTCCACCATGGCGGCATCGAGCATTGGGCCGAGGAGCTCGGCGTCAAGTACAAGGCCAAGGCGCCGAAGCCCAAGCAGTGGTCAAAGGAGCGGATCGAGCCGCTACTGGTCGCGTTCGTCGGGGACCGCGATACCTTCCCGACGATGGGCGAATTCGAAGCGGCGGGCAAGGCACGCCTGCACTCAGCCCTGTACGGGCACGGCGGCAGGCCCTATTGGGCGAGGCGGCTGGGGCTGCGGCTGATCGCCGGGTCGCTGGATCTGAGGAAGTAAGGGCTCCGGCACGATGAGAGGTCGGCTCCGGGCTGCAGTTCACAGAGCGCGGCGTCCACTCCCTGAAGGGCGCCCCGGGAGAGTGGCGACTGTTTGCGGCCGGCGCTCAGCAAGCGGTGCGCTGAGGCGTTGCGACTACGCAGCCTGGGCCGGCCGCGGTGCAGAGCGGCAGCGACCCGGTGGCGTCAGAGGTGCTCGCGTGCGACGCCCAGTGGGAGCGAGCGTGATCCGATCGTCAGTCGGCGCAGTCGGAAGTCGTCCAAAAGGGGGCGCGGGCCGGTGCTCGGGCGCCGCTTCTGCTCCTCCCTCCGGAGCGGGCGCAAGAACGGCGGCTGCGCACCCCCGGGGCGCTGATACTCTCGGTCCGTATGCGACGCCACGGCTCTCGGTCGCACCCAACGCGCAGGCGCAGCACGAGGAGCGCTCTGCTCGTAGTGCTTGCGGCGTTGATCGCGCTCCCCGCCTTCGCGGTGGCGTCTCAGAAGAGCTCGCCGAGAATCCCGGACTGCTCGGCTTTGTCGCGCGGCGCAATCGCGAACCTGATCGGAACCGGCCCGCTGACGCTCGAAAAGAAGATCGGCAACTTATGCACTTTTTCGGGTCATAGGCCTGGGCACTACAAACCCGCGCTTGTAATCCAGATCGTCCCCTGGAGCAAGAAACTGTTCTCCCTGGCCGAAAGCGACGCCGTGCACTCGGCCGCGCGCGAACACGAGCAGTTCGGCGTGGTGAGCAGTGCGCTGAAGGTCGGGACGAAGGCGTTCTTCGTGAGCGGCACGATGACGAGCGCATCGCTGCCGCCATGTGGGTCTGAAGAAGCACCGGCGCCGTCGCCGCTGGAAATACGCAGCGGCCCAATCTGTGCCGGCGAGCCCTCGGCCACGCACATCAATGTGACTGGGTACGGTCTCTCGCCCGGCGGCGCGGAGTTGATGGTGTCAGCCGGCGGCGTCGCTCAGCAGGGCGACATCTCCTTGATACACGTGATCACCCTGGTCAAGGACCTGATCTCTGGCAAGATCCACTGAGCCGGGCTGGGGTCGCGAGCCTGGGTCGGCTGAGCTGACCCTCGTCGCACAGGCTCGAGCGTTCTCAGAGGTCGAGCCGCCCCGTGTTAACGGCGGCGCTCGGTCCTCGTCCTTTGCGCGCGTCTCCACGGCGTCGGTCGACGCGCTCGCAACCATCCGAAGGCAGTAGCGTTCACCGCCTGATGCGTTGGATGATCGGGGTTTGGGCTACTCATGCTCAGTTCGCTCATTGTCGGCTGCGGGAGCAGTGACAGCGGCGAAAGGAAACGTGGGGTGGCAGGGGTTCGATGGGTGGCTTCCGATCGGTGCGAGCTAGGCATCGCGGCTCTCAAGTGAGGGCGGGGGAGCAGGGTGCGATCCAGCACCGCATCGCGGGGCCCTGTCAAAGTGTTTTGAGGTAATGAGTCCGAGCAGCGACATCGCAGGCCGCGGGGCGGGAACCCGACGTCGGCGTCTGTGGAGGTCCCTCCTTGGCGCCGTGGTGCTCTCCGTGCTGTGCGCGGGCCTCGCCTGGGCCGGACCGGGCAGCCCCGACCGCTCTTTCAACGGCACTGGCAAGGTGATCACCGACTTCGGCGATCCCAACGGCGCCCAGGGTTTCGCGATGGCGATCGGCCCCAAAGGACGAATCGTCGTCGTCGGCTCTATCGGCGGCGGTCAGAGCGTGGCCCTGGCCCGCTATCTGCCTAATGGCCGGCTCGACCCATCCTTTGCCGACGGCGGGACGCTGGTTCCCGACCTGGGCACCGCGAGCGGAACGGCCAACGCGGTCGCGATCGACCACCGCGGCCGGATCGTGATCGCGGGCGCCGCCAGGAGGACGTCCGGGGGCGACGCAGGCTTCATGATCGCCCGCTTCCACCCCAACGGCACCCCGGACCGCTCGTTCTCGGGCGACGGCCTGCAGCTCACCCAGATCGGCCACTTGGCCGAGGTGAGGGCGATTGCGATCGACGCCCACAACCGAATCATCGCCGCCGGCTATTCCGCCGCCACCCGCGGTTACGGGAATCTCAAGTTAACGGTGGCGCGCTACCTGCCAAGCGGCCGGCTCGACGCCTCATTCGGACACAACGGCATCTTCCGCGGCCGCTTCGGCAAGCTTCCCGGCGGGGCCGCCGCCGGCGTCGCCCTAGACCGTCACGGTAGGATCGTCCTCGGCGGAACCGCGGTGGAACGCAAGGTCGGGGCCTATGGCCACTACACGCGATTCGCCGTCGTCCGGCTCACTTCTGACGGCCATCTCGACCGCAGCTTCGGCCAGGACGGGGAGGCCCGCACCGCGTTCGGCAAGAACAGCGCCACGATCTCAGCCATCGCGATCGATCCCCGCGGCCGCATCGTCGCGGCCGGCGACAGCTCCGATGCAGCGGTTGCCCGCTACCTCCCCAACGGGCGCCTCGACCGCTCCTTCTCGAGCGACGGCAAGGTCGTCGACCGAATCTCGCTCGCGATCGATTCGCTCGCGATCGACCACGAGGGACGGATCGTGCTTGGCGGCAACGTCGGCGGCAGCCTGCCGATCGCCTGGGCGATCGCCCGGCTGCGCCCCAACGGAGCACCCGACACCTCCTTTGGCTACCCTCGGCGCCGCAACGGCAACGCCATCCAGACCCCTCAGTTCAGCTCCGCGATGGCCCTCTGTATCGACCGCCAGGATCGGATCGTCGGCGCCGGAGCCACCCAGGGGCACTACGGAGGCGACTCGCACACGATCTCCTTCGCGCTCGAGCGCTACCGCAGCAACTAGCCCCAATCAACGGGCCTTGCAGTGGGCCGGGCGAGGGGGACATTTCGCCTGAGGCGTTCGCCCTGCTTTCGCTTCGCGCGAATTTGCGAGTGCGCCGACTCCGAGCCGCCGACGCCCGCTGCGGACGAGAAGGAGGCGTCTTGGCAAGCGGCATTGAACTGTCGCTTTGGCCTGAAAGGGGAAGCCGAGAGCTTCTCGATGCGGTCGGATCGAGGGGGGCATCGCTAGCGGCAGATCGGGCGGAGACGGTCGGTACTTCGGTGCTTCTTCCCGGCGCTCGGCACGGGTGGCGGCATAGGGCCGAGCGGGCCTGGATCAGGCACGAGCGGGGTCGCTCAGTAGTTGCAGCGAAGCCGCCGGCCGATATCGGTGAAAGTGCCGTCGCTGGTTCAACCGTCAGGAGGCTGTGCGATAGCGTCCTCGCCCGTGAAGCGGAGCCGTGCGCTCAACAGCTTGATCGTGAGCCGGATGGCGTTCGGCGTTGCAATCTGGGCGCTCCCCGGCCCGGTCGGCAAGGCATTCGGCGTCGATATGACTCGGGACCCGCTGGCGATCTACCTGTCCCGGTTGATGGGCGCGCGGGACGTGGCGCTCGCCTGGGAGCTTCACGTGAGCGAGGGAGAGGCGCAGCGCAAGTGGCTGATCGCCTGCATGGTCTGCGACGCCGCCGACACGGCGGCCGCCGTCGCCGCGGGGCGCAAAGGCCTGTCGAAGCGCACGACCGCCATGTTGCTTGCGGCGTCGCTGGGGCCGATGGTCCGCGGCGGGCTCGTCTTGCGAGAGCAGTAGGGACCCGGCGGGTCGGCTCGTGGCCGAGGGCTCGGGCGATACATGGTCGCCGGCGCCCTCGGCGGTTCGCCGGATTCGGGCGATACAAGGTTGCGGCCCTCCTTGGAGGTTCGCCTGGTTCGGGCGACCAGGCCACGCGATGTCCCGACTATCCCTCAAAATCCCGACACGGTGGATGACGTACCGAACATCTGCGCAGGCCCTTTCGGGGCCTTCTATGACTTCTACATCGAGCGGCCATGGCTCATGCGCTTGATCGGCCGGGCCATCTGGGGCATCGATGCCTCGGTTCTATACGCGAGCATGGAGCCGATCGGTCGGGCCGCTACGGGCGCGACCATCCTCGACGTGCCCTGCGGCGGAGGAGTCGCCTTCCGTGCCCTCAGCCCTGGCCAGGATGTGCGCTACATCGCCGCAGATCTCGATCCGAAGATGCTGAGACGGGCTGAGCGTCGTGCGAGGAAGCGGTCGCTGGCACAGGTCGAGTTCGCCGCCGCGGATATGACGGCCTTGCCTTTCGCTGACGGCGAAGCCGATCTCCTTCTTTCCTACAGCGGCCTGCACATGGTCGACGATCCGGAGGGAGCCATAAAGGAGATGGCACGCTGCCTCAAGCCCGGCGGCCGAGTGATCGGGACGACCTTCCTCGCGGACGCAAGCAGGCGAGCGCGGGGGCTCTTCGCGATCGGCGCTCGCAGCGGGCATCCGGTGCCGCCCAGTCGAGAGGACGTCATGGGCTGGCTCACCTCCGCCGGGCTCACCGAGGTGGCAATTGGGCCGCAACCCGGCTTCGCCGCCTTCAGCGGAAGCAAGCGTAGACCTGATCGAGACCGATAACCGGGAGGGGTGACCATGAACCGAGGCGGCTCGCGGCGGCGGTGGCACACCGCTCTTCCCCCGCCTCCCGGCGGAACGCGGTTCGCCTGGTTCGGGCGATACATGTTCGCGGCCCTCCTTGGCGGGGGCCCGGTATCTGGGCCGTAGCGCCCAGTTAAGCCGGGGTCTCCGGGACGAGGCTGTACTCGACGCGGTATCCGAGCGCGTGCGCGTAGCGGTCCAGGGTCGAGAGGCGAGCATCGGTGGCGGAGGTCTCAAGCCGGGCGATACTCGACTGCGAGCTGCGCATCGCCGCCGCAACCGCAGTCTGGGACTGCTCGCGCTGGCGGCGTCGCTCGGCTAGGGCACCGAGCAGCTGGCGGCGTCGCTCGGCGGCTTCGACCAAAGCCGGGAACTCGGGATTGCGAGCGCTGCGCTCCTCAACTACTTCATCGAGAAAGTCTCGACCGGCCATTGCCTTCTCCTTTCGTTATATCGAAAGTAGCATCTTCAGTTTGATATCTCAAATTAGAGATAGCTACTTACCGCGTCGCTGCCAGTCGAGCAATCGTCGCTTGGCGAGGCGGATCGACGGCACGGGCGTCTTCTGGGTCTTCTTCTTCAGAGCCTCGAGCGACAGGAAGACTTGCTTGTGCTTGCCCTGGGGCGCGAAGAGGACGCGGTAGATGACGCCCTTGCCGTCGGCCCGCACCTCGTAGATCTCCCCCTCCAGGTGCCGCGCGGCCTGCAAGCCCCGGCGGCGGACCTCCTTCATCGCCGCGACAACGGAGGCGAGGTCCTCGTCGGTCAAGCCGTCGAGGAACTCCTTGATCGGCCGGCGGCCAGCGGCAGTCTGGTAATCGCGCCAGCGATGGGTGCCCTTGCGAGGCGTGCGGACTGGGGAGGCTTTCGCGGACCCCTTCTCCTGTCCTCGCCCTGTGCCTCTGCTGCGACTCATCGGGCCCCGACTGTATCCAGGCGGCCAGTTGCGACCTGCGGCGTGGCGATATGCGGGTGTCCCGCTGGCCGTGGAAGGCGGCTCGCCTGGTTCGGGCGATACATGGTCGCGGCGAAATCGGTGCCGAAGCTCAGGGCCGGAGGGAGCTGAGGAAGGCGGCGCAGTAGACGCGGGGACGCTGGATGACCGCGCGTGAGGCGGTTGTCTCAGCCGCATTGCAGGTGTACGGTCGCTCTACATCCCGCGACGGAAGGAACCCCATGGCAGCTGAGGTCAAGAACTTCGATGCCCCCGACGAGATCCGGCCCTTCGAGGGCAAGGGAGAGGTGAAGGCAGTGCAGCTCGCCGGCCATACGGTCGGCCTCGGCACCTTCGAGCCGGGCTGGAAGTGGTCGCAGAACGTGAAGCCGATCGCCGGCACCGACTCCTGCCAAGTCGCCCACTTCGGCTACGTGCTCTCAGGCGCGATGAAGGTCTACATGGACGACGGCTCGCAGGTGGAGATCACGGCCGGCGACGTGGTCGCGATTCCGCCCGGACACGACGCCGAGGTCCCCGGCCCGGAGGCCTGCGTGATGGTCGACTTCGGCGAGATCGGGGACTACGCGAAGCGGGGTTAGGCTCGAAAGCCCGACGAAAGAAATGCGATGGATCTCAGGCGCCTCTTCAACAAAGCCAAGAAGACGGTCGACGAACGGGGTGGCGTCGAGAGCCTGAAGGCGGACGCCGAAGAGCGAAGGACGTCGCATCGGCAAGGGCGGCCTCACCGAGAAGGCCAAGGACGCCAGAGATGGGTCAGCCCGAAGCCCTCGGGCGTCTGCTCGACCTCAGCCGCGCTCGCGACCCGAAGACCGCCGCGCTCTGCTCTCAGCCCTGCGGCTGAACGGTGATCCGTAGACCTTCGAACTTCGATCCTGCCGTGCAGTCCACGGTGTTGACACCGACATATTCCGCGGTGATCGTCTGTGTTTCGGAGCGGTCGACCAAACCGATTCCGGTCGCTGTCGTCGTGTCTTCGTAGCCGGTGAGCGTCGTGGGGTTCCCGAAGCCGCCGGGAGGGAGGCCGACGTCGAGCACGGCCACG